>Ga0180438_10001274_pt1 | contig 44748 bp, 25 predicted proteins | sample SS_ome_12_FD_132455 | JGI IMG/M metagenome (GOLD analysis project Ga0180438, IMG submission 132455) | Hypersaline lake sediment archaeal communities from the Salton Sea, California, USA - SS_3_D_2 metaG | ecosystem: Environmental > Aquatic > Non-marine Saline and Alkaline > Hypersaline >...
CGAAGTACCAAGTGTCTTCGTGCCCGCGGAAGCTATTCGGAACGTCCTGCGGCCGCAGGATCCAGGTGTTGTCCGGCAGGCGGCCCCGGGGATTGGCACGCCGGTCGCCGTAGACCAGCTCCCGTGCCGATTTGACGCGCACGGCCGGGTTGTCGGCGTTGAAGGTGAAGTCGAACGGGTCCTTGACGAAATGGAGCAGGTGGGTGTGCGACCGGCTGAACGCCCGAACGCAGTTCACGCCGAACGTGTAGTACCAGATCACCCAGCTTCGGCAGGTGAAGCCGAGTTCCTGGGCGGCCACCTTCAGCTCGGCCGCGAACTCGTCGCCGATGGCCAGCCAGAAGGTGCCCGACGGCTTCAGTGCCCGGTAGACGCCGGCCATCCACTGCCGCGACCAGTCGACGTACTCGTGCGACGCCCGGTTGTCGTCGTAGACGTCGTAGTCGTAGCCGATGTTGAACGGCGGGTCGGCGAACGCCAGATCGACGCTCCCGGCGTTGAGCTGGGCCAGGCCCTTGATGCAGTCCTTTTGATAGACCTTATTCAGCGCGAGTCCCACGGGTCCGTCTCCGGAACGTCACGGATTCCACCAGCCCGGATGATAGCACGTTCCCGGCTCCCGCGCCACCCCCCCGTGGAGGCGGCGCGCGTCCCTCCTCCTCAGTGCAAGATCTCGCGTCGATCGGCATGTGTCGCCTTGTGCCGGCCGGGGAATCCTTTCTCATACTGTCCCGCGACCACTGGTCGCGGCTTTACATGTCGTAAGCACGGGCCGCAAGCGGCCCCGCTACACGACGCTCCCTTTTCCCCTCTCTCCCGTTCCCCCTTTTCCCTTTCCTTGTTCCCCTTTGGTCTCAGTCCTTCAACTCCTTCAGCTCCACCTTGCGAAACTCGATCGGGTGGCTCTCGGCCTGCAGCGAGATCGAGCCGCCGGTGAGCAGCTTCTCGCCGCCTTGGGCCTCGATGAGCTTGCGGGCTTCGGCGTCGCCCGGGTCGAGCTGCGGCTGGGTGTACTCGAACACCTTCTCGCCGTTGACGAAATGCCGGATCAGCTTGCTGCCGTGGACCTCGAGCTCGAAGGTGACCCATTGATCGCCGCGAAACGTTTTCGAGGTCGAGCTGCTGCAGTGCCGGGTCACCAGCTTGCCGTCCTGGACGTAGTTGGTGCCGGGCGAGCAGACGTTGGCCGTGGGCCGATCACCCGTCGGGCCGCCGCCGAGGAGCTGCGCCTCGATCGACACGGGGAAACTCTGGTCCTTGCCCATGCTCTCGGGCGGCTGGCCGTGGAACATCACCCCGCTGTTGCGGAAGGCCCAGCCCGGCCCGCCGGGACACTGCTCGTCCGTGAACCGGTACTCCACTCGCAGCACGTAGTTCGAGAAAGGCTTCTCGTAGAAGATGTGGCCGAAGCGGCTGTTGAACTTGTCGTACTGGTCGTAGGCCACCTTCATCACGCCGTCCTCGACGCGGAAGGTGTCGCCGAAGTTATCGCCCAGCTCGTAGCCCTTGATCTTCACTTTCCAGCCGGAAAGGTCCTTGCCGTTGAAGAGCTGGATCCACTCGCCCTCGCCGCCCACATCTTCGGCCGCCGTGGCCGGGCCGGCCGCGAACAGGACGAACATTGCCATCGCCACGCTCAGGAGTGCTTTCATCGGAGTGCCTCGCTTGAAAGGACCACGGTGCCTGCTGCCCGTGCGGCGACGGGAACGGAACCCGCCCTGAAACCCCCACGGCACAAGGACCTACGTTAAGCGGGGAAACGGGCGGTGTCAAGCTCCTGTCTTCTGAATATCGAATAACGAATGTCGAATATCGAATGGAGAAGTAGGAAGAACGAGGAGACGTGGCACCCCGCGCTACGGCACTCTTCGTTCGATACTCGAAATTCGTCGTTCGACATTCGATATTCCCTACTGCGGTTCGTACCACCCGTGCTCCTCGGCCAGGGCCGCGAGCATTTCCACACGGCCGGGCTCGACGTGCGGGGCCACCGAGCAGGCCGAGGAGAGGATGTAGCCCGAGCCGGGCTTGCCGATCGTAAGACGCTCGAGCACGGCCCGGCGGAACTCGTCGTCCGTGGCGCGGAGCATCTCGTTGACCGCGTCGAGATTCCCTTTGAAGAAGAGGCGCCGCCCGTACTCGGCCTTGGCCCGGGCCAGGTCGACCGTGCCCAAAGGGGGCGGGTCGAGCGTGTCGATCCCGTCCAGCCCCGTCTCGGCCATCAGGTCCAGCCGATCGCCGATCGCGCCGCAGGTGTGCGTGTAGGCCGGCACGCCGAACTCGTGGATCACCCGGACCACGTCCCTTTCGTAGGGCAGCACGAACTCCCGGTACATCGCGCGGCTGATGAAGCCCGCCCCGGCAAACGCCGAGCTGATCAAGACCGCGTCGGGCTCGCACGGCCCGTAGCAGCGAACCATGGCGCCGACCATGCGCCCGAATCGCTCAAGCAGCTTGTGGCACGTCTCGGGCGCGTCGACCAAGGCCATCAGCGCCCGGTCATAGCCGAAAAGCTCCAAGAGGTGTGTGAAGGGTGAAAACACCTCGATATGCACCGACACGTCCGGGCAGCCTTCCCGCGCCCGGCGCAGCCCGCGCGAAAACCACTCGGGGTAGGCGGCCGGGTCGGTCAGATTGGCGTCCCCCGGCACGTCAAACAGGCTCGGCGCGTGCCAGGTGTTCCAGAGGTAGCCGGCCGTGCGATAGGTGGCCGGATCGTCCAAGTCGACTCGCGTGTAGTCGGCCCGGGGCAGCTCGCCGCCGTCGGCAAAAAAGGTATGGGCATTGTCGTCGGGCGGCACCAGGGTGACCAGACCCGACCGCCACGTGAGCCGCTCCTTGTCCCCGTCCCGGCGATCGTCGGCCAGGTAGTCGCGCCAGTTCTTCGGCCGCCCCGGCAGGTTGATCAAGAAGCCGTCAAGCCCGTATCGCTGCTGGAACTCTATGAGCGTGCGCACGAAGACGTCGCTGTCGAACCAGACGTCGGCGGGACGCGCCTCGCCGTGCAGGAAGTAATGCCCCAAGGCCAACTGGCACATCACCGGCACGCGGTCCGGCTTTTCGTGCCGCATGGCGCGGGCGACTCGTTCGCGTGAGTTCATTTCACCATGGCCAGGCCCTGGGCCAGCAGGCACACGCCGACGATCAGCAACGCGATGCCGGCGACGATCCACAGAATGCTCCGGCGGCTGGCACCCTCCCATTCGCCGGTGCGGAAGCCGTGGACGTTGCCCACGATGATGGCAAAGGACATGAAGACGGGGTAGCCCACGGGCACACCGAGGTCACCCAGCTTGAGCGACCCCAGTCCGAAGAAGAAGATGGCCGCGTCGTGGAGCACGGCCATGGCAGCGGCCAGAACGAGGACCAATCCCACGCCGGGCCGGGTCAAATGCCCCCAGGTCTTGTTTTTCGTGAGCTGCAACGCGCAGTAGAGGCAGGCCGAGACGGCCCCGCCCCAGAGGATCGTGGCCGTGCCGGGCCAGGTCGCGCCCCAAGGGGCGGCCCAGGGGGCATTATGGGCGGCGGCCTCGGCATTCACCCCTTCTTTGACGCTGGCAAAACCCCAGGCCACCGCGTAGCAGGCGCAGAGGATGCCCGAGATCACGCCGATGACCACGCCGATGAGCATCTTGGGCCTCTTGATGGCCGAGCCGGCGTCGTCGGGCGGGGTCTGGCCGACAGCGCTCTGCTTTGAGCTGCGTTCTTTCAACATGCCGGCCCGGCCGGAAACGACCACGCCGGCCACGCACACGGCCACGCCGGCCAGGATCGTGTAGCCGTGGGGCGTAAGAATGTGGTCTGCGTTGAACAGGGCCAGGGGCATCATCGAGCCGAAGATGATCTGGGCCCCGTAGTTCAGCGCATAGGCCAGCGAAAGCCCGATGAAGGCGAAGCTCATCCCCAGGGTCATCGAACCCAGCCCCCAGAGAAAGCCGAAGACCACTACCGGGACGATCTTGCCCGTCTCCACGCGGGAATAGATGCCGCCCAGGTCGTCAACCACCAGCGGGGCCACGATGCAGGGGATGAGAATCGTCACGAAGAAGAAGAACGGCCCCCAGAGGACCTCCCAGGGCGTGTCCTTCTTGACGAACTTGCTCGGCAGGCCGAACGACCCGCCGCAAACCGCGCCCAGCACGACGAACAAGAACCCCAGCATTTGTGCGGACGTCATGACATCGATCTCCCGGGAGTGCGGCTCACTTGGGCTGACTCAGCTTCTGGCGGACATCGGCAAACGCCTCGTCGAGAGGCTTGACTCGACCCGCCCGAGCATCAGCGTGAGCCTCCTGCAGGGCGGATACCGACCTCTCGTACTCGCGCATGGCCTCCCACTCTTGCGCGAGTTCCACTAGCGAACCCGGTTCGCCGCTCGCGAGTTTCGCAATGGCAAAGCGGTTGCATTCCAGCAAGTCAGCGCTTGTGACGGCCATGGCAAACGCCTCGACGATAGATGCAGCAGAGCTGCCGTCGGAGGAGATGATGGGGCACGCGGGCGGGCTTGTCAAGCCCTACGGCTGAAGCCCCTTCAGCCGCCGCTCGGCCAGCACCCAGGTGTCGTTGGCGAAGGGGCGTTCGGGCCGGGCGACCTTGCGGTACAGATCGGCCGCCACGTCCGCAAGCCCGCAGTCCTCGGCGATCCGCCCCAGCACGTACCAGTCGTCGTTCTCAGGCGTGCAGCCGCGGGCATCGAGGCTGCGGTGCAGGTTGTCCAGGGCGTCGGCGGTGTGGCCCAGCTCGGCGCAGACCGCGGCCAGCGTGTGCAGGTAGGTTGGGTCGCGGTGCAGCGTGCGCCGGTTGGCGCGCTGGGCGTCCTCGAGCGCGCGTTCGTCGGCCCCTTTGCGGAAGATCGAGTTCCAAGCCAGCTCGTTGTAGCTTAGCGGCGAGGCCCGGCCCCGATCGACCAGCGGGCGGAGGTGCTCCTCGGACACGGCGAACTCGCCGATCTTGCCCGCGTGCCAGGCCAGCAGCTCCTCCGTCTCGGTGCCCAGGTCGGCGCGATCGAGCTGGGCCTTGAGGAATCGGCGCAGGTCGTCGTTTCGCTCCAGGTCCCAGAGGGCCGTGAGCTTGTGCTCCAGGCCCTCCAAGGCGTCGCTGCTCCGGGCGAGGATTTGCTCGGCCGTCTCGAGGAGCTGCTCCGGCCGGCGGGCGTGGAGGTAGGCCCGGGCCAACGCCCGATCGACTTGGAGCCGCTGCGGCTTGTGGCGGTCCGCTTTCTCGGCGTCCAGCAGGATCGGGATCGCATTCCGGGGTGTTGGCCCCTCGGCCACGAGCGCGGCCGCGGCCAGGCGCACGGCGGCCGGGTCGTCGTGCCTGGCGGTCCACCAGATCCGTCCGAAGGGCGTGCCCGAAAAGGGGTTGAACCACCCCACCTCGTCCTTTTGCTCGGCCCAGGCCCGGTCGAGCCAGCGTCGGGCGGCGGCCGCGTCGCCCGCGTCGAGCCGCCGGAGTGCCTCGGCCCCCAGGTTGGCCAGCGACGGCCCGGCCGGCAACACGCGATAGGCCCCCTCTTCGCGGACCACGTACCAGGTGCAATCGACGTTCCCCTCGTCGTCGGTCACGCCGATACGGTAACCCGCGTCGTCGTCCCCCTCGGACGTGAACTCCATGAGCACGATGATGTCGGCGGTCCGCTCGGGCGGGACCTGTTCGTCGAAATCGGTTTGCAGCGCGACGCGCAGCGGGCGCAGCAGCTCGTCGACGGCCCGAGCGACCTCCTCCTTCGAGGCTGAACGCACGAACAGCTCGGGCAGCTTGCGCCGCGGCTCGTCGCCGAGCATCGCGCCGTGGTAGAGCCGCTGCACCACGCCCCGGGGATCGTCCTCGGGCAGCACTGCCTCCTCGAACGGACGGAGCTTCTGGTAGCTCGACGCCAGCGAACGGATCGCGAACTCGTTGGGCGCCCCGGGCGCCCCGGCCAGGTAGAGCTGCCGGGCGGCCCCGTAGAGCCGTGCGCGCTGAAGGTAATCGCCGCCGGTCAACAGCGCGTCGCGCCGCTCGTCCGGATCGCGAAACAGGGCGACCGCCTTTTTCTCGGCGGCCGTGGCGCCCTGCTGCGCGGCGATGGCCGCAAGCTGAAGCGGCGCCCACTCGTCGAGCGGCTCCCGGTCCTTGACCAGCTCCTCCAGCTCCGCGTACTTCCTGGCATAGAGCAGCACCAGCGCCAGGTTCAAGTCCAGCGTCTCGGAGTCCTGAAGCTCCTTGCGGACCTTGCGGTACTCGGCGGCGGCCTCGTCGAGCTTCGCGCGGGGCGTATAGCGGGCGCCGTCCTCGACGTGCTCCAGAAGGATTGCGTAGTCAAAACGGATCCATAGGTTGTCCGGGTCGAGTTCGAGGGCCTTGCGATATGCCTCGGCGGCCCCCTGCCAGTCCATGCCCTCGCGGAGGTGGCGTCCCGTGAGGTCGTGGGTCAGGATGCGGCCCAGCTCGGCGTGGGCCTCGGCATTTTGCGGCGCGAGCTCCACCGCCCGGCGGACCTCCCGGCGCGCGGCCTCGCCCAGCCCGGCGTGGAGCAGCGCCCAGGCGTAGCGGGCGTGCTGTTCGGCCCGATCGGGGTTCTTCTCGAGCAGCTCGCGATAGGCGGCGATCCCTTCCTTGATCCGGCCTTCCTCCAAGTGGCGCTCGGCCGGGTTCTCGAACTTGATGGTGACTTCCCAGCGGGAGACGTTTTCCTCCGGGCCCAGCTCGAGGATCGCCCGGTGCAGCGCCTCCGCCTCGTCGGGCTTCAAGCGGCCGTCGCCCGTGTCCAGAAGAAACCGGGCCACCACCACCCGCTCGTCCTCGACGGAGAACTCCCGGCTCAAGGTCACCGGGCCGAACTGCTGACGCTTGTCCTCGGGCAGGTCCTGCGGCACGAAGCCCGGCGGCGGCGTGATCCGATACACCCGCTCGCACACGTGTGGCTCGGGGAGCCAAAGGGGATGCTGGCGCCCCTCGGGTTTGGCCTTCTCCTCATCGTCCTCTTCCTCGGGCTCTTCCGGCTCCGGCTCGGTCAGGAAGCTCGGCAGGCGGTCGAAAACTGAGGAGGGGAAGACCGACACGACGGCCTCGGTGTCGTCGACGTAGCCGAACGCCGCCTCGGCCAGCTCGGCCACGATGCGAAACGGCCCGGAAAAATCGTCCGGGGGCGAATAGTCCAGGCGCTCAAGCGACCTCGTGCCGTAGGTGTCCTCGCCGTACTGCTTCCAGTTCGAGCGGTGCTCCTTGGTCGAGTGCGAGGCGTACCAGTTTCGCGAGTCCTCGCCCGGGCTGCCGGTCGACTCGACGGTCTCCCGCACCCGGTTCCCCTCCCACTCGGTCATCGTCAGGTCGTAGATTTCGACGGCCCGGTTCGCGCCGGACGGTGCTAAGGGTGTTCGCACCATATCGGTCGTCGACTCCGCCGCCACCAGGGCCAGGCGTCCCTGGTCGGCGATCGGCAGCTCGCCCGGGGGCACGTACCGCGCCGTGGGATCGATCCACAACGGCTGCTGGCCCGGTACGTACACGATCGCGTGGCTGAACCCCAGACCCGGCAGCCCGGGGCGCACGTCCGCGCCGCGCCCGCTGCGCAGCAGGGCCACGTGGGCCGGGATGCCCGCCACCCGGAGCATCGCCACCAGCAGGGCCGACTGGTCCTTGCAGTCGCCGAAGCCGCGGGCGAGCGTCTCGCGGGGCGTGCGGGGCACGATCGCCGCCTGGCCGAACTCGACGCCCGTGTAGCGGACCCGCTCCTGGACCTTCTTCAACAACAGGGCCGCCACCTTGTTGCGGTCGTTCTCGTTGCCGAGCGTCTCGCGCACCAGCTCTTCGAGCTGCTCGGTCTTAAGCTGCGGCTCGAACAGCTCGGCGTAGCCGGCGGCCACCGAGGCCCACGACTCGCCGGTGGAAAACACGATCTGCGGGAAGCGGGGCACGTCGGGCGGCAAAAACGGCTCGGGGAACTCCAGCTCCGCGAACGGGCCGGCCTCGAAATCGAGCCGTACCCGGCCTTCCCGCTCCGTCCGGCGCGGTTTAAGCTCGATGCCCCGCACCTCGTAGCGCAGCGGCAGGTCGGCGGGCGCCTCGATCACCAGCCGGGCTTTGCGAATGGGGTAGAACGCCAGGAACATCATCCGCTCGACTTCCCCCCGGGCAAAAAACGGCTGCGTCTCGCGAGTGACGACCTGTTCCTCGACCGCCGCGCCCGCCCTGACCGCCGGCAGCGGGCCGCGGAGCATCCGCCGATCGACGTACACGTTGCGCGAGTCCTGGTCGACGGGCACCTCGGCGAGGTTCTTGGGGTCGAGCTGGTGGGCCTTGCCGTTAGGGGTAATCACCCTAGCACGGATCTCCGGCCGCTCCTCGCACCAGGGCGACCACTCCCCCTCGCTAAAGGACCAGTCCTCCGCCCCCGCCTCGGTCATGCAGCGATAGACGCGCCGCAGCGTGTGCGTCTTGAGGCCCTGGGCGTCGAACCGGTAGGTCTCCTCTTCCAGCAGCACGTGGACGTCGACGTCGTCCGGGGCGGGAATCGCGTCGAGCGCCTCAAGCACGGCCGCCGGCTCGGCCGCGAACGCCCCCCTCTCCCAAGGCGTCTCCGCGCCCCCCGCCGGCAACGCCGCCAGCCCGACCGCGAGCAGCCCCCCGATAGCCCCCAACCAAGAGAACGGTCGCATGGTCAGACCTCATTTCCGGACCCGGGACTTGCCCTGCAAGGCGACAATACGGCCGTCGGTGCTCGCGTAGTAGACCCGGTCGCCGGCCGCGATCATGCCGTCGAACACGGGCATCGCCTCCAGCTTTTGCTCGGCGAGCTTCTTGCCGTCCGCAGCGGACACGGCCCGGAGCACGGCCCCTTCGCTCCCCTCGATCGCCGCGGCCTGGCGCGCGAGCAGCTTCTGCGTCTGGGGCGTGTCGAACGTCGAGAGTGTCTTGGGCTCGTCGATCAAATCGGGCGGGCCGGCCAGGAACAGGGTCTTGCCGGCCAGGACCATCGCCCGGACCAGGATCGGGACGTCCTGTTTCCAACGGGTCTCGATCGTGCCGGGCGGCGTGCTCCCCAGGCCCGGGCGCTTTTTCGGTTGCCCTGCCCGGCCTTTGCCGTCGCCCCCGATGCGCACAAGCTCGGGCTGCTTGGGTGCGGCGTAGAGCATGTACTCCATGGGCGTGGTCCAGCGATAGTATTGGGGTTTTCGCCCGAAACTGTAGACCGTCTGGCCGTCGAAGACCATGGGCCGGCCCGAGACGGCGAAGCGGCCCGCCCGATAGTACCCGCCCGCCCCCGACTTCCACACCCGGCCGTAGACCCAGTAGGAGCGGTGCCACCAGACGTCGTCCAGGAGCCCGGTGGGGCAGAAGAGGTGGGCCGTTTCGCCCCGCTGTTCTCGCTCGCCCCGGGTGGGCACGTCGATGTCGATGCGCTTGCCCTCAAGATCGAACTGCTGCGATTTCATGTAGACGTGCTTCCCGTCGCTTACGAGCACGTCGGAGAGCGCCACCGGCATGTTCAGCCCCGCGATGCCCGCTTGCAGGTTCTCGTCGCCGCCGGGCACGCGGTCGTCGAGGACCCGCTCGCCGATCCTCTCGCCGGTGGCCGGGTTCAGTCGCAAGAGGCGCAGCCCGCCGTCGAGGAACATCGAGCGCCCGGCCACGCACCACAGCTCGGCCTCGCCGTCGTCGATCTCAGGAACCAGCACGCTGCCGTGGACCGGCCAGACGGACTCGATCTGGCCGAAGGCCCCCATGCGCAGGTCGGCCGGCGCGGCCCGGTAACGCCAGATCATGCGCCCGTCGTCGGCCCGCAGGCAGTAGACGTGCCCGTCACACGAGCCGAACAGGACGCGGCCCCGCCAAATTGTCGGCGGGCTGTCGACCCGGGCCCCGGCGGTGAAACGCCACAACGGCTCGCCGGAGGCCGCGTCCAGCGCGTGGACCTCGTGGGCGTCGATGGCCGCCACCAGGAGCCGCCCGCCGGCGACCACTGGGCTGCTCAGTCGCCCGCCGATCTCGGTATTCCAGGCCACGGACAGCTCGGCCGGGACCTCTGCCGCGATGCGGCCGCTCCGCTCGGCGTCGGCGCGGAGCGTCGGCCAGTCGGACGCTGCGGCCGCACCGGCCTGGACCGGCGTGTCATACGCCGGGCCGCGCTTGAGCCGTTCCCCCCGAGCCGCCGCGTCGATGATCTCCTGGCGCGAGGCCGAGTGCGCCGCCAGGGCGTTGAACCCATAGAGCTTGGCCTCCAGGTAGCACGCGCAAGGGTGCGGCGGGCTGTAGACCATCCCGTTGCCCGGCATGATCCCGTACAGGCACGCCCCGCGCACCCAGTGGTGGCAAGTCCAATGCTCCTTGCGGAAGTCGACGAACTCGATCCCGGTGCGCGAGGTGAGCAGAAATCGCTCCGTGGCCTTGGCCCGATAGCAGCGGTGGTGGAACCAGTGCGTTTCGACGTCCGGCATGAACTCGACCTTCACTTCGCCGGTGCGCAGGTCGCGTCCCCAGACCTTGCCGGTCTCGGGCGTGCGCAGGTCGCGGCTGTTGAAGACGTCGGAGGTCCACACCAGCCCGCCGACGACCAGGATGTCCTCGGCGCTGCGGTAGCCGGACGGGGCGTGGGGGGCTTTCCAGAGGGTCTTGCCCGTGTCGGCCTTAAGCGCGTACATCGTCTTGCCGTTGTCGGCGTGATAGGGCTTGGTCTCGGGATCGGCCCCGGAGAAAAACACCAGGTCCTCGTAGAGCACGAGGCACGGCGAGAAGTAAGTGGGCACGGGGTCTTCCCGCCGCCCGAGCGCCTCGGATTGCCACAGCTCTTCGCCGGTCTTTCGGTCCAGGGCGACCACGCGCTCGCCGTCGTAGAAGACGACGCGCCCGCCGCCCACGGCCAGGCACCCGGGCACGACCCAGGGCCACTGCTTCTCCCAGAGCTTCTCGCCCGTGTCGGCGTCGACGGCCATGAGCGTCCGCTTCTGCGCGGTCCACTCATAAATGGGCCCGCGCGAGTATCCCTCGCGGTTGACGACCAGGAACAGCACGCCGTCGGAGCCGAGGATTTCGTCGGTCCCCTTGGTCCCCTCGTACGTTCGCAACGTCTTGCCCGTGGCCGCATCCAGCGCCGTCACCGGGGCGTCCAACTCCAACGTGACGTAAACCGTGTCTCCGATCGCCACCAGCCGGCGGGGCAGGTCCGAGGGGCCGCTCTTTAAGCGCTGCAACTGCGAAAACCAGGGGCCCATCTCGCGCCGCCAGAGGACCGCGCCGTTGAAGGCGTCGCGCGCGACCAGCTCCCACCGCGACGGGAGCTGGATGCTCAAAGGCGAGGCGTGGTCGAAGATGGCAAAAAGCCGCCCGCCCGACGTGACCATCGCGCTGGCCGCCGACATGTGATCGTGGTGGCGCGAGTAGCGCGGTCCGCCGATCCACTGCATTTGGCGCAGGAAGTCGACGGCCCGATCGCGGCTCACCGCGTTGCCGCTCGGGTCGTGCAGGTAGTGCGTCCACTCGTCGAGTTCCACCGGCCGGGGCTTGCTGGTCTTGGCCCAATCGCCGCCCTGCTTGATATAGGCGACGCCGCCCGGCACGAGGACGCGGAGGACTTCGTCCATCGGCACGTCCCCGAGGTCCTCGCCGATCAGCAGGTTGACGAGGTTGTCGGTATAGGGCAGGACCCGGCCCGCCAGGCGGTCGGCCGACACGGGGCCGTAGACGCCGGCGTCGCGGATGGTCGAGCGCGCCTTCTCGACGTTGGCCGCGTCGCGATCCAGCCCGTGAACGAGGAAGCCGTCGCCGGCGTGCAGGGCCGCGGTCAACCGGCCGTCGCCGCAACCGAGGTGGACGACCAGCCCGCCCCGGACGCCGGTTGCGTCGAGAATCTGCCTCGCCGTGGCCGAAGGGGTCTCGGCGCTTCGGGCGGCCAGGGCAACGAGTAGCGTGATCGCCGGCGCCCAAGTTGACGCCGTTCGTACAACTCCGGTCGAAGTCTTCACGGGTCTCTCCTTCGCATGACGCAACGTGGAAACGGTTCAGAACTCGCAGTATACCAGACGGCAAAACGGCCCACCAGGGACGCCAGCAGGGGACGTAAGAGGCTGTCCGAGAAGCTCGTAGTGACCGCATTCATGCGGTCCCGAGCTAGCCGGAGGCCGCGTTTTTTGCAGGAAGGCCCGATGAATCGGGTCACTACAAACACCTTCCGGATTGCACAACCGGTCAGTTGCACTGCCCCGGCAGTGCGAAGAGCTGCTCTTGCCGGCCGTCCCGGGTTTGCAGCAGACTCTTCTCGAACGGTACAATGGGGACGCAACAGTGGCGGGTTCGGCAACACTCACAAAACAACTTCCGGAGCACGGAAACCATGAAAAGGAACGCAGCGGCGCTGCTCGCCGGCGTGGCGATCGGGACGCTGTTTGCGGCTTTTGCCGCTTTGCAGCGACCGTCCTTCGCCGCGGAGGAGCAGCCGGACAACACCTCGCGAGTGCCGAAGTTCACGTTCGCCGACACGCTCGATGAGCAGGAAGCCCAACTGAAGTCGAACCCGCTATTGGCGCGGTTCGCCGAATCCCGCCGGCGAAACCTCCGGGACCCGCATCACCCGATCTACCACTACGTCGCCCCGGAGAACCGCATGAACGACCCCAACGGCCTGTGCTTCTGGCAGGGCCGCTGGCATTTGTTCTACCAGGGCTACCCGCCGGAGGATTCGCGTCAGCACTGGGGACACGCCGTGAGCCAGGACCTGATCCACTGGCGCGACCTGCCCTATGCGATCTATCCCGGTCCGGAGCGGTGCTGCTACTCGGGGGCGACGCTCGTCGAAGAAGACCGCGTGATCGCCATGTACCACGGAACGACCGTGGGCAACATGGTCGCCGTTTCGCGCGATCCCCTGCTGTTGAACTGGGAGAAGGTGACGGGCGGGGCGGTGATTCCAATGACGAGCCCCGACGGCTCGCCGCTGCCGTATCGGGTGTTCGACCCGTGTATATGGAAGAAGGACGGCACGTACTATTCGCTCTCCGGGGGCACGCTGCCGGGCCCGGGGGGCAAGCGCGTGCGGGCCAACTTCCTGTTCCGCTCCAAGGACCTGGCCGAATGGGAGTACCTGCACCCGTTCGCCGAGGACGACCGATACTCGATGGTCGGCGACGACGGGGCCTGCCCCTACTTCTGGCCGATCGACGACAAGCATATCCTGCTGCACTTCAGCCACACCAGCGGGGGCAAGTACCTGCTGGGCGACTACGACACGAAGCGCGACAAGCTCGTAGTGACCGACGGGGGCAATTTCAACCACGGTCCCTACGGCCCCGGCGGGGTCCACGCCCCGTCGGCCATGCCCGACGGCCAGGGCGGTCTGATCGCCATCTTCAACATGAATCCGGCCAAGCCCACCACGAACTGGAACCAGATCATGACGCTTCCGATGCACCTGACCCTCGCCCCGCCTGACGAGGTGGACCCGCTGCACATCGAGCCGGCCGGCGATATTGAGTCGTTGCGCGGCAAGCATCAGCACGTCGAGGCCATGACCCTGCCGGCCAACGAGGAGGTCGTTATCGAGAACGTCAAGGGCAACGCCCTGGAGATCGTGGCCGAAATCGACGCGAAGGGCTCGCCCCTGATCGAGATGAACGTCCTCCGCTCGCCGGGTGCCGAGGAGTTTACGCGGATCAGCATTCTCCCCGAGCGGGGTTATCGGCACCGGGAGTACGGCCGGACCCACCCTAAAGCCCGGCAGTTCAGCAGCGTGATCACGATCGACAACTCCCGGTCGTCGATCCTCCCCGACGTGCGGTCGCGCGTGCCGGAGACGGCCCAGTTCATGCTCCACAAGGATGAGCCGCTTCGGCTGCGCGTGTTCATCGACCGCAGCGTCGTGGAAGTCTTCGCGAACGGCCGGCAATACACGGCCCTGCGGGTCTACCCCGGTCGCGAAGACAGCCTCGGCGTGTCGCTGCGTGCGCAAGGGCGGGACGCTCTCCTCAAGTCGCTCGATGCCTGGCAAATGAAGGGCATTCACGAAGGAGCAATGCCGTGCAACTGAATTGGACCGCCCGATGGACGACCCTGGTTGTGTCTTTCACCGCGGCCGTGGTCTACGGGGCCGATCCGCTGGTGCTTTGGCACCCGGAGAAGCCCGTGCCCAAGGCCGCGGAGTGTCCGCGGCTCCAGGGAGTCGAGTTCGTCGTGGTCAAGCCCCGCGAGCCGGACAACGACGGCTACAACTGGCTGCACGGGGCGGCCGTCTGCTGGCACGGAAACAGGCTCTACGCCTCGTTCGGCCACAACAAGGGGAGTGAAAACACGGCCACCGAGGAGGCCCGCGGGCGCCTGAGCACCGACGGCGGCAAGACCTGGGGCGAGGTGTTCACCATCGACGTGGGCGACGAGCCGAACCTGGCCGTCAGCCACGGCGTGTTCCTCTCGCACCGGGGGAAACTGTGGGCCTTCCACGGAAGCTTCTACGGGCGCATGAAGACGCTGCACACGCGGGCGTACGTGCTCGACGAAGCGTCGGGCACGTGGGAGAAGCGGGGCGTGGTGGCCCGCGACGGCTTCTGGCCCACGCAGGAGCCGCTGGCGATGGACGACGGCAACTGGCTGATGGCCGGCATCTCGGTCGCCAACGGCTACGGCGGCCCCGATGACCCGGCGGCGGTGGCCATCAGCCACGGCGACGATTTCACGAAGTGGGACGTGGTGGTCATCCCCAAGCCCGCGGAGCTGGAGATGTGGGGCGAGTCGACGGTGATCGTCGAGGGGGCCGAGGTGCTGTGCATCGCCCGCTGGAAGAAGCCGGTGGCGCTGGCCGCGGTGAGCAGGGACTTCGGCCGCACCTGGACCGAGGTCCGCGAGACCAACCTGCCCATGGCCGCGTCGAAGCCGTACGCCGGCGTGCTCTCGACCGGCCAGCGCTACCTGATCTGCACTACCACGGCCGACTCGGGCAACCGCCGCAGCCCGCTGACGATCGCCGTTAGCCGGCCGGGGGAGAGGGTTTTCGCCAAGGTCTACCGCATTCGTGACGCGGTTTACGACGGGCCGGGTGAGTCGGGGCCGAACTGCCGGCTGGCGTACCCCTACGCCGTCGAGCACGCAGGCAAGCTGTACGTGGTCTACTCCAACGACGGCGGGCGCGGCGCCAACCGCAACAGCGCCGAGCTGGCGATCATCCCGGTCGAATCGCTTCGCGCCGACGAGCCGGAGCAACGCGCCGAACCACAGGCCGAGGCGCCGACCGAGCGAATGGATTGGATCCGGCCGAGCGACGACGGCACGCATTTCGTCCGGGCGGCGTCGGGCCGGCGGATCGTGATGTGGGGCGTGAACTACGATCACGACGAGAAGGGCCGGCTGATCGAGGACTACTGGCATTCGGAGTGGGCCACCGTCGCGGCGGACTTCGCCGAGATCAAGGCGCTGGGAGCGAACGTGGTGCGCGTGCACCTACAGCTCGCGAAGTTCATGGACACCGCCGAGCAGCCCAACGCCGCAAACCTCGCCCGCCTGGGCGAGCTGGTGCGCCTGGCCGAGCGCACCGGCCTGTACCTGGATCTGACCGGGCTGGGCTGCTACCACAAGCAGGACGTGCCCCCTTGGTACGACGCGCTCGACGCGGCCGCGCGGTGGGACGTGCAGGCGAGGTTCTGGCGGGCGGTGGCCGGCGCGTGCAAGAACAGCCCGGCCGTGTTCTGCTACGACCTGATGAACGAGCCGATCCTGCCGGGCAAGAAGAAGGAGACCGAGTGGCTCACCGGCGAGCTGGGCGGCAAGTACTTCGTCCAGCGGATCGCGCTCGATCTGGCGGGGCGCACGCGCATCGAGATGGCCCGGGACTGGGTCCGCAAGCTAACCGGCGCGATCCGCGAGGTCGACCGGCGCCACATGATCACTATCGGCGTGATCCCCTGGGCCGTCGTGTTCAAAGGGGCCAAGCCGCTCTTCTACGCCCCCGAGGTCAGCGGGCCGCTCGATTTCGTCAGCGTACACTTCTATCCGAAAAAGGGGGAGCTGGAAGCGACGCTCGAGGCCCTGGCCGTGTACGACGTGGGCAAGCCGCTGGTGATCGAGGAGATCTTCCCGCTCAAGGCCGGCCTCGACGAGACCGCGGCCTTCATCGACCGCTCCCGCAAACACGCCGACGGCTGGCTCAGCTTCTACTGGGGCGCGACCATCGAAGAGAACGAGGCCAAGGGCGATCTCAAGGGAGCCATCGTCGCCAAGTGGCTCCGCTATTGGCGCGAGCACGCGCCGCCGCCGAAGTCGTGAGACTTCGGCAGACTCGAGGGAATCCCGGGTCGGAGCTTGATTAGTGATTAGCAGCAAGGGGCTAATTACTAATCAAGCTCCGACCCCAGGCTCCCCAGGCGGACCCAGGCTCCCCCCGGGCTCGACCCAATTGTTCCGGACAGTAGTCCAATTCCTCGGGAACGGTTGAGTTGGTCGGGAACAGTTGAGACAACTGTTTTACACTTAACGCTTACTCGACCTCCGCGGCAAAGCCGTGCAGCCACTCTTCGAGGTTGGTGTAGCCGTCGCCGTCGTTGTCGCCGTGGGGGTTGTCTGGCACGGTGAGTTCGCGGCGGTTTTCGGCCAGCTCCGGCCAGCCGCCGACGTCCTCCTGGCTGGCGGGGATGCGGCCGGTGCGCGTGCGGACCTCGCGGACGATGCGGGCGTCGACGGGGTCGCGGTCGGCGGGGCGCGCCCCGGCGTTGGCCAGGACCCACTCGCGAACCTCGCCGGCCGGCCGGATCGTCAGTCCCGGCACGACCACGGGCGGCTTGTCGACCTTGGACCGCAGCGGGTAGACCTTCTGCCCTACCCATTCGGTGAAGATTTTCATGTGCGGGGCGTTCCACGGGTCGTCGAGGTGCTCCTCGACGTAGTTGCCCTCCTTGTCCGTGAAGCTGTACAAGAGATCGCCGAAGAACACCCGGCCGACCTCCTCGTCCTTTCGGGCGATGAAGCGGATCATGCACGGGGTGTTGTCGGCGTGGATGCCGATCACGCTGGCCCGGGCGCCGCCGCCGTGGGTGTTGCCGCGGCGCGGGGCGTTGGAGAGCGTCATCGCGATGCCCGGGCGGCCGGTGGCGCCGTAGACCATGTTGTTGATGATGGCGATCTTCACGCCGGCGCTGGCCGTCGGGTTGCGGTCGGCGTTGTGGGCGAAGAGGTTGCCCACCACAACGACGTTCTGCCCCTCGCCCTCGCCTTGCTTCAGGACGAGGAGGCCCTTGGAGTGGGCACCCTTGTGGTGCCTGGGGCTGGCCAGGCACTCGCTGAAGATGCAGTGGCGGAAGGTCAGCTCGCTTCCCCGCGACTGCACGTTCTCGTCGGTGGCCCAGCTAAACGAGCAGTGGTCGATGACGACCCGGTCGCCGCCCACTTTCATGTTGTCACGCTCACTCCACTGGCTCCAGCCGCTCTTGGGGTCGACCTCCGGGCGCGTGGGGTCGCGCAGATCGCCGACGCGGATGCGCACGTGCTGGATCAGCACGTCGTGCGCCCGGACGTGCAACTGGCAGCCGACGAGCGTGATGCCCGGCGAGGGGGCCGTCTGGCCGGCGACCGTCAGGTACGGATGGTCGATGCTCAACTGCCCCAGCGGCCTGAAGTCGATGTTGCCCGACACCTCGAACACCACCGCGCGCGGCCCCTCGGCCTCGAGCGCCTCGCGGAGCGAGCCGGGCCCCTCCGTGTTCAGGTTCGTCACCTTGATGACGCGGGTCTCGGGGACGTCCAGGTGCCGGCCGCTGCCGGCGGGTGTGTCCATGCCGAAGCCGACGTAAGCACCGGGGATAATCGGCAGCGGCTCGCCCACCGTCGAGTCCGGGGCGGCCGCCAAGGGAGCCAGCGCCAGGCCGATCAAGATTGCGGCCGGGCCCCTCCTCTTGGTTTGCTCCATCTCCTGCTCCTTTCCTCTGAACGAAAAAGGGACCTGGTTTATTTTTCCGGAACGGCCCGAAGGGTGCTTCGCACAAAATAAACCAGGTCCCTTTTTCGTTCGAAAAGCCGACGCCAGTTTGATCTGTTGAGAGCGTGAGTGCAACAGGTTATGATGGTGGCGCACTTAGTGAACACACTTAGTGAACACCTCCTCAGGTTACCGGAGCCGGAGTCATGGTCACGTGCTCGTGTGCGGAAAGCACGCCCGCGAAAGCCAACCGCCCGGCGGGGCATGGCCGGCGTTCGCGTCGCGGTGTGTGCTTACTCGCGATCGGTCTTTCCACGTGGTTCGTCCCGCTTCTCGCCGAAACCGCCGGCGGGTTGGAGGTCGACGTGGCGCAGAACACCCAGCGGCTGGTGCCCTACCAGGTGTTCGAGCTGACGTTCCGGCACGACGGCAAGTACCGGGACCCCACGTGGGACGTGACGATCGACGTGACGTTTCAGTCCCCGAGCGGACGGGAGCAGTCCGTCGGCGGGTTCTTCTACGGGTCGAGCAAGCCGCAGCGGCCGACCGTGGTCCGGTCCGAAGGCCGCGGCCCGGTGCGGGCGACGTGGCCGTGCGAACCGCCCGATCTGTGGAAGGCACGCTACGCCCCCAACGAAAAAGGACGGTGGCGGTACGAATACGTCTTCACCAACCCGGCCGGCCAAATGGCCCGCGGCCACGGCACGTTCGACGTGGTCGAGGGCCGCGTGCACAACAAGGGGTTCGTGCGGATCAACCCCAACAACCCCTTCCGCTTCGTCTTCGACGACGGCAGCCCTTTCTTTCCCATCGGATACCAAGACGGCATCTTCGACAATAACGCCAACGGGTCGGTGATGGACGTTTCGGCCATGGAGGGGCCGTTCCGACCCGACCCGGAACGGCGGCGGCCGGTCCCACCGCCCGGGGCGCTGTTTGCGCGGGGTCCGTCGATGGGGCCATTGAACGGCGACGTCAGCTACGGGCGTGCCGCACGGGCGGGGTTCAACTTCTGGCGATTCTCGCCCAATAACTTCTCGATCAAGGTCTTCGCCGACCCGGCCGACGCCAACCGCGCGACGCTCGACCACGTGCGCTGGGAACAGGCCCAGATGGTCGACGAGATGCTCTGCATGACCCGCAAGTACGGTCTGCGCAACTTCTACGGCATCTTCGGCTACACCAAGGTCTTCAACGACCGGCCGGACGATCGCGAGGGGATGGAGAAGGTCAAGCGGATCATCAAGTACAGCGTCGATCGCTGGGGGGCCTACGTCGATTTCTGGGAGTTCCTCAACGAGCAGAAGGCCGACGCCCGGTGGTACGAAGTCGTCACTGCCTATCTCAAGTCGATCGACCCCTACGACCATCCCATCGCCACGAGCTGGGAGCGGCCCGAGCTGCCGGGCATCGAAGTCAACGCGCCGCATTGGTACGGAAACGAGCCGGAGCTCGAGTCCGACCGGGTGACCGCCGATCGGGCACGGCACACGAAGCACTTCGGCAAACCGGTGGTCTACGGCGAACAGGGCAATTACCGCGGGCGCGAAGACCGATCGGCGGAGGGCATCGGCGGCGTTTGGGACCCCGGCAGTGCGCGGCGGATGCGCGTGCGATGCTGGACCGCCATGTTCAACGAGATCTGCTTCATCTTCTGGGAGACGTCGTACGCCAAAGACGGGCACGTGCGCAACCTCTGGATCGGTCCCCAGGAGCGGCAGTACATCCGAGCGATGCAGGACTTCGCCTCGATGCTCGACCGGGACGTGCGCATGGTGGAGGTTCCGTTGTCCGGTCCCGCGGCCGGCGACGTCCGCGCATACGGCCTCCGCTCCGATCGGTGCGCGGCCGCGTACTTCCACCATCACGCCTGTCAGCAGTGCCGAAAGGCGGCCGGCACCGACCGCCGGGCGCAGCATTCGTGGAGCCACGATCGCGGCGAGGTCCGCGGTCTGGAGGTGACCATCCACGTTCCCGTTTCCGCAACCGGCTACTGGTACCGCCCCACGGACGGCGCTATCGTGTCCTCGTTTGAAGCAGAACCGGGCCGCCGGACGGTGGCCGCTCCGCCCTTCTCCGTCGATCTGGCCCTGATCGTCACGCCGGGCGATCTGCCCGATACCGACGGCGACGGAACCGTCAATCACCTCGACGCGGACGACGACAACGACGGGGTGCCCGACGCTCGTGACACCTGGCCGCTGGAGCGCGAGGAATGGGCGGACGCCGACGGCGACCGCATCGGCGACAATCTGGACGCCGACATTGACGCCGACGGGCTGGCCGATGACCTGAACGCCAACGGCACCCCCGACTGCGAGGAGCCCGACTGGGACTCCGACGGCGTGCCGCAATCGGGCACCATCCCCTGGGACGCATTCCCCCGCGATCGCCGCGAATGGCGAGACACGGACGGCGACGGCACAGGCGACACCGCCGATTCGGACGATGACGGCGACGGCTACACGGACCGGGAGGAACAGCAGGCATCTACGGATCCGCTGGATCCGATTAGTTTCCCACAGTAGTCCACCGCTCCGTTCGGGTGGGGCGGCCAAGAGCCGCGACCACCCGAGCAAGCCAACGTGACGACAGGAGGACCTACCGATGCAACGCCGCACCTTTCTGAAACAAGCCGTCGCCACCGGCGCCGGGTTGGGCCTTGGTGCTTCAAGCCGAGCCTGGGCCGCTGAGGCCGGCCCCGTCGTCATCGACCACCCGATCCACGGCGCCGTCTTGAATCGCCGCCATGGCACGCCGGTCGAAGGCGGTTTGAAGATTCGGGTGTCGGGCACGGCGCCGGCCGGTTCGCCGGTGACGGTCAACGGCGAGAGCGCCGGCCGCGACGGCGAGCGGTTCGCAGCCGACATGGTGTTGCGTGATCCGGTCGTGGAGGTCGTGGCTGCTTCGGGCGGCCACCGGCAAAGCATTCGCGTGCGGTGGGACCGCCGCTCCTTTCCCCGCTACCGGTTCTCCATCGACGACAACAGCTTCTTCCTGCGCGACGTCGCCCAGAAGAAGTACAAGTCGCTGTTCGATTGCTTCTACCTGGCGATGTTGCGCGATCTCAGCCGCAAGTACGGCACGAAGTTCGTGCTGAACGTCTACTTCACGACGGCCGACGGGTTCGACCTGACCCAGTTCCCCGACCGCTACAAGGGGGAGTGGGGCGACAACGCCGAGTGGCTGTCGCTGTCGTTTCACGCCCGTGCCAACGATCCGCCCCGCCCCTACCAGGACGCACCGCCCGAGCGGCTGATCGCCGACTGGGACAAGGTGGCCGCGGAAATCCGCCGGTTCGCGGGCGAAGCGACCTACTCCGTGCCGACGGTGATCCACTTCGCCATGGTCCGTCCCGAGGCGCTCAAGCCACTCGCGTCGCGCGGGGTCCGCGTGCTGAGCGGGCTGTTCCGCCGGCAAGGCGACGGGTGGGACATCAACTACCGGCTGGACAATGAGCACTCCGAGTACCTCTCGAAGCACGACGCCTGGCACGATTTCAACAGCGGCATCACCTTCTCCATGATCGACCTAGTCGCGAACAACACGCCCGTGGACCAAGTCGCGCCGACGCTGGGGCCCTTGGCCGAAGACCCCAACAAGGCGGAGATCATGGACCTGTTCACTCACGAGCAGTACTTCTGGCCCTTCTACTCCCGCTACCTGCCGGACCATCCCCAGCGCGTGGAGACGGCGCTGCGGTGGGTGACCGAGCACGGCTACAAGCCGGTGTTCTTCCACGAGGGGTTCCTCGGTGCCCCGGACTGACGCCTACAAGGAGACTCCCATGCGAAAGACGGCAGTTTCTCTGATCGTGTGTCTGGCGGCCCCGTTCTGTTGGGTCGCCGCGACGCCGGGCAATCTGGCCGCTCAGACGGTAACGATCAAGCAGTCCGACGACCGGTTGAGCGTGCTCCTCGACGGCGAGTTGTTCACCGAGTACATCTTCCGCGGTCATTCCCGGCCGCTCTTGTTCCCGATCATCGGGCCGGACGGTCTGGGCATGACCCGCAGCTTCCCGATCAAGACGGGGGTGCCCGGCGAATCAACCGACCACCCCCACCAGAAACCGATGTTCTTCGCCTACGGTTCGGTCAACGGCGTGAACTTCTTCGCGGAATCTCCCGATTGCGGCAAGACCGTGCACGACCAACTCCTCAAAGTGGAAACCGGCACCAAGCGCGGGCTGATCCGGACCACCAACAACTGGGTCGCCCCGGACGGCAAGATCGTATGTACCGATACGCGCACGCTCTGCTTCCAGGCCGTGCCGGGCGGACGGGCCATCGACTGGGAGATCACCCTGCACGCCTCGCATGGCGAGCTGACGTTCCGCGACGACAAGCACGGCATCATGGCGATCCGCACGCACCCGAACCTCCGCCTGGACAACGCCCCCGAGCGCGGCGTGACCACCGCCAACGGCCGGGCCGTCAACAGCGAAGGGATCAGCGGCAAGGCCGTGTTCGGCAAGCGGGCCAAGTGGATCGACTACTGGGGGCAGATCGACGGCCAGACCGCCGGCATTGCCATCTTCGACCATCCGGCCAACCCGCGGCACCCCACCTGGTGGATGGCCCGGGGCTACGGCTACGTGGCCGCCGATCCGTTCGGCGCCGGCGCGATCGGCGGCGAGCCCCCGGGCACCGGCGACATGACGGTCCCCGCGGGAGAAGCGATCACCTTCCGCTACCGGTTCGTGTTTCACCGGGGCGATCCCGAGCAGGCGCAGATCGCCGAGCAGTACGGCCAATACGCTGCGCAGCGGGAGTAGGGGGCAACGAAAAAGGGACCAGGTTTATTTTGTGCGAAGCACCGTTCGGGCCGTTCCGGCAGAATAGACCTGGTCCCTTTTTCGTTGCTCGACGACGGAGGATAGCGATGAAGACCTTCACGCTGGTCACGTTGATGATTTGCGTAAGCGCCGAAGCCCGGGCTGCTGCGCCGCGTCTGGCACCGGGCCAGGAGACCGGCTTCGCCATCCCGCGGATGAGCCGGGCGCCGGAGATCGATGGGGTGATCGACCCGGTCGAGTGGCGCGAGTCGGTGGCCGTGAGCGGGCTGGTGAACACCCACACGGACCTCTTGATCCCGCGGCCCACCACCTTCTTCGTGGCCTGGGACCCCGAGCACCTCTACTTCGCCTGCCGCACGTATCTGAAGCCGGGCTACAAGTTCCGCGTCAAAGAGGGCCGCTCGGAGGGGAACGCCTATTGCTACGACGACGGCCTGGAGTTGCTGTTCAAACCGATGGGCCGCAACGTCAGCCCCCAGCACCAGAAGACAGAGTTTCGGATGTTCCTGAACTGCCTCGGCTTTTCCGGCGACCTGACGCGGCTGGCCCTGGGGCAGCAGATGAAGAACTGGGACCCGCACTTCCAGGTTGCGGTCCGCACCACCGAGCCGGGCACCGCCCCCGGCGGCGGCTCCTGGTGGGAGATGGAAGTCGCCACCTCGCCCGAGGATTTCGAGCTCACCGGCAACCACCGCGTGGGCGACCGGTGGAAGCTGATGTTCGGCTTCAACCACGTCCCGATATGGATGCAGGCACGGATCCCCTGCGTGGGCAGCTATTTCACGGCCGACGGCAAGTGCTTGGGCACCTTAGTGGAAAACACCCCGGCCGTGCAAGTGACCATGGACAAGCTTGCGAACCTCGCGTCCGACGGCACGGCGTCGCTGGCGGTCAAGGCGTACAACCCGGCCGCGCAGGCGGCGAAGCTGTCGATCGAAGTGAACGTTGCCGACGCCGTCACGCGGCACGAGACCCTGACGGTTCCCGCCGGCGGCGAGGCCCGGTTCGAGTTGAACCAGAAGCTCCCGGCCGGGTTGACGGAGGGCCTGGCGCACCTGGCGGTTACCCAGGGGGACACGACGCTGTTGACCTACACGGCGCTGTTCAAGGTCGGCGAGTACGACCGGATGATGCGGCCGATTCAGCCCCCGGACCCAAACGACTTCGCGTTTGCCGCTCGGTTCAATCCGGTCCGCGGCCAGCTTCTGGTGAAGGCCGATTCGTACTACTTGCCTGACTCGGCGCAGGCGAGGGCGCTCAATTACACGGTCACACCGGAGGGAACGAACCGGCCGATCGCCGAGGGCGAGATCACTCGCGTGGCCGAGTGGTACTTCCAGGACATCGTGCCGCTGGTCAACCTCCGGCCGGGCAAGTACACGGTCGAGGCGACGCTGGAGCTGGCCGACGGCAGCCGGCTCGGGCCCATGTCGAGAACCATCGAGAAGAAGGACGAGGCCAAGGCGTTCCCAGCGTGGTGGGGCAAGAATTTCGGCAACGTTGAGCGAGTGCTGCCGCCGTTTACGCCCATCGAGAAAGCCTCCAAGGCGGGCCCCGCGGCGTTTTCCTGCTGGGGCCGGACGTACGCCCTCAATGCAGCCGGGCTGCCGGCGGCCGTCCGATCGCAGGACGCCCCGGTCCTGACGGCCCCGGCGCGGATCGTCGTGGTAACGGACGGCCAGGAGCAGACCATCCCGCTCGGCCCGGCAAACATCACCGGGATGAAAGACTGGCGCGTCTCCTTCGAGGGCAAGGCCGAGGGCGCCGGCCTGGTGCTGGAGTCGAAAGGCTGGCTCGAGCAGGACGGGCTGGTCTACGTCGAGTTGACCTATCGCCCCAGCGGCAGCGAGCCCGTGCGGATCGACGCACTGCGGATCGAGTACCCGCTGGCCGAGGACGAGGCCGAGTGCCTGGTGTGCGTGGGGCCGGGGAGCAATTTCTCCAGCAAATCGACGATCCTGCTGCCGCGCGACAAGACCGGCCGGCTGTGGTCGACCCTGGACACCGGCCGGACCGGGAGCAACATGAAGGTCGGCTCGTTCTATCCGGCGGTGTGGATCGGCAACGAACGCCGCGGCTTCTTGTGGTGGGCCGACCACGACCGGGGCTGGGTCCCCGACGACGCAGTGCCCGCCCACGAGGCCGTGCGCACCGGCGGCGCGGTAGTGCTGCGCAACAACATCATCGGAACGCCCTTTGAGCTGGACGAGGCCCGGACCATCTCGTTCAGCTTCATGGCGTCGCCCTTCAAGCCGCTGCCGCAGGGTTGGCGGATGATCGCCGCCACCGACGACGGCACGTTCTTCCAGCCCTTCCGCGGCGTGCGCACCGACTCGAAAACCGGCGAGAAGCTGTGGAACCCCGGCCGCGGGAACATCAACTGGATCCATCCCGAGTCGCGCTACCCCGAGGAATGGAGCGCCCTCTGGGCCGAACAGAAGGAGAAGGCCGATGCCTGGGTGCGAGCCCGCCGGCCCTTCGATCTGTACGCGGCACGCAGCGGGATCAACTTCCACCACATGTCGTTCCAGCTCATCGGCTACGGCGCGAAGTCGATCGAGAAGGACGTGTACGCCTACTTCGGCGACGAGTGGTTCCCCGGCGGACGCGACACCTGGAACGAGACCTACACCGACTACGCGATGTACCTCTTCGACCGGGCGTTCCGCGAGGGGGGCGTGGTTTCGGCCTACTGGGACCTGACCTTCCCGATCCTCTTCGACAACCTGCTCTCCGGGCTGAGCTACCGACTGCCCGACGACCGCGTGCAGCCGGGCTACAACGGCTGGAACGTGCGGCGGTTCTTCATGCGGCTGTGGGCGTTGGCTTACGACCACGGCTTGACGCCCGGGGCGATCGGCAGCCATTCGACCAACGCCTACGTGTTCGTCGCCCTGCCATGGCTCGACGCGGTGCTGGACGGCGAGCGCGACTGGCACCTCGACACCAGCGAGCTGGACTGGATCGACTACTACCCCGTCGAGCGGATGCGGACCATGTCCAGCCCGCACAACTGGGGCGTGGGCTTGTGCTGGATGAGCAACTACACGTCGAAGAACAAGACCAAGATCCTGGCCGCCAAGACGAGCCAGGCGGAATACCTCTGGATGCACGACTCGTGGCTGAACCCCTACCTCCACCCGGCCCGGCACATGACCGCGATGCCGGAGCCGATCCTCGATTGGGGGCTCAACGGCCGGGACGTGGTCTACCACCCCTACTGGCGAAACCCCTACGCCACGTGCGCCGACCCCGACGTGCTGGTTTCACTTTGGCAAATCCCCGCCGAGAAACGTATACTGGTGGGCGTGTTCAACTACAACAAGCGAGCCGCCAAGGACGTGAGAATCAAGCTCGACTTGGCGAAACTGGAACTTTCGCATCAGTCGCCGGTCGTCCGTGACTTGTACGGCGATTGGGTGACGTCGTACATCGGGACGGTCCGGCGACCGGACCAGGCCGAGATGTTCGGCGCGGTCTACCGGGGCATGGGGCGAGCGACCCGGCTGAGCGCCGCGGACGGCGTGCTGCGGATCGAGTCACTGAAGCCGCATCGCGGCACGTTCGTGGGACTCGGCGTCGTCGATCCGGCCGGGGTGAGACGGTTGGCGGCGACCCTGCCCGAATGGATCGGCGGCGAGCCGCCCTCGGACGTCGTGGACTTCGGCATGGCCCGCCGGGACACGAAGTACCTCGCACCGGGCCGGGTGACCGCCGTGACCTGCGAAGACCCCGCGGTGCGCCTGGCGGCGTGGCAGTTGCCCGATCGGTTGCTCTTGTCCGTGGCCAACACGGACGAGCAGCCGCGCAAGGACGTGGCGCTTCACGTGGACCTCGAGAAGCTGAACCTGCTGCCGGAGCTGCCGTGGCAGGAGTTCCTCGGCGTGCGAGACTTCGTCAGAGGGGAGAAGGACGCGCCGGCCAAGATGGATTCCGACAGCCGCACGCTGACGTTAAAGACCTTGCAGCCGAACAGCGGCCGGCTGATTGGGATCCGCAGGTATTGATCGCCGAGTTCCGCCCGCGGGGCCGGCTGAGCCCGGACGTCGCCGAGGTACAAGGCGGGGCGAAGACGGTGGCCTCACAACGTTTTGGGAACGTTCTGTACGTCGCGTTGCGCCGAACACTTGTTTCGCTAAAGCGCTACCGGCGTCGGGCGGGTCACAATAACGTCACGCGACACGGCGTTTCCGTCGGCCTGCTTCCACTGGAGCTTCAGCGGTCCGGGCCTGGGCAAGTTGATGGTGGTCGGCTCACCGGGGCGGATCACCCAGATGCCGAGCCGGCGCTGGGACATGAGGGCCGTGACGCCGAGTGGTCCGCCGGCAGGGTCCGCCAGCGACGCGACGGCTTGGAAGCGGCGCGACCGCTCCGACTCGCCGAAGACGACCCATACGCCCTGCTGCCTGTCGACGGCCAGCAGGTCCGGGGCAAGGTCGCCGTTTGAGTCGCAAAGCACGCCGGTTGTCTGGCCGACGCCCAAGGCTTGCGCGGCCGGGAGGTCCGATTGCGAAAAGTCCAGGCTCCGTGCCACGCCAAAGCACGCGAACCCGCGGTTGAAGAACAGGCCAGGACCCGACGAGCCGTGGAATAGGGCGGCAGACTGGCGCCCGTCGCCGTTGACGTCGCTGGGGCAGGCCGTCACCACCACGTCGTCGGCCTGGCCGAGGCCGCTTGCCGCGCCCAGCTCACCCGTCTCGGCGATGACGTTCAGCCACGAACCGTCCTCCGCGCGGCAGAGCAGCGTGCTGCCGCCGATGCCGCCCACGATCAGGTCCAGCCGGCCGTCAGTATCGTAGTCGCCGCAGACAGCAACCGTCGGGTGCTTGGCGATCTCCATCCTCGTGACGACGGGCGCGGCGAACACGCCGGACTCACGGCTCCCGGCATGGAACGCCAGCCCACGGGCAAAGAGCTGCACGACATCGGGTGCGCCGTCGTCGTTGAAATCGGCAACCGCGCACACGCCGCCCGGGCCGAGCGATTCGCTGTCCGAACTGACTTGGCGGGCCGTAAAGCCGCCCGCGCCGTCCGGCGTGAGAAGCGTGACGCCGGAACTGCCGCCAGCTACCAGCCATCGGCCCAGTGTCGCCAGCGAACGGCATTCCTCCAGTTCACACTCGGCGCAAGGCGCGTCAAACCTGCCGTCGGAGTTCTGCGCACACAGTCGGAGCCGGCCACCGTCCCAGGACGCCAGATCCAGACGCCCGTCGCCGTTGAAATCGCCGGCGGCCATGGCCCTCGACTTGCTCGCAAGCCCGAGTTCTCTGGTGACGTCCTCCGGCGGCTCGCCCTCCGTGCCCGGCCGGTAGACGCGGTCGCCGCCGTCGGACAAGAGGACAACGCCGATGTTGGTGGCGAGACACCCGTGGGCCGGGCCGTCTAGCTTGCCCAACGACAGGTCGCTGCCCCAAGCCAACGTCGAAGCGACCGGGAAGTCGGGACGAAGGTCGTTGAGCGTGTAGCGGATCGCCGGGATCAACTGCCGGGCACTTGCGCCCCACACGGTTTCGAGATCGTTGGGGTCCCGGTCCAGCATCCACGACGAGGTAGTCTTGCCCTGCACCAGCCCCATCCAGCGTGTTCCAATCTCCAAGGCACCCAGCACTGCGCCGTCCTGCTTGTCCTTCATCACGCACATGACCGCCCGCGCGGTGGGCGCGCCGCCGAACGCACTCGCCACGTCGTCTTCGGTCAGCTCTTCGGCGTCGTTGAAATCGAAGCTCAACTTTCGCTCCGCCGGCATGTTGCCAACGAGCGCCTCGACAATCGCGGCCTCGACCCGGCCCGACTGCGGCGCGGACATCCGCAACACAAACACCTGGCCGCTGTCCCGGACCAGGTCCACGACCGTGTAGTTGGGGTTGATGAGCGCCCGGGCCGGCGTCGCCGGAATCCACACAGCGGCTGTCCAAAGACCGATCGACAGAAAGGGCTTCCAGATCACTTCGCACCTCCCGTCACCGCGGCCGGAGGCGGAGCGGCCCAATCGCCGTCGCCGGGCGTGCCCTCCAACTCGGCGGCCAGGGCATACTCGCGCGCGGCCATGCCGGGCCAGTCCAGACTGATCGTGGCCTGCGAGAGCGTCTTGCCCACCAGATCGGCGTGCAACCGGGCGGCCAGGCACTGGTCGATCCGGGCGACGATTTCCGGCGACGCCGCCTGTTTCGCCCGAATCAGTGCGATGAGAAGCTCCGTCTCCTGCAAGCCCTCCAGGAGCATTTGTGCTCGCGTGGTAAGGACCGCCCCGTCGGACCCCGGCCCGGTCAGCGTGGGCGAGTGCCCGCGCCAGAGCCACCCTTCGTTGGGCGGCGAAACGTAGAGGCTTCGCCAACGCCCCCGCTCGTCATGGTGAACGGGCCAGAAGTCCAGGCCGATCCGCGCCAGCGTGCCGCTCGTGCGCATCACCGCCCGATAAGATAACGGAGACGACGTGTGGTGGATGTTCGTGCGGTGCGTCTGCGCGACGTAGAATTCCCTGGTCGGCGCGTCGGGGTAGTCGCGGTCGAACTCCGGCAGCCCGCCGCCGTTGGGATTGATCCGGAAACCGACTTCAAAGCCGCCCAGCGCGATCAGCTTGCCGTCTTGCGAAGGCGCCTCTTTGACCCAGTGGGCGTATATCTGCCACCGCATGTCCGGCTCGATCTTCTCGAAGAACTTCACCGTCGGCTCCAGCGGGCGGCTGTCGAACGCCTCACCCAGCAGCAGAAACCGATCGTCACACCCCCGGGACCTGACGATGCGCCGCACGCCCTCGATCATCGCCTTCCAGAACTCCTCGCTGCCGGGCTGGCCGAACTGCGGGGCTTCCATCGGCGTCATCTTGCCGGTCGCCGGATCGAGCTCGGTCACCGTGCAGGGCTTGACCGTGTCGCTCTTCATGCCGCGGAACCAGGTGCGGCAACCGAAATCGTGCTTCCACACGCTGAGCGTGACGATCTTCGGCGGCCCGAACGCCGCCACGTGCAGGTCGAAATAACGCTCCAGCGCCGAGAACTCCGGCTCGTAGCGGTTGCCCTTTCGGACCCATCGCACCATGCCGGTCTGGTGGCCGAGGTAGTTGTCCAAGATGATCGGCACCAAGAGCACGTCGTTGCCCATCTTGGCCATCAGTTTCATCGACTTCTCGATGAGCGCGAAATGCTGATCCGACCACGGTTCGACCCCGTAGTGCATTGCGAGCGTGTCGGGCGACTGGTACATGCTTACCAGCGTCGCGTTGTCCTTGGGGTCGGGCACGGTCCAGCCGGCGACGAGGATCTGCACCGGCACGCGGGCCGTCTTCCCGCCGGCCGCAACCTCGAGCGTGCCCGCGTACCAGCCCGGGGCCTGGTCGCGGGGCACGTCCACCAGCACCCACACGGGCTGTACGACCGCGCCGTCGACCGGTTGCGGCATCAGTGCGTTGCAGAAACACTCGTCCTCTTCCTGCATCGCGTAGCGAACTCGTACGAGCTCAGGCGGCAGCACCGCGCCGCTGTCGACGTGCTTCAGCGGCCCGATGGAGGCTTTCAATCCGTCCAGCGGGCCCGGGCTACTCACCACGATCTGCCCGGAGCACGTGCCGCCGCGCGGCGCGACCGTGCGGATCGGGCTCAGCGGCTCGAAGGGGTTGCCGTGCGAGAGCCCGACCGGCGTTACCGTGATCCCCCACCAGAGAAAGCCCGATTGCAGCTTGCCGGGCGTGACCGCCACGGTCTCCAGCGGGCCGGCGTTCCAGAACGTCACTCCATTGATTGCCTCCTCGTACGCGACGAGGCCCTCCCCGGTGTCGCTGCTGAGCGTCACGCCGCACAGGCCGGCCGTACTCCACTCGGTGTTGCGCCCGCTGCGGATCTCGTCGTTCGGCGCGGCGTGGATTTCCAGCGCCAGCACGTTCCCTCCGGGCCGCAGCACGGCGGCCGGCACCTTCACGGTAAGCTTGCGGATGCGTTTCTCATACCGCTCGCGGTTCTCCTCGGCGGGCCGCTCCGTTCTGAACAGCGGTTCGCCGTATTCGTCGTTCAATGCCTCGGCCGGGTACGGCTCCGCGGGCGTCTGAACTTCCAAAGCCCCCTTTGGAAGATGCTGTCGCGCGATCTCTTGCCCGTTGACGTAGACCGCCACGCCGCCGCGATACTCCAACACAAGCGTTAAGTCCCGCACTCGCGAGGGCTCCGTGACCCCGAACCGGGTCCGCAGGCAGAGAAGCGCCGCGTCCGTCGACTGCTCGTACCCATAGCCGCCAACCACCTCCGTCAGATCGGAGCTGTAACGTCCCCAGCCGGCGTCGTCGAAGTCCTTTTGCGTCCAGCCGTCCGGCGGCGACGCCGTATACGTCACCGGCCCCTTCCGGTGCCGATCCTGGCTCTTGCACATCAAGAAAACCCGCCACGGGGTCCCCGCCGTGATGGGTTCCGTCGCCCCACCGCTCTTGAAGGCCAATAGCATCGCAAACGCGGCAATCCACGATCTTGCTCGCCAGCTTCTCACGTGACGTCCTTTCATAACGACGGGTCTTCAGTCGAGGCGCGAGTCAACGGCCAGTCCTGCCGGCAGTCAAGGGCATCTTGCCGGACCATTATCTTTGAGCGCTCGACATGCTGCAAGCTTCCAAGTAGGGTTGCCGTCACGTGGGGATCCCACGACAGCTAAGAGAGAAAAACGTGGGGATGGCGACAGGCCGTGTGGATTGATAGACTGCTCGGGACGGTAAGGGCGGCGTCGGAGTCGGGCCGGCCCAAGGACACCCCGCCCGTGGCGGAAAGACTCGATTGGGACCTTTGGCTGGGAACCGTAGTCTCGGAGGGCAACTCTGAAGCTCGGCAGCATGTCGTACTCGTTCTGTCGGCCGCGTCCGCCAATACTCCTCGCCCACCTTTGCCAATCAGCTTGAAGGGAGAAACCAATGAGTCTGCCCGGAAGATCGACTCGTTCTGCCGCCGCGCGGGCCGTGCGATGTTGCTTGGTTATGTGCATCGCCTCGGTGGCGACGGGCGTCGGCGCCCAGGAGTTGACGACGCCCGGCGGTACCTATCGGCATTGCACGTTCCACGTGTCCGGCACGGTCGAGGACATCGGGCAGGTGGCGAGCCAGCCCGGGATGGAGGGCGAGGTGCATCTGGCGTTTCGCGACGGGCGGTGCGGCCACGCCTACATGGTCCTGCGCGGCCCGTTGGAGTACCACGGCATCCTGGAGCTGATCCCCGATTCGCTGGAGCTCACCGGCGATCGGCTCCGCGGGAGCCTACGCGCCGACTTCCCGGTGGGGCGGCCCAGCCCCGGTACACTGGCTGTCGACTTAGCGGTCAAAGACGGGGGCTTCAGCGGCGAGTATCACTGGGGGTTCAAGTATCCGATCATCGGCGGCTCGATCGCCAACGAGTTCGTCGGCCACGTCGAAGGCACGATTCGCTCGGCCGAAGACATCCGCCGTATGAACGCGCTGGCTGCCGGAAAGGCGTGGCCGAGCTGGCCGGGCCCCACGGCCGGCATGTCGGCGCCCGATCCCGGCGCCGAGCTGGTCGACTCGCTCTGGGAGGCGCGGCCGGTCTGGGTGAGCGAAACGGAAATCCTCGCCGGCCGCGGCGGCGAAAAGGAAGGCGGCGGGCATCCCTACGGCGGCTATGCCTCGCCGATCGTCGCCGACGGAAAGGTCTTTCTCAACCAGTGGGCACCCAGCGGCAACGCCGTCGCCGACCGGAGCAACAAGACCACCGACCGCCGCGTCGACGCCGACGACGTCGTCTTCTGCTTCGACGCGGCCACCGGCCAGTTGCTCTGGAAGCAGGTCTTTCCCGCCGCCGGGCTCAACCAGGCCAGCGCCAACAAGCACGTCTACTGGAACAACACCGGCTGCTGGGACAACGGCAAGGTGTACATGCTCGGCTTCACGTGGCGGGTCTACTGCCTCGACGCCGAGACGGGCAGGCTGATCTGGCGCTCGCACATCGGCCCGGCCCACGAGGAATTGGAACGGGCCAAGGCAGAGGCGCTCAAGAGCCGGACCATGCTCTCCCCGCCGGACACGAACAAGTTCCTCGCCGTGGCCCAGGGCGTGCCCCTAATGTACAACCTCGAGGGCGGCATCATCGCGTTCGATCCGGAGACCGGCCAACCCTTGTGGACCGTGCCGGGCAGCCCCGTCGTCAGCCGGTGGCAGAACGGAGGCAAAGCGTACATCATCACCGAGCGGAGAGTGGAGGGCCGAGATCACGCCTTGTGTCTGGTGCCCGAGACCGGCGAGCCGCTCTGGACGAGCCCGATCGAGGGGGCCATCGTGCCGCTTTCGATCACGCCCGACTACCTGGCGACGCACACCGCGGCCGAGAAGAAGGACGTTCTCCGCATCTACCGCATCGACCGGACCGGCGCGAGCGAGCAGGCAACGATCGCGTTGCCGGGCTCGCTGGTGGGCTGGCAGTGCGCGTTGGGCAACGACCTGTTCATCACCGTTCGCACGGGGAACCAAGACCATCAAGCCACGAGGGACCGGGGCGTGATCGCGCGAATCGACTTGCAGGCCGGGAGGATTGCCGCCTCAACCGCCTGGAGCCGCGTTACGTGGTCGAACGCCATGTTCGCCTGGGCCGATCGATTGGTGTTTCTCGACGACATGGCCCACGCCACGTCGCCGCTGAACATGTACTCGGCCGATCGCCTGGAGCCGATGGGCCCGCCCCTCTGGCGCCAGCTCCACCTGGCCACCAGCGCCTACGATGCGCCCATGGCGATTCCCTACGTGGACGGACGCCTGTTCTTCCGCGGAATGAAGCGGATCGTCTGCTACGACTTGCGCGCAGGGCCATGAACCCCGCGACGCCTTCGCGGAACCGAATCCGGATTTCGACGTGGACCACGCCGACCGGCACGTACACTCAAGAGAAGGAGCCGAGCATGAATCGCCCGCTAATCCATGGGGTCCTGATGTTCGTTTCTCTGTCTGCGGTGACGTTGTTGACTGACCGTGTCTCGGCACAACGCGAGGGCGCCGTCCTCGAATCGGGATACGAGATCGCCTACGCCACCTATCTGGGCGGCGCCGCTTGGGACCAGGCACGTGAGATCATTCCGCAGAGCGACGGAACGGTGCTGGTCGGCGGCATGACGTCGTCGTCGAACATGCCGGCCACGCCGGGCGTCGTTCAACCTGCGTACGCCGGCGACGATCCCTCGCTGGGGCACGGTGGGGTCTTCGGGGGAGATGCGTTCCTCGTGCGCCTCAGCCCCGACGGGGAAAAGATCCTGACCGCGACCTACTTCGGCGGATCGAAGCAGGAGCGGGGCGTCTACGGCATGTTGCTCGACTCCCGTGGCAACATCGTCATCGGCAGCGCCACCCGATCGCCCGACATGCCCACTACACGAGGGTCCTTTCAGCCGAAGTACGGCGGAGGCCAGGCCGATATGTACGCGGCCAAGCTCACGCCTGATATGAAGCGAATCTTGTGGTGCACCTACATCGGCGGATCCCGAACCGACTGGCCCCGCGGCGGCCTGGCGCTCGATCGCGAAGACAACGTCTATCTGGTCGGCGGGACGGACTCCGATAACTTCCCCGTGACCGAGGGGGCTTTTAGGCGCGAACGAAAGGGTGAACGGGACGCGGCGGTGGTCAAGCTGTCGGCCGACGGGTCCGAGCTGCTGTTGGCCACGCTGCTGGGCGGAAGCAGTTGGGACGGGCTGATGGGGATTCAAGTCGATGGCAATGGGAGCGTCTACGTCGCGGGGCACACGCAGTCGCCCGACCTCCCCGTCACCCCCGGCACACCGCAGTCGAAGTTTGCCGCCAAGAGCGATTGCTTCCTGGCCAAGCTATCGAGCAGCGGGAGCAGGCTGGTGTACTCGACCTATCTCGGGGGGCGGGAGAACGAGTTTGCCGAGCACCGGCCGTGGCTCGGCGCCGACGGCACCTTCCTCTTGACCGGCGTGACGTCTTCGCCCGACTTCCCGACCACGGCCGGAGCGTTCCAAACGACGCTCAACGGCAAGAACGACGGCTTCGTCACCAAGGTTGCAGCCGACGGGAAGTCGTTCGTCTTCTCCACGCTGCTCGGCGGCAGCTCGGGCGGCGAGTTCTTCCTGATGCCCACGCCGGACCGCGACGGCAACATTTTCGTCGTGGGTCACAGCACTTCCGCCGACTTCCCGGTCACTTCTGATGCCCTTCAGTCCACGTTCCGAGGCGGCGGGAAACCGAACGACGGCGACGGCGTCCTGGCCGTGCTCAGCCCCGACGGCTCCCGGCTCTTGTACGCGACGTACGTGGGCGGCAGCGGGGACGACTTGATCCGGAGCGTGGCACTGGGCCCCCATGGCGAACTCTATCTGGTCGGCAGCACCGCCTCGGCCGACTTTCCGGCCACCTCGCACGCCGTCCAGACGAAGCTGGCGGGCAATGCCGACGCCTTTGTTGTGAAACTGGTGCCCAGGCGGAGGTGAGATCCCGCTGCGAGACACGGGGCCGCGGCACGGCGGCCGCCCCTTTGCATTCGGCATTGGCGCGGACTAAAGTGAATGCCGACGGGGCGGTCCGTATCTCCGAACCTGGTATGAAAGGAGCGACTGCGATGGGCACGCTTGTGGGCACACTTCCGATGGTCCTCGTCCTGCTGGCGGGCGCGCCGGAGGCCGAACAGGACAATACCCTGACCCAAGAGGAAAAGGCGGCCGGCTGGCGACTGCTGTTCGACGGTAAGACCACCGACGGATGGCGCGGCTACAAGATGGACAAGATGCCGCCCGGATGGAAGGTGATCGACGGGGCCCTGGTGCGCGTGAGCGGCGGGGCGGGCGGAAAAGGCGCCGGCGGCGGCGACGACGTCATCACCGTCGAGCAGTTCGACAACTTCGAGTTCCGACTGGAGTGGAAGATCGTGGACCGGGCCGGCAACAGCGGCATCATCCTGAGGGCTACGGAAGATGCCCTCACCTCGTGGCACACCGGGCCGGAGATGCAGGTCCTCGACAACGCGGCGTATCCCGGGCGCAGCGTGCGCCAGTTGGCCGGGGCGTGTTACGATCTGTATGCCCCGGTCAAGGACGTCTCGCACCCGCGGGGCGAGTGGAACGCGGTCCGGGTCGTGGCCGACGGAAATCACGTCGAGCACTGGCTCAACGGCGTGAAGCTCCTCGAGTACGAGCTGGGCAGCGACGACTGGAACGAGCGCGTGGCCAAGAGCAAGTTCCGAAACATGGAGCACTTCAAGGAGCCGCCCGCCAAAGGTCACATCTGTCTGCAGGACCACACCGCGCGGATCGAGTACCGCAACATCAAGATCCGGCCGCTTCCTCACGCGACGCGGCGGTAGCGGGGCCGGTTTCCGGCGGCCCGCCGACGTCTTCGCCGCTGCCCCGCGGGTAAAGCGAGATCTTCCGCTCAGCGACCCCCGCGGTCTTCGGCCCGCATGGCGTAGCAGTAGAGCCGGCTCTTGTCGCGCACGTAGAGCCGGGCGCCGGCCAGCGCGGGATGGACCCAGGTCTTCTCGCAGAGCTTCACGCGGTCGAGGATTCTGCACGACTCGCGGTCGGCCGCGAGCAGCAGGAGCTGCCCGTCCTCGCACATCACCAGGGCACGGTCCTCCGAGGCGATCACGTGGCACACTCCCTCGACACACTTCTCGTCGTCGTAAATCCACAGCGTCTCTAGCGTCCGTGGCCCATCTGCCGGCGAGGGGTCGAGCAGGACCAGACCGTAGCTCGCGCCCAGGATCAGGCCGCCCCAGACGGTCGGCGTGGCGATCTCGGGGGCGAGGTCTTCGTTCTCGGCCGGCGGCTCATCCCAGATCTTGTCGCCGTCGTCGAATGCGACGAGCCGGGCGTTCTCCTGATCGCTCGTCAAGAGGAGCTTCCCGCCCACGGCCACAGGCGAGGGGACGATGTAGCCGTAGGAGTTGTCGACCTCGAACGTCCACAGGCGCCGGCCGGTCTTCAGCTCCCAGCCGCCGGCAGTCTTCTGATCGTAGCCGACCACCTGCTCGACGCCGCCGAAGGTGCCCACGATGAAGCCGGCGTAGTTGAGTCCCTCTCCCTCGCCGGTCCAGAGGACCTTGCCGGTATCGGGGTTCAGGGCTGCAACGGGCCCGCCGGTACCGCCCGGGTTGACGATCAGCTTGCCGCCGGCCACAAGCGGCGAGCAGCAATAGCCCCAGGTGGGTGTCTTGGCCTGGAAGTGCCGGGCGAGGTGCTTCTGCCAGACGACGTTGCCCGTGCTGAGCTCAATGCAGAACAGCTCACCCCACGCACTCAGGCAATAGACCCGGCCGCGATGGATCAACGGGGCCGCGCGCGGAGCGGCGCCGAACTCCATCTTCTCGTTGTTGGGGTATTGCCGGGTCCAGACGGGCGTCCCGTCAGCGGCGTTGAAGCAGCGCCAGTAGCCCCGCCCCCCGCCGTGATCGGCCACGACGACGTATCCCCCGCCAACGGAAACCGGGGCATGGCACTCGCCCGCCATGGGCCGGCTCCAGAGCAGCTTCTTCGGCGGCAGGCGCTTCGGTACGTCGGGCGAGAAGCCGTTGCCCCGCGGGCCGCGCCAGGCGGGCCAGTCGTGGCCGCCGTTCGTCTCAATCGCCGGCTCATCCTGCGCAACCGCACTATGAGACGTGCAAATCGCCGGCACCGGGGCAAGCAGGGCTAGTGCGACGAGTCGTCCCCACGCTGCACTTTTCGGTGTGTTCATGCGACCTCACATTCCGGCCCTACTTCAGTGCAAACAGCGTCCCCCGCAGCACGACGTACAGCGTCCCGCCGGCGGCGATCGGCGAGCACTCGCCGCCCATCCGCACGGTGGCGAGCAGCTTCTTTTCCTTTCCGGCGGCCAGGACGACGAACGAACGCTTGGTGACCAGGTACACCTTGCCGTCGGCCACGAGCGTCGAGCCCCAGGTCTCCTGGCCCGTGGCGTGGGTCCAGTAGCGCGTGCCCGTGTCGGCGTCGAGGCAGTGGAGCGTGCCGGCCACGTCGGCCATGTAGACCAGCCCGTCGGATACCGAGGCGGTCGACAGCGTGCGGTCGATCTCTTGATCGGTCCAGATGCGGCCGGTCTGGGTAATGTCGCCGGTCTTGGTGGCGTCGATGCAGTGCAGTGCCCCGCGGGCCGGGCCGTGGCGGGGGTCGCGCCCGATGCCCACGTAAACGCGGCCCCGGTGAAACACCGGCGTGCCGATGATTTCGCTCATGCTCAAGAGCCGCCCCGTAGCGTCGACGTGCTTGGCGTGGTCTCGGGCCACGGCGTCCAGGTCGCCCGGGGCCTGGCGGAGCACGTCCTTGTCGCCCAGCGAGTAATTGTCCGGGCCGATCCCTTTGTACTCAGGCGGGTTGCAGTCGTACGACCAGACTTTCTCGAGCTTCACGGGCGTCTCGGGCACCTCGGTGAGTGCCTCGAAGGCGTAGCACACTCCATCGCCGCCGCCGTAGAAGACGAGGGTCTTGCCGCCCACCTCGCCAAGCGACGGCGACGACCACTGGCCGTGCAACATCCGGCGGCCGATGGTCTCGGCGTCGGTGGCCAGCAGGCGCCCGGTCCGCTTGTCCAACGCGATCAGGTTGGGGGCATCGGGGTTGGGGATGGGGGCGGGCTTGCCGTGCCAGTGCGGCCACCGCTCGATCCCGTTGCAGGTCGAGATGTACAGCACGTCGCCGTGGACGACGCCCGCGTTGCTGAACGTGTCGGCCGGGCGGATCGTCAGCTCGGTCCAGAGGTCGTAGACCCAGACGATGTCGGCGTCGCCCGGCCCGAGCGCGGCGGCCGTGCCAGTCTCGCCGGCCTTGTACTTGGCTTCGTCGGTGAAGGGGCCCTGGTTGCCGTCGGCCAGGCCGCCGAGGTCGAGGCACACGACCTCGCCACGTTGGTTCAAGAGGTAAGCTCGGTCGCCGTCCACGGTGGCCGAGGAGCAGATACCCCACCTTGTCTGGGCGTGAGTCATCGCCAGGAAGTCCCAGGAGCTGTAGCGTTCCCAGTTCTCGGGCCTAAGCGGCGTGGGAAAGGTCCGCGGCGGGGAGACGAACTCCCATCGCAGCGCGCCGGTGGCCGCGTCGACGCACTTCAGCTCGCCGCCGTTGCCCGCGGTGCCCACGAAGACCCGGCCGGCGGCCGCGGTCGGATTGCCCCAGGTGGTAGCGCCCACGCGGACCTTCCATTTCACGTAGGGGCTGTCTCCGGTAGTAAGCCGGGTGGTGTCTTCGCCCTCGGGCGGGCGCAAATCGGGCAGGCTCCGCTCGTCGGAGACCATGTTGCGCCCGTCAGTTCGGCCCCATTGCGGCCAGTCGCCGGCTTCCGCGCCGGTCGTCATCAGCACGACGCACAACGCTGCCGGCCAAACCATCGAAGTCGCTCGCATGTTGAAGGGCTCCCTGATGCTTCTCACGCGGCTCTATGGCGGCTGGTACCACAACGACCGCCAGTACGCCCGGTCGACCGCGTACACGTCGATGGGGTCTTTTTCCCGGTCGACCTCGGCCGGGAGGATTCCGTATCGCTTCATCTCGCGGACGTAATGCACGGTGGGGCGAAAGCCGGGTATGTCGAACCGCTTCATCTCGTCGTGCTGGGTCTTGGCCGCTTGGATGGCCGCGAGGATGCTCCGGTAGTCGGCGTCGGCGGCGTTGGCAAACACCCGGGCGGGCTTGCTGGCGTCGCCTTCCTTCGGTTTCGTCTCGCACCACCCGTAGCCGCCCGACTCCTTGGCCAGCGGGGCCAGCAGCATCATCGACTTTTCGGGCCGCGTCAGGTTGTAGAGGTTCAGGCAGTACCGGGGCACGTTCAGAAACGTCTGCGTCTTGGGGATGCCCGGCCCCAGTGGCATCTTGGCGCTGTGGCACGTCATGCAGCGGCGTTTCAGTATCGCGCCCAGCGGCTCGCCCTGTCCCGCGGCGGCGTCGGTCTTCATCGCGGCGATTTGTTGCTCGAAAGCCCCGCTGGATTGGTATGCGACCTTGCCCGGAGCGGCGTCGATCTTCACAGTGCCATAGGTTGGAGGGTAGCTGCCCGGGTCGGGCCGCGTGTGGCCCGAAGGGGGCGTGCCGGGGCGCAGCGCGGCGTACGTGCCCGGGAAAGTCGCCCCCGTGTCGATCCACAATTGCACCAGCCGCCGCTCCGTGGCCGAGAGCTCCGCCTCGTAGTGGCTCCCGTCGAGCTTGCCCATCAGCGGACTGGCCGCCGAGCCAAACTGCCGGGCCGGGTGGTTGCCGTCTTCGTCGTAACCCTGGCTGTCGACCACCTGCTGACTCGAAAACAGGGCGTAGTAGCTTTGGGTGAACCACTCGTTGTGATCGCCGGTCAGTACCACGCGGCCCTCGGGCTTCTCCGCGCTGTGGCACTCGACACAGTGCCGGTCCCAGATCGGCTGCACGTCGCGGGGGTAGTCGATTACCTCGGGTACGCCGGCGATCGGCTCGAGTTGGCTCGGCCCGCGGGTCATGGCCGCCAGGTCGCGGGGGAAGGTGGTCGTCTCGGTGCGGTTCTCGTGGCAACCCACGCAACCGACCGTCTCGCCGGGCATCACCGTGATGAAGCTCTGCATCCGCTTAACCACGCGGTCCTCGCCGTCCATGGCGACGAAGTACACGCTGCGCAGGGCCGGCACTTCGAAGAAGGCTGACCCGTCGGCCTCCACCGGCACGGTGCCCAGTATCCGCTTCAGCGTGAACGTGCCGTTCATGCTCAGCGTCTGTTGCACGCCGCTGAAGTTCACCGGCTTGGGAAGCTGTTCGAGGACCAGCAGCTTCTTCACCTTCCCCGGCTCGACCCCCTGCATCTTGCGGCCGTGGTAGATGTTGGCCAGGGCCAGACGTCCGGTCGGCTGCGCGGGGTCGGACTTCGGGGCAATCACCCGCTCGCGCGGACGCGGAGCGATCACCCGCGGCTCGTGCAGCATCTTCTCCGCTTGATAGACCTCCTGCATTCGCCCTTGCCCGTCGAGGATCAGAAGGCTCTTGTCCCGGGCCACGAGGAAGCAGTCTTCGGACAGGGGGAACGGGTCGCGAAAACCCTCGCGCCCGCCCATCCAGCCGCGACCCACCTTGATGTCGGGGCTCACTTGCCGTGCCCGCGCCGGATCATCGGGACCGGCTTCAAGATCGACGACCATCACGTGGCCCGCGTGCTCGCGGTTGCCGTGGCCGGGGGAGAAGATCGCCGCCAGCTTGTCGCTGCCGGGCACCGGCATCGCGTCGATCATCAGCACCCAGTTGCCCGGCGGCTGCGTGTTGCCGAACGCGATCATCTGGCAAGTGCCGTCTGGGTTCATCGTCCACAGCCCGTGGAACTTCTGAGGGGCCCGGTCGACGTACTCCCAGCGGGTGTAGAGCACGCGCCCGTCGGGCAGCACGGCGGGCGTGTTCTCGTGGACGATGTTCGACGACAGGCTGCGTATCGTGCCCGTCTCGGGGTCCAGCCGGTGGAGCGTGGCCACCGGCGTGTACCAGCAGGCAACCATCCGATTGCACCGTGACGAGGGAAAGATGATCTGACCGTCGGGCAGGTAGGCCGGCTCGATGTCGTCGAACGGCCCGTCAGTAAGCTGCTTAAGCCCGGTGCCGTCTGCGTTGATCTCGTAGAGGTGGAAGTGCTTGGTGCCGCCTTTGCGGTAGGAGAAGAGGATTCTGGTGCCGTCGTAGTGGACGTGCGGATCGCGGACCGAGCCACCGGGGTCGTTCAAGAGCACGGTGACCTTCCGCGTGCGGAGGTTGATCTTGGCGAGCTGCGCCCCGTCGGGGCCGTACATCATCTGATCGGGGTTGAGCGACCAATGGCCGAAGTTGGCGTAGTAGTGGCCGTCGCTGTAGAGCTCGCGCACGGCGCAGACGACCTCCTCGGCCCCGCCCATGGCCTCGAGGGCCGCGGGGACGAGGTCCGGCTGCTCGGCCGCCGGCGCCGCGGGGGCCTCGGCAGCGTGGCCGGGCGAGACGCAGGCTGCCCCGGCGGCGCAGAGCATCCCCGCTGCAAGGAAGACGGTCTTACATCGCTCCATGACTTGTTCCTTCCACTCTCTTGGAGTGCGGCGACTTATCGCCGCTTTCGGCGCCCCAGCAAAGGGCACGCACCTCTCGGGAGAGCTACCCCGCAACTCACTCCATCTCAAGGAGCTTCAGAAAGCGGCGATAAGTCGCCGCACTCCAAAAGGTCGGTCACTCCCGCACGCTCGCTTCCTCCGGCCCGGGGAAGTCGTCGGGCACGTCCTGGGTCACCTTGCCCGAGGCCGCCCACTCGACGCCCCGTTGGAACGTGGCGATGAAGGCCACGCTCGCGAGCTCCTTGGGCGTGTGGCCCAGGGCGTTCTGGAACACGCGGCCCTTGCCGTACTCGACCGTGAACAGCAGCGGCTCGTGCTCGCCGGCGCCCCCCTTGTCCTTCGGCGCGAAGGCCGTGGCCAGCACCGTGAGGTTCTTGGCCGGGCCGCGAAGCCAGCCGTAAAGCTCGTCGGGCACGTGCATGAACTTCTCGGGCAGGCCCTTGGTGATCGGATGGTCGGGATTGCGCACCACGATCTGGAAGGGCTGCATGGGGCCGTGGCCGCCGCCCCGGCCGGGCGACGTGTCGCGCACGAACTCGCCGTCGCGCCACCGCACGTAGGGCCCGTCCTTCTCGTTGCGGCCGCCCCAGCCGCCCAGCCCGGTCATCTCGTTGTACTCTTTCCATTTCGGAAACGCGGCACAGGCGAAGTGGTAGATCACCAGCCCGCCGCCGCCTGAGACGTAATCGACCAGGGCCTTTTGGGTTTCCTCGGGCCACTCGTCGCCCTGATAGTTGCTGACCACTACGTCGTAGGCGGCGAAGTCGGGGTTGAACCCGCTCATGTCCTCGCCCTTGGGCGGCGAGGTGGCCACTTCCACGGTGAACAGCTTCGTCTCCTCCAAGAGCTTCTTCAGGACCGGCGTGGTCGATTTCCAGTCGTGGCCGTTCTGGCCGTCGACGATCAGCGCCTTGTGCGGCGCCTGGGCCAGGGCCGCGGCGGCCAGGACGGCCCATACGCCAAACGTCCCCAGGAAAAGCTTTCGCGACATCGGGTGGTTCCTCCTGTAGCAGTAGCTAGAAACGGGGAAATACGACGCTCCCAGCTTAGCACGGGCGACGGCCCGGTGCCAGCCTACCGCCTGCGACCGGCCGGGGGGAGCGTAGAATCGTGCCCCGGGGGCTCCGGTCGGCCTGCTGCCCAGGCGGCGTTCCGCTGCCACGTCGCTGGTGGACGGGCCGGCGGCGTCATGATACAATCCTCGTGTAGCGTGGCGACCGGTCACAGGGCCGCCGCCGTACGTCCTGCGCGCACTCGTGAGGCACCTGCCGATGCAATACGAAGTACCCCCGGACGTGGACCAACAGATAAGGCAGCACGTGGCGACCGGCCAGTACGCCTCGGAGGCGGAAGTGCTCCGCGAGGCGATGCGTGCGCTGGAGTCTCGGGATCAAGAGATTGCAGCCATCCAGGCGGGCATCGACGACATGGAAGCCGGCAGAATCCGTCCTTTCGAAGAAGTGGATGCGGATATCCGGCAACGATTCGGCTTCTCTAAGGCCCCATGAGCTACCGCGTCGTCATTTCCGATCGGGCCCACGAGGACCTGGAGACGGCGTGTGCGTGGTGGGCAGAACATCGTTCTGCCGAACAAGCCCAAAGATGGTATGACGGCATCGCCGCTGCCATCTACTCCCTGGGCAAGAAGCCCGAGCGCTGTGTTTTGGCACAAGAGAACGACGCCCTTCCTTACGAGATCCGACAGCTCCACTACGGAGTCAGCAGCCGACCTACCCATCGAGTGATCTTCGCAATCAGACCGGATATGGTTCTCGTCCTGCGCGTCCGTCATTTGGCCCAAGACCAGCTCTCGCCGGATGACATATAGGCTCGGCCGCAGCCGAAGAGCCCCCATGACCGAGTGGAACCGCATCGGGCGGGAGCTGATGAAGGCGGTGTTTCGCTGAAGGCCCGAAGGCTCTCTCGGCTCTCGATTGCCGGACGCCAATCGAGCATTGGAAATCGTTGGCAAGCCGTTAGAGCTTGTAGTAGACCTGCACAAACACCCAATCGGCGTCCGGGCTGGGGCCGGTGTTGTGGATGAACTCGCCCGCGAAGAAGTGGGCGTATCCGGCCTGGAGCTCGAGGTACTTGTTGTGCCGGTAGCGGGCGACCAGGTCGATCTCGTGGCCCAGCGCCCTGCCGGAAGCCCCGGTCGGGTCCTGTCGCTGGGGCCGGCCGTTGCAGTAGTACCAGGCGTCCCGGGCCCGGTCCAGCTCGAAGAAGTGCCAGTCGAGCACGATCTTGGTCTTCTCGGTGGGCTGGACGCTCAGTTGCGTCTGGTAGTCGTGCAGGTTTCGCCACGAGAAGAGGTTCATCCGCCCGTACATCATGTCGATGGCACCGAACACGCCGTCGAACGTCTGGTAGGCCCCGGCGCCGGGATTGGGGTCGCCGGACCCGTGAGAGTACTCGAAGCCGAGCCTCGGCTTGTACGGGCCGGGCAGCGTGTAGCCGGTCCTGGCGTGGGCCCCGTAGGCGCGGACCGGAGCCCCGTTGTAGCCGCCGAACTGGTACGCGAACGTGCCACGGTAGTCCCAATGCTTGCGGAACTTGCCGTCGACGTGGAAACCCAGGGTGTGGAGGTCCAGCCGGGCGGTGTCGCCGCGGGGGCTCACGACGTAGTTCTCGCGGGATTCCTTCTTCACCCAGAACAGGTCCAGCTTGCACGGCAGCTCTTTGATCGAGGCGTAGACGCAATAGGCGTGGAACTTGTAGTGCTCGCCGTCGAAGTCGTAGGGGTCGAACCGGATCCGGTCGCCGAAGACGAAGTCGACGTCGGCCCGCGGCCCCTCGTAGAGCAATTTGGCGGCGTCCCAGGCATAGCGGCCCACGTTGCCCCAGTCCCCGGGTCCCCAAATGCGGTTGTCGGCGTATCGGATGGCCTGACGGCCGACCTTGAAACCCAAGGGACCGCCGCCGAAATGTCGCCATTCGACGTAGGCCTTGCGCAGGTCGAAGGGGTCCCAGTAGGGACACCCTAGGCAGTAGTTTCCAGTAATCTACGCTGCTGCAGCCCTTGGCTCTTTGGTCAGAAAACGCGCCTGGGGAGGTTTTGCAAACTCTTCCAGGTCAACCAAGAACTTCGAAAA
>Ga0180438_10001276_pt1 | contig 44690 bp, 36 predicted proteins | sample SS_ome_12_FD_132455 | JGI IMG/M metagenome (GOLD analysis project Ga0180438, IMG submission 132455) | Hypersaline lake sediment archaeal communities from the Salton Sea, California, USA - SS_3_D_2 metaG | ecosystem: Environmental > Aquatic > Non-marine Saline and Alkaline > Hypersaline >...
CGGGAGAATAGGATTTTCCAGAAAAACAGCCCCGTCTCGCCAAAAAAAGGATCGCCTGCCAATCCAGCTCTGGGGGAAGAAAGACTTTTACTTCCTGAAAAACCTCTCTTCCCTTGAAAGAAAAACCCTCACAAAGCGGAAATTAGGAGAGGAAACATTATGCATCATCCAGGCGGATGGGTTCCGTTTTTTCCCTGAAGTTGTCGAAGACGCAAGAAGAATAAAGTTGCCGCTTTTTATGACCGAACTTTCACAAGCAAAGTGTCGAGAAGGATTGAAGAACTTTTTTTTAAGTTTCTCCTCTCGCCAAATCAAGATTTCAGCGGGGTTACTCCAGATTTTCGGACTGGGAGTCCTGATCATGGGAGATAGTGGTATTGGAAAGAGCGAAAGTGCGTTGGAGCTTGTCTCTAGGGGATACCGCTTCGTGTGCGATGATGTTGTCCTCCTTCAGAAGAAAGCAAACGATAAATTAGTCGGGGCGGCCCCGCCTCTCACGCGGAATTTTATGGAAATAAGGGGGCTCGGGATTATTAATATCAAAGAGATTTTTGGGCCTAAGCTCGTATTGAAGCAATCTAGAGTTGATTTAGTCATCCGCTTGACAAAATACCTGAAAAAAGGAAAGGAGCCTGATCGCTTGGGTTTTAAGTTTCCAGAAGATTACCCAATACTCGGAGTGAAAATCCCTCTGATCAATCTTCATGTGGGCCCGGGTCGAAATATTGCGACTTTGATAGAAGTTGCATGCAAAGTCCATGTTTTAAGGGAGAGGGGTTACTTTGCACCACAGGATATTGTCAAGAAGCTCGATCGTGTTCTTTCGGCGCGTTGAGAATGCAAAAGAAAAACAGTTTGAAAAGTGAAAAGTTTCTGATTATCACCGGATTATCCGGTTCGGGTAAGACGGTAGTCAGCCGGTTCCTTGAAGATTTAGGCTATTACTGCATAGACAACCTTCCTGCTAAGCTTATTTCCAGTTTTGTTGAACTCTGGAAAAGGAAAGAGGTTGAAATAGAGAAAGTGGCCCTTGTGATTGATATCCGGGAAGCTGGGTTTGAAACCGAGTTTCTTAGGGTTTTGAGTGAAATCAAGAAGGACGTGACTCCACGTTTGATTTTTCTCGAAGCCTCAGACGAAACCTTGCTCAAGAGATACAGCGAGAGCCGGCGACCTCATCCCCTAAAGAGTAAGAAATCTATCCTGGAGAGCATTCAATTAGAGAGGGATAGACTGACCGATGTGAAGAGATTAGCGGATGAGGTTGTTGATACTTCCGAGACGGACATCGTTCAACTCAAGGAACAGTTGACCCGGAAGTTTCTAAAGAAAAAGACTGAAAGAATGCAGGTCCGGGTTATCAGTTTTGGCTATAAATACGGTGTTCCATTGGAGTCAGATCTGCTGTTTGATACGAGATTTTTGCTTAATCCGTTTTATGTGGATGAGTTGAAGGACAAGACAGGAAAAGACATCAAAGTGAAGGAGTATGTTCTTGGAGAGAAAGAGACAAAAAAATATCTTCAAGAATTGAAAAGATTTATTGATTGTTTGCTTCCGAGATTCGTGAGTGAAGGAAAGAGCCACCTGACAATTTCTGTCGGGTGTACAGGAGGGAAGCACCGGTCTGTAATAGTTGCTGAGAAGTTAAAGGCCCACCTCAGGAAAAGAGGTTTTTCTGTCCGGATCTATCATCGCGATCTCTATAAATAAAAATATGGGGACGTTCCCTAAGGTGCCACCTTAGCTTATTTATTCCTTTATTTTAACCTGGCTTTTAGAAAGATAATGCATTGGAGATGGGCTAGGTAGGCAAAGGTGACACCTTAGGGAACGTCACCATGAAGCCATGAAGTTAAAAAAAGGGGCACCTCCCCTTTTCTCTTTTCTTGAAAAATACTTAAGATTCAAAGTGTTAAATGGTAAAATACCTACGAAAGTGATTTTTGAATTAATTCTCTGAAGACTTGGACTTGTACACGATTTAAAGGAAAGAGACAATGATCGGAGGACTTATCGTATCCCATGGGAAATTAGCCGAAGAACTATTGAATGCCCTAACAATTATTATTGGGGAGGCTGTCAACATAGAAGCTATTTCGATCGGTTGGTATGATGATGTGGAGGAATCAAAAAAGAAAATCAGTCAGAGCTTGAAGAATATCGACCAGAAAAATGGAGTTGTGATTTTTACGGATATGTTCGGAGGCACGGCTTCTAACCTGAGTTTCTCTTTTTTAAAGGACAACCAAGTTGAGATTATTACGGGTGTCAATCTCCCTATGCTCATTAAGTTTGTCTCTCTCCAGAGAAGCAATAATTTAAAAGAAGTGGCAAAGAAGGTCTACGAACAGGGCAAAAAGAACATCCACCTCGCTAGCGCTCTGTTAAATTCCAAGCACTAATCGTGCCACGCCCATGCTTGAGAAAAAAATCACAATCAAAAATAAGCTAGGCATGCATGCAAGAGCTGCAGTGAAATTTGTTAATTTGGCTAACAGGTTTAGTTCCACAGTCAGGATCGAGAAGGATGGAAATGAAATTGATGGAAAAAGTATCTTGGGGATCCTGACCTTAGCGGCTATTCAGGGAACTGAAATCATCCTAAAGGTATCAGGCAAGGATGAAGATAGAGCGCTCAAAGCCCTTGTTGATCTCATAAACAGTAGATTTCAAGAGAAAGAGTAGCATTTCATGGAATATTTCAGACTAAGAGGAATCGGAGTTTCTCCCGGTATTGCTATTGGAGAGGTTTTGCTCACAGAAAAAGTCATTTTTACCGAGCGGAAGGAATGCATACCGAAACAGCAGGTTGTGAAGGAACTGGAGAGATTGAACAGAGCGAGAGAGAGGACAAGATCTCAACTGACACGAATTAAAGAACAGATCAAGAAGAAGGTGGGAGAAGAACATTCCTTTATCCTGGAGGCGCATCTGCTTATGCTCGAAGATAAATCGATGCGTTCAGGCCTAGAAAGAATCATTAGAGAAGAGAGTTGTAGAGCTGAATGGGCTCTTTCCCGCATTCATGAGAAGTACAAAAGGCTTTTTGAATCCATCAGTGATGAATACTTCAGGCAGAGAGAGTCAGATATAACAGACGTTTTGACAAAGATTTACAGAAACCTTGAGAGCCCGGATAAAAAGAAAAAGGATGATGGCCGTGAAAAGATAATTGTGGCTCATGACCTCCTCCCTTCAGAAGCGGCTTTAAAATTAAGCAGGGGAAATGTCCTGGCTGTAGCTATCGATATGGGGGGACAGACATCTCACACGGCTATTCTGGCGCGTTCCTTAAACATACCCGCAGTGCTTGCTCTGCGCAATATTTCTCAGAGAGTCAAAAACGGAGATTATATCATCGTAGACGGAACCGATGGGGAGGTTATTGTCAATCCTCCTCTAGCTATCAGAAAGGAATTTTTCGAAAAAAAGGAAAAATACGACGATTACCGAAAGGAACTCAAGAAAACTGCAAAATTGAAGTCGTCGACCCTGGATGACTTCCGGTTTTATCCGTTGGCCAATATAGAGCTTCCTGAGGAGGTGAACCCTGCGATTTCTCTCGGTGCTGAGGGAGTCGGTCTGTTCCGGTCTGAATTTATCTATCTCCAGAGTAACGCTCTTCCCTCAGAAGAAGACCATTATTCAATTTATTCTCAGATCGCAAAAAAAGCCTCTCCTTATCCAGTTTATATACGAACCATCGATATTGGGGGTGAGAAGAGTTTGCCCCAATTAAAGATAGAGAAGGAGCCAAATCCCGCTCTCGGTTTGAGAGCTATTCGATTTTCATTGCGTGATACCGGTCTTTTCAAAATCCAGCTGAGAGCTATATTGAAGGCGAGTGCTCTTGGAAATGTCCGAATTCTCATTCCCATGGTAACGGAAATCGAGGAGGTTATTGAAATCAAGAAGATTTTAGAAGAAGTCAAGGAGGAACTCAGATTAAAGCGCCAAAAATTCAATGAAAATATCCCTTTAGGGGTTATGATAGAAGTGCCTGCGGCAGCTGCGATGACAGACCTGCTGGTGAAGGAAGTGGATTTTCTCAGCATAGGAACCAATGATTTGATTCAGTATTACTTGGCAGTCGACCGTTCCAATGAGTTTGTCTCCTATTTATATAAGCCTCTTCATCCTTCGATTCTGAGGCTAGTCAAATTTATTATTGAGACAGCCCAGAGAGGAGAGAAGAATGTGGCTGTCTGTGGTGAGATGGCTGCCGATCCGCTTGCGGCCATAACCTTGCTCGGCTTCGGATTAAAGAATTTCAGCATGAACCCGATTTTTATTCCCAGAATAAAAAAAGCGTTGCGTTCAGTCGAGTATAGAACTGTGAAAAAAATTGTTCGGGAGGCGATGACTTTAAAGACAGCGCAAGAAATTGAAGAGTATATCATCGAGAAAATACTGGTTAAACATCCGAACGCTTTCCTGACGGGAAAAATAATCTAGGTTTTCTCTTTCTTTACCTTAGTCCCTGTGCGTAGCAATTTTCTCCCTCATTGTCATTCCTCTTGATTTCTGTTGAGAACGCTAGAATGGTGATCCCCTGAGAGATCAGAGCCTTTTGGATCGGATGGGATATTGAAATTCTCAATGGGAAGCCTTCCTCATTACGAAACAGTGAGAAGATTTGGTTCTCTTCTATATCGTTTGGGTATGATCAGATAGCATTCAGGGATGTCCTTGCTCCAGTCAGATTTTTCACGCCATTCCCTCATTATCCTTCTCAGAGTATAAGCGAAGGGCAGTGGGTGAGAAAACCGTGTGCTCCGGCTTTTGGATTCAAAAACACGCATCTTTTTCCCCAGCGAGGAAAAAGATACTCGGTTTCAGGCTCCGCTCTCCTCTCCTGCGGAGAGGAACCGTGCCCGCTCCGCCTTCAAACGGTTTTTTCCACCCAAAAGCCTCCGCAGAATAGGGAAATGATTTCGCTGGGGCAAAAGTGGCGTGTTTTCCGAATCCACTGTCCTGAGCTTTCTCAAACAGTCCTCGGGCCCGACTCCGTCGGTTTCAGCCAAAGGAAAACATCGTTGCGGAGAAACGATGTTTGGGGGTTCCAAGGGGGTATGCCCCCTTGGTCGCAGGACGCTTTACGAGGTCCGAGAAGGGGAGGCAGAAAGCCGTAAGCGGAGCGAGGCGAGCGTTGGAAGGGGGAAAGCGTAGCTGTTTCCCCCTCCAAGGAGACTCGGCAAGGCTAAATCTTCCGATGTCGCTTCATCCATCCCTGAGTAATCTTCCAAATTATCTAAGTAGCGTCTAACCCACGCAAAATGGAAGATAACTGAAGACTTGATTATTTTTTAGTGATTGGTTTTAGGAACGGGCTGGAGATTTTTTTTCACTTGGATATCGGTGTTCTAGGATTCTAGTAAACACCGATAAATCGGTGGAGGATGAAAAGTCAATCATCCAAAGCTGCTGTCTGGTTCGGTCGTTCTGATTTCGAATTCAGTCAGGCGGTTGATTAATTTTCTGTCCCGATAAAATTTCTTGACTTCAGCAGCCTTCTTTTTATCGAATACCCCTATTAATCTCTTATACCCTGCTTCGTCATAGAAATAAATCGCACTCTTCAATTTTGCCCTTTTTAGCGCTTCATCAATTTGCCTTTGAAGGTTTACATCCTGAACGGTTTGCATTTTTTTTCTCCCGACTTGAACAATGCAAAAAACGTGCCAATATTCTGGATATAATCAGAGTTTCCCTATCAGTTCTAAAACTCGAATCATTGGATTCTATGTAAATATTTTTTGCAGGTGTAAATATTTTTTTCACTGAAGGAATGGACTTTCAGGACTACAGGGAAAAACTGTCTAGGTCCATGTTGCTGGATGAAATTAATTTTGCACATTCTTTGTTTCTGAAGAAGATAAACAGGAGTCGAGTCTCTAAAATTTGAATTATTGGAATCGGGCCCTGTCAATGTTATTGCCAGGATTACGGATCGATCCCTGTATCTTAATATTCTGATAAACCCTGTCCGGTTTTGGTTTTAAAGGCCTGTTACCGTTTATTTATTTCTTTGCATCCCTGGAGAAGTATTGCTATCATGCTCGTGAACCTGCGAGAAGACGATGAACTCATTCATCTGGAAAAGACTATGAGTGATGCTCTAGAAATCATTTCTTCAGGAATTAGAGATTCCAAGTATGTTGTAGCCTTTACGGGATCAGGAATTTCTGCAGAGTGTGGGATTCCAACCTACAGGGGAACTGATGGGTTGTGGAAAAAATATAATCCCAGTATATACGCAAACATAAGCTATTTCCTTCAAGATCCTTCTTATTATTGGAATTTTTTTCGGGAAGTTCGCTATCCCCTCCTCAAGAAAGCAAAGCCGGGTAAAGGACATCTAGCTCTGGCTGAGATGGAGGCTGATGGCATCTTGCGAACTGTCATTACTCAGAATATAGATGGGCTTCATCAGGAAGCGGGTTCTTCTTCAGTCATTGAGCTTCATGGAACAACAAAGGTCATTTTTTGCATGAATTGTTCACATGAGTATTCCATGGATGAAGCCTACGCTCTACTGATGGACAGATGTCCACCTCTCTGTCCCGAGTGTCAGGGAAACCTCAGGCCGGCAGTTGTCTTTTTTGGCGAATCTCTCGATCCGCAAGTCCTCCGTGCCGCTTTTCAAGAAACGGGAAAATGCGATTTTCTCCTCGTTGTGGGAAGTTCTTTGGTCGTTCATCCAGCCTCCGAGATTCCAGTGGCTGCGAAAAAAAAAGAGGCCTCCTTAGCAATAATCAATAAAGAGAGAACGGCCTTGGATCATCTCGCGGATGCAGTGATACATGAAGAGGCAGGCAGAATTCTTCCTCAGATTGTCCAGAACTTAAAAAAGTAATTAGGGGAACGTCCCCATTATGATCTTCCATAGTCATCTTCCAGGCGGACTATGTCTGATTCGTCAGAATCGCCAAGCCAAATCTCCATCACTCTAGCCTTTTCCGCGCCGACACAACGGAGACGGTGAGGAGTTTTGCGGGAGATAAAGATTTCTTCATTTTTTTTCGGTTCCCAGACTCTGTCTCCGGCTGTAACCTTTAAACCTTTATCCAGCACAACCCAGAATTCACTGCGGTGGTGGTGATACTGGAGAGAGAGCGCCGCACCTGGATTAACAGTAATTATTTTGATACTGTTCACCTGTTTATGAGGAAAAGATCGAAATTTTCCCCAGGGTCGGATATCTTCCTTTATTTCCTTGCTGAAGTTTTCAATATCTTTATTTTTTTCTAAGGCCATGGGTACTCCTCGTCTTGGAAAGAGTCATGATAATTGTCCTGTTATTTACAGGATCTCGTTGTGACTTATATTTATTGGGGGATACTCCCGACTAATTTTTTTCCCCGAACCTTTCTCCTGATCCAGATGATATAAGCGGAGTCGCACAAAGAGAGAATAGACGATGATTGATGGGTTGCTGGGCTTCTGAGCAATCCATCCAGAAAAATATATGATTGATTTTTAAACAGGTGAAATTAAAAAGGAACTTCGTCTTCGTCTTCCCACTCTTTATCTGACGATGAATCGTCCTCTTCAGGAGGTTCAGAGGAGGCGGATTCTGGCTCTTCCTGCGGTCTTTCGTCAAATTCTCCTCTCTTGCCGAGAAGAATGATATTTTGGGCTTCGATCTCTGTCGTTGATCTTTTGTTCCCTTCCCTGTCTTGCCATGTTCGGGTTCTCAATTTTCCCTCTAGGTATATTTGCTTGCCCTGGTTCAAGTATTTTTCACAGAATTCGGCCAGTTTTCCCCAAGTCACGATGCGGTGCCACTCAGCGCGAATATCGGATTCATTTGTGCTCGGATTAAAGTAACGTTCATTTGTAGCCAGAGAGAATTTTGCCACAGCCCTTTCGGTTTGAGGAAGGTATCTCAGCTCAGGATTTTGGCCGAGGCGGCCGATCAAGATGACTTTATTGAGGCTGTTTATATCACGCATTTTCTAACCTCAACTCCTTGATTTTTTGTTGTGCGATTTTTGTCTCTTCTTCAAGAGGAAATTTACTGACAAGGAGCTTGAACACCGACAAAGCCTCCTCTTTCTTCCCGAGTTCTACCAGACTGAGCCCTTTTTTGAGATAAGCCGCGGGTATTTTATCTCCCCGTGGATAATTCAGAATCAGTTCGTTAAACTGCTCGATGGCTTCTTCATGTTTTTTCTGGCTGAAATAACATTCTCCGACCCAGTACAGAGAATCATCGACAAGAGGGCTTTCAGGGAATTGTTCTATGTACATCTTGAATCCGTCAATAGCCAATTCAAAATTTCCATTTCTGTAGTCGGAGTAAGCCATATTAAACACCTCAGCTGGAGACAGGCGGGCTGAAGGAGTGGTGGGTGTCTCTTCCTCGACTTGTTCTTTCTTGTTTTCCTCTTCCGCCTTTTTTTCTGGTGGTGGAGACTCTTTTTGCGGGAGGCTTTCTTTTTGCACAGGTTTTTCTGAGGGGATTTGAGAACTCCTTTTTATTTCAATGAGTTCTTCAGAGAGTTTAATGAGCTGAAGGTTCACAGTCTCTAATTTTTCGAGAAAAATTTGAGACTGGGCGGGAATCTTTCTCTGTTCCTGCTTGAAACTTGCCTGTTCTGACTGCAGGAGCTTAGCCAGTTTCAGGAGTTCTGTGAGCTGTTCTTTAATGAAATTTATATCTTCGCTATTTTTTTCAATCTGTTTTTTCAGTTGCTGAAATTGTTGTCTGAGAAGTTGAACGTCTTTATAGATTAATTCGTAGGTTTTCTGTCTCTGATCTAATCCCGCAGAGATGAGAGGCAAAAGCAGGATAAGAATTATCCCGACGAGCCTTTTGCTCATATACTACTTTCCAATTATTTTGAACTGAGCTCTCCTGTTTTTCTGCCAGGCATCTTCATTGTGTTCGAAGTCAATGGGTTGGCTTTTTCCATAGGAGATGATCTTTATTCTGTCCATGGAAATGCCAAGAGATACGAGATAGTCAAGAGTGCTTTTGGCTCTTTTTTCTCCCAGTGCAAGGTTATATTCTTCTGTTCCCCTTTCGTCGCAGTGGCCTTCGATGACGATTGCTATGGTGTCGAATTGTTGTAACCATTCTGCATTGGCTTCCAGAGCAGGTTTGGCATCGTCCCTGATAAAGTACTTGTCGAAGTCAAAATGGATCATCTGCAAAGGAGCTTCTGCGTTCATTTCATCAAGAGTTTTTTGCATGAAGATTTCTTCCTCTGTGAGCTGTGGTTCCTCGACAACAGGCTCTTCCACGACTTCTTCAACTACCGGCTGTTCTTCAACCACCGGCTGTTCTTCCTGCACCGGTTCCGGAGGCGGAGGAGGCGGAGCTTCTTCTACTTTTTTCTTGCAGGAGACCATGAAAGAAAAAACTAGTAAAATAGCCAATGAATAGATAGCAATTTTTTTCATTTGAACTCCTTTGATTAAATTTTATGCTCTCCTGGCTTTATCAGGGGAGCCTTTTGTTATCTCCTTATCTTATACAATCAAAAAGGTTCTATGTCAACCTGTTCTCAAAGAACTTTCTTATAGCGTTACCCATAAAATCAGGGTAGAGCGTGTAAACTCCTTAAAATTTTAGAGTATTAGAGATTGGAATCGCTGATCCTGTTATCGAGACCAATCGGGAAGCTTATTGTTTCCCTGAGACGTGAGACGTTTCAGGTTGAGACCATCATAGTCGATTGTATAGAGTTGGATCGTTCCGCTGAGATTCGAGGAGAAAATGATATGCCGGCCGTCTGGCGACCAAGAGGGAGATTCGTTACGCGCAATGCTCTCTGTGAGCTTGATGATTTTGTTCGTCCTGAGATTTAAAACATATAAATCGAATATTTGATCCACGCGGGAGACATAGGCAATCCGGTCTCCTGCAGGTGACCAGGCGGGGGCATCATGATAACTTCCTCCAAAGCTTGCTCTCCGGACATTGGAGCCCTCTGCATCCATTATGTAGATTTGAGGTGATCCTCCTCTATCAGAGGTGAAGGCAATTTCCCGGCTGTTGGGCGACCAGGTAGGAGATGTGTCGATGGCATTATTAAAAGATACTCTTTTTACGCTTGTGCCGTCGCTGTTCGCCACATAGATTTCTGAATTTCCCTCTTCCCTTGTCGAACAGAAAGCTAATTTTTTTCCATCGGGAGAAAAGGCAGGAGCAAAATTCGTCCCTTCGGTCATCACTTCTTTTCTGTCGCCCTCGTATGGATTGTAGATGTACAGTCCGGCTTCAATCCCCCGGTAAGAAGTATAAGCGATTTTTTTCCCATCCGCTGACCAGGCAGGCATATAGTCAATGATTCTGTTGAAGGTCAACCGCATCTGATTCTGGCCGTCATAATCCATCATGTAGAGCTCATCGTTTCCGTCCCTGTCAGATATATAGACGATTTTAGAAGTGAAAACGGGTCTTTCTCCATAGATTTTCATAACCTCATCCGCCATCTTATGAGCCACTAAGCGGATAAGGGATTTGGCTGACTGGTAGCGCTTGCCAAAGATGAAGCGTCCACTCTTGACATCATAGATTTTGCCCTCGAAGAGAAAATCCTTGCTTTCACTCTCAGAAAGTATGCCGACCAAAAGAAGTGTCGCCTGGATGGACTCCCAGTCTCTAAAAAATATTTTTTTCGGATTCAATGCCCTTATGTAGCTGTAGTGACTCTTGGGCAGGAGTTGGAAAACACGACTGTAACGGAGATCGTCAGAGATGATTTGATGCAGGTCCTTTCCAAAAGTCATTATCTCCTGAGAGGAACTCTGAGCGATGAATTCAGGAAGGGCCAGGGGGATGGCCGGCATGCCGTCTTCTATTCGTATGACGACTTCCTGCTGAGGGAAAACGAGCATAACACCACAACCAATCAGGATTGCGTAGAGAAAGGCCAGAGATTTTCTCATTTGGAGTGCTCGAATATTAAATAGATCCCGAGATAGTCATCTTCGTAGGCTCTTGGCAGGGGAGGAAAAGGAGCCGATGACTGGATGGCACGAAGTGCGGACATATCGAGAGACCGGATCCCGCTCGTTTCTTCGACTTTTAAATCTGAAACCTGGCCATTTTTATGGATTCTAAAATGGACAGTCACCATAAAACTTCCGGAGATTCCCGGGTCGACGAGAGAAGTAAACCAGTTACTCGAAACCCTGTTGATGATGTTTTGAAGGTAATAGGTGAAGGGAAAATTGGAAAGACCGATCTGGGAGGAAAATGCCGACCCGGTGCCAGCGCCGGAACCGCTGCCTGAACCGCTGCCGGTACCGCCCCCTCCTCCAATCCTTACACCGCTACCTGTTCCAGCCCCTTTTCCCGGGGCTTTGTCAGAGCTTTCCTTGGCGCTTTCGTCGGGCGGTCCTTTTTTAGTCACGGGTTGAGGTTTTTGAATCGAGGCCTTTTTCTCTGTTGTTGGCTTTGTCTCCTTTTTTGGCTTATCCACTGGATACCTGAATGTCGTATCCGGCTCTTGCTCGGCCTTTTGTTGCGTGGTTAAGTCTCTGAGGGTCTCCCTTTTGGGGAGAGGAGTTTCGGCGATGTTTTCTTCTCCTCCTCCACCTCCGGCAGGACCCCCACCTCCGGGGAATGAGACTACGTTCACATAGTGAATCATTCCCTTCCTTGGGGGTTTTGGCAGGCGGGGGGAAAGTACAGCGAGAATGAAGATGGCTAGATGAGCTGAGAGAGAGAGAAAAACCGCCCTCTTGAACGCCAGATTGCTTCTTGCGATTGCAGCCATTTTATTTTTTTTCTTCGGGTTCCCACGGTCTTGTCACAAGGCCGACTTGTTCTATGCCGGCTTTTTTGGTGATATCTAGAATTCGCATGACGAATCCATAGGGAAGGTTCTCGTCCCCCCGGATAAACACGATTTTTTTTTCTTTTCCGTAGAAATATTCCCTCAATTTCTGTTCCAGCAGAAACTGGTTAATGACAGAGTTTTCCATGTGTATGTATTTGTCTTCGGTGATGGTCAGGGTCAATCCTTCTTCAGCGGGAGCGGATTCTGTTTCCGCCTGAGGAAGGTTGATTCCGATTCCTGACTGCATCATGGGGGCTGTCACCATAAAAATGATCAGAAGAACGAGCATGACATCGACGAATGGAGTGACATTTATCTCGGAGAGAGACGTTCCGAGTTGTCGCCTTCGAAGAAGAGATGTTTTAAGAGCCATAGAGTTTTTCCGCGATGCTTAAGAATTCAAGGGAGAAATCCTCTATTTCAGTGATTGTATCTTTTATTCGGTGAAGGTAGTAATTGTAGGCAATGACCGCCGGAATCGCGGCAAAGAGGCCTAATGCGGTGGCGATGAGGGCTTCTGCGATTCCGGGAGCAACCGTCTGGAGACTGGCTGATCTCTGGGCTTCAATATTCAAGAAGGCATCCATGATTCCCCAGACAGTCCCGAAGAGGCCGATAAAAGGAGTCACGCTTCCTGTTGTGGCCAGGAAGTTCATCATGCTTTCCAGCTTAGAAATTTCCTGATTTGACGCTCTCGCCAGAGTCCGATTAATGCTTTCCAGCCCATCCGAAGTCAAAATTCCCTTGTTGGATTTGGTTGTGTGCGCCAGTTCTTTGTACCCAGCATGGAAGAGAGCCGCAATAGGGCTATTGCGGTATATTTTAGACGCTTTATTCACCTCGGATAAGTCAGTGCTCCTGCGAAAAACTTTAAGAAATTTTTGAGATTGAAAGGAGGCGGTTTTCATTGTTTTTCTTTTAAAAAAAATAACCGCCCATGAAAAAACCGAAAAGAAAACGAGGACGAGAAGGACCAGTTTGACAACCAAACTGGCTTCTAAAATAAGATTTATCGCGTTCATCTGCCCGAAGAAAAAAAGTAGCATATGCCATGTGGAAAGTCAAACTTGGGGTAACAGTAATAAGCATCCTTTTTTACATGATGGACAAAGCTAGTTGAGGGTCTCAGAAAAGATCAGGCTGAGTGTTTAGAAAACCGTTTGAAGGCGAAGCGGGCACGGTTCCTCTCCCTAGGAGAGGAGAGCGCAGCCTGAAACCGAGCAGGCTTTGACTCGCTGGGGCAAAGCCTGCGTGTTTTCGATGCGCTCAGCTTGATCTAAATCGCATCTTGCTACCATGGTTTTAGCGATGCTTCTGTAATAGTCTGATCCCATTTGACAAATATCTGGTGAAGTAATAGATTTGATTTTATCCCGGAGGAAAAGTCTGAGTGAACCATGAGAAGAGATTTTAAGGGGGAAAGAAGATTTCAGCCCGCTCAAGTCCTGGCTATCAGCTTTATTGTGGCCATCATTCTCGGGACACTCCTCCTCCTTCTCCCTTTCAGCACAAAATCAGGCCATATTTCTTTTGTGGATGCTCTGTTTACGGCCACCTCGGGTGTCTGTGTGACCGGTCTCATTGTCCAAGATACCGCCACCTACTTCACTCCTTTCGGCCAGATCGTCATACTCATCTTGTTTCAGTTAGGGGGACTGGGAATCATGACCTTCTCCACCCTTATCCTGCTGGTTGCCGGTAAAAGTATATCTATCAAGGACAGGATCATCATTCAGGAAGAGTTTCATCATCGTTCGCCAAGAAATGTGAAATCTCTGATCAGGAGAATATTCCTCTATGCGCTGCTCTTCGAGGCTGCGGGGGCGCTTTCGCTTTTCCTCCGCTGGCAGAAAGAGTTTCCCTGGGATAAGGCCCTTTCTCATTCGGTCTTTCATTCCATCTCGGCATTTTGTAATGCCGGTTTTTCTCTTTTCAGCGATAGCTTTCTCTCCTACAGAGGAGATACCTGGATAAATGCGACTCTTTTTGTGCTCATCGTTTTTGGAGGCCTGGGATTTTTGGTCCTTCATGAAACGAAAAATATTTTTAGAGGGTTTTTTCTAAAAAGGAAAACTAAAGTCTCTCTCCACACGAAGCTGGTCCTGACCGTGACCTCTGTCCTTATCTTTTTCTCTTTTGTCGTTTTTCTGGCTATAGAGTGGAATCATTCGCTGAAGGCTTTCTCTTTAAAAGAAAAGGTGTTCTCCTCTCTTTTCCAGGTTATAACGCCACGGACTGCGGGCTTCAACACCTTGAACCTGAATTCACTGAGCTTTGCAGCGGCTTTTCTCTTGATCATCCTGATGTTTATCGGAGCCTCTCCGGGTTCGACAGGCGGAGGTGTCAAGACCAGCACCACGGGTGTGATATTCGCTTTCCTCAAGTCGAAAATAGCGGCCAGGGATTCAATCAATATCTTTCGAAGAACTCTACCCATGCCTTCGGTCACAAAGGCATTTACAGTCGTGACTCTGGCCGTAGGTATCATTTTCCTGGCTTCATTCATCCTCCTGATCGCTCATCCCTGGGCCAGCATGAAGGATGTGCTTTTTGAAGTTTTTTCTGCTTTCAGTACGGTCGGCCTTTCTCTGGGGTTGACTCCGAAACTTACCTCTCTGGGCAAGGTTGTGGTGATCCTGACTATGTACATCGGAAGGATTGGACCTCTGACTCTATTATATGCGTTCAGCCGCCAGAAAGCCTTCGGGAAATACGAGTATGTTGAAGAAAGCGTGATGATAGGATAGAATCAGCGAAGGAGTACTAATCATGAAATTTGCAGTCATCGGTCTCGGGAGTTTTGGCTCTAACGTGGCCAAGACTCTGTATGGAAAGAAAAATGAGGTGCTGGCCGTGGATTCGGATAAGGAAAAAGTAGAAGAGGTCAAGGCCTTTGTCTCTCATGCGGTGCATATGGATGCGGCGGTTAAGGAAAACCTTCAGGCTCTGGGTATTCAAGATGTGGATGTGGTTATCGTTAGCTTAGGTCCTGAGATGGAGGCTTCTATCCTCACTGTGCTTTATTTGCATGAGATGGGCGCGCAGCGAATAGTGGCTAAAGCTTTGACCGAAGACCATGCCAAAATATTAGATGCCGTGGGAGCCACTGAGGTCATCTATCCGGAGAAGGATATGGCCGTCAGAACTGCCCTCAAATTGAGTTGCCCTAGTATACTGGAATACCTGCCTCTGACTTCCGGTATCGGAATTCAAGAGATTGCCCCGCCGGAGAAGTTTATCGGCAAATCCTTGAGCGATCTTGATTTGAGAAATAAATACGGGATTCAGGTTTTAGCCATCAAAGAGCTCATTCCTGAAAAAACAACCTTTGTCCCCCGGGCAGATTTTGTCATCAAGGACAGTGATATTTTGGTGATTATGGGAGAGGAAAAGGCACTCGCCAAGATAAACTCTCTCTAATATTCTGAAGCTCTAATCTTTATTCTCCCGATTATTTTCGGACGTACGCGTGTGAGTCCTGTAGTCGTTTTCCTGGTATCTAGATTGTAGATAGCCACTGTCAAATGACGATGAATAATAACTGGGATTCCGGCACTTGATTGTTCTTTGCCCCTTCTGTCTTTTTACTTTGATCCAAGAAGGCTTTTCAGGATTTCCTGTGCCACCTGCTTGGATTGTCTGCCGCTCTCTTTGGTTGGGCCGACACACGAAGGGCATCCTTCTTTACAGGGGCAAGCGTGAATCGTCTTCTGGGCGTGTTCAAGGAGCCTTTTTTCAAGGTCAAAGAGAGAAGGGCTCAGCCCTATCCCGCCAGGAAAGTTGTCATAGATAAAGATATTCGGCTCAAAAGCGATATCAGAGAAATCCTGCAGGCTCTCATCCGGAGAGATTTTCAAGCGAATGTCTCTTGGGGGAACAGACTTTCCTGTGGAGTTGTCACCGATGGATACGCCGACATCATGAAGGTCGCACATCATAAACAGAGGAGAGACATGGTGGAGGAGGTAAGCCAGCCCGTAGAGTCCGTTTATCTTTTGTTCGGATGAAAAAGGCAATGCCTGAAAAGTCTCTGCAGGGATGGTCAGCCAGTAAGATGTGGTGTGCATCTCGTTTTGAGGAAGGCTGAGGTCTCCTGCCCCCACGTTTTCAGAGGTGTGGAATTTGATTTTCTTGAAGCCGACAACCTGGGTGGCCACATGAACTTCTCCGTGGGAGATAGAATATTTTTTAAGGTTGTTTTTATCGAAAACATCGAGGATCTTGATTTTAGTGTAGTCAATGGCGTCTGTGAAATAATCGACGTCGGTTTTTTTGACGTAGGCCTTTCTCTGGTCGTAGTCGAGCTTCTCCACAAAATACTGTTCACCCTCGCACATGTAGATCGCTTTGGGGTGAAGGGTGGTGAGTGCGGATGAAAAATCGACTTCGGCCACGGCTTTTGCCTTTTGGCTCGTGTCCACGACGACAAAATTGTCTGAGCTGATACTTCTCAGGCTAACTCCGTCTGCGGGGTAGGCATCCGATGTCCAGAACCATTTGTCTTTCGAATGATGAACGAGCTTCTCCTCCTCCAGGAATTTGAGGATATCATCGATTTCAATCAGACCGAATTTTTCTCCATCTTGAAAGGGCAGTTCAAAAGCCGCACACTCGATATGGCTGACAAGGATGGAGAGATTATCAGGATTAATCAGTGCTTTCTCTGGGTTTTTTGAGAAAAAGTAATCCGGGTAATTGACGATAAATTGGTCAAGAGGTGAGCTGGAGGCCACCAGGATGGCGGCGGATTTTCCTGTTTTGCGGCCAGCCCGGCCCGCTCTCTGCCAGGTGCTGGAAATGGTTCCAGGATAACTGGCGAGCACAGCGATATCCAGGCTGCCGATATCGATACCCAGCTCCAGAGCATTGGTGGAGACGACACCCTTGATTTTTCCTTCTCTCAGCTCCTTTTCGATCTCTCTTCTTTTCAGGGGAAGATAACCGCCCCTGTAACCGCGGATCAGGCCTTCGTCCTTGACTGTTTTTTCGATGTCCTCTTTGAGATATGTCACCAGCACCTCGGTGATGAGACGGCTTGGAGCAAAAACGATAGTCTGGAGGTCGTTTTTGATGAACAGTGAAGAGACCCGCCTGGACTCATTGACATAGGAGCGGCGGATTCCCAGGTATTTGTTGACCACAGGAGGATTGTAGAAGATGAAATATTTCTCTCCTCGAGGAGCTCCGTTATTATCCACAAGAGAGACAGGCTCTTCGGTCATCTTTTCTGCCATTTCCTTGGGGTTGGCGATGGTGGCTGTGCAGAGGATGAATTGAGGCTTTGAGCCGTAGAACTGAGCGATTCTCTTCAATCGGCGCAGGACGTTGGCCAGATGACTGCCGAAGATGCCGCGGTAGTTGTGGAGCTCGTCGATGACGATGTACTTTAAGTTTTCGAAGAGTTTGATCCATTTAGTATGATGGGGAAGAATCCCCGTGTGCAGCATGTCGGGATTGGTCAGGATGATGTGTCCTCTGGCTCGTATGGCTTTCCGTGCATCCTGGGGTGTATCGCCATCATAGGTGAAGATCCTGATTTCTTCCGGAAGAAGCTTTATTGTTTCGTCGAGCTCAGCTCTTTGATCCTGAGAAAGAGCTTTGGTGGGAAAGAGGTAAACTGCCCGCGCCGAAGGATTCTGGAGGATAGCATCCAGAACCGGAAGGTTATAGCAGAGCGTTTTTCCAGAAGCTGTGGGAGTGACAACCACGATGTTTTTTCCTTTTTTGAGCCGTTCCCAGCTGCTGTGCTGATGGGAATAGAGCTGGGAAAATCCCTTCTCTTTAAAGGCCTCAACCAGTGCGGGGTGGACATTTGGAGGATACTCACGGTACTGGCCTTTCTGAGCGGGGAGATGTTTTATAGCCCTGATTGAGTCGTTTTTAACGCCGATCTCTTTCAGGATTTCCAGGGATTCGACTAGGTTTTCCTCTTTTGACATGCGTTTCAATCCAGATTATCCACTGTACCTCTCTATGTTATTATTTTTAGAGGCAGACGGTCAACGAAAAATGGGGTCAGGGCTCGACATTCGACATTTTTTATATCCATGATTTTTACCTTATTCGGCATCAAAGTAAATTCTACTAGTAGATTGACTAATAAGAAATGTCGAATGTCGAGCCCTGACCCTTAATTTCTATACCGAATGTTGAGATGCGGTCCCTTACCTGCTAAAATGAGACGTCATGTTGAAAGAGATTCGCGTCAAAAAGGCCGCTCAACACAATCTCAAAAAGGTTGATGTTAACCTGCCTCGAAATAAATTGATCGTTATCACCGGACCGAGCGGCTCGGGTAAATCCTCACTGGCTTTTGATACTCTCTTCGCCGAAGGACAGAGGCGGTATATCGAATGTCTCTCCACTTACGCTCGCCAGTATATTGAACAGATGGAAAAACCTGAAATGGAGTCCATCGAGGGGATTTCTCCCTCCATTTCAATCGACCAGAGGACGATTTCGTCCCATCCCCGGTCCACGGTGGGCACTGTGACTGAGGTATATGATTTTTTCAGGCTTCTATTCGCCCGGGTGGGAACGCCTTATTGCCCTCGATGCGGGAGACGGATCAGCTCTCAAACTCCCCAACAAATCCTGAAGAGAATCATGAGCTCTCTCTCTGGCGAGAAAGTATCACTCCTTTCTCCTTTGGTTAAAGGACGGAAGGGAGAATACCAGCGTTTGTTTGAGAGGCTGAGAAAGAAAGGCTTTCTTCGTGTCCGTGTGGACGGAGAGTTCAGAGAACTCGAGGAAGATATCCTGCTGGAGAAAACAAAGAAGCACGACATCGACCTCTTGATTGATGAGGTCCTTGTCTCAGAGTCTTCCAGTGAAAGACTGGAGCAAGGCGTGGACAAAGCTCTGGAGATGGCCGATGGAGACCTTTTAGTGATGAGCAAAGAAGAGCGTGAAAGTTATTACTCTTTGAGCCTGCTCTGCCCCTACTGTGAGATCAGTCTTCCTGAGCTTGAGCCCAGGAATTTTTCATTCAACAGTCCTTACGGAGCGTGTCCTCGGTGCCACGGACTTGGCTTACAGACAGTCCTGGACGAGTGGGGTGAAGTGGAACTGACAGAGGATGTCTGTTCTTCGTGTGAAGGCAGCCGATTGAAAAAGGAAAGCCTTGCCGTTAAAGTCGGGGGCAGAAATATCTATGAGCTCAGTTCGCTTCCTGTAGGGAAATTGATGGAGGAGCTGTCTTCTTTCGAGTTTTCTTCAACGGAAGAGTTGATTGCTTCAAGAATACGCAAAGAGATCCTCTCCCGCCTTGAAGTAATGGTCGAATTGGGAATGCCCTACATCCAACTCTCCCGGACGACTGCATCCCTTTCAGGGGGAGAAGCGCGGCGTATCCGTCTGGCCGCTCAGGTCAGTTCCCGGTTGAGAGGGATACTTTATGTTCTGGATGAGCCCACAATCGGTCTTCATCAGAGAGATAACCGGCGCTTGATCTCTCTCCTGAAGGACATAAGAGACCTGGGAAACTCAGTCATCGTTGTCGAGCACGATGAACAGACCATCCGTTCAGCTGATTTTATCCTTGATCTGGGGCCGGGTGCAGGGGAAGAGGGTGGGTTCAAGGTGACCGAAGGAAGTTTAAACCTTGTGCTGTCTTCCCCGGACTCACTGACCTCTCAATACCTAAGGGAGGAAAAAAGTATTCCTGTTCCTTCGAAGCGGAAGAAGCCATCCGGGTGGCTTGAGGTTAAAAAGGCCGCCGAGCACAATTTAAAAAATATTGACGTCCGGATTCCTCTTTCTGTCATGACAGCTGTGACCGGAGTTTCTGGCTCGGGGAAGAGCACACTCGTCTATGACATTCTCTACAAAAAACTGTTGAACTTATTCTACAAGGCGAAACAAAAGCCCGGAAAGCATGAGGCCATCTTAGGAATTGAGCAGATCAATAAAGTTGTCTCTGTGGACCAGAAGCCAATCGGAAGAACACCCCGGTCCAACCCAGCCACATACACGGGACTTTTTACACCATTGAGGCAGCTCTTTTCCCGGACTCAGGAATCAAGAATGAGGGGCTACACAGCCAGCCGATTCAGCTTTAACCTTTCCGGAGGGAGGTGTGAAGAGTGTCGGGGAGCGGGAGTGAAAAAAATCGAGATGCATTTTCTACCCGATGTATTCGTCACCTGTGACCGCTGTGGAGGAAGGCGGTATAATACGGAGACACTCGCAGTCCATTATAAGGGTAAGAATATTTCTGATTATTTAGAGATGACCGTGGATGAAGCCTATGAGTATTTTAAAGCTCATCCGGTTTTAAAGAGGAAACTGGGAACATTGAAAAAAGTCGGATTGGGCTACATCCGGCTGGGTCAGCCAGCTCCGACTCTCTCGGGAGGGGAGGCTCAGCGAATCAAACTGACCAAAGAACTGAGTCGAAAGGATACGGGGCAAGCCCTCTATCTTCTGGATGAACCAACCACAGGACTCCATTTTGATGATGTTCACAAACTGCTGGAAGTTCTTTCGGAACTGGTGAGCTTGGGGAATACAGTCGTCATTATTGAGCATAATCTTGATGTTATCAAGTATTGCGACTATATTATAGACTTAGGTCCTGAAGGCGGTGAGAAAGGCGGCTGGGTTGTGGCTCAGGGCATCCCGGAAGAAGTGGCAGAGGCAGATAAATCCCATACCGGGAATTTTTTAAGAATGGTCTTTAAAGAAGGTAAAAAATTCCTCTAAAGAGGAACTATGAATGTTTAAAAAGGAGGAAGAATGAAGAAACCAAAGTCTAAACGGAATGTAATTCTGGGCTTATTTTTCACTTTATGCTTTTTGGGTCATTCGCTGCTCTTTGCGGATGCGTCCGTAACCACCGATGACCTGAATAAGTTCAGCTGGCACCACATCGGGCCGTTCACCTTCTCCGGCCGGATTACTTCTTTTGCTGTGCCACAGGGGCAGAGTCAGGTCTACTACGTGGCCACAGCTTCAGGAGGCCTCTGGAAGACAGAGGATGGAGGAATACATTTTGAGCCCATCTTCGATAAGTACGGACTCATGAGCATGGGGGATCTTGCAGTGGCTCCGTCCGATCCCAACATTATTTATGCCGGGACTGGCGAGCCGATGCATGCCCGTTCCAGTGCCCACGGCAACGGCATGTGGAAATCCACTGACGCGGGTAAGACCTGGAAGCATATCGGTTTGGAGCAGAGCTATTATATCCCCAGAGTCGAGATCGACCCTAAAAACCCGGATATCGTCTACGTGGCTTCAGAAGGAAAGCTCTACGACAACAAGATGGACTGCCAGCGGGGTCTCTACAAGACAGTCGATGGCGGAGAGACCTGGACTAAGGTTCTTGACCTCAAAGACAGGGGAGTCGGGGACTTTGTGATGGACCCCAACAATTCGGATATCGTGATCGCCGCGGCTTACAAGACTTTCAGAAGGGCCTGGACCTTTATCGACCGGCAGCCGGAAAACCATCTCTACAAGACCACAGATGGGGGAAAGACCTGGAAGAAATTAACAAACGGGCTTCCGATGAATATCAAGAGCGGATGGAATGGCCTCGACATCTACCCCAAGAACCCGAATATCGTATATGTCCGGATGGACGAGGAAGTCAACCTGGGTTTCGACGAAAGAGATGGGAGAGCTCTTTTCAGAAGGGGGAGAGTCTTTCGTGATGGCTATTATCTGAATAAATTTAAAGATTTCAAGATTCATCCCCAGATCAAGAAAATGGTCAAGTTCGAGCCTGTTGAGTTTGATAACGAGAGTGACCTGGCGGATAAGCTGAATGAGCTGGTCAATGATAGGGAGTTCCAGAAAAAAACCGGAGTGGATGTGGCGGCGTTGAACAAAAAAGCCAGGGCACTTTTTTCGAAGAATGAAAAGATCATTGAGAGTATCGATGAGATCGAGAAAACTTTAAAGAAAGAAAAGGAATACAAGGAGCTCTGCCAGAGAATAAACAGTTTTGTTCTGACAATGCTTTTTGAAGATTCAGAGGGAATCGAGATCAAGGACGGTGTTTTCACTGTCACAGATATCAATAGGGTTCGGATCAATCCGGCTCTCAAACCCCTTGTGACATTCGATGAAAAGAAAGTCAAAGATGAAAAAGAATTGGCCCAAAAAGCCAATGAGCTTCTCAAAGATGAAGGGATGATAGACAGGCTGGGAATTGACCTGATGAAATTCAACACAGAGGCAAGAAAAGCCTACAAAGACAGGGACGACCTTCAGTCCATGTTCCAGGAAGTCAGGGGTAAATTAGATGAATTCGAAAACAGCAAGGGAAGATACCAGGTTATCAACCGGCACATCCTCCAGCTCATCTACGCGGATGCTCTGATGTTGCTCGAATCCGTGAAGAAAGCGGGAGTCATCTACCGTTCGGAGGACCAGGGAGAATCGTGGACGAGGATGACCGAGTACAAGCTCATCGGAGGAAGCAGTGTGGTTAATCAGATCGAAGCGGGCTATGCCGGAAGAATATACGTCAATCCCAATGATGATAAAAAACTGTACGCTGTAGAGGTCCGAGTCGCGATTTCCAGGGATGGAGGAAAAACATTCAGGAATACTCCCTGGACAGGGAACCATAGATGCCATGTGGATACCCGCGGCATGTGGATCGACCCTCTCAACTCAAACCATATCCTCAACGGCAATGACGGCGGTGTCAGCGAGACCTGGGACGGAGGAAGACACTGGTCCCAGAAAGAAACGATCAGTGCCCAGCAGTTTTACGACATCTCCGTCGATAACGAAATCCCCTATAATGTCATGGGCGGCACTCAGGATAACGGCTGCTGGATCGGTCCGTCCCGAAACAGGAATCAGTACGGTGTCTTTCCTGCGGACTGGACATACCTTCCTTCCGGCGACGGATATTACGTTCTGAGGGATTGGTGGAATCCAGAATACATTTATTTTGAGAGCCAGTTCGGTCGGTCCAGCCGGATGAACCTGAAAACAGGAGAAACCAGTTCCCTGTCAGTGAGGAATACTCAAGAAGAGAGAGAGGCGGGAAAACCGGCTCAAAGGTACCAGTGGGATTCCCCGATCCATCTTTCTCCCCATAATCCCGGGATTGTCTATGTCTGCTCCCAGCATGTGCACATGTCCAGGAGCCGGGGAGAGAGTGGCACCTGGGTGACCATCAGCCCTGACCTCTCCAAGAATGACCAGGAGAGGATCGAGCTTTCCAAGCTGACGAACCTTCAGTATGCCACGATCTACACCTTCCAGGAGTCTCCGGTTGAGCCTGGAGTGTACTGGGCAGGCACCGATGACGGAAACCTGCAGATGAGCACGGATGGCGGCAAAACCTGGAAGAATATAACGATGAATTTCTATGACACGAACGGAAATCCGAAGAAAGGGATTAAAGGCGCGCGCATTCCGTATGACCGCTGGGTCACTAAGGTCGAGCCTTCTGCTCATGACTTGGAGACCTGCTATGTGACATATTCCGGGTACAGAACCCATAACGAGGATAATTCCTACATTTTTGTCACTCATGATTTCGGAAAGACCTGGGAAGACTTGAGCCAGGGAATGATGAACCCGGTGAGGGATATCGAAGAGGATCCGGATAATGCAAATGTCCTTTATCTGGCCACGGATTACGGTCTTTTTGTCACCATGGATAAAGGGAAAACCTGGGTGGAGATGTCTTCTTCGGCGCCTGATGTCTTGATCATGGACCTGGATATCCAGAAAAGAGAACGGGATTTAGCCATAGGAACCTATGGCAGAGGCATTTACATTGCAGATATTTTCCCGTTTAAGGAATTCAGTAAAGAGTTGTTTGAGAAAGACGCCGTCCTTTTTGATATCCAGAGAACGGTCAAATGGAACATGCTCGAGAGAAGAGGCCCGACCTACGGAGAATTCGCCCGCGTGGATAATCCTCCGGTCGGTGCGAATATCTATTTTTATCTCAAGCAGCCAGCAAAATCCGTAAAACTTGTGATCAAAGACCTTGGAGACGAGGTCATACAGGAATTGAACGGAACAGCGGGAAAAGAAGGTATCCAGAAAATATTCTGGAACTTGAGAAAGAGGCCAGAACAGAGAGAAGGTCAGCAATTCCGGATGCGATTCGCTCCCACTGTTGATCCGGGTGAATTCAACGTGACACTGGTTGTCGATGGGAAAGAGGTGGCGACAAAAAAACTCAATGTTATCCAGGATCCTATCATTGAGACATTGAATTAATTTCAATTTTGAAATTCTGGTTAAGAGAGAGGTGTGATCATACAGCTCAGATCAAAGAGTCAAGGGTGCATTAAACGTGGAATCCAGATCTGTCCACCTTGAACACTGAGCCGATAACATAAGAATTGAGGGCACGAACCAATGGCGTTCAAAGATATCCTCGGACATGAGCGAGTCAAAAAAATCCTGAGGAAAGCTCTGCAAAAAAAGAAGATTCCAAACTCCATGCTGTTCTGTGGGCCTGAGGGAGTGGGGAAAGAAGAGATGGCCTTTATGCTGGCAAAAGCCATGAACTGCGAGCGAAAAAGAGATGATGCCTGTGAGACGTGCGCATCCTGTAGAGGCATCAATGCGCGTAATTTTCCTGACGTCATGGTGATTCAGCCGGAGGGAAACGCGATAAAAATTGAACAGATGCGGACTCTTAGGAAAATAGCTTATCTGAAGCCCATGACTGGGAAAAAAAGAGTTTTCATAGTGACAGAGGTCGAGAAGATGACAGAAGAGGCCGCCAATTCTCTTTTGAAAGTCCTGGAAGAACCGCCTCTTTTTTCTTATGTTATACTTGTGACTCATAATTCTTTCCTCATAATTCCGACGATTAAGTCTCGGTGTCAGATATTGAATTTTCCGCCGGTTTCAAGAGAGGATATCCTGAAAATCCTGATGGAGAAAGGATACGAGGAGGAAAAGGCCAGAGTGATTTCTCGTCTTGTTCGTGGAAACCTCAAACAGGCCTTGGATTTGGATTGGGAAGAGATCCAGGAGAGACGAGAACAGGCCTGGAAACTGCTCCTCTCTCTCATCAATAAGGAAAATTTTGCTCTTTTTTTGAGGAATTATGCCTTTTCGTATAAAGCACTAGTAAAAGAAGAATGGGAGAAAATATTAGAAATGCTCTCGTCTTTCTGCCGGGATTTGGTGCTGCTCAAAGAGAAGAGCGATGTTGACCTGTTGATGAATCCGGATTATGAGGAGAAAATCAAGAAGGCAGGAGAGCTGGTGAGCCTGGATTGGCTGATTAGATGCCTGAAAAGGATAGATACCGCCATCTATGGCCTGAATAAGAACCTCAATGTCAATCTTCTGGTCAGCTCATTTTTTGCTAATTTTAAGGAATGGGAATATGCCTGAAATCGTATGCGTTCTATCCGAGCTTTCTGGAAGGATATCCAGAGCCAAAAAGGGAAAAGAGGAATTGAAGCGTGGGGACCTCTGTATCGTTGAGTCAGAACTAGGTGGGGACTTGGCTGTGGTCATAGACGAATCAAGTCATATCTGCACTCATCAAAAAGCGGCCAAGGATGCCGTGAATGTTATTCGCCTGGCCACGGAAGAAGACAAGAAAAAATTCAAGTGGTTACGGAAAAAAGAGAAGAAGGCCTTTGATTTTTGTCTGAGTAGGATCAAGAGCAGGAATTTGCCGATGAAATTGGTCAGGGTTCGTTACTTTTTCAATGAAAAGAAGGGAATTTTTTATTACACAGCAGATGGTCGTATCGACTTCAGACAGCTGGTTAAAGACTTGGCCAAAGAATTCAAGATGCGGATTGAGATGCGTCAGGTGGGAGTCCGGGATGAAGCCAAAATGGTTGGAGGTCTGGGTGTCTGTGGGCGCTCACTCTGCTGTTTCAGCTTCATGAAGAGTTTTGAGCCGGTGACGATTCAGAAGGCTAAAAAGCAGCAGATAGTCATCAACCCTAAAAAAATATCAGGCCTGTGCGGGCGTTTGATGTGTTGCCTTGCATTTGAAGACGAGAGCCGGGGGCGGATGTATACAGAAGAAGAAAAAGTCGAAGAAGACTAAAAAAAATCTATTGGGAGATGAATGAAAAGGGGGGAAGGATTTTATTCGGGATTGTGAACCTTGAATTCGACCCGGCTCGAGACAGAAATCAGGGTTCCTTCGGAGGAGAAAGCCTTCACCTGCCAGGAATATTTCTGTCCTGAGGCCAGCGACTTTTTGATGTTTTCTGGAAGGATGATGAAATTCTCTACAGTGGGTTGTTCCCACACCACATTGCCGTTGTCATAGATGTAGATTTTATATTCGACATCTTCACCCATCTTTTTCCACTCGAACTTTGAGGGGACAGTTTCTGATTCCCAAATAGGAGATATGAGTGTTATTTTGCTACCTCTCACTTCGTCTTCATTAATGTAGAACTGAGGAGCGGTGGGCTTAAGCATAGGGAGAACACCGAATACTATAACTGCGATCAAAGCAGCTGAGACTGCCGCTGTTGTCCATTGCTTGGGAGTGAGGAAAGAGGTGACTTTTTCCCACCATGTTTCTCCCTTAGCGGCTTCGGCCACGTATTCATCTTTAAATATTTCTTGGCCTTTATATTTAATAGCGGCAACGAGTTCATCCCGTTCCACTATTTTTTCAAAACACGAAGGGCAGTTAAAATAGTGCTCCTCGAGTGTATTTTTTTCATCCTCGGTGAGCCGATTCAGCAAATACTTATCAATCATTTCTTCGAATTTGCAGTTCCTCATAACTTTTTCCTCTCAATTTAACTTCATAAATTTAGTCGTAAAATAACGCAAAAAATGGAAAAAAATTACGTTTTTATCAACTTTTTTAGAAGTTTTTGGGAATAATTCACGCGTTCGCTCACTCTCCTCGGAGAAATGCCTAGTTTTTGAGCCACTTCTTCCCTTGAGAAGTCTTTATAATAATAAAGGTACAAAACCTCTCTGTATTTAGGTTTTAATTTTTTGATCGCGGCGGCAATCATTTCCGCTCTTTCTTTGTTTTCGATTTGCTCCTCGGGAGCAGGATAGGAAGCCGGTTCTGGGACATGCTTCAGGACTTTGCTTTTCTGTCTGATGTAATCAATGATCCTGCGGCTGGTAATAGTGTAGATGAATGTTCCAACCGAAGATTCTCCTCTGAACTCCCCTTTTTTTATTTTTTCGATGACGTTGGTGATGATTTCGTTCGCTACATCTTCACTATCTGGATTAAACGCTCCCAATGATTTTTTCACCCGAAAAGTGACAATAGGCTTGTATTTTACGAATATTTCTTCGAGTTGGATCTTTTGCCTTGCTTTTCCCATAATTGCATCCATTATATATCTCGAAGGGTGAGTTGACAAGTCTATTTTTTTCAATTTTTTAGAACCTGTTGCGACTAATTTCAATGCCAAAAACAAAGGATAATTGGTGAACGTTCAAAGCCCGCTCCAAGAATCGAGAAAAAAAATTCCGAGTTCTTGTGAGCCTTTGCTGCCTCCAAACGATAATAAATCCATTCCTTTCCCTTCAGTCGGTCCGATTGATCTTGCCCTGGGCTTTCCAGGTAATCCAGATGACTTCGAGGGTCTAGCCAGAGAGGAAATTTTAGAGGAGAAAGGATCTTCTCATCCTTTTTCTCTCCTTGATGGAATGGACACAGGCGGAATTGTCTCCTCCTGGGAAAGAGGATTCTGGGAAAAGAGAAAGATATCGCTGGCCAGAGAGGTGCTCACGCGTCTGGACCAAAACTTCAGGAAGGTTTTTAGGGGCCAAAAACTTGATTTTGAAGAGAATGGGGCTGAGAAAGAGGCATTTTTAAATCCGAATTTACTCTATTTGATCGCCATTACCGACGGCAATGAAGATACAATGGGACATTCCCAGCTTGTATCCAAATACGCGACTCTGTTTGCCGCAGAGCTCGGTATCGAGGACATCAATTTTCTGTTTGACCTCGAGAATGGCGCTTTACTTCATGATATCGGAAAAATTGGGATACCTGAATTCATCTTGAGAAAAGATGGTCCTCTGACTCACGGAGAAAAAGAGGTCGTTATGGAACATCCTCTATTGGGCTACCAGATGTTAGAGGGGATCGACTTTTTGAAAAAGGCAGCCGAAGTTGTTCTTTTTCATCACGAACACTTCGATGGGACTGGATATCCGTTTGGCCTGAGCGGAGTGGAGATTCCTCTCGGAGCAAGAATCTTTGCTCTGGCGGATACTTTGGATGCCATTACTTCTGATAGACCCTACAGGAAAGGTGAAGACTTTAAGGTTGCCTTGAAAGAAATAGAAAAAGGCCGGGAAAGCCAATTCGACCCTCATCTCGCGGATATTTTTCAGTCTATTCCGTTGGAAAAATGGCAGGATATTAAAAAGAACGTCGGGATATCACTTCCTCTATCCGCCGTTCACTGATTTTTCTCCCTGATGAATTTCTCCACTCTCCTCTTTAATGACGTATTTTCTTCCACTGCCTTTTAATGTGGCTTCTGTTTCTTTGCAGGTGGCTTTGTCATTCTATCAAAGAGTTCGGCTGTATGAAAAATCTTAAAGGATTGGCGTTTTCCTTTGAGATTAGCTTTGAGCTGGAAAAGGCAGCCTGGACAATCCGTGGCGATGTATTCTGCCCCGCTTTTTAGTATTTTTTTCTTTTTTTTCTCCCATAGACGGGCTGAAATTTCCGGGTTTTTTATAGAAAAAACTCCACAAAAACCACAGCAGGCATAGGGTTCTTCCTCGTCTTTCACGTCGAACGCCAATGACTCCAGCATTTTTATCGGTTCGTTCTTCAGCTTTAAAGCGTTCAAATAATGGCAGGGGTAGTGGTAGTACAGCGTTTTTAGTGAAGAAGGCTTCTTTCCCTTCGGCAATAATCCCTTTTTCACCATGAATTCTGTGCAGTCGAAAACTTTTTCTCCCCAAAGGGAAGATTTGGGTTCGATCTGAGGATAGAGTTTTTTCAAGAGGGAATTACCGGTCGGACAGACAGTCAGAATATAGTCCGGATTCTCTTTCTCAAAAGATTTGATGTTTTTTAGAGCCAGTTTCTGAACATCTTTATCATTCCCCAGATGAAAACTGGGAGCGCCGCAACAGGCTTGGTCTGGAGGGGAAACGACTTGAAAGCCGGAACGGGATAAGCTGCTGATGACACTATCCCGGATTTCAGGGAAGAAAAATTTCACCAGGCAGCCCTGGAAGAGGTAGACTTTTTCTCCACTTTTCATTTCTTCCTTCTTGCGTTTGGGGTGCTTAATCACGGGGAAATATTTTCCTTTTCCCCAGGAAAAAGGGAGACTCATTACATGCCCTTCTTTCTGAAAAGGCTTTTGGAGAATGGATAAGACCTTTGTGACTTTCTCGGCGAAAGATTTCTCCCTAAAAAAGAAGGAGAGGGTTTTTTCCCATGGCTTTGGAATCCTCTTCGTCTTGAGCTTTTGGATGAGGTCGCCTGTGGGAATCCCTACAGGGCAGAATTCCTCACATTTTTTGCAGTCTGCACAGAAATCGAGTAAAAATGAGGATTCTTTGAAAGAGCGGGTGACTGCGGTCAGCAGCACGCCTATCCCCCCAGGATAGACGGGCCCTCCGTAAACATGGCCGCCCAGAGCCGTGAACACAGGGCAGACGAGCATGCAGCCACCACACTTCAGGCAGTAGAGGATTTTATTGAGATCTTCGTCTTTGCTGACCTTGAGCCTTCCGTTGTCGAGAATGATGACATGGAGTTCCTGAGGTCCGTGAACTCCGGTCACCAGCTCTTTCTCGATATCAGTCGTGCGGCTTGGCCCGGTGATGAAGGACAGGTAGGAGGTCAGTTTCAGCCCTGAAGAGGCTGGAATCAATGCCTTGATGAGAGTAATCGCCTGCTCCAGTGTTTCCACGAATTTTTCTGTCGTCACCAGAGCGATGTGGACGGGCGGGAGTGATGTGGCCAAACGGGCGTTTCCTTCGTTACTGATGATAACCAGAGTTCCGGATTCGGCCACAGCCAGGTTGGCTCCAGAAATTCCGATTTCAGCTGCGAAGAAGTGATTTCGCATTTCTTCCCGGGCCAGCTTCACGATTTCTTTTGGATCGGGAGGAACCTTTTTCCCAAGATGTTGACTGAGAAGCTCGGCCACTTCCTCTTTGGTCTTGTGCAAAGCAGGCGCGGTGATGTGGGAAGGTTTTTCTTTTGCAAGCTGGATGATCCATTCTCCCAGGTCCGTTTCGACTATCCTGTAACCTTTTTTTTCGAAATAGCTGTTAAGGTCAATCTCTTCACTGACCATGGATTTGGCTTTGACGATGAGCTTCGCTTTATGCTGGCGGGCGATTTCCTCCATCCGGGAAAGAGCTTCCTGGGGCGTTGAGACCTTGTAGACAAATGAGCCAGCCTTTTCGGCTTCTTCAGTGAATTTTTGGATGAGCTGGGGAAGTCGCTTTATGCATTCTTCTCGGACGGCTCTGGCTTTTTCTTTGTACTCTTCCCACGGAATTTCTTCTTTTGTGTGACTGTATTTTTCGAAGTGATGAGCAGACGCTTTTTCTAAAGCCTTTTGAAGGTTTGGATCATCGAGGGCTTTTTTGACTCTTTTTTTTTGTTTTCTCCGGGGGAACACTCACTCCTCTCTCTTCATTTTTTCCAGGTAGATCTGGGGATCGACAAGGAATTCCCTTGGTTTGCTTCCCTCGGAAGGACCTACAATGCCCTCTTGTTCCATCTGGTCAATGATTCGGGCAGCCCGAGCGTAGCCTAGTTTGAGCTTTCTCTGAAGGTAAGAAGCGGAGGCCTGTCCTGTGAGAAGGATAAGTTCCAAAGCTTTCTCATAGAGTTCATCTTTTTCACCCAGGTCTTCAAGTCCGGGGGCAGTCTTGCTTTTGAGAGTTTTGATGATTTTTTCATCGAATTTGGGACTCCCCTGCTCTTTGACGAATTTCACCAGCCTGGTGACTTCAGGCACTGAGATGTGAGAGCAATGCAGTCTGATAAGGCGGGGGTAGTTAGGAGGCATAAAAAGCATATCTCCCAAACCGAGAAGCTTCTCAGCTCCGGATGAATCGATGATGATCCGGGAGTCAACCTTGGTAGGAACACGGAAGGCAATACGGCTGGAAAAATTATTTTTGATTGTCCCTGTGATAACATCTATGGATGGGCGTTGAGTTGCCATCACGAGGTGGATACCGACAGCGCGGGCCAATTGCGCCAAACGAGCAATGCAGTACTCCACATCCTGGGCTCCGACCATCATCAATTCTGCCAATTCGTCGATAATGATTACAACATAAGGGAGAGGCTCGAGGCTTTCCTCTTCTTCTGGAAGCACCCCTCTCTTCTCTTTTTGTGTGCGTTTGACTTGGTGGTTATACTGTTCGATGTTTCTCACTCTCAGGGTTCCCAGCTTTTGGTAGCGCTCTTCCATCATCTTTATGGTATCCAGAAGGATTGCCCCGGCTTTCTTCGGGTCTTTCACTACGGGACAAAGAAGATGAGGAATTCCATCCCAAAGAGCGAATTCCAGTCTCTTGGGGTCGATGAGGATAAGTTTGACGTCTTCCGGTTTGGCCCTGTAAAGGATACTGGCGATGAGGCAGTTGAGGGCCACGCTTTTTCCGGTTCCTGTGGCCCCGGCAATCAAAAGGTGAGGCATGATGGATAAATCTGTTATGGTGACCTCTCCGTGAATATTCTTCCCTAAAGCAAAGGTCAGCTTGGAGGGTGAACTTGTGAATTGTTCTGACTGGATGATATCCCTGAGTTTAATGATTTCTCTCTTGTTATTGGGAATTTCAACACCGAGAGAGGATTTACCCGGCATTCTCTGGACTCTGGCTGACTCTGCTCCTAATGCCATGGACAGGTCTTCCGAGAGATTCGCCACCTGGCTGATCTTAATCCCCGGAAAGGGATAGAATTCGTATGTCGTGACCACGGGCCCCGGATGATACTCTCGGACTTCTCCTTCGACGCGGAATTCCGCCAGTTTTTCCTCAATTCGTTGCTTCTTTTCATAGAGTTCGTTTTTGTCGATTTGCTCAGATGCTTTTCCCTGGTCAAGAAGTGAAAAAGGGGGATAATTGTAATCCGTCTTTTTTTCCATTTCAGGAAAAAGATACTTTTCCTGGATAGGAGGGGAAACAGGCTTTAAGGGTATAGGTTCAGGCTCCGGCCTTTTCCTTCTCTCTTTTTTCCTCTTTTTTCGTTTGGGTATTTTCGTCTCTTTTTCCTCAGGGAGAGAGTATTTTTCGGCGACCTTCTTCCTCATCCTTTCTCTTAACCTTAATTTTCGGTAATGAATGACCCTGATCCTGATTTCTTTGAACACAAAATGAAACAGATTGGAAAGGAATCGGAGGATCATAGGCATAGAGATTTTGGTGGCGAGAATGAAAAAGAGGATGAGAAGAGCAAAGAGCACAAGCAGAGTTCCAACATGACTGAATATTCGAATCAGAGCCGATGAGATCAATTTTCCGATAAAACCGCCGGCTTCAGTCTCGGTTCCCCTCCAGGGGATACTTCTGAAAAGCATGAATAGGAGGGAACTGAAAACAAGGAGAAGGAATAGGCTGCTCATGGATTTTATGAGAAGATGTCTTTCCTCTTTAGAAGAGAAACACTGAATTCCCATGTAGAAGAGAGCGAACGAGATGATAAATGATGCAAATCCAAAGATCTGAAAGAGAGCATCGGAAAGGTAGGCTCCTGCTTTTCCGATAGCGTTGTGGATTTTTGGCACTGAAGGCTGTGAATCGGCCCATCCGGTATTTGTCCACGAAGGATCCTGCGGGTCATAACTGATCAAGCTGATAAAGATCAAAATAGCAAAAAAGACCAGGACGACGCCGATAATATCAGAAGACCTCACACCCTTTTTTCCTCGGAGTTTTCGGGAAGTTAGAGGGGATGCGACTTTTTTCTTCTTTTTCATTGACTGAATTATATCATATTTAGCCTGAATTATTCATAAAATCTGCCGGCGTCACATACAACACACCTCTGAAGGAGGATTAACAATTTAATGTCGGCATCTTTCCCCTTCGGGCGAGCAAATCTGACGACCTTTTCTTTTAGATAAATTGTCATCGCGAGCGAAGCGTGGCGATCTCATAGTGTATCGCTAATTGCACGAGATTGCCGCTGTCGCTTCTCTCCTCGCAACGACGTCTACTTCGTTACAGTGCAAGAGCGGTGGACGACCACGTCATCACGAGCGATCGAAGAGAGCGTGGTGAACTCATCATTTTTCGCGACCAGCATGAGATTGCCACATTCGCTGCGCTCTTCGCAACGGAGTCTGAGGCAACCTCGACTCGTGAATAATCCACGTCCATTTCTGGGATCAAGTTTCAAATTTTGGGGCCTTCTATTTAAAGAAGTATTGAAAGAGGTCCACGAATCGAGAGATTGGGAGCTGCTCGGCACGCGCGTTTCTTTCTATGCCAAATTTGAGGTAGGCCTCATCAATAGTGGCTAAAGGAATGCCCAGATTTTCCAGGTTATTCCTAAGGATCTTTCTTCTGTGCTTAAATGCCGCCTTTAAAAAATCCCGGAAAAGCTCTTCGTTTTGTAAGGAAAAAAGGGGCCGCTCCCTTTTTTTGAGAGAGATCAAGACGGAATCCACTTTGGGCGGTGGCGAGAAACATGCCGGAGGGACCATAAAGTGGAGTTGGAGGTGGAAATGAATCTGGAAGAGGATGGAAATCGGGGCATATTTTTTCGAACCCGGCTGGCCGCAGAGCCTTTCTGCCACCTCCCTCTGGAGTAAAAAGACACACTCTGTGAAGAGCTCCCTCTCTTCGAGCACCTTGAACAAAAGAGGTGAAGACAGTGAATAAGGAAGGTTCCCTGCCAGTTTCAGGTTTCTTTTGAAATTTTTTTCTTTCTTCAAGAGTTCATCGAAGTCTACCTTCAGGATGTCTTTTTCCAGGATTGTCAGGTTGGACATGGCTTTCTTTTTTAAGGAGGGAATGAGAGTCGGGTCTTTCTCGATGGCGATTACCTTCCCGGCTTTTTCTGCCAGGGGGAAAGTCAGAGCTCCCTTGCCCGCTCCGATTTCGATGATCAAGTCTTGTTCTTGGGGAGAGATTCGGCGGATGATTTTTTTTAGAACTGCCTGGCTTTTCAGGAAATGCTGACCGAGGGCCCTTCTCTTTGTTCTTTGTGTCACGCCAATTTCGATTTCCCTTTCTCTTCTGTTTGCTTGATGACAACAGAACAGGTCATATCACCGATGATGTTGGTGGTTGTCCGGCACATGTCCAGGAAGCGGTCAACTCCCAGGATGAGGGCGATTCCTTCAAGGGGAATTCCGATCTGTGTCAGGACCATAGCCAGGGTGATGATGCCTGCCGCAGGGACACCCGCCGCTCCGACAGAGGCCAGTGTGGCCATAAGGACAATGGTGATTTGATCCGTGAGCACAAGTGGGATGCCGTAGATCTGGGCAATGAACACCGCGGCCACACCTTGGTAAAGGGCTGTTCCGTCCATGTTGATGGTGGCTCCCAGAGGAATGACAAAACTCGAGTATTCCCGGGGCACTCCGATGTGCTCGACACATTCCAGGCTGACCGGCAAGGCCGCATTGGAACTGGATGTGCTGAAAGCGATGACCATCGCTTCTTTCACGGCCTTGAAATAGAGGAGTGGATTCATTCGACCCAGAAGGCTGAGTGAAAGGCTGTTGACTGAAAAGGTGTAGATCACAAGCCCACCCACGACCACGAGCGAATATTTAAGGAGAGTGACGAGGATGTTGACACCATACTGGCCGATCACAGCCGCGATCAAAGCCAGAACACCGTAAGGGGCCAGCTTCATGGCAATATGGACCACTTGAATGATGGCATCATTCACACCATCGAGGAATTGTATGAGCATCTCTGATTTTGATTTTTTGATCAAGGTCAGGATGAGGCCAAAAAGCAGTCCCAGAAATATCACCTGAAGCATGTTTCCGTCTATGAGAGCCTTCACAGGATTGGTGGGGACAATATTGATCAGGATTTCCTTGAGAGATGGCTTCTCTTCCATTCTCTGAATGCTGACCTGGGCTTTTGATTCGTAGCTCTTGTAGAGCTCCGCCTTCACCTCTTCATTCAGGCCGATACCGGGCTTGACGGCGTTGGCCAAGACAAGACCTATGGAGATGGCGATCATCGTTGTGATCATGAAGTAGACGATTGTTTTGATACCGATTCGGCCGAGCTTGCGGATGTCTCCCAGGCTGGCTGTTCCCAGCATGAGTGAAACGAGAACCAGTGGAACGACGATCATGGTGATGAGACGGAGGAAGATTGTCCCCACAGGCTCGATGATCATGGCTTTTTCTCCGAAGATAAGACCCACCACCACTCCGAGGATCAACCCGATGAAAATCTTGGTGTGCAGCTTGATTTTTTTCAGTCTAAACACGGCTTTCTTCCCTTCTTGTTCACTCAAAAGACCTTACTGCCAAAATATTAAGGTTCATGATATATTCTTGCTTTTCACAAGTCAATGGGGAGAATCAGAAGATATTCAGAAGCTTCAGAGCCATCCAGATTATGACAGGAAGCAGTGCAATCTTGATGATTTTCTCCCCCTTTTTTACAGTAATCTTTGCGGCCCACCACGCACCGAAAGCCATTCCGGCTGCCAGGATCAACCCGAAACTCCACTCTACATTTCCAGTGAGAAGAAATACAAAGAATGCAGGAATAGTATAGACAAATATGATGAAGACCTTATGCATGTTGACTCGGACAAGGTCCAGTCTCATCAAATGATAAAGTGATGCCATGAACACAAATCCGATACCCACCTGCATAAAGCCTCCGTAAAACCCTATAACCAGCATGACCGGATAGATTAACCAAGAGCTTTTTCCTTCCTGATCACCTTCAGGTTTCTCCTTGTTTGTTTTCTTGAGGAACATGGAAATTGTGATTGCCATCAGGACAAAGGCCAAGATTTTCTGGAAGAGATCCCCGCTTATTCGGGTGGCGATAATGGCCCCAGCGACGGCCCCGGGCAGTGTGAATGCCGTCAATCTTAAACTCAGTCGGAAGTCATGGTATTTTTCCTGACGGAAAGAAACAACAGCTGAGAGAGTTTGAGCCAGTATTCCTATCCGGTTGGTGCCGTTGGCGATTGAGGGGTCGAGCCCGAGGAAGATGAGGATGGGGAGAGTGATTGTGGAGCCACCGCCCGCGAAGACGTTGATGAAACCCGCAATTGAGCCAACCACGAACAGGAGGAGTAACTTTAATAATTCATCCATTGCTTATGAATCTCAAAGTATTATGAGTCAGGATATTTTACCATCCGGAGAGGAAGATGCAAAAAGTTTTTGTGGTTTTCCTTTCAGCGGATTCCGTTTAAAATAGGTTTCAAAATTGCTCGTCGATAAAGTCGGATGCTTTCTGCTCAGAATAAGGTTGTCTCTCCCAGGCCCAAATACGAAAAATGAGCCTCTTTTTTGTTAAAAACTCCCCGTTTTTGTCATTAATCATTAAAGAGCTGATAAATTTGAGCCAGATTGATAAAATGGAGCTCATGCAGGAGCTCAATGAATATAAAGATTGATTTCAAGGTTCTCTTCCATTTTGTATGGATGATTGAATAATTGGAATATAGAAGAGAACCGATTTAAAAGGTGGTGTCACATGGACATTAAGGGAAAGAATGCAGTCGTCACAGGCGGTGACCGGGGTATCGGCCAGGCTATTTCGATCATGCTCGCTGAAAAGGGAGCGAATGTTGCCGTTCATTTCCACAGGAATGAGGAAAAGGCAAGAGAGACGATAGATAAGATTAAGGGATTCGGAGTAAAATCGCTGAAAATACAAGCGGATATCAGGCATTTTGCCCAGGTCGAAGAAATAACAGAGAAAACAAAGGAAACTCTTGGAGGCATTGACATCCTGGTGAATAATTCAGGTATATCCGGGCCGCATACGGATTTGACGCATATAACCGAGGGAGAATGGAAAGACGTGATTGATGTCAATCTGACAGGAGTTTTTAACTGCTGTAAGGCGTTTGAGGCGGAGTTAAGGAGAAACAGGGGAAAGATAGTGAATATATCTTCAATCGCGGGAAAAATGGGAGGAACGATTGGATGCCATTATGCAGCGTCAAAGGCAGGTGTTATCGGACTCACCTTTGCCCTAGCCAGTGAATTGGCTCCTGATGTTACGGTCAATGCCGTGGCTCCCGGACCAGTGGATACTGAATTTATCTCTGCGGAGATAAAGAGGAAATTGGCAGGCCAGACGCCTTTCGGGAGGATCGTCACTCGGGAAGAAATCGCCCATACAGTTGTCTATCTTCTCGAAAATGATTATGTATCTGGCGAGGTCGTTGATGTGAACGCCGGGCGTTACATGGATTAAAATTTAACACTCAGTCCGAACCTGTATTTTGGGTCGGATGCGTCCTCCATGGGATAGATAACCTCGGAAAAAAGAAACCAAAACTGGGTTCCGACCGTCACATACGGATACTGATACCCTTCATTTCTGGAAAACTGGTATCCGCCTCCTGTGTAAAGCCAGAAGATGAGAATTTTCCTGGGGAACATATACACAGCGCCTGCCTGGAACTCGAGGTCATCAACCGATTTCCTATAATCCAGATTCCCTGTCGCGTACACATTGCTGAACAGGTGGGTTTTAAACCCTAAACTTGACGGCTTGAGAAACCAGGAGAAATTGAGATAGTTGCGGCCTGGATAATCCCTCTGCGGATTGGCCAGTATTCCGCTGGCGCTGGACAGTATTATCAAGGACCCCACTAGAATGGTCAAAAGCTTCTTCTTCATTAGCTCCTCCGTATTTATTTTCTGCTTCTGTCAGGAACAATAGCAAATATCATGCCAATTTCCTTCCTCTGTGGCATTTCTTAATCTGCCCTAAAAAGAGGACAGTTGTGAACAAAAAGAACAGAAGTGAAAAGTGCCGGGATAACCGGAGTTATTCTAAGGGGAATTGATGCCTGCGCCGGACATTCGAAAATTTAGAAACTTGAATGAGGATTGAACTGGGAAAAGGCCGAGAATGGTGTGGGATGAATCGAATTAAAGGATTTTCTTGCACTTATGAAATGGACATATATCGAATGTTAACAGTTTATGTCCGCAATCGAACAGAGATAAATATTTCCTCTCTGAGCTTTGTGACAGAGAATAGACAAGAGTGAACCGTTACGACTCAGTTTCTTCTGTACTTTCCTCTTTTGGCTTTGGGTTTTGGGCTGTTTCTGTTCCTCCTGCCTCATGTCCTTCTTTCATCATCTTGACAGTGCCATCGAAGAAGGCGTTGTCAGAGATCATGACAGCCGGAGCGAGGATCTCGCCTCTGTACTTCCCTGTGTCACGAAGCTCAACCTTTTCGTTGGCCATCACCTTTCCCTCGACTTCGCCTTCGATTATGATGTACTGCGCCTTCACTTCTCCTTTGAGCTTTCCCGTTTTTCCCACTAAGAGGAGAGCAGTGAGGTCAATCGTCCCCTCGAATTCTCCGTTTAAAAAAAGATTATGAGAGCCTTTAACGTTTCCCTTAACGCTGAGTCCTTCGAATATTGCGGTCGTATCCGACTTCTGAGTTTTCTCCAGTGAGCGGAGATTCATTTTCATCTTATGCTCCTCCTATCCAGGAATTTAGCGTGCCAAATTTCAGGGAGAGGAATTTGCTTTTTTTTGTGAACATGCAATTTTCCTCGACCTTTAAGAATCCCCGCCTGAGATTCGCTCAGGAAGGAGTTCATGAATTTCTGTTCAATGCTTATAGCACAAGGAGAGGCATGAAGTCAAATGTGAAAGTGCAACAATGTGTTTTAAAATCTTTGCAGGATTATTGATTATTTCACAAGAGCCACGGGGTTTTGGCTCTGATAATCGCCTCTTCCCCAGTATTTTTCAAAAAATTTATCCAGCACTAAGCATGACACTGTTCCGTTTTCGATCACCACCCAAACATCGCCATAATTGTATTTTACGTTTCCTGCGTACCATTCGAACATCACTTGCGGTTTTCCGACAGCTTTAATGACGGCATCCGGTGTCATTCCTATTTCGATGTTTTCCACATAGGGTTGAATATTTTCCTCCAAGGGTATTTCTTCTTCCATTCTGGATTTTGTCTTTAACCGTATTTCAAAAGAAAGATTATTGGCAGGACTCTTGCGCTTTATCCTGTCTTCTGATGGCCGGCCAGGCTGCGGGGCCTTTAGTTTGGGCTCACGGCGTTCTCTTTCAATGGCTTTCTCCATGTCAATCCTTTTAGCTGGCATTGAGGACCTCCGCGGTGAGCGCTTCAAAGTCCTTTGATCCGTTTGACCGAGGGGCATATTCAAAGATGGTCTGGTTTTCGATTCTTGCTTCACCAATTGCGACATTCTTTCGGATTCTCGTATTGAATACTTTTGAGCTCCATTTTTCTCTTGCCACTCTATCGATCTCTCTGGATATGATTGTTTTCTTTTCATAAAGGTTAACCAGAACTCCGAAGATATCGATAGTCTGATTCCCTCTGGCTGAAATTTCTTGGGCTACCTCAATGTACCGTTCTGCTCCCATGATGGAGTCAATGCCCGGGCTTATGGGAATCAGGAGATTATCACAGAAGATGAGAGCAGCCCTGTTGATGAGTGTATCAGTGGGAGAGAAATCACAGAAAACAAAGTCGTACTTAAAATCCTTGATGAAAGAAATGCGTTCCTCAAACTTGAAAATTCCAAAATCATCCTTTGTGAGCTGTCTTTGGGCGTCATACAGTCTTTTTCGGCCTGATGTGATGATGTCCAGATTTTTCCGGACTTCGATGATCACGTCCTGGTGGCCGTCATTGAGTAATTCCGAGAGAGTATGCTCTGAGGCGATGTTGAAATGGCCTCCCACGTTCCCTTGAGGATCGCAGTCAACAATTAAGACTCTCTTCCCCTTGCGCGCAAGTCCGGCACCCAGGTTGATGGCTGTAGAGGTTTTTCCGACACCGCCTTTGGAGGTCGCGATGGCTATTTTCTTCAATGCTTCTATCCTCTTCTCCTACCGCTCCACACCGGCAGCACCCACGGAGAGATCTTCTCGTCCCCGTCAAAAAGACTTATAGCACAGGAAAAATCCGATGTCAAAAATAAATAAAATCGGACTTTTCCAGATAAAAAGTGATCTGAAGGCCCGACCGTTCTATTCCTTTATGAATCGAGAATGGAAGTAATGACGGTTCGAAATAAGAGACGGTTTGTCTTAATTAATAAAAGAGTGTTGAAGTCTTGCTTTGATAGGTAGTGATGGAGTTGAGAAGATATTAGTGCGGATATGTGTTAGAATCTCTACTCAAAGTCCAGAAGGAATTTAGAGAGAAACCTTTCACCATGCGGTTTTCATTCCCGCCTTTCCTTTCTTCTCCGGTCTCCTCTGCGACGGTCGATTAATCTGCGCCTGTCTGTGCCGGACCGTCGCTCAGGTCCCTGGTATTTAAAGGGATCCTCTTTCTCTTCCTTTTCCCTTCTCATATGGCCTTCCTCCAATCACAGATTTCCTTTTTTTAGATTTTAAGGAGTGCTGATGTGCGCATAAAAACATTTTTTGAAGAAAATCCCCTTAACTCAAATCTCAAGAAGACTCGCCCTGCGCTTCAGACTTTTGAAGGAATAATCCGTGTCATCTAACCGAAATAGAACTTGTTAGTGTTTATAATATTTTTAAGACTAAGTCAAGGATGAAATTGATCATTAAAAGTAAAGGAGGATCAGAGCTCGATATTTGACATCTCAAGATTTGTGTTATCCATTGTTGTCAAAAAGCTCAGGAACCAACAGATAAACCAGAAAAAAACGTCTTGTATCGAGTCCTGACACCAAAGTAGTCATTCTCGCTGAAGATTGAATAGAGGGCACTAATAAAGGTGGGCAAAACGGAGGAAAATAAATTACGAAATCAATTATCTTGAGCCAGAAAGTAATCCGAAATTCTGATGTTGTATTTATTCGGATCCAGAGATTTCACTATCGTTCTCTTAAAGTCTCTTTTTTTTGAGTCCATTTCTGTGAGGTCGATGATGTCTCCATCGATTTTTTTCCCCCGCTTGTTGGTGATGAGTTTCACCTTGGGCCTGAGCATGAACGCTATTTCAGGATTGGCTTCCATCACGATGGCGAGCTCTTTGGTGTCCAAGGAGACAAGCGAGCCGATTGGGTAGACTCCAACAAGGTTAGCGAAAACCTTTAGTAAGACTGGATCGAACTCTGTGCCACTCTTCTCCATCATTAAGCTTAAAGCTTCGTCTCTCGTCAGAACATGTTTACGATAGGGTCTTTGGGTTGTCACTGAGTCAAAGAAATCGCAAATTTTAACGATTTTGCTGTAGAGGCCAACCTTGTTTCTTTTCCAGTATTTGGGGTAGCCGGAAAGGTTGGCCCAGAGATGGTGCTCCAGGGCAACATAAAGAGTTTTCACCGGTAGATAACTCGAATCTTTCATGTTGAGGAGTTTTTCGACTCCATGGAACGTATGCTTTTGGATGATTTTTCTTTCTTCTTCGCTCAACTTGTCTTTCTTTTCCAGGATCTCTTTGGGGACATCCAGTTTTCCCACATCATGGAAAAAGGCACTCATGCCCAACTCTATCATCTCTTCTTTATCGAGTCCCAGTCTCCTTCCAAAACTTATGGCCAAGACGGCTACATTTGTCGAATGATTGACTGTGTATTCGTCATAATTTTTTATGTTGGTCATTCCTATCATGAAAGATTCATCCTGGCTGATGAGATTGACTATGGATTGAATCAGTCTGCGGGAAGTCTTCCATGGAACTTTTTCGTTTTCTTTTTGTCTAGCAAATGATTCTTTCAGGTGGGACATGCTTTTACAAAAGACTTTTTTGGCGGTTTGCTTAACATTCTCTGCTTTCATGCGGGCCGCTGGGTCATAAGGGTGGATTTTTTCTAAGAATATATGGTTGATTCCGTTGCCTTTCAATTCTGCCACGAATTCTCTGAATGGATCATCCCTGTTTCCGTTAGAATTGGCGAGATGAGCGACGAATCGTGCAAGTTCATCATCCTCCAGACCGGGTTCAAAAGCTATGGTGCCAATTTCTTTCTTTTTGAATTCATCGGCCAAGAATTTAAAGTTATGAAAACTAGCAAGGTCAAATTTTATCCTGCTGTTGTTGAAGAACAACGTGTTTTCCTGGAACTGGAACAGAGCTCGTCCTTCTTCAGCGAAGATTTCCTCGATAGAAGAATAAAGTGAGCTGACGTGTTCTATGAATGTCAGGTTATTGAGTTCATAGATTTGAGCGGTTTTTAAAGCGGAGGAAAAACGAATAAATATATTTTCGATTCTTTTCGTTAGGACTTTATTGGCAGGAGAAGAAGGCTTTTTTGGTTTTTTCTCGTCCTTTTCTAACTTGTAATTAAGCAATTTGTTCGCCTGAAAGGATTTTATGCGATTCAAAATTTTGGGCAATTTTCCTCAAGGAAAGACAACACGCCTTCCGGATGGTTTTATTCCGAGATTTTGCCCCTTCCTCAAGGATACTCCGGGCTTCAGAGTTAGCCATTTTTTCCAGTGCTGGGACCGCACAGAGACGAGTTTCAATCTGTTTTGTTTTATTGAAAAGGCTCCACTTTTTCATGATTGAACGGATCAGAGTTATGAATTCTTGAGATTGAGTCTGAGCTAAATATTCAAAGAGGACTTTCTTCTCTTTTTTTAATCGTTCGTTGAAATCTCTTTTCTCGACTAACTGGAGGAGGTGAGAGATTGTATTCTGGTCATCACAGTATTTAAGGCCCATTGCTGCCCTGGTGCGGACTTCTGCATCTCGGTCAGAGAGAAACTCTATCAGTGTCGCGTTTGTCCCTTCGTCTTGGATTGTTCCCAAGGCTTGTATGACAGAAAGCCGCACTTCTTTATTCCCGTGGGCTGAGAACTTCTTAAGGAAGGGGAGAGCTTTTGTGTCGCCAATCTTCCCCAATATTCCCAAGACTTCTTTTGTCAATGGAACTCTGTGGTCTTGAGTAACAGTGAGGAGAGAGGCGACATCCTTTTTTCCGAGTTCATACAGGAAGTTGGACGCTTTTATCCGGATAATCGGATTTTCCGTTTCTTCCCAGATATCTGCCATGAGGGGGATGGTGCTGGGGCCGAGAAGCTTCAGGTATCTAAAAAAGGAGTCGAAATCAGAAATCTGGCCATTAATGTATAATTTCTTCAGATAGGCGAGAGAGCTATCACTCCGAATATTCTGAAGGGTTTTTTCTAGTAATTCCTTTTTTTCTTCAAACTGACCGGAGAACAGGTCGGCCAATTCCTGGAGACGGTTAAGAATTAGAGAGGCGAGGGCAAAGAGGGACTTATAGACGACTTCTTTATAGAATTGATCGAGAATGTTTAAAATGGATGAAAATGCGTCAATTCTATCCTCCATATAAAGGATTTCGAATAACAGTGTGACCATCTCAGTTATTGGAGGCGTGTCCCGATGTTCGACGAGCATTGATTCAATCGTTGGAGATTCTCCCCCTTTGCCAGATGACATCTGAAATGGAAGAGAGATGTCTTCCAGACCGATTTTGTTGTCCTCTTCCTCAACATTGATATCCGTTGAATTGAGGCCTAAAGCAACGCTCCTTTTACGCAATTCTTTCCGGTCATTCGAAGAGAGTTTTATTTTTCCCTTTGTGAGTTCTTCTTTATCGATGTTGAAACGTGCATCTTCTTCTCCGCCATTTTCCGAATCGAGGAATTCATCCACGGCGAAGTAGCGGATATGAGGGAAATCCTTAATCCAGAGTGAGTTGACAATATCACTGTCATCAGGAGGAAGGTCTGCATTGTCTTTGATGACTTTCAGAAAATCTTGAAGTTCTTTTCTGTCCAAACCTTTGTAAAAAGCCAGTTCTCTTATTCCATCCTTAAAGAAAAGAAAAGGAAGGCTAGCCTTTTTTTGTCCATCCTGGAAGACTGTTTCTTCCATGAAGATGATGCTGAACTCGTTGACGATGAGTTTGAGTTCTTCCTCTTCATCGAGAAATTTTTGCATTTTCTCGCTGAACGTATTAATCAGACTTTCCACGGTGGGATTTTCTGCCGGGTATATTCTCATGGAGGCAAATGCCTTAGCCAGGAGATTGAGGACTTCCTTTGCTTTCTTGATAGATGCGGCTTCCGGGAGATATTCTTTGTAGTATGAAAAATTCTTCCTGGCCGATGAAGAGAAAGAGTCTAAACTTTCTTCTCTCTCAGTCAAGACATCAATCTCTGATGACATTGGCTCACCCGCCAGTTTTTATTGAGAAGAGGTTAAACTTCGGTTGTTTCACTTGGCTTGAAAACAGGAAGAAGCGGAGTCTTATCGGAAGGATTGAGGTGCCTGAGATAGCATTCATAAAATTTCTTCTTTTTCCCCTCAGTCAGTTTTTCTTTCAAAAACCATCGATGAGACTTTCATCGTGTAATTCACCCCTTAAATAAAGGGCAAAGATTTAGTCGGTCCAGAGGAATAAAAATGGAAAAAAATTGACTGCGAAGAATCCGATAGAATTGAATATGTTCTGAAAACTTTGAGAGAAGCTTTGCTTTTGATCTATCAGTAACAGGTGCTTCTGTCTTAGGAAAATCATCCTTTGCCTCTTAATTAAAAAGGGAAGAAAGAGTGTGAATATTTGTAATAAATGAAGAGGCCTGTGAAAATCGCCTTTCAGGGTGAATTTGAAGATGATTTTTATCATCATTTCTCACCCCTCGTTCTCACCCCAATGCGTGAGGATACGCTCTAATGATGAATAGGAATTAAAAATGGGGTGGAGGTTTGAAAGCGAACATTTCCTTTTCCAAATCGGCTTGGTAATGAGGGTTCCAAATCTTGACTTCGTGATTATCACAGGGGAAACCGATGTGTCAAGAAGGGAAATAGGTGGATTCTGGCTGGGAATTCTTATTCCGTTACTCTGACTCTCTTGTC
>Ga0180438_10001277_pt1 | contig 44666 bp, 52 predicted proteins | sample SS_ome_12_FD_132455 | JGI IMG/M metagenome (GOLD analysis project Ga0180438, IMG submission 132455) | Hypersaline lake sediment archaeal communities from the Salton Sea, California, USA - SS_3_D_2 metaG | ecosystem: Environmental > Aquatic > Non-marine Saline and Alkaline > Hypersaline >...
CCCGTACCCCTGCAAACGCAATGCCCCAGAAGGACCCAGAAGATCCGCCAATAGATAGCGTCTTCAGCGTTTGGGTTTGAAAAGTGGACAGAACCCGTCGGTCAGTTTTGTGCGGCACTCCTCACGTCTACACTGTCGCCCGTCCGGGCTGTCCACTTCTCGCTCGCCTTTTGTTTATAAGGTGAGCGGTGGCTCACTGAGTCGCTGCTCACTTGCTGTTTACTTGTTGTTTACTTGTCTGTCAGATCAATTCCCTATCCTGCGCCAACCATTCCGGGATCTCGATGGTGATCGTTTCGGCATCCTCCTGAGATATCACCTCAACCTGACTTTTCGGTAACCAGGCCTCGACGTCCCCATCGAATACCAGATAGGCCTTGGGGGTTTCCGCTCTGACCTGTACCGTTATTTCGACCTTATCGCTCATATCCACCTCACCTTCCCCAGGGGCGCACCGCTCCCCGACTGCACAGGTCGCTCCTGAGATGCAGGTGCAGTCTTGAATACGACCTCGACCGCCTTATCGATGTCCACCGCTCCCGCTAATCGCAAGAACTCGACGGACGCCGCTATCCCTATATCGATCGCCTGGCATATCGCCGGGGATAGAAAGCCGTTGGGAAAAGCCCCCTGGCATTGGGCCTCCGCCACTGCGTAAGTCAGCAGGCGCAACACGTCAGCATGGGGCATGCCGTTCCGATGAGCTACTATAAGGGTGTGATCCCCTGCTGGCTGAATTTTGTATAAAGCTCCCCCCTTAGGTACTGGGTTGTCTGAAATTTGAAATCTGTACTTTTTGCCTTGGATTGTGATCATTTTTCTGGACCTTTCCTTGAAATCGTCGCCGATATGCTATATCGGCATTCTGGATTGACGCAAACCTCCCCTATCCGGTTACCGTTCGAAAATGGCGCCATTGCCGACCCGCATTGCGGGCATTTGTTTTTCATAGCACCTCCTATCTCCTACAGGCCGCGCATATCTGGTAGTCGGCCTGAATCTTTCCCACCACTAAAACTTAATGTTCTTTTTGCATGGCTACCCTATTCCACGTTTATGATAATTATTCCCATCCGCCGTGCCATCGCTTCCAACCGCTCCACCTCCGCCATGATTTGCGACATCATGATGGAAATCAGCGCTTTTTCCTCGTTTTTCACTTTTTGCATTATCCTCTCATCCTTTCCACGATCTCTTTTTGTGTCAAAGCTTTGTCCCTCAAGCTGTCCCGGATCCGCTCGTCAATCGTTCCCTCTGCAATCAACCTATAGACGATGACGGGTTTGGTTTGCCCTTGCCTATGCAGTCTGCCCGGCATCTGCTCGTCAAGTTCGCCGCTCCATGTCTGCCCGAAAACAATCATAAGGCACCCGCCTACCTGCAGATTCAGCCCGTGGCCGGCGCTGGCGGGATGACAGCATAGGATAGGCAGCTTTCCGGCATTCCATTTTTTCAGATTTGGAACGGCCCTGATATCCACAGCTTTCGGGAATCGCTCTTGTATCCGCTCCAAATCGTGTTGAAACTGATACACGACAACGACCGGAGCGCCGGCTGCTTCGATTAAATCCTCCAGGGCGTCGAGTTTGGCATCATGAATATGGTGCACGCCCCGCTCTTCGTCATATATGGCACCTTGCGCCGCTTGTTGCAGTTTTCCGCACAGCACGGCGGCGTTTAAAGCGGTTATCTCTTCTCCTTGGATTTCCGCTATCAACTCCTTTTCCAGCTCATGATAGAAACTCATAGCGAATGACGGAAGGTGCACCACGTGCTCCCGCTCGATTTTCTCGGGCAACGTCAAATAGTCCTCGGTCCTCATCACCAGCATGTACGGCTTTACCCCCTCCTCGATCTTTTCGGCCGCTCCGGGCTTCGGGTCCCAATTGTAGCCCATATAATCCGAATCGAAATACCGAGTTCGATATCCGGAAAAAGTTCGGCCCAAGGCCTCCCCCTGATCGATTAGATACATTTGGGCCCATAGCTCCAATAACGAGTTCGGGATCGGAGTGGCAGTCAAAAGGATTATCCGCTCGATCTGCCCTCGAATCTTTTTTAGCGCTTTGAACCTGGCGGAGGAGGAAGATTTGAAAGATGTCGACTCATCTATGATCAACATATCGAACGGCCATTTTTTTCTTTTTTCGGCGACAAGCCACGGAACGTTTTCCCGATTAATCACTGTGATATCTGCCACTTTATCGAGAGCCCGTCTGCGCTGCTTCGCTGTCCCAATCGCCACCGCCATAGACAAACCTGATAAATGCTCCCACTTTTTCAGCTCATCAGGCCAGGTGTGCAGGCCTACACGTTTCGGCGCGACTACTAAAGACCTGGAAACCATGAACTGATCTATTAAATCACTGATAGCTGTCAGCGTCGAAACCGTCTTCCCCAGGCCGAGGCCCATCACCCCGAAAACCGCCGGATCGCTCGTCATGCGCTCGACGGCTCGATGCTGATAGCCGTGAAAATCGTTTCTGTTCATCATGTGGATTCTTTCGGGAAAAACATATCGATCTTTTCTATAGAATCAATCACGATTACGGAAAATCCTAACTTACTGATTTTGCTCTGCTCCACCGCCTGTAGCTTCGTGGATCGCTTCCCGGGCGCTTTCAGCTCAACAAAAACAATCTCGCCGCCCGGCAGCAAAACAATTCGGTCGGGTACGCTCCGGCGTGCCGGTGATGTAAATTTATAAGCGATGCCTCCCAAACTTTTCGCCCGCTCCCGCAATCTCTTTTCTATCCTCGCTTCTGGTCCCATATCTCCCCCTGTGGCGACCGAGTGGCAACCGACTTTTCGGACTCGGTTGCCACTCGGTTGCCACCTTAACCAGTTAAAATGATTAGCAATACGCCCCGGTGTCACTGCGGCAACCGAAAAAAGTGCCTTTTTTATACTTTATGTCGTTTTAGGGGACGTATTTTCATATCTGCCTTTTTATGCTCCCTGTATTTTCTCTAATATTATATACACAATAGTGACACTAGTGACAGTATATACGTATATAACATAAATTCAAGGGTTTATGGTGGCAACCGAGGTGGCAACTGACTTTTAAAAACCGGGTTGCCACAGTTGCCGCCTCGGTTGCCGCTAATCGACAGCCTGGAAGATCTCAGCCGCTTCCCCAACTTCTAAAAAAAGCTCGCATTGTATTTGCCTCATCCCCGTCTCTCCTCCCTTTAAAAAGGTGTTATAGGCTCGAACGCCTTTTGGCGCCCGTACTTCCCAAATCGGCGTGTGCCTGTCATCTTCCACCCGACGGCCCGGAGACAATCCGCCAAGCGCCGCCGTGATTTGTTGTCTATCCGAACGATGTCCCCGCCAAAACATTCCGCCCATATCTCCGGGATGCACACTCGATTCCGGTCCTCCGTGTCGGTCGAAAACTCGCCCCCCTCTTTGTATCTGTCGATTATAGCCGGGCGGGAAAGCCACAGGTCGATTTTTCCCTCCCACTCATCAGCGAACAGCCTGGCCCGTTGCTCGTCTTCTGCTGTCACACGGTCGGAGTTGTCGAGGTACAGCGGCTCCCGTTCCGGTGCCAATATGGCCACTTCCGCCCAGATCTGGTCCACTTCCGCCCTTAATTTTTCCATGTCGATAGGGTCGTCCTCTGTTCGGGTGCATCTGATCGGCCAATATCGACGATTCCCGGTCCTGTCGGACAGATACTCATCATCGTTTGTGGATCCCACAAAGATGCATTGTCGCGGGCGACTCTGAGCCCTGGTTGCGTATGCCTCCCGATACCGGTCTGCTGTTTTTGAGAAAAAAGCTTTCAACTGTCTTTGATCGAAACGAGAAAATCCATCCAATTCGGCGACTTCCACGAATTGGACGCCTTGAACAATCTCCCCGGCTACTTTTGGGTCAAAGCTGCTCAGCTCCGTGGATCGGTTCTTCGATAAAACGTTCCAGAATGTCGATTTCTGGATGCCCTGGGCGCCCTCGAGGATGACCACATAATCGAATTTCGTGCCTGGCTCGAAAATCCGCCAATACGCCGCCAGAAGCATTTTCCGGCAGACGGCTCGAGCATACCGGGAATCAGCCGCCCCGAGATAATCAATGAACAGCGTCTCCGCCCGGGGGACGCCGTCCCACTCCAGCCCTGTAAACCAGTCTCGCACTGGATGATACGCTTTTTTGACTGCATATCCTTTCAGGGCGTCGTTGATTGTCCCCGCTGGAAAGACGATCCGATATTCCCGCTCGAAGAACTCCCGGAGAAAACCGTCGGCAGCCTCCCCCCACTCCCCGTCCCCTTCCCGCGCTACTCCGGGAAGAGGCCCGCGCTGGTCCACTGCTCCAGTAAAAAGGTTTTTGCCAGCGCAACCTGAAAGTCTGGGGTCGTTTTCGAGGATCAACACGCAATTGAGATATGTAGGTCGTGGGTGGCCGGTCTTGTCGATCGTCAACTTTTCCAGCCAGTTATCGTCCCATTCCGGGGCGTCCTGGAATTCTGACAGGCTTTCCGCAAGTCGCTCTTTATGCATCTCCCTGCGGACTTCCGGATCGCCTCGGCACAGCTCCGCCATAGCCAGGAAAGATGGCAGCCGGTTGCTCGGTGTCCCGGGCGACGCTTTTACATCCCGGCCGGAAAACTTATGGATCCGAACCAGGTCGAAGGCATTCACCAGGCGCCCGTGTATTGGGTCGGATCCGTGGTGAGAGTATAGCCACAGGCCGCCCCCGTATACGATGGCGCCGTTGACCGTCGAGCCCTCGGCGTAGGTGAACCGGTCCTCATCGTCCCCGGCTGCGTATGCATCAGGCAGGAAGCGTTCCAGCGCTCCCCGAATATCATACGCTCGGCAGAACGCTCCCACGAGCCCCTTTTTTTCCGTCGGATCCTCGCTTTTTCCGGCCTTTTTCCCGATATTGAGGGTTTCCCCGGCTAAAATCGGCCAGGTTTGCCGGTCAGTCCAATCGGGATTTTTTGCAAAAATTTTGTCGGGGTCTATCTTAAGGAGACCTGCCGATGAGGTCTCAAACAAAAAAGCGCCATCACAGGAGACAGACGGCCAGAACATAGGCTGCGTAGGTCGAAAGCCCGACGGATCAAACCATTTTTCGCCGATGCCGGCTGCCACAACTCGGATGATATAAGCATGCTCTGCCTGCGTGATCTTTCGGGAGCATGGCACGATCACTCGTACACGAGGGGCGGATTCTCGGTGTGAGTGGGTCGTGTAAGCGATCCACTCATAGTCTTTTTTCATCAAGGACTCGAGCCATTTCACCGGCGCCTTGTCGGCGTCCAGGGATAAAAACTCGAGCAGTGGGATGGATTTGGCCGACCGGCCGCCATCGATAGAGGCGCCTCCGATGAAATACCCGACATCTTTTATCCGTCCACGATCTTTCGGGCTCATCGCTCGATACTCTTCCACTGTTTCCGGTGTCCGAATTGGGGCGGATAGCTTCCCCAATAACTCCGGCCATGTATAATTTCGATTTGTCACTCGGCCGGACCCCGCCGAAGTCCCGCATGATATCGTGATTTTTTCATAGTCGGATATTGGGACAACTTTATTTTTCGACATAAGGCTCCCACTTTCCATCTTTTTTTGATTCGATTTTCAGGTTTTCATGGTGGAAAGATTCCTCCACACGTTCTTCAATCGTTTTTCCGGTTGATATTTCGTGTATTTTTCGTGATAGCCATAGTTTGAACTTAGGGTTGTTGGGTAATTTGTGGAAAGCTTTTTTTCGGTTTTGATGCTGGCTTTTTTCGGTTTTACTTTCGGAGACTGCCCCGGATTCAGTGTGTGTTATTCGGACAGCGCTGTCAGTTTTGTTTCGGTGCTGTCCTCCGGGGCCGCTGCCTCGAAAAGTATCAACTCTGAAATCTTTTCGACTGAGCGTGAGGATTTTTTTCCGCATTATAAATCAATCCTTTCGGTAAAAAGTGCTTTCATACCCCTCCGCTTTAATGGGAGCGTCAAGGCACCAATCCGGCGGGGTGGTCATTGCCTTTATTAGCTGCGGAAGGTGTGCGCCCTCGACCATTACCTCGTCGTGTACATGGCCAAAGATCTCCAGTCCCGCTTTGTTTGCGTGTGCCATACCGCACGCAAGCACATCACGGGAGACGGCCTGCACGATATTCTCGAACATTCGAGCGCCGAATGTCCTGATCCATCCTCTATAGGCATCCTTGTATGCCACTTCCGGGCCATAGCTTCCCTGCACTTTTTGGGCGTCTCGATAGCACAAGCGTCTGTTGCAGGGCAGGCCGACGATCAGGAAAACCGGGTCTCTATGAAACGTGCATCTGCAGGCCTCAAAATTTTTTCCAGGGGACTCGATAGCATTCAAACAAGCGTCTTGAATGTCTTTCCAAGCTGCTATTATTTCCCCGTGATTTTGATTCCAGATTTTTATATGCTCTTTTGCAGTTTGTTCCGGTAAAAGTATCCCCATTGCTTCGGCGTATCGGGACAATCCGGCCGCCCCCATGCCGTATTGACGCCCAAGCACGCATGGTTTCATCATGTTTCTTTGTTTTTTTGTTATTTTATCGTAAGGGGTATCGTAGATTTTAGATGCGAAATCTTTGTAAGGATCTCGGCCTGATCGGAAGAGCTCCAATAAATATTCAGACCCGGCAATCCAGGCCGCCATTACGCTTTCGATGGATGACAGATCCGCTACCGATATCAAGCCGGTTTTTGGAGCGATGACCGACCGAACTAGGGAGGACAAAGCCCCCATTGGGTCGTCGTACAAGATAGCCCAGGTCTCGGCGTCGGTCTCTTGCACGATCTCCCGCGCCGCCGGGATCTCCGACTGTTTGATAATCGGCCTGGGTAGGTTCTGCGGCTGAAACAATTTCCCAACCCACCGGCCGGTGTTTGCTCCATGAAAGAGAAAAGCGCCTTTCATCCGCCCGTCGACTTCCGCCCTTTCCAGGGCTGCCAGTTTCGCCAGCGATGACCGCGCAAGTTGCTGCCGGGCTTTCAATACTTCCCGGATCTCCCCCTCTTCTGTAGGGCCTGAAAGTAAGTTTTGCACTGTGGCCGCCGTCAGATCCGGGGCGCTGACACATTGGGATTCGAGCCAGGCGCGCAACTGATCCCGGGAGTTGGGGTTCGATACTCCGGTGATTTTCTTGATACGCTTTTCCAGCAGTTCCCTGAGATCGTGTTCGATGTTTTGAATTTGGCGGGACAGTCCCGTATCGACTGGGATTCCTCGATCGTTTATGCGCTGGTCTAAGGCCCACAGCTCCCATTCAGAGGCGGGGAGAGGGTATCGGGAAAGATAATCGAAAACCGCTTTTTCGGCGGTTATATCTTGACGACAATATTCGATAAAATCGAGCCAGGCCTCGCTGAACAGGTCTGTCTGTTTTCGGCCTGGCGTACAGAATTTCCTTATTAATTTCGTGCCTTTTTTATCTTTTGCAGCGTCGAGCGGGAGGCCTAAAACTTCCCCCAGTTTCCCGAGGCTGCCGGGGAGAGCTAAAGAGCGAGCCCACGCCGCCGTGCATCTCCATTCTTCCGCCGGCACGGGCTCTCCGAAGTGACGGGAAAGACAGACTCGCTCAAAGTTCGCATTATGGGCGACTTTTTGGATTCTCGGGTTGCATACGGCATCACGCACAACACGGGGGAGCTGTTCTCCGTGCTCCATATCAATGACGTTTACTGACTTTTCATCTTGCCACGAATACCCGAAAAGCAGAACCCGAAAAGAAGGGTCGGCGGCGTATCGGTAGCCGCCTGCCTTTTTCAAGTCAGTTCCTGAATAAGTTTCCAGGTCTATGTGTAATATCTTCAACTATCACCCCCGATTGATTCCATAAAACATTCAATGAAAACCGCCGCCAGTTGCGGCACAATTGCGTTACCATAAGCAGCTATTTGACGTCTTCTTTCATAGGGGCGCATGTAGCCCACGGCTCCGGGTATCCCATTAACCACTGGCATAATTCCGGGTTTAATGCGCCTGTCTTTTTTGCCCCGAAGCTCGTCGAATTCGACGGTTTCGAAGTCGCCCCACGGGCCTGACCCAGCAAGGATAAAATCTTCGTCTTGTCCCGGTTGTATTGGTAGGCCCTGCCCTCGGCGTCTTGCACCGTTACCGTTGCCCAACCCGCAAGAGTATTCAACCCCGGCGTTTTTCTTTCGTCCTGACTTGGCCCGCCGTTGTTTTTCGAATCGTTCACGGTTGGCGTCGGGTATCCTGATAGCTTGCAGATTGTGTTCAGACCCTTTCCCTTCGGCGCGCCCCCATTTTGATCCGAAACTTTCGGCGTCGGATATCCTGACAGCCCCCCAGAACAACCGCTGCCGGATATGCGGGGCACCGACGCCCGGAGCGCACAGATCGGCGCCCCCGACAACATATCCCAAGTTTTCCAGGTCAATACGTACTCTGGACAGCCATTGACGGCCAGCCGGGCTTGCAACCTGCTCCCCAAAGACGATTGTAGGTTTTCCGAATTTAATGAGTTCCCGGAAGTACGGCCACAGATGCCGCTCGTCTGCCTCGCCTTTTCCTTTCCCGCTGACTGAAAACGGCTGACATGGGCATGATCCGGTCCAAATAGATTTGACTGTCTCAAATCCTGCAAGCTTAAGCGCATATGGCCATCCCCCGATCCCGTTGAAAAAATGGCATTGATCGTATTCCCGGATCATTGCCGGGTTGATCTTCCGGATGTCCATTCGGGAAACCGTACCAGGCGGAAGATGGCCGGCGGCAATAAGCTTTTCCGTCCATCTTGCCGGGTACGGTTCGATTTCGTTGTAAAAATCCATCATCTGATCTGATGTTCGGCCTCTGTGTTTATCTCTGTTTTTAGATCTCTGATCTCCGCTCCGATTTCTGCGGAAAACTCCTTTTTTTCCTTTTCCAGCTCTCGAATGTCGTCGGTTTTCAATTGTTCAATTTTTTCCGTGAACTCGGCGGACGCTTCCCGTCGGCGCTGTTCCAGATCAATCAATCCGCTTGGTTTGATTCGTTGCAGCACATCTTGATATGTTTTCAGCGTATTCTTTTTTTCATCTTCCAGTCTTTTCAACTCTATGACTTTTCCAGCTAATGTTTCCACGGTTTTCCCTCCTTTTCGCCGGGCCCCAAAAGCCCGGCGTTTGGTGGTTACAGTCTACAGCAAATCGTCAGCATCTTCCTCCGTGTAAGTGCCGAACTCGTCCTCCGCTCTGGCCCTGCCCAGCGGCTCGCCTTTTCCGAGTACTTGCACGTTGTTCAGGGCGAAAGAGACGCCTTTACCTTCGCCCTCGTAGGTGAAGGAATTTAGCGACACCCGACAGTAGTCGCCGGACACAAACTCCATGGGATCAATGATCGGATTGAGATTCCTGTCAACCACTTGCGGTTTGTCTCTGGAGGAAACGTTCATAAAATAATGACCTCGAGCTTCGGGCCCCATGTCCTCGGCGTCGCCATCCCTTAGTGTCTTTTTCAGATTTGCCGGTGGTTTCGCTCCCCAGCGTTTTTCTATTGCGTCCTGTTGAGCGGCTTTCAGGTCTGCGAGTGTTTTTTTGTCGCTTTTCGGGATGAGCAGCATCATAGAATATTTCTCAGTTTCCCCGGCCTTTCTGGCAGGCCTCGGAGCAAAAACATTCACGTACGACCCTCTGACTTTTCCTGTTATCACTACCATTTTTTTCTCCTTCTTGTTTTGGTTTTTGATGGACCGGACGGGATTCGAATCCGCAATGTCCTTTGGAGGATTAAGGCGGCCGCCTCTGCCCGTATCGGCCCGTTTGTCTATTTGAAATCTTCCGCTGCCGTGCTTCTCGGCGTGATTTCTTTTCGCCTATCCGAAACAGGGACCAGCGTCGGTTTTGCTGGAGGCTTATGGCAGCATGCCTCGAAAACCGGGTGCTTTTTCCCGAGCAGCTTTTCAGCTGCTCCTATGCCTAAAATCTTTTTTTCAACGAGTTGATCGCTTTCCGGCAGGGTCTCTATAGTTTCCGCGGCATCGGCTTTCCACCGCCGATACGAGCGACCTTTCACGAGTTTATACCCCGGGACTTTTTCGCCGGACACGGCCTCTTTCAGCGCGTACTTTTGCAAGTCGCCCGTCCAGGCCTTTATATCGTCCAGCTTCGGGAGTAATCTGCCTATATCTTCCAGGCTTAGCGTATCCCCGGCAGGCAAAGGGCCGAACTCTTCCATCGCTGCTTTCAGGTTTGCCTCTGCCCGAGCTTTACAGATCGCTTTTGCCAGGCACCACTGACACTGCTTTTTACCGGGTATCAGTGGAGCGTTTGGGTTGACTGCTGCCGCTTGACCCGAGAGCCATTTCCCGGCGTCAATCAAATCCTCTGTCAAGAGGCTCGCCTCGTCAATATGATCGAGTCTCGGTTGTACAACGATCATCCGCACGGACTGAATATCATAAGCCAAGTCGAACAAATGGAGCGCCCCGAGAGCGTAGAGAAGCAGCTGTCGATTATCCTCGGCGTATATTTTAAGCCCTTGGCCGTATTTCAAGTCCACGATTATCAGCTCTTCACCTGCTACGGCCACGAAATCCGCCGTTCCGAAGCATCCCGGGATCAGAGGGGATATGTTGAGCCATTGCTCGATCCAGTGCGGGCCGCCTGTCCACTGCCGGACGAAATCAAGATATGTCTGAACGCTTTCCTGCATTTCCAGCGGGTATTCAATTTCGCCGTTTGCTGGTTTCGGGTCTATACCCTCCCGCAAACATATTTCCGCCAGCTTATGCGCTCTGCTGCCTTCTTCAGCGTATTCCGAGGTTTCATCCGGCATGCTGGCAGTAAGCGCTACCGATCCGGGGCAACGCGTCCACCGCTCGGCAGATGAGGGTGATAGCTTCGCATGGACGCCCATTTTACAGAGCCTCCAGGCGAGTCTTGAACTCTGTATACACGTTTTCGGGGATCTGTGATAGGCGGGCGGCGGCATATTCCTCGAGCAATGTTTTCACGTTCTCTTTTTTTCCAGCCTTCACTTTCGCCTGTAGGAGGATCCGTAGATCGTCCATTGACGGCACGTGCACGCCCGAATCTGGCGGGGAACAGACAGCCCACGGCGTTTCGGTTTGTACCGGTTTCTGCGTTTCGACCGGTTCCGGTTTTCCGAGCTCCGGCTTTCCAGCCTTCACTTTCGCCTGTAGGAGGATCCGTAGATCGTCCATTGACGGCACGTCCGGTTTCTGCGTTTCGACCGGTTCCGGTTTTCCCACGCCGTCTCGCTGCTCCATTCGTTCCATGATTTTGTACACGGAATTTGTCAATTCGGCGAACGCTGTGGCAATGTAGGCGGCATCGAGGCCGCACCCGTGCGTGTCGTTCAATTCGTGTGCCTCATTAACCAGTTTTTCAATGTCCACTTTTTTCCTCCTTCTTTTTTGTGTCATTCCCTAAAAACATCTAAGATAATCAACATCAGATCGGTAATTGTTGCACTTTTCGCAATCTATTTCCCTGTTTTTCCGAGCTCCGGCGTCCAGGCATGCGGAATAACTTTGGCAGTCGTATTTCCGCCACGCCTCACCATCCCTTGATTTCGGCCAACCCCCTTCCGGGATATAGTTTTCCAGGTCTTTCGAGCGGATCTTTATTCGCCCTTTTATCAGATAATGTTTCAGCCATCCTTTTTTTACATGGTATCTGAGGGTTTGTTCCGATACGCCCCGAATCTTCGCCGCATCTCTAACTGAAAGTTTCACGACGTTTCCTTTCCTTTCCTTTCTTTAGCGATTCCGATCGGCCCGTAGATCAATAAAGTCCAGGTTAGCCCGCCGCAGATTAGCAGCGTGTTCCCGGTTCGCCCGCTCCAGCTCGGCGAGTTCCGGATTGATCCGTTGCAGATTAGCAGCGTGTTCCCGGTTCGCCCGCCCCGTATCCAAGTTGATCCGCTGCAGGTCTGTATATTCTAGATTTGCCTTGATTATCAGTATCTTTGTCACGTCTTCAATCGATAGTTCCACGGCGCCCCCTTTTTATGCTTTTTAGAGATTCCGGGTTTTTACGAATACGGCCTTACCCCGTTTTCTGGTAAATGTGCAACCGAAAAACGGCATCTGAACGAGGCTTGGTTTACTCCGACGGACCGGGCGCCGGTATGAGGCTGCCGTTAATCGGCTCAAGGTATTCTTTTATAGCGGGTTTCCAAGCCGTGACTGTGTCGCAAAATAGCACTGTCACGGCTTGAAACCAGATAGGGCACTCGCCGAACTCCACGAGCATTGGGTGCGTACGTCTTTTCAGATCATATTCGCCTTTTCGCCATCCGGCCTTTCGGCATAGCCTGGCCCACTCTGAGTGCTCCTTTATTGGGCAAGGCTTATCGTCTACAGTGGCCCACGCCATCACGCGTGACAGGCAAATGATTTTAGAGTCTTCGGGTCTTTCGTCCCATGGCGGGAGTCGAAACTTTTGGATCTGTGCCTGATAGTTTCTGTTTTCCAGCCAATAATCTCTTGCTGCGAGCTCTACAGGCGATATGATTTGTCGAGGAATCTTTCTTGCGTTGCTCATTTTCTGCCTCCGTTTATAGGTTTATGGCTCTAAAGGTATGTCATGCCGCGGCCGATGGTGTGGAGGCCTGTCATCGTATTTTGGCGGTTTTGGCTCTGGTTCTAGGCACCCGATCAAAGCTATAATGATGATGAAAACTATTCTCTTCATAAAAACCAGCTCTCCCCGCAAGCGGTACAACTGGCCACCATGCGCCCGTCGGGGTGATGCTCGACAGATATAGCATCTCCGCCGCACGCCGGGCATGTCCCATAGGACACGGCACCCGCTTTCGCTGCTTTTTTTCCGGGAAACGACTCGAGGATGCAATCGACAATGTCCCCGACACATTCGATCATCCGGGCAACAGTTATCCCGTGGTCATCTAATAGACGGACCATCCTCAGAACTTGCCGGAGGAAGTCGGCCTGCGTCATCTCCTCTCTTTTTATAATGGAGTGCAGGTGCTCAGCGTGGATCGGAGCCCGGACCACTGTTTGAAATTTTCTCGATATCATATCTCCAAGTCCGTTTTGAGTTTGGGTTTAATAACGATTTCCCCTCCCCAGTGATCCGCCATAGCTTGCAGGCTCGACCCGCTGGGGATACGCTCCGCCGCTGCCCACTGCCGAACGGTTTCCGGGGAGCGCTTCAGCTTTCGAGCTATGGCACGGAGGGAGTAAACCTCCAAATCAGCATTCAGTTTTTTCAAATAATCCATAAATTGGCCTTTCTTGTTGATTCTGAGCAACACTAACAGATCGGAAACAGGCTGTCAACAAAAATTAGCTTTTCTGATCAAATCCAACCAAATAAAATCGATGTGATCTGATTTTTTTAATGTTTTCGGGCACTTACTTGACCAGCTTCCTCTTGTTTGATACTCTTGTCCCGGGAATTACCCCAAAAAACAGATACCAAAGGAGAGAAAATCATGGATGGAAATGTCGATGCAGGCAGCGCTGCAACGTTGGCACTTTTGGCGGATACCGCGAGAGCGGGCCGTGGCGGTGGATACTGGGGAGGCGGTGAGGGAGGCTTCTACGGCGGACCGTACGCAAATCTTTCCAGTCTGCAGCATGGTATTCATCACACAGACGAGAACGTCAAATGCGAAGGCGACAAAACCCGCATCAATACGGATGCAAAAGCTGAACGTGTTTTCGCCGGGATCGAGAATATAGAGAGAACCTTCTCGTTCAATCGGATTTGCGATCGACTTACAGACGTTGACCAGCGAAATACCGACAATCAGTTTCGGGCAGAGCTCCGGACGAACGATCAGATCGCCTCTATTCGGGAACAGATGACTAAAGACGCAGCCGCCGCAGCTCTTTGTTGCTGCAAGCTGGAAGCGCAAGCTGCAAAAGATCACGGAGAGACACAGGCGGCAATCGCTGCAATCAATGCTAAGATTGACGCGAACAAGGAAATTTCCGAACTTCGGGCTCAGTTGGAGACACAGCGAATTCTGACTCAATGCGGTTGTGGCTGCGGCGGCGGAGTGCGTCCCTGCCCCCCTCAGTAGGCCCTGACACCGTGACGATTTGCCATCGGCCCGGGACGCCGGCGCAACAAACCATGGAGATTCCGGTTTCTGCGCTGCCCGGGCATCTCGGCCACGGTGATACTTTAGGGCCATGCCAGGCGCCCCCGCCACCGGACCCTCCGGGGCCTCCGCCGACAGACTTGGAAATCCCGAGCTCGGATCCGGAGGCGGCCGAAGGACTGTAGCGGACAAGTTGAACACGAAAGCGCCCGTAAACGGGCTATGGCTCACTGACACACTGGAGGATTAAGCCATGAAAAGATTTATGATCCCCCGAATCGCCCATTGCTGCGGCGGATCCTAGCCTCACCCTCGCAATACCCGGTCGACGTTTGGCCGGGTATTTATCTTTTACAGAAAGGAAAGATAGAAATGATACCCGAAGCAATTGCAAAAGCTTTTAATGATCTCATGCACAAAATGTATGTGGAATCGTACATTTTCAAAGGCATTGCTGCCGCTTTTCGGAAAGCAGGTTACCCCGGATTTGCTGAATTCGCTAAACATGAAGGCCGTGAAAGGTGGATGTACGGCGGGAAAGTTCGAACTTGTTTGGAAAAGTTCGGGATGCCTGTCGCTCTGGCCGCTATACCCGCAGCAAAAACGGACTATGCAAACCCGGCGGAAGCCTTGACCGCTATGTCGAATCAAGATTTCGCTATTTTGAAATCTATCAAAGCTGGCACGAAAGCCTCAGCGGATGCCGGGGAGCACTACTCCGCCAGTCTGATGAACGACTTCTACGGGAAAATGCTCCACGAATACAATGAAGTTGCCGGAGTTTTGAAAAAAGTCCAGGGCGGCAAGGATCTTTCGAGCCTCGACGCCTGGCTTTATGAGCATTATAGCGAAGAAAAGGATTAAATAGTGAGAATGGTCTCCAAGCTTGTTAGAGGCGAGTCTGTTGTGCCTGGATTCGCCTTTTGATAGTCGTTTTCCCCCCAAGCATAATATCGTCCAAAAACATCCACTGCAAAGATAGTATTCTCGCCGCATTCTATTCGAGAGATGCCAGAGATTACAGGAGAGCTCGTGTCCAGCCAAGGATCGGTAGCGCTGTCGGGCCGACATTGTTTGAGCACGTTGCTGCCGTAGCAGATCACGCCGCCATTTTTTAGTATGGCGGAAAACAACGACCCGCAGGCGACAGCAGACACGCCGGAAAAAAGTACACGCGTGACGTCGATATTCTCGGCGCCGTCTGTGCTGTCTTTGTCGCATGCCGGATTATTACCAAGCCCTACCACGTCCCCGTTTTCCTTCAGAAAAAGCGTGTGATTGGCGCCGATGCCGACGCTTTGGACGGATCCGGTGATTACGTTTGTCGTATCTATCCAAGGAGATGTTTCCGACGGGTCGATTTGTTTGCTGGCGTTATAGCCCCATCCGATCACGTCTCCGTTTGTTTTTATCCCGAAACCCACCCGATCACCCGCAAATATGGCCTTACATCCGCTTATTATCACATTCGTCGGGTCTACCCAGGGGGTGGTAGCGCTTGCCGGGTTAGCCTGCCGCAGCGTATTTCGGCCCCACCCGATTACGTCTCCGTTACTTTTCAACGCCATGGAATGGCCTCCGCCCGCTGCAATATCTATACAGCCGGTCGCTATCACGTTTGCCTCATCTATCCACGGGGACGTCAGGTCCGCCGGGTTTGCCTGTCCATATTGATTCCAGCCAAACCCGTAAACATTGCCGGAAGCGTCCAGTAGCAAAGTGTGAAACAGACCCCGAGACACTTTGACATAGGGCCCGGCTAATATGATGTTTGTGTCTGTCCATGGAGTCGAGGGTTCGCCCGGGTTGGTCTCCGAATCTGCGTTAAGCCCCCACCCGTGATAGGCCCCCTCCGAGTCCAAATAAGAAAATCCGAGCACACTATCAGAGAGACTCGCTATCTCTCCGGTAAACACGTCCCCGAAATTAAGCAATCCGGTGGAGTCATCCACGCCGCCGTAGACTGTCACAATATTTGATGTCGAAAGAGCTGTGATCAGAAAAGCTACCCCCACGCCCGCAGGGATGTCCCACGACAAAAAAGCGCTATGGTAGGCGGATCCCTCCGCTATTCCCAAAGATGTTGAAGTCTGCGGCGATAGCACCCCGATCGGGACGCCCATCCCAGCGGAATCGGCGAATAGGACGGGCGTGATCTCGCAAGTTCCCGCTGCTTCAGAGTGCGTGGCATGCGCAAAAATTTTTGAGGCCGCTGGCCCGAATTCTATAATATTTTCAGTCAAATCGGCGGGCAGGTTTGCCGCGCCAATGTCCAGGCTATCCACTGCAGACCTGGCGGATCTCACCGCCCCCATGGTGGCTATTGGATTGTAGATTCGGTTCACCTGGCCATATTGCTGCGGCGTGGCCGTTCCAATCGGGAACAGTGCGATATCTACCCCCGATAACGCCTCTTTTACTTTTATATCATCCATTTTAAGTCCTTTACTCTACGGTGATCCAATCATTGTTACCGAGGGAATCCTCGTCTGTACGTTTGTACCCATCTTTTACCATTAATATTTTATGAGTACCGGCAGGGACTTCCGGGATAGTCAGCTTTCCGAGTTCATCTGTCAGCCCTTTGAACTCATACGCTCCGCCATCGATACCGAGCGACACGCTGCCCCCCTCCACCGGTTCCTGTGTGTCTCTGTCGAGCCATGTCACCATAATGGCCGCAGGCGGGGCGTCTCCTATCACTTCGACGGGTAGAATCTGTTCCCGATCCTCACAGGCGGTAAACTTGATCGACAGCGGGAACTCCTCGCTGTACCACGTCGCTGGTACCGTGATCTCCCAGATAGTCGCCAGCGTTTTATAGCTGATGTCCACCGGCAGGCCGTTGCCTTTTGTCCCGAGGTCTTCGAATTTTTGCACGAAAACTTTTTTGGCGTTCGCCTCCCAGGCGGCAAAGGGCTCCATACTGTGAGCCCCTATGTCTTGTATAAGGGCGTTGCCAGCGGTGACCGGGAACTCGTCTATCGGGACAGAGATCAGCACGCCACCGGAGCTCAGATCTTTAATCGGATATCGTTTGTCGGGGCGGTCATCCCATATCGGGTGCAACACGTCGGCCCATCCCTCCACGAACGGCGCCCGCTCTTCGTGTGGCTCGATCAGGCTGACGAGCTTTTTCGCCGTATCCCCCGAAAAACTCGATACTGACGTCGGGACCGGCCCGTATGTCCGGAATTTGACATTGTCCCCCGGTTTTATGGTGGCCGGCTCATCGATGGAAAATGAAAAATTGCTGCAGACGTTCCACGGATCCTCTGGAGTGCTGACCGGGTACCTGACAGACAGGGAAGCGATTTGGCCGTCGTCATTTTTTCCGGTGATCAGAAACTCGGCGACATCCTCATCAATAGTGAGCTCGACCAAGTCCGCAAAAGTAACCGTCTGGTAATTATAGAGGGCTGCCGGGGATTCCTGGGAGATGTCCAGGGAATCGCCGTCAAACGCCGGTTGTAAAACGGTATGCGGCGGCGTCCCGATCTGTTCTCCCTCGAGCTCATCCGGCCAGTTCGACACTGACTCCGAATCAGAGAAAACGTATGCCGCCTGACCGGAACCCGGCACCGGATGCAGTGTAGCCGCTCGTCGTGTGGAGCCTTTACAGGACAGATAAAGCTGATAGGGGGAAGGTGAGAACACGTAAATCAAGATCAGCTCTCCCGGGGTCGGTTCCTCCCCTTCGTGCAGCTCTATTCGTAGATAGGATGAATCCGCTTTTTCGGAAAAAGGTATTTCATGAAATTGTGTCATCGCATCAGTCCAGAAATGTATACAGCCCGGCGCCCGACTTGTCGGGCCCACTTGGAAGCTATTGCTTCATCCGCTGCCCGGCTCCAGTCATTTTCTTTTATCGCGTCGATCATCTTCTGAAACTGGCGGAATCCACAAGGCCCCAAATTGAAGCGCATATCCATTAAAGCGTGATGTCGATCGTCGGAAAATGAATCCCATTCGGGAAAAAGCTTGCTTAAATCCCGGTAGCATTCATCAATGTCATTTTTTAGCAGGGTCATAATCTCGAGCCGTGAGAGGCCTTTATCCTCGAGATTCCGGCCGACGCCGATAGTCAGTTTCCCCGCGTTGCAGGTATAAGGGAATTGCCGTATCCCTTCGTGTCGTATAAGCTGGCCTATTAATCTATCGATATCCATATCAATCCTCTTTCGGTTGGTAAATGGTGACTTCATAGCTTTTGTATGGGTCTGTCGGATTGAAGTTCCCTCCGTTGAGTATGCCCGTTTTGTCAATATTCAGGCGGGCGCAGTACGCCTCCAGCATTTCCACAAGTTTAGCAGCTAGAGCGCTGTTTTCCGGCTGCTCTCTGGGGTCGCCCGAATACATACCAGCTCTAGCCGTGGCCCAGTCCACCCGCGGGCCGTTCGTCCTGTATGAGTAATACGGCGGGCAACATCGGTCGAAGTCATAATCCTTGAAAATCGACTGACCGAAATCGATCTGCACCATATATAAATCTGTTTTTATGAAGCCCTGCTGCTCCCGCCGCTGCCCGTATTCCGGATGCGAAAAAGTGTAGAGCTCTCGTAAGGGCAAGGTGAATACCGGCTGTCTTTCTTGCTCCTCGGCGTTAAAATGAGCGTCAGGCATCGGCGGCGTGCCGTCCGGACAGGTCGGGCCGCATAGACCGTAATCCCATTTGAAAGCGTGCCATAGATAATCTTTTTCTACGGAGGGCTGTTCCAGGGCGGCCAGGACCTCTTCCGGCGTGCTATCCGGATAAGTCGGATGTTCGATTCCCTCCACCCATATCCGTTTGTCGGTGTAAAAGGGATCGATATCTTGATAGGTGGTTTCGTATTCCGTCGTGATCTGCTCAAAGTCCTCATCTCCGGGAAGCAGCTCGGCGGGGATTATTTTTATAGTGTCGGTCGTGTAGGCCCGCACGCTTTTGTTTGCTGTCGTCTGGTTCCCCGGATAGTCGTAATCCTGCCGAACATCCGTCGTCAATACCTGGTATTGTTCCCAGATTGGATAGTTTTTACACATGCTGCCGGTGTACACGCTGCCGGTAAACTCCGGGTTCGGGTCGACAACTTCCAGATCGGCAAGGATGCCGTTTAAGAGGGCCATGTCGCCGGCGTCGAACGGATCATAAAAATATAGGTCATGCTCGACGATATTCGAGCTCAGGTTCCAGAAAAACCACATGTACCCGAGCCTTACAGCGAGGATTTGATTCGCTCTCTCCGCCTGAAGGCAAAAGCGATCGTCGGGCCCCAGTGTCTCGGCAAAAAGCTTGAAATCTCGCCCGGTGGTCACGGGAGTTGGTTCCGGGCATTTTCCGGCGGCCAGGCACTCTTGATCGTCCGCGCACAGTCGGATCGCTGTCAGCTTGAATTCATCCATGTATCTATTATATAGGGATTTTCTCCACCTGTCAATCATGTCGGTTTTCGCCTGAAAGTGGTGAAAAGTGACTTTATTCGATTTTTATTGTTAAAAAGTCGATTTTTTCGAACGGCTTAGGATGGCAGCCGATTCATTTTCGCCCCGATTATTCGGGCATAGAATGTGGATGCCCGACATACTCAAACCCAGGTGGCGGAGGACTCCACCGGCTACCGGTACGACTACCTCAACCCGGAATCTTAACGCGAGTCACGATCGCCCGGTAAACGCCGGGATTCTGGCCTACGACATGGTAGGCGCCTCCGTCAAACTGTAATTGCACGGAGGCGCCTACCTGGAGGCCTTCTCCCCTGACAACGGCGGAGGCCTCGCCCAGACCCACGACGTACCTGCCGTCGACCTGCCGGGCTTGTACCTGCCCCGACAGGGTAGTCGGGCGGTCGTCTGTTTTAATGTAATTTGATAATCTATCCATATGACAGATGATACCGGAATTCTATCCGCCTGTCAATTATCATCAAGGAGGTTTCTTTGAACCTTTGGAAAAAGAAATATCCGTTGAGGATATGCAGAAGATTGTGGACGCAAACATGAAGAAGAATTATCTGAAGATATTATGAAAATCCAAACCGAACGGCCTGCAGGGAGGCCTTGACCTGCGGGCCGTTAAAAGTGTAGCTTCCCGCTTCGATCAGATAGTTTCCGGCGGTGTCGTTTTCAGGATGCCCGAGATATACGACTGCCCCGTCCCACAGATCCGGGTGGTAATCCGCTTCGAAGCTGATTTCGTGCCGGGCATATCGGATCTTGTCGAGCTCCGCCGTTCCCCGGGCAACTGCCACAGCGACGGATGGGATCCGGGTTTCGGTGACGGCAGGCGCCGCCGGGTCGGACTCGTCAATAATCAGGTCAACGGATGTGTCAAGGCCCGTGAGCATGTCCAGGGCGAGAAGGAGACGCGCCACTTCATGCCCACGGGCCACGAGCCGTTGAAACCTGGCCCGGTACTTCACCCGACCGACTGCCGGGATGTTCTCCGCTGTCAATTCCTTGCTGTATCTTTCCCAGGATAAAGCGCCGCCGTCGGCCCCTATCCATTCAAATCCTATCAAGTTTTCAATCGGTTTCCCGACAGTGACTGGCCCCTCTTGGAAAGTGATGTCTTCCTCGATCACGATCGATTCGAAGCCTGCAGGGATCACCGTTCCATCGGATGTCCACGCCGAAAGGTCGGGTGGGTTGTCTGTTTCCCACCAGATTCGGGCGTGCACGTCGGATCCTATCGGCAGCCCGGTTTCCTCGATGTCTGAATCAGGTTCGTTACCGAACGAATACCCGTAAACAAACACCCGGCCCTCTCCGGTCCCTGCTTTCCACTCCCCGGCGGGATTGCCTATGATCTCCCAGTTGTCCAGCCGGATGGCGGGAGTCGCCGCCGGCTGGACAACTGGCCGAACCGGCATTCGCTTTCGAACTCGAACAGCTCCGTCGGGATCGGATCGAACGACGCTGGCGGTTATCCCTGCCAGGTCTGCCAGGCCGTCGAACGGGTTTCCGGCGAATCCATACTCATCCGGAAGAAGGTAGTCGATTTCATTCCAGGCGCACCCGTCTATCAGGGCGGCGGCAACACTGCTCGCCAAGCCGGGCGTGACGGTCGTTTCGCCTTTGTCTTTCAGGGCGGATATTGACCGACCGGAATAGGATTGCTTTACCTGGTCGCCGCTGTCCCGCTCTATTACAAAACTGTAATTTTCAGAAAAGTCCCCAGATACGACGACATCAAACAGGGCCCCTCGATAGATCATCCGCCGGAGATCTGCGGAGATGGAGGAAAAAGAGACCTCGTTATGAACCCGGTCCCCGGCAAATGCTATCGAAAGACCGTTTTCAATCAGGCCGGTGACATCGTCCCCATTTAAAAAATACCGATAGGTGTAGGCGGCTGGCTGCCAAGAAGTAAACCCGATCCGACATCTCCGGATTGTAGCGCCATCGAGAGGCACTGTCAAAAGGATTTCAGACTTTCGGGCGGTCGCTCCTGTCCACCAGGCGCCCCGCACGTTTGAGCGTCGGACGGCTGCCCCGGTAATCGCTGCCCGGATCTCGCTTGGCCGGGCAGTCGCAAGCCCGAACATGATTCGAGACTTTCGGATGGTAACGGCCCCGAAGGATACCCGAGAACGGCGGACGGTCAGACCGTCAAACTCTTCCGATAAGAAGAGTATCATTTTATTTTTGGGCCTTCTTCAGGAAAACGCTATACAGACACTTATCGCAGTGGTACTCGGTACCATCTGGCCGCCTCACCGGGCGGAGTTCTCCTCCGCATTGTTTACAGGCTATCATTTTTACGCGTAGTATCCATCGATGAAGAACTCATACCCCGCCGACGCCCCTGCATCCACTATCTGTCGATAGTTGAGGCGTTCAGCGGCGGCGCTCGTTGTCAGTGTTATGGTGTCAGCCGGTGCGAACGTCCCGCCAAAACTAGCAGCGGGCAAAGTGAAAAGCGTTCTGCCGGTTTCCGGGTCGATCCCGGAAAAATCCGAAGTTATCGGCCCGGTGCCCACCACAGCGCCGCTGCTTCTGGCTGTGGCCTGAATTGTCGTTTCAGTCTGAAAAGCGATATCATAGATATCGTTCAAAGCTCCGTGATTTGTCACGGTAGCGCCTGACAGCGTTCCGGCGGTCGATGTGATGTCGATGTCATCGACTGCCGCTTGGATGTCCGCCGTCAAGACTCCGCTCACGATCGACCCGGCGGCGAAAACTGCGGCCGCTGTGTCCTCTGTTTCTACCGTATACAAACTCCCGACTTTTGAAAAAGGGTTGGTTTGGTAGGTGATCGTGATATCGGCGTCCATGTCCGGCGGGGCGATCCATGTGATGTCTGTGATCCACACGCCCGTCTCGAGATTGAGCTGACCGGCGGAACAATACCCGGAGGCGTAGCCGTTTTCGTCGATGGTAGCAGCTCGGGCCACTCCGGAAACCAGGGTTGAAACTACCGGGAAAAACCCGGTCTTCGAAAAAACTCCATTGCCCGGAGCTGACAGGGTGGACAGCTCGACCGTGGCATTCCCGTCACCGGTCCCGATCGATTCATCGGAATTCAGGTTTTCCGGCAACTTTAAAAACTCGATATTGCTCGTCGGTTGAGCGGTGAAAACCACCCCGGCGCCAATAAAGATGCCCGCCGGATACGTGTAATCCGAAGTCGGCGAAACAAGGGACCAGGCATCCACGGAAAAAGATACCGAGTCCCCAGGTTTTGCCGCACTGTCAACCGTTTGACCGGTCGACAGTTGATCATGGATCATCAGATACCCGCCAGGTACGAAAAGCGATTCGTCGCCCGCCATCTGGACATCGAAAGACGTTGCCCCTATGGCTGTTTCAGAATCGAGGATTCCCGCTGCAATTTGTGGCGTCGAGTTTTCGTCGAAAGACTCCCCGAGGCCCAAAAGCACCCGGTACCCGCCGGTCGATGGGTGCCGCAAGAAAAACCGAACGTCGGACAAAATGTCATTATCTGCCGATTCAACGGCGAAATAAAGAGCTTTCACCCGGTCAAGCCCCGCTGTAGCCTCGTCGGGCGTCACGTTCGGGAAGATCTGGTCCGGTGCGGTCACTCGCGAGACATCCCCGGAGGTCGGATTGACTTTTCGATAATAGATATCTGATGATTGCATGCTTTTTCCTGCCTACCCGGTTGTGATTGCGTCAATAAGATCGGACAGCACAGGAATCGTGCCGCCGTTGTAGGCCGCCAGAAGAGCGGCAATTCGATCCGAAAGTGCTTGCGCCTCAGCGTCGTTTTCCACGCCGAAGTTGCTCGCCATTACTGCCGGGCTCTCGGCGATCGATTGCGCTCTCAATCCGTCCATCCTTTCCAGTTTTGCCAAGCCGTTCCGAAGCAGGTCGATCGCTTGCGCAATCTGGCCCGCTGCATGCGAGGCGTTTCGGTCTAATGTTACGATTTCCGCCATGTTAGTCTCCTAAGTCTTCTTCGTTAATGATTTTAGCTCCCGGCGGTAGCCTCAAAGAGTCACCGGTGGCCACTTCGAACTCTCTCACCTCTCCATTTTCATACTCGATTGTTATTTTTCTCATACTTCAATCCTAACTATAATCGAAAGACCACCCGAAATTATTTTCCAGGTCATAGATTTTTTCTTTGCCCGTAGTGGGCGGGCTCGCTGCCTGATACGTTCCGGACGGCGCTGCATTCGTGCCGCCTATGTTGCAGGCTGGCGTCGCATATGTGAAATCGTTCCGGGCCTGCCATATATTATCGATCTGGGCGTCGATCTCGGCCGCTGACATCCCATTTCCTCCAGCCCCGTTATCCTGCAGCGTTATCGATCTGATTTTGGTAGCTGCCGAAAAATCTACAGCGGTCAACTCGTTCCCGTATCCATAAAAACCGATCAGTTTTGTATTCGATGAGAGATCCACGTCGTCGAACCCGGTCTCATAGCACCAGAACTGCAGCAAATTCGTCAGAGCTGAAAGGCCTGTGAAAGTGATTCCATCGTTGTTTCCGATGTGCAAATTCAACATGGCCGTCAAAGTTGTCACGTCCAAACTGTCCAAATAGTTTCCGTACACAAACAGCTTGTCGAGCCAGTCAAGGCCCTCGAGGCTGCCCCCCGCCGCCCCGGTCAACTTGTTGCCGGTCAAATTGAGCTCGGCCACATGCCCGGTTTCCAATGTCACACCGTACCAGGTCGACACATCCGTCGATGTCACCCACCCGGTTCTGTTGGTCCAGTTTGGGCCGCCAGAGGCGTAGAAGAACTCTATCAGGGCGTCGACTTCCGCTTCCGTCGCTCCCGTGTAGGCAGGTTTGGTGTACTCAATCGTCCACTTGACGTGACCGTCGCCGTCGGGATCATAGACGAGTTTTTCGATATACCCGATCCCGGTAGCGGATGGCACTGCATTCGATCCCCCGATATTAAGAAAAGGCGTCGGGTCTGTGTAGTTCATCCGGCTCGTGTAGACACTGAGCAGCGCCGCATCCACCGCCGCCTCTGTCAAATCATTGTCATCGATCCGGATGATAGAGGCTTTCGTGTTGCTGGACAAGTCGAAATTTGTGAGCCCTGTGTCCTGGCTGTATAGATTGATCACGTTCGGAATTTCGGACCAATCTACCATCGTTATTCCGGTATTTGCTATATTGACGTTCGATATCACGGAACTCGGGAACGTGAGCGCTCCTGTCAAGCCTGTGTTGCCATTGACCCGAAAAGTCAATAAGGTCGTCAGACCCGCCAGACTGTTTCCGATCTCCCCAGATAAATTGTTCAGCGCAGGCGTCAAGCCCACTACATCTGGAATCGGGTTGACCGTGACTTCGTACCAGTCTTTTATTCTAGGCGCTTCCATCCATCCCGTGTTGTCGGTCCAGTTATCGCCGTTGGTGGCTGTATAAAAAGCTTCCAAGGCGTCAATCTGAGCTTGTGGCGGGTTGTTCAGGGCCTTCGGCGTCAGAGCGGAAAACCGTAAGCCGTTTGGTCGGGGCCTCATGCCTCGCCCGCCTATCCGTAGCGGTCTTGGTTCGGGTGCGAATTTCATACAAGATCCATATCGTCTTTCGATTCCAGGACTGCGCAGGCGAACCCCGCCGTCTCTACGAATTCGATATCCGTAAAACGCCGCCGATTAGCGCTGTCAAACACCCAGTCCTGCACTTTTCCGGAGGCCTCGGAAAGCGGCGTCCCCTCCGTATCTGCCGTGGCGCTCTGCCGGTGATACGTTCCGGTTCCTTCAATAGTCACGATAACAAACGACCGAGTGCCGGGCTGCAGCTCGATGACCTGATTGCCGGAAACAGTGGTCGCCTTGAGCCACGGGACTACGATAGGGGCGTCGGACTCCAGAGACAGGCCCGGATAGTCGTCTAGATCCTTGAGGAAAAAGTTCGTTTCCACGCTCTCCCCGGGGCCCACTTTTTCCGGCGTGCCGCTCAACCCGACAACATCGATTGTCCCTAATGTGTTGTTGTTCTTATATGTCGGCATATTACCTCTCTATAATTTTTATTTTTAGATTGCGGTACAGATCCGTGTCGGCCGCATTCGGTCTTGGCACCAGCGGAGATGCCGAAACCGGGCTGCCGTCTGCATAGTCAAATTCGAAAGCTATTGTATCACCGATATAGGATAATAGCAAGATGCCTGGCACGGAAGCTGCCAGAGCCACGAGTTCTGCCAATGTAGACCTGTCTATGAATGCCGTATTCGGGCCGCCTATAAGAGCGTTTCGGCGGTATTGTCTCCGCCGCTTCCATTCCATCAGGCCGCCATCGGCGCTTTTTTCCTGGATCGCTTCAATTCCGGCGTCGAACTCGAACTCGATCTCCAGCCTCGTGTCCTTCGGCAGATCGATCCGGGGCGATACTATGAAAATATCTGTAGCCATTTTATTGAGTCCTCAACCATTTAGACTTTTCGGCCTCATCTATAAAGGCCTGCACCGCATCTCTCGGCCCGAACCCTTGGACAGGGCCTCCCGGGCCTTGCATAGTAAAGCTGCCCATGTTCGCCATGCTGGGGAAAGCCACGTTGACGCTGCTAGCGCCTCCGACTGGCCCTCCAGCCGCAAAAGCGGGAATCGCCATTGCTTCCTGCAGTTTTCGGCCCATCTCTGAAAATGGCCGATTGATCCCGTCCATGATCCGAGCGCCCCAGAACCCGGCGGCCTCATTGTGGATGAACCACTCACCGAACCGGGCTTTCACTCCGATTTCATCCCGCCCGGTATCCGTTCCGGGCAGTCGGCCAGACGGGTATCGCCGGAAAGTCCCGCCGCTCGCCATACCAAAACCGCCAAAACCGAAACCACCGGTCGCCGCTCCCATGGCCCCCTGTAATCTCTCGGCCTGATTGACGGCCGCCTGGATTGAGCTGCCGAACTGCACCATCCAATTCGTGTTTGTCTGGATGGACTCCTGAATCCCCTGCTGTGATTGCAACAGGGTCGCCTGATATTGCGTCAACGAGTCCTCAGCGGCCGCCCTGGCTTGCTCCATCAGGCGGATGGATAGCTCGGTGTTTTCCCCCATCGTTGAAACAGTTTCGCCGGTTTCGTCCCTGACAACCTGCTGTAGGCCAGACGCCAGGTCAATGGCTTTTTGGAACTTCTTGGCCGACTCTTCGGCAAGGCCCTCATTCTGCAATCTCACGGCCTCGGCGTAGACCTCCTCGTACTCGAGGCGCCGGTCCTGCCACTCCTCTGCCTCTGTCATCGTTTGCCGCCTGGCCTGCCGGATCTTTTCTTCGACCGACAGATTAAGGGCCAGTATCTGATTCTGGATAGCCTCGACTTTGTCAGCGTAATCCTGCCACTCGCCTTTCAGTTGCTCGATATACTCGGCGGCTCTGTTGTAGATATCCTCATACGTCTCGACAATCCCGTCGGCCATTTCCTGAGCGGTCGAGAGGTCGCCAGTCCCGAAAGCCTGATTCATTTCTATGATCTTGTTCCCGAGGCCGTCCGCTTCCTGTGCTGCCGAAAGGAATTTATCCCGGGCGACGTCAATTTCTTCGATGCCCTCGAATTTCACAACTACTGATGCGAATTGCTTTTTTAGAGCTATAATTTCTTCTTTAAATCCTCGGTATGCTTCCGTTCGTGCCGCCACGTCTTCGGCAGCCTGCTCCAGAGTCATGTCGAGGAGATTGACAGAGAGCCCGGCCTCTTCCGCTGATTTCGCTATCTCCCGGAAAGAGTCTATCATCTCTGATATCTGTTGGTTTTGTTCTCCGGCCACGTTGGCGTAAGCGCTGGCCATAGTGGCGGAAAATTTTGTTATAGTATTATAGTTTTCCTCCATTATTTTTCCGAGGTCCGATAAGGAGGTTTTCGCAGTGTCCACAGCGAAACTCGCCGTCGTTCCAAACTTCCGGGCCGATTCGATTACCCGGTCGATCTGCTGGCCGGTTGCCGTGAAAGAGACGGTGAATTTTTCTGCGGCGGCTGCTGCGGTCTCCCCGGTTTCCTCGGTAGTCTCCCCGAGGCTTTCAATAGCCTGCTCGAGTTCGGCGAGCTGCGCCTGTGCCTGTAGTTTGCTTTCGACTGCGCTCTGGTATTCGGCAGACTCCCGACCATACTCGGCCGCCGCTTTATCTGCTACAGCTATCAAAGAGCGGATCCGGTATTCCGTAAAAAGCTTTTCTGCCTCCATCTTTTGCGCTGTCGCCTCTTCTACCGCCACCGTCCCCCGGGCTTCCTCCAGCTCGATGGCGGCAATCTGTTTGCTATACTCCGCCGCCCGGAAGTCGGTTTCCGCTTTTATCGCAGCCTCTTTTCGCTCTTTAGCGGATTCCGTCGCTTCGATCTGAATGTCGGCGAGCTCTTTTGACTTGGCCGCCTGGAAAGCCACGAGCTCGGACTCGAGCTCCTGAATTTTTTTCACCGCCGCCGCTCGCTCTTCGGATCCGGCCGCCGTGTTTTTTGCCATCTCTGCAGCGTAGCTTTTCGCCTGCTCGATCTGTTTGTTCAGGAATTCCTCTTCGATGTTCAAACGGTTTTCGGCGGCCTCCCGGACAGCGGTTTCCCGGATCCTGTCGGCCTCTTCAGATATCCCGAGTCGTTTGTCGGATTCGCTTTTATAGAAAGCGGTCTGGATGGCTGCCAGGTCTTCAGCGTTCAAGAGTGCCTGAGATTCCAGCCGGTCGACTTCTGCTATCGCTGCCGCTTTTATGGCAAGCAATTCTTTTTCGCCCGCCTCTTGAATCTCTATCCGTCTCTGGATTTCTTCCTTTGATTTTTTATAGAGGCTTTGAGTCTGACTCTCGAGCCTCGCCGCTGTATCTGTTTTCAGTTTTTCAACGGCTTTCTGATAGTCTTCTTCTATTTTTATTTTTTCCAGCGATAGCTCGAATTTTGATTGTATCTCTTTTTCAGCTTCCTCTATCGCCCTATTCCGCTGCATCTCCAGGACTTCCGTCTGGGACTCGATCTCCGCCGCCGCCACATCTTTCAGGACTTTCAATCTCTCCGCCTCAATCTGAGGGGCGTATTTTTCTATAATCTCTATCCGCTTTTTCTCAGCGTCCTCCAGCAGAATAGCTTTGTTCTGGACTTGCTTCTCCAGGGCGTCAAGTTCCGCTTGCTGATTTTTCTTGATCTGGTCTATCTGATAATTCCCCAGATCCTGAAGAAGTTTGACCAGGGATCCCTGGGCATTCTTTGCCGCTGTAATCTGCTTTTCGAACCCGGAATCCAGGTCCGACAATTTAGAGACTTCCCCTCGAATTTCTTTCAGTTTGGCGTTTGTTTTGGATAGCTCCTCTCTCCACTTTTGAGCTTCTTCCGAACTTCTCCCGAAAGATTCGATGGCGGATTGCAAGGAAAGTTCCTGCTCTTGTTTCAAGAGCGTCCAGTATCCTCTGGATTGCGCAAGCATCCCGTTCAATTTGGCGAGTTCTTCCGTTGTTCTCGTTGCCAGATCGTCTGGAAGTTTGAAGTCCTTAAACTCCTCAAACCGACCTTTCAGCTCGTCCAGCTTTGCTTCGAGTTTTCCGGGATCCGGCGGACCGAAAATTATAGCATAGAGATCCTGGACTTTCTGGCCCACTGTGACAGTCCCGTCACCGAAAACCTGGAGCTGATTGATCAGTTTCCCGATTTCCCAACCTGCCCAAGCTGCCGCCGCAACTGCCGCAATTTTAAGCAGTGCAAGCCGCAACTCAGCCAGCACGCCCCCCAGGAAAGACGCCGCCGCTGCCGCTTTCTGTGCGCTCAGCGTATATTTCACGTTCCCGATAGTGGCCGCCGTAATAGCGTTCAGAACGTCTTTACCCATAACAAAGGCAAGTAGTTTCCCGGTAGTCGCTGCCAAGGCTTGCGCCTTACTCAGGATCACCCAGGCAGACGCCAGAGCGACCACCTCTGGAGCAATTCCAACGAGCATCATGATCAAGGGCTCCAATTTCATAAGCCCGCTGATAAAAATCTTTGTGTACTCCCACCCTTCTTTCATGGCGTCCACGAAAGCTGTGGCCCATTCCTCAATCTTTCCGGTAGCTCTCAGTTTCTGTATTGTCGCTGTGGCTTCTTTGATCTCTTCCCGGAAAAATCGTATAGCCTCAACAGCTACACCCTCGAAACCTTCTGCGAGCTCGATTTTCAATCCTTCGAAAGCGGATATCATCGACCGAGTGGCGCCCCCGATCCCCGCCTCCATCTGTTTGGCTATTTTTTCCGCAGTGCCGCCCGACTGCCGGAGCTTTTCATCTAATTCCGCCAGCGCTTCCGAGCCCTGACCGAGTAGCGCTTGCATACCTGGCCCCGCCCGTTGTCCGAAAAGCCTCAGCGCTTCCGCCGCCGTAAAATTGGCGGTTTCGAGCTGTTTCACTATTTCCGTGAATCCGACAAAGTCCCCGGAGGCATCCTGTATCTGAAGGCCCGCCCCCCCGATCCGGCTCGAAAGCTCCGCCATCAGCTCGGCTTCCTCTTTCGTCGGGTTGAAAAGGGCGTCCAGGGTTCCCCGGAGAGTGGTCCCGGCCATAGATCCTTTGATGCCGGCGGAGTGCAGGGCGCCGAGCGTCCCCACCAGGTTTTCGAACTCGCCGCCCACGCCTTTGGCGATCGGCCCGACATAAGTAAAAGCCGTTCCAAGCTCCTCAAGCGTGGCGTTGGTGGATGTAAAAGCTTTTGTCAGGACATCGTTGGCCCTGCCCAAGTCATCGGTTGACATGCCGTAAGCGGCCATAACATTGGTGGTGATGTCGGCAGCGGTGCCTAGCTCCACGGCGCCGGCGGCCGCAAGTTGCAGAGTTTTCGGGAGAGCTTCGATAGCCTGATTGACATCGAAGCCAGCTCGGGCCAAATAATTGAGCCCGTCGGAAGCCTGCACGGCTGAAAAAGCTGTCTCGGCCCCCATCTTTTTGGCGGCGTCAGTGAGCGCCACCAGCTCCTGTTCAGTGGCACCCGCCACGGCGCCCACCTGCCGGATGGAATCGTCGAACTCAGTGAAAGCGCTCGTCACTTCCGTCAGTGCTGCCACCAGTCCCAGGCCTACAAAAGCGTTCTTCAGATTGAAAGCAGAAGAAACCAGACCGTCCATGGACTTCCGGACGGTCCCGAGTTGTTTCGAGGCCTGGTCCTTGAGCTTTAAAACTAGTTGCAATGTGGCGGAGCTTGTGGCCATTATCTACCCTTTAAGTACTTCACCCGCTCTTCCGGTGGCGCCCAAACAGCGAGAAAAACGTCACGCACGAACCGGCGACTGTCCCGGGCTTCGGACTCTTCCAGCTCTTCCGAAGCGATAAGGAAAAACTCTAGCCCGTAGCTCCAGGCGTCACCGTGCCCCGCTCGAATAATTCGGGCGATACTGCTCTTAAGTCCATGAGCAGTCGGGGCCCGGCTTTCCGCATCAGATCTTTTATGGCCTGCCCGTCGATCCCGAACATTTTCGGCAGGCCCGCGAGAGGGCGGTTGACTTCGATAAACGCCTCCCACAACTCGATCATGCCGGAAGGCGTCCAGCCCTCACGAAAACACTCGTTGATCAGGTTTTCCAGGGATCGCCCGACACATGCCTTGCAAAAGAAATCCAGCTTTTCCCGGAAACTGTCCCCGGAGATGTCAGGCGTTTTGACCTCCCCGCCGCCGAAGATCATGGACAAAATGTCCTTTTCATCAGCGTCGAGCAGGTTCGCTATTTCCTTAACCGTCAATTCCTTGACAGTCACCCCCAAAGACTCAATCGTTTTTTCTTTTCTCATGGTCCCCTTCCGGATTGTTCCACGTGGAACAATTTTACGCGACAGCTATTTCAGTGATGTCACAAAACTCCGAATCCGGGTGGTTTTCCAGATCGGAGAGCACCTCCACATTCAACGAAACCGGCGTGATAGCGTCTGAAATCAAACCGATCGCACTGGTAGCGGTCAAGTTGCACTTCCAGGCCTCCACCCGGTACCGAGGCCCAATGTCGGACGTCCCAATAAACAAGATTTTTCCCTGGGTCTTTGATCCGGAAAGGACGGCAATCGTATTTTCCACGGTAGTCGGGTAGTCGGCGGAGATATCCACGTCCCCGGTAATACTGCCCGCAGACAGCGCCCGAAACAGGCCGCCTATGGTGTCGACGTTGTAGTCGGTTCCCAGCACGTACCGTGCGGTCGGCGCTGCGGCGTCATCCACGACGACAACATCCGAAACGACCGACGCCCGGGTACTGGTCGCTGTGGCGGTCGATGTTCCGCCGGTCAGCACCTCCCCGGCTTCGAAAGTGCCGGACACGTTGACGAGCTCCATATATTTTGTGGCGGCATCCATCCAAGCGATAACGCCGGTGGCGGAAGAAGAGCCGCCGGTGACGGTCTCCCCTATCTCGAAAGGGCCGCCCGTGATGGCCCCGTGCAGAGCTTTGACGGTTGTGAGGTTGTTTTTCCCCAAATCGACGAACCGATCATCGACCGGTGTCACCGTCTCGCCGTCCAGAAATCCGGCGGTTTGCGCTCCGGCCACGATATCCGTGCTGTTGAAAGCAATCTTCATGTTTTCGACGGAATACTCCTCGAAGTCCAGGGCGATGGCCAGAGATTTTTCCGTATTGATCACTCGGTCTTTTGTTTTGAAGCCCGCCAGACTCGAGTAGTGATCCTCTGTCTCGATTGTCGGCGTCGCTTCGAATTTGGGGACATTCCCCAGATGCAAAAGACCGGACTCCCCGTCCTCCTGAAAGTACACCCCGCCCTTTCCGTAACTCAGATTTAAGTCGATGTTCGGTGCAAGTGCCATTTCGTGTTTCTCCTTTATAAGTTGTTATTTTTATCATCTATCAATCCGAGTGTCATCTCGGTGTAAGCTATGTGGCGCGGAAAAAAGGTTTCTGTCCCGTTTCCTGCCGAAAAGTCCACGCCGGGAAAAAGCTTCCGAGTGGTCCCCGCTATCTGTGCTTCCCGGATCGCCTCCTGTACTACTCCCAAGAACTCGATGGACTCCGTCAAACCTGGCAGCGTCTCGGCGTTTGTCGTGTTGGCTTCGTTCCGGACCAACTCGTTCCCGTCGGCATCTAAGATCTTGTCGTTTTTAACGCCGACCGCGAAAGCTATAAAAACAGAACCGGAGAGCGGTCTCTCTCCGGCGATCCATTTGATTTCCGTTAATGTGATGACCGGATAGTTCAGCGATTCGATCGGGTAGTGATTGTTTACACCCTCATAGACCGTCTGCGCTTTTTCGTATTTTTCTTGACACCATGCGGTGATCGAATAGTCATTTATCAAAACGTCTTTTAATTTGTTGATAGTTTCAATTATCATTTTGTTGCTCTTTTCAAATTTCTTTCAAACGATGCCCAGAACTTTTCCGCAAAAAATTTCGGCATCTCCGGCATAATCTTTTTCTCGACCGGCGACACGAGCTGCCGCTCTGGAATCGTGATGTATTTCGTCGATGCCTTCAGCGGGAAGTAGTCCACGCCTACTTTCGATCGCTTTTTCCGTGTTGCCCCGAATTTCCGCCGCATTGATTTCGTGACCTGGACTTTCCGCTCTTTCGCTGCCGCCCCAACTGCCGGGGCGATCTGCGGATCAAGTATTCCCGGCGTGCCTTTTCGGCCTTTTCCGAAATCCGCCGACATGATAAGGCCATCTTTTCCGATCCGGTACCGGGCCCACTTTGCGAGCCAGAAAAGCGGGATTTTTGGGTCTCGCCTTTTCGTCCACTTGCCTTTTTTCGTTTTTTGGAGCCGGGAAGCGAAAGGCGATAAAGGCGCCTCGTCTTCTGTGCCGCCGTATTCAATATGATTTCTGAGGGCTTCGTAAAATCGGAAGCCCGCGGAAGATAAAGCAGACTTCCGCGCTTGGGCGAAGACTTTCGGCATCTCCCTGGCTAAGCGCTCCCACTCTTTGCCGCCTATGACTCGCAGATCAACTTCGGCCATAGTTCCTCCTCTGGTACGCCGGCATGGGCATCAGCTCGAGCGTATGCGTCTCGCCATTCGTCGGTTGGTCGGCGTGCCCACGTACGTAAGCCGTGGACCCGTTGACTGTGACTTGATCTTGAGGCGAGGGCGTAGGGACGTCGGACGCTTTTATTGTAATCATGTTGATACCCCCTCCCAGCGACACAAACGCCCGGATAGTGCTGCCGTTGTAGCTTACATCCTGCGCCAGTTCATCTTCGAACATGTCCAGATCGATTTGTGTCATGGCTTCAGAATCGCCTTTGTGTACCATTTCAGAACGACCAAACGTCTGGAGTCCTCCCGATTTATCTCTCGTTTTGTGTGTCTGCTCAATAATCCGGTCCCGATCTTGATCGCTGTAGCTATCGACGTGCTGATCGGCGTTCCAGCCGCCATGTCGATGACGGGCGCTGCAACCTGAAGGATCTCCACGAGGACGGCGAGCGTATTTTTCCAGTCGTAGCCCGGGTCATAGATGTCGTTGACATTTATCACAGTCTCTGACAATTTTTCCGAAAAAAAGCTGTCGACTTCCTGCAGGTACGCCCAAGTCGCTCCGCCTATCTCCCCGGCCTCGTAGCGCTTTTTCAGTGTCTCCCTGGCCTGATCGTAATAGGCCGCCATCTCGTTGAGTTTTGTATGGATCTCTGAAAAAGCGTATGGCGATTCCGGAAAAGTCGGTTTTTCCGGGGATGCCAGGCACCCAAAAAGCGATAGAGCGACGATAAAAATGATCAGGGATTTACGCATTTATACACCCTCCCTGACATTTGTAGACGATTTCAGACATTGTTTTGATGAACCAATACTCCACGTCTTCGGGCTCCTCGCCTAAATTCAACGCCCGCATAGCCGCGCCATATATCCAAAGGATGTCAGAGTAGTCCTTACACTCTTTATTCGCTGCGGTTGCACTCTCGTACATCCACTCCGCCAGGGCAAGCGGCCGCATGTCCGGAAGTCGGTGAATAACTGATGGATTGTACTTGATTTCCGCAAGTACCGGGTTGCTGCACCCCTCCACGCTGGTTTCGCTGGTTTCGATGTCTCCGATCCCCCGATCATTGTAGTTATTATCGACATCGTCCCCGCATCCAATGGCGAAAACCACCGCCAGAGCCAAGAATACCGCCATGAATTTCCGCATAGTCTCTCCCTCTTTTTACATGCAATAGTAAGACAAAAATAACAACGATAGACCTACAACCAAATCGAAAGTCTTATTCCTGGGAATCATCATTATCCTTCCTCCTGTCCTCCCAGGCTTCAATCAATTGGCTTTTTTTCGTTCGGTCCAGAGCGAAATTCATCAAATCCACCATGTGCCCTTTCGCCTTTGAGTGCCTGGGGAAAATGATTTGAATAGATAAATTGTCGTTGACTGCCAGCGTGTCAACGAACTGCCGCAATCCTTTGAAGGCCGCCTCGGTGATTCGCTCGACCTTTACCAAATTGAATACAACGGGCTCTGGTTTAGTCTTCAATTGATCCATCTGAAACATTAGCCGGGCGAAAAACGATTTGCAATCTGTCACCGGCAACACTTCATCCGCTATAAAAATATGTTTCCGGGTGAAGTATTTCAAATCGTAGTCACTTTTGACTTTGATGCTCGAAATCTTTTTACCCCGGAACATAACAGCGAAAATGTCAGGTGCATAATCACGTAGCTCCGGAAAAAGCCTGACAGCCAGGAAGAGCACTATCAGGCCTTGATCCCAGTGCTGTGAAAGATATTTGGCGACTGTTTCCGGCATAAACGCTTACCCCAAATTGACGTGGTATTCCTGCCAGGTGATAGCGCCCGGCGTTGTCGTCGCGTGAATGTGCTGCCAGAATGGGATAATTACGTCGCCGTCGTCAAATGTAAAATCGACAGCTGGCGCCACTGTGGGCGCTACTCCGTCTATCGAGTAACTCACCACCCCGGCGGCCGATACCCGTACCTCCAGGGTATGCACTTCTCCGTCTGTCCACGCATCCGATGTATCGGTAATCACTTCCGACCCTGACCCGTTGAGGTCGGTCATCGTTGTGATCGCTCCAGAAATGGGCCCGATCACGGCGAAATCCGTATAGGCTGTTACATCATCATTCCGGGCCGCGAGCTTTCGCCAACCGAGATAACAGCCATCGAGTCCGGAAACATCAGCAACCTTGAATTTGATTCTCAAAGCTGCCGCGACTTCCCCAACAGTGACAGCGGATTTACAAAGTGCCGTGATCCCCTGATCGATGTTCGCCCCCTCGTCGTCTGTCAGATCCAGAGAGATGACAAGTCCATCAGCCGAAAGAACCGGGCCCAAAAGCGTCTGCGTCCCGTTGTTCTGGATTTCGAAGGTTTCATCGTTTACCCGGAAAACATTGACAGCGTTATCGGTCCCGACCGACGCCCCGCCGCCGACTCCGGTGGTAATGGGGTTTTCGGTGAAAATGACGTGTGTTTCCACGCCGTATCCGGTAACCTCGCCGCCATGTGCGGCCATCAACTTGATGTCCACTGTCTCGTCTGTCGCCAGGGCAGCTTCCCACGCAATACCTGCAAATTGATTCCCGACAGATACGAGCGTCAGGCATCCGGTATCACCTCCGACGGATGTCCCACCCAGGTTCCAGAAAAGTGCGGCGCCCTTCGGGGGCGCGCTACTATCCTTCCGGACCTTGTGGACTTTTACCACTTCCAGCGCTCCCTCTTCTCCCGGGAGGATTTCATCAGCCGCTACCCCCAGTACCGCCTCCACCATTATGGGCGTCCCTGCGGGAATGGTGGCTGTCGCTGATGGATTTGTATACCGGATACTTTCTCCATCTTCAACCAAAGTCATCGTCATGATATAATCTCCTTTTTCAGTGTTTCCTTTTTCAGTGTTTCCTTTTTCAGTGTTTCCTTTTTCAGTGTCCGGTTTTACCGATCAGACTCGTTACGCTCCGGCGTTATACACCAGCGGCCTGTGGTCCATAGTTGTTTTGCCAACACAGATCCGGCATTTGACGGTAACACCGTCGACGTTTTGGTTCTCGGTCCGTATAACAGTCGGATTCTCTTCTCCGTTCAACCATCCGATGGTGACTCCTCCTGTGTACATGGGATCCGCCCCCATGTACCAGGCCGTCGATGTTTTGTCGACTCCGTCGAGTATCGGGTCGATGATCGGCGTCGCCAAATCTCTGACCGGGTTTTTCAGGTCCGAATTTGTGTTTTTCGCTCCAGCGGAATCCGTTACCGCCGTTTCATTCGTCAGATTCTCCATCAGGATTTCCTGATTATTGTAGCCCGCAAGCACGAAAGAGGGCGAAAGCCCCATCACGTTGACCTCGGCCTTTTTTCCGTCGACCGTTTGGTCGGCAGGCTGCCAGGCGAGAAGGCGTGCGCCCTCCAAAAGTGCCGCCCGGTCAGGTGGACCGGGTGTCCCGATATTTTTGTGCGTAGAATGGAAAGTCACCACACCATCCGGCGTTTTGGCGTTGCCGGTCAACTGGCCGTACGCCAAGCCGTTGACCAAACGGTCGGAGGCAAACCCGAATTTTCTGGGAATGGTGGTCAATATCGAATATTCATCATTGACGATCATCTCCCAAGAAAAAGTAATCCGTTTCCCGTATTTGTAAATTCTCCACCCGCCGGAGCGTTCGGACAGTCTGAATTCCTTGTACTCTCCGCCGGGCGGAATCTTATCGAGAGACGGAATGCCCTCGATCTCCCCCCAGTTTTTGACGCGGAAGTCGGTGAACTGCTCGGTCTGTGTCCACGCTCTAAATGTACCAGGCGCTCCGTAGTAGGCCTCCTTCAAGACCTGGTCGACGGTGTTTTGGAAGGCAATAGGGAGGTCAGACGGTTGCAGGCCTGCACTGTTCGAGATCGGCATCCCTTGAACGTACATTCCGAGCGCTGCCCGAGCGATGTTCTCGTCGGTCATCCTGTGCGTATCGATACCGTTTTCCCGGCATACCATGTCAGCGATCCGCATCAAAGACATGCCGCGAAAGTCGGCCGCCCCGGGCGCCGGGTTGTCGATTCGGACTTTCACCCGCATTTTGAGGCCGTCGGTCAAAGCCATCTGCATCTTGTCCCGGCTATCCCGTACAACAGTGGCCGGTCCAGTGCTGGCCGGTTGAGCGTTTGCCAGGTGATTTATGATCTCATCCCGGACAGTCTCCGGGGAAGCTTTTTCGGCGATCATACGAGCGGCCCACCCTTTCGGCATATTGTGGAGCTCGGATAGATTGCTTATCTCGGCATGTCGGCCGGTCAAGTCCTCCACCGGCATCGGCGCCGGCGGAGTCGCTGGCGGTGGCGGCGGTGCGACCGGCGTTTGCGCCCGCATAACCGGTGCGGGTGGTTCTGTTCTGTTTTCAGGGGAAACTGATTCGGCGCAACAACTCAAAGCCAGGTCGGCCGATTCATGCTTTTTCCCGCATTTCGTGCAAGTGTGCATGATACTCTCCTTTTTTGTCTGGTTTTTACCGGCCATTCCCGGCGTGCATAAAATAGGCCCTTTTATAGGCTGCGTGCCTCCTCTAATGCTTTCAGGCACTGCGTTGTAAACAGCCTCTAGGGCAAATTTATTTTCGATTTCCAATCCGTTAAAAATCCCATCTACGAAACCCATCTCGAGGGCTTCGTTGGCGTTGAGCCACGTCTCGGCGCTCATCAGCTCGGATAATTCGTCCGCCGGTTTACCGGTTTTATCCCTGTAAACGCTCACGGCTATCTCTTTGAATTTATCCATCACGTCCGCGGCGTGCCTCAAGGCCTCAGCGTCCCCGCCTACAACTGTGTAGGGATCGTGAATCATGAAAGTACCTGTCTCGGCAATTTCCACCCGGTCACCGGCAAGGGCGATCAACGAAGCAATGGAGGCCGCTACAGAGTCAATGAAGACGTTTACTTTTGCCGGATGCGAACGTAGAATATTGTAAATTGCGATCCCGTCATACATAGACCCGCCAGGCGAGTTGATGTGGACGTCTATCTCCAGGGCTGTGATATCCCGGATCTCGGCGGAAAAGCTTTCGGCGGAGATCCCCCAAAAAGGGTCAATCTCGTCATAGATATACACCTCCGGATTTCCGGAAGCGCTATTCTTTATCTGATACCACGGCTCAGACGGCCTGGAGTTTCGGCTCTTTGTCGTCTGTCGGCTCGAATTTTTTATCATTGTTCCCCTCGTTGAGAAAAGCGAAGTCTTCTGCTTCTTTTTCCCGCTGTGTTTTTGTTTCCTGATAGTCCCGGCCGTGGGCCGCCATGATGTTTTTAAGCGTGTTCGAACCCATGCCCCATTCCATCGCCGCTGCCTCTACATCTTTCTTCGGGTCAATCCAAGGCCACCCGTCGGACTGCATCTCCAGAGAAAAAGCATGCTCCCCGGCGGAAACTGGGTAGCCTTTAATCTGTAGGGCTTCAACTATCCATTCCCACAAGCGAAAATTGAATTTTTCGTTCAGGAACCCCTGCTGCCACTGAAATCCGAAACGCTCTTCAATCGTCCCGGAGCGCTCCGCAGAATAAGAGGATTTCGCTCGGTTGTTCGAATAATTACCGTATGACAGCCCTACACCTGCCGCTTGCCCCTGGAGGGATCCGTCCATCCATGGCGCAAAAGATGTTGATGGCCGGTCGGACTTGGCGACATCGATGCCGACGCCCCACGGCAATTTTTGCATCGTTCCGGGCTGAACGTATTTCGGTATCGGTGAGGAAGCGTTCCAAATGTCGGGCACTTCTGCCTCTGGGAATTCCTGTTTCAGGAATATGGCGAACGCTGCCGCCGTGCGGGCCGCTATGGACTCGTACCGGCGGAACTCTTTCAGCTCGAAGGCCTCCATGACTATGGCCACAATCCAGGGGACGCCCTGCGTTTGGTCCTCCACTTCCTCTCGATTCCATACGTGTATGATGTCTTTCGCATCGTACCGGACGGAATCATACCTGAACGAATAGCTGTTTTGCAGGATTGTTTGAACAAAATGATAGCCGGCGGGCTCCATGGAATCCGGAAAAAACTCAATGCCCCCGATGCTGACGTTCCCGTTCGGCATCGGTCCGGACTTCGAGTCATCCAGGCGGTCCGACTTCAGTAATTTCAGCTTGAATCCGAAATGAGATCCCGGAACCCACACTCGCCGGATAAAAACTTGCCCGTCAATCCAGCATGATCGTAGAATGAGCCTTTGCAGCGCATAAATGGAATCGTGCCCTGTGATGTCCAGGGCAGCACCCTTCACTGCAGGAGTCAACTCGGATTCTATTTTTTCGTTGAGCGTGTCGGCGGGTTTGCCGTTTCTTCGGAGGATATTAGCCTGAAATTTTTGGCCGTTTCTGACGACGTTCGTACATATCTTATTTATAGCTCCTGACACAAACATATCATTTTTAGCTGTATCTCGGCAACGATTTATTATTCGCTGTTTGTCTGGCAGATAGTCTTCGTCAGCTGTTTTCGTCGTTGGGTACCATTGAGCGTTTGCGCCGTCCATCTTCCCGGCGGCGTAATTTCGGAGGGCTATACGTTGCGCTCGGTACGTCATCGCCTTTTGAGGCGAAAAGATACCGATGACGGTCGAGATCACTTTTGTCAAGATGTCAGGAGTCGCTGTCACGTCGTGGGCCTCCCGAAAACGACGGTGTGCCCCTGAGAGTCCCCGGACATGTTCGCCTCTATCGCGGAGATCTGCGACTCCATGGCCGCTATCGCTTTCTGTATCCACTCCAGGCGTCCCCGATCCTTGCTGATGTCGTGTACTGAGTACGATTGACCGAGTGTCAATATCTTCAACTCCGCCGCCCTGTACGCATCCAGACGTGTATTCAGACTTTTCAGTTTTTCCGCATTTGTTGCCATAGCCTCACCAGTTATCACGTTTATGTAACAGTGTCAATCATATGTTACGTTTTCGTAATAATAGAGCGGCGGTTTTCGCATGAAAGAGGTGAAAAGTGACTTTGTTCGATTTTTATTGTTAAAAAGTCGATTTTTTGTTGACAGCTCTATTCGAATTTGATATATATTTTCTCAACAGTGAGGGAAAACACCGCCTCGCAAAAAAAGGAGGAAAAATCATGACAGGAAGCAAAAAGCAAATCGAATGGGCGGAAAACATCAAGGCCGGAATCGATTTTTCTGAAATTTCAAAACAGTTTTCGGGTAATGAGGCTGCCTTGAAGGTCGTTGAGTATATCGAAAACATAGAGTCAGCGAATTTCTGGATCGATCATAGAGATTGCTCAGCTATGGACTTGCTCCGTAAAATATCTGGGACAGGTCTCCAGGTCAAGGGCTTCGGATTCTCGAACTTGGTAAAAGCGGATGCCAATGCAAAAATGACCGAAACATGGGTAGAGATAGTTGCAGACGGTAGAGGCGGCTATAAAAAAGAATTTTCTAGAAGCGTCTAAAACTAAAATATTGGAGATGTTATGGAACAGAGTGAATTAAAAGAAAACTTGATGAAATGGATTGAAATGGTCGCCGCTTAATGTCTCATAGCGTAACGCCTGTTCAAAAACTAAAAGCCCTGCCCCCCGTGTAGGGGTTGGGCTCATCTTCCTGGACCGGTTGAGCCTGGACCTGCTTCGGGGGCTGTTTCATCGCAAACTGGAAGAACTCCGCCAGGGCAAGAAAATAATAAGAGCAGTCCCACCCGTGATTCGGGCGTGACCGTATTTCTTGCCAAAATCCCGTTCCATCCCGGTACTCCGAAGACATCATTTTAGCCCAATCATGCGTCAAGCTGGAATCGAAAAGCCAGGCGCCCGGATCCGCCGGAGATATCTGGAGTTTCTGATGCAAGCCATTCTTGAAATACGTAGCGTTTACCCTCATCAGTTGCAGGCCGCCGGGGATGCGCTTTTTTTTATCCCTGCCCGGGTAAAACTCCAGATTCGTGAAGGTGAACGGGCTTCCCATCGTCCTTTCCCCTTTCAACGGGTACAGGAATTTACGGTGATGCCTACAAAAGTCGTATATTTCTTTTGTACGGTGACCCATTGCATCTATAACGCACCCGATCACCTGATGCTCGTTGCCGTCGGCGTCGAGATACGTCTCTTTCATGATCTCGATCAGCGCTTCTTTAGTCTCGACGTATCCCCGTCGGACTCCCCACGATGGTTGGTCCTTACCGTATCCGGCCGCCCTGACCTCGTACCAAAACCCGCCAGTCTCGTCGTCTCCCTGAGTGTCAGCCGCTCCAAGCAGACCTGCCACCACTCCGCCGCCTGGCAGTACTCCGGGCGGGCGGTCGTCTGCGAGTGCAAGGATCGAGTCGACGTGGCGGTCAGTACCCGTCATCCGGAAAGGTTCCCCTAGACCGGAGTTGATAAAACCCTGCAGCTCCTTTACTTTCTCCGGGCCCTCCGGCATCCGCATAATAACACAAAACCGCTGCACTAATGTCGGCAGGCTGCCGGCATCAAAGAGGCTTACCAGGCGGGAGGCCTGAAGGCACATCTTTCTTTCATGCTCATCAAACTCATTCCGGGAAACTTCTTTCCCGAGCTTCACCGCCTGTTTTCGCTGCTCATCTGTCCACAGGCCGCCGCACTCCCCGCACTGATACCGGGCTGTTTCCTGGATTTGTTTATTTGTGGCGTGCCTGCCTCCTTCCCACACCACCTGGCCGAGTTTGTGCTTTTTTCCGTCGTCTCCGCGATACTCACCATTTTCAAAACCGAAAGCATACTCGGGGGACCATTTAAGCGGCTGAAACTGGCCGCAATGCGGACACGGGCAGTGTCGATCGAAGATCGCGTCCGTCTCTTCGAATTTCAGCGCACAATTCCCGTTTTCCGTCGTGGGCGTGGAAAGGGAAATTATTTTATAAAATCCCTGGGGGTATGACGCCGGTCGCTCTGCCGAAAGCGATAGAGCTGAGCCCTCTTTATTTGTGACACTGTATCCGGGCTTGTCGATCTCGTCCCGGATAATGATCCGAAACGCCCGAGTACCCAGCATCGACACAGATGACGCCCAAGCCCCGCCCAAATAAGCGCCGTTCGTGAATTCTGCGTCGTGTTTATTGAATTTCTTCTCATCGTACAGGCCCGCGAGCTCCGGGGAGTCTTCAAAAGCCTGTTTGATTTTCTTTTTCATGATGTATTCAGCGGTAAGCTGGTCCGCCAGCACGATGCCGACAGACGACGGCTCCTGTCGGGTATAATAGAGCACCACGGCGACAAGCAGCGTTGTGGTCTTAGCCGTCTGCGCCGCCGCCATGACCGTGACCTCGTCCCAGCGGGAAGATGCGCACGCATCCATCACAAACTCCCAGCACGGAACCATTTCCAGCAAGAAACGCCCTTGAACGGCGCTGTTTTGGTCCAACACGAGGACTTTTTCGGCGTGCTTCGATAATGATATCCGCTCCGGCGGGCGGGCGGCTGCCCGTTCTTCTGGCGTCCAGTTTGTCATTTCTTAACGGTCAAAAGGATGCGGGCGTCCCCGACATCCTGAACAGTTACCGAGTATATGCCGGGCTTATACCAGATACGCCGCCCGGCTCCTGTGGCCCGTTGGTCCCTGGACGCCAGCTCGCCGCAATCCGCCATAATACAAGCAGGGCCCTCCGTCCATTCCGGAAAAAAAGCTTTGATCATCCCCATAGCGATACCGAGCGTCTGGGAGTTCCGCTCCATGGCGTCGGTCAGGAAACCCATGGAAAGTGTCACCGCTTTTATGCCCTGCCCCTTCTTCCCGGTGATCTCCAGGAGGCAAGTTCGGCCTTCCGACTGATACAGCGCTTTCGTCTGTCGACCTTCTTTTTTCATCTCATGAAATTCGAAAACTTCGAACTCGGAAAGGGTCTCTATTAAAATTTCAGGGTTCATTTTTTAACTCTCCAGTAATCTATGCCTATTCCGGCGGACAGAACTTGCCCGCTCTGGCGAAGTTATCCCGCATTTTCCATTGTTCGTTATCTATGATTTCTTGGATCGCTATTTTGTCGGACTGATCCCGTAAAAACGGAGAGATCAAACCGACAAGTCGGAAGGAGAGCGCCCCGAGACCATTGGACACCTCGACTACCCGGGCCCTCCATCCCGGATACACGTCTTCTTTTTTCATAAGCGCCCCGGAATCCAGCTTTTCCTTGATCTCTTCCCGGCGGGCTTTCGCCCACCAGTACTTTCGCCGGGCGGCGTTCATGCCCTCGTCTTCTACTTCCATCTTGCCGTCGTACAGATGAGCAAGCCACCAGGCGTGAACTTTTTTCAAGTCGTACTTTCCCCGGCTTTCTTTGGGGCAACCATTTTTCGTCCACTTGGCCAGGGTTTTCAGGCTCACCTCGAAAAAGGCGGCGGTTTCGTTGGAAGTCAGTAGGAGACTGAAACTTTTACCAGGGCCAGTGGTCGCTTTCACTCTCCCCCCTCTCTGAAGTAGTGATACGGTTTGACTGTATCAGTTACGTGGCCCAAGCCCTCCACCACGAACCTGCGGACCAAGGCGGACCTGGACAAATTCTGGTCCTTGGCCGCTTCGTCGAGTTCGTCCAGGAGAGCTTGTTGCATCTGGACGGAAAATATCTTCAGCCTTTTATTTTTCGTCTCTACTCTCACGTTCCTTTACCCCCTGCAAAGTGCATGCGCACTCAGTCATAGCGAGTGGCCGCTGGTCTTTCCTTATCCACCCGCCACACAGCGGGCAAATGATTTCTTCGGCATCTCCAGCCAAGTGCCAGAGCTTTTCGTTTTGTTCATTTTCAGATATATGCATTTTTCCGGCCTCTTGTCAACAAGATTGCGCTTTTTCAACTACACGAATTCAACATCAAACTCATTGTAATCACCCTGCCCGGTTCCGGTTTCATCCTCAAACGGGCAGTTTAAGTTCTCGTCACAATAAGCAATGATTTCGTCTTTTTTCGCCTCGCCCTGCAGGATTATACCGCCCATTGCGTGGGCCTCCACGTATTCAGCGTAAATTTTACCCTTGCCGCTGTCTATCTCTATGGATGTCAGCATTTTGGTTTCTCCTTTGTTTCCGGGCTTGGGCTGATTCCCTCCCCGATTGTTGGCGGTGATGTTGTCCGGGTCTTTGATCCGGGCGAAATTCATTTTTCTTCCTCCTTATGTGCCCCGGCGAACCGGGGCTGGTTGTGGGCGGGTTGTGTTTATCTTGCCCGGTTTCCGTCTTTGTCGAAGCCCTTTCGAGCCAGCCACTTTTCGGCCCCTTTTGCTGTCTTGAAAAATTTGGAAGAAGAAAACGTGGTGGCCAAGAACTCACCGTTTATTTTTTCGATTCCGACACTCAAGCTTTCGTTATTTCCGGTATCGATTGTTTTCATTGTTTGGCTCCTTTGTGCCCCCTTTCGGAGGCGG
>Ga0180438_10001278_pt1 | contig 44643 bp, 42 predicted proteins | sample SS_ome_12_FD_132455 | JGI IMG/M metagenome (GOLD analysis project Ga0180438, IMG submission 132455) | Hypersaline lake sediment archaeal communities from the Salton Sea, California, USA - SS_3_D_2 metaG | ecosystem: Environmental > Aquatic > Non-marine Saline and Alkaline > Hypersaline >...
AATAAAAAATAATCTGATTATATATGAATGGTTGGATGACGAGACTCAATATGCGCTGTTAAAAACCGCTGATATTATAATCTGTAGATCAGGTCATGGATCAATTACGAAAGCACTCACTTTCGGCAAACCTCTAATTCTAATTCCTACACCAGACCACACTGAACAAAACCTTAACGCCAAAAGAGCAGCTAAACTTGGTATAGCAGTAATGCTGAATCAGAAAACACTTACCAAGAGAACTTTACTGAATGCAATTACTGAAATTAGTAATAATACACTGATCAAGGAAAAAGCAGAAGGCTTTAGCAACTTAGCTCAGAATCTTAATTCAATAGAGTCAACTGTAGGATTAATCGCAGAGACAATATCAAAACGTGTTATTGTGTCCGATTGATCTTTTATAGAATAATTGGAGAGATGATATGTTATGGCATCTAAAAATAACATTTCATTTTGTCCAAATATAATTATTATTGACCTTGACGGTACACTAGTTAAATTTCAAATAGATTATTTGAGTGCAAGAAAAGAGGCATTGCTTCTAATTAAAAAATATTCTGTTCTACGAAATTTGAATTTCACCTTAAATGATAATATATTCTTTATGGATCTTAAAATTGAGGAATTTCTAGTTAACAATAATCTATCAGAAAATGTTTACAAAGAAATCCATGACAAACTAATATCGATTTTAGAAAGATATGAAATGGATTCAGCTAAGAAAGCTAGATTACTACCATCAGTTAAAGAAACACTTGCCCGATTAAAAGACATGGGGTGGACCTTGATTCTTTTTACTGCTGATGGAGAAAATGCAATGAATGTTATCGTCGATAAGACAGGAATTAAAGACTTCTTCGATATTATGATTTCAAGAGGAGAATCGATGGAGGTAAAACCACATCCAAACCATATTAAATCAGTGATTTCAACGATGGGGTCAAGTCCTAAAGAGATTATTGTTGTTGGTGATAGTGTTGCAGATATGGAATCAGGTAAACATATTGGAGCTATTACTGTGGGTGTAACAAGTGGGCTTGGATCCCCAAAAGAATTAGCTAAAGTTAATGTCGATTATCTTCTAGGATCTATAGCTAAGCTTCCCTGTTTGCTAAAACATATACGTGGTGATATCGATTGTCAATGAATGACGCGGTCATTATTGGTTTTTTACAAGGATTGCTAGAATGGCTTCCTGTAAGTAGCAAAAGCATGATAATTCTTTATCTTGTAAATGCTGCTTCTGTAAGTGGTGAAACGGCATATTCTTTAGCGATGTTTCTGCATTTCTCGACGGCAACAACAGCTTTGATAATGTTTAGGTCTGATTTTTTAAAAGTTATAAAATACATAATAACACGTGAGTATTCTTCATGTAAAGATTGTTCAGTTTTATTCAGAAGTCTATTAGTGACAATTGTTGTTAGTGCAGCTATTGGGTTACCACTGTATCTTTTGACTAACTTTTTTATTTTGGGATTAAGTGGTATCCTTCTAACTTGTTTCATAGGGGTATTCTTGATTTTTACAGGTCTTTTTCTCAAATTTTCCAAGAGTATTAAAGGGTTTAAATCTTTAGAACAGATTACGCCAGTTGATATGATCCTGGCGGGTGTTATGCAAGGGTTGTCTGCTTTACCTGGTCTTAGTAGGTCTGGGCTTGTTGCTTCGACTCTTCTAATGAGAAACGTTGAAAAAGAAACGGCACTTCGATTGACTTTCATTATATCTGTACCGATAATCTATGGGATGGGAATTGCAGAACTTGTCATAGGTTTAGGTTTTCGAACTAGCTTGGAAGAATTCGGTGTAATAAATATCTTGATTGCTTTAGCAACTTCTTTCATATTGTCTTTAATTTCCCTTAGGATGATGTTGGAACTGGCTAGAAGACTGGATTTTACAAAATTTCTAATTAGTTTTGGGGGTCTTACTTTGGGTCTCTCTTTAGTGACCATACTGCTGAGTTAGAATTTTGTTTATTGAATTAAAATCAAGTTTTTATCTTTCAATATTTTTTTCATATATGCGTCTGAAAGTCCATCTGATAGCATTTTTTAGCTCTAATAGTCTCTTTTGATCTCCAAAATTATGTACAACTAACACCTTTAGGTTGCCTTTCTCCTGATCTATTTCGTAAGTCAATTGTTCTCCTTTACTGATTTTCCCTTCTCTGAGTTCTTTTTGATCTTTAACTTTCATAGGGTCAAGGACTTTGGATACCAAGAAAGCTCTCATTGGTGGAGAGCTTACATCAAATTTCATGTTTTCACCAGGAATCACTGTTAAATTACTCCCTTCAACAAATATTTCGCCTATTTTTTTACCTTCAACAATTAGCGGTGTAATATCCTTGAGAAATTTTTTAGGTTCTGTTGGAGGATGAGTAACAGCATTAATCTGTGATTTTGGAATTTCTATTTTCCTGAAGCTTTTCTCTGCTAGAATCTCGTCGATTATGGATAGGTAAGAGTTAAGTTTTTTCGTTTCTTCGCTGAGTTCTGAGGCTCGTTGTTCTAGGTAAGCTTTCATTTCAGCGAGCTTTCTAGTATTATCTTTACTCAAGGAATTGTTAGTCTCCAATATGATCTTACTAGAATGAAATTAATAATGGTATAGACCTCATAAAATTGTCCATACAATATTAAGCTATGATTATTATGTAAATTAATATTGAAGAGGCGGTCATAATACCATTAAATGTGTGAGATAAAGGGTTGAAACGGAACTGAATAAGAATAGTCCACTCATGCGGGCAATAGAAAAGTTAGCCAAATTGAGGTTAAGTGAGGTTGCATTAAGTAGGTTTGAAAGAATTGCCGCAAAAATGGGAGTGGATGAGAATAGAGTTCTTGAGCTCTATATAGAAGCCAAAAACAATTCTGGAAGAGAACGATTTAAAAATATTAGACTTTCAGATAGGATTTTGCTACTTCCTCAATGTCTAAGATCTAGGGATTGTACTGCAAAACTTGGAGAGTTGGGTTACGAATGTAACAACTGTGGAAAATGCAAAATTGGACAATTCATAGGTGAAGCTAGATCTTTTGGATATGAAAAAATTTTCATAATATCTGGAGGAAGTATGGTTCCAAAGATCTTCGCCAAATTTAGACCTAAAGCTTTCCTTGGCGTAGGATGTTTTAAAGAACTTGTGATGGGAAGCTTTCTGTGCGAAAAATTTGGCATTGCAGGACAAGGATTGCCTTTACTTAAAGATGGTTGTCTTGAAACAGATCTGGATTGGGGAATGCTAAAGAGCATGATTTAATCGAAAATTTGTTTGCTCACGATAGCAATTGGGTCATATCACGCCTTTCGTTTTCAATTGTTCTATATCATTATTTTCATAGCCTACTTCATTGAGGATTGATTCCGTATGTTGACCTAAGGATGGTGGAGGAATCTTAATTTCTGGTTTTATTCTGCTGAATTTCACTGGTAATGCTAGTTGCTTCACATTACCTGATCCTGGGCAATTCAAATCAAAGATAAGTCCGCGATGCTCTACATGGGGATCAGTAAACACTTCATCTAAAGTTTTCACGGGAGTAAGACAAGAGTCTAAGTCGTATAAAATTTGAAACCATTCATCCCTGTTTTTGGTTTTGAAGATGTCCGATAATCTATTTATTACTTCTTTTGCTCTTTGATCTTTTGCCATTCGGTCTTCTAGAAGATCTTTCGCACCAATTTTTTCACAAAGAATTTTCCAGAACTTATCTTCAGCAGCTCCAACTGCAACATACTTTCCATCTTTTGTCTGATAGACTGAATAGAAAGGTTCTCCACCTGCAGGCCAAGTTTCTCTTTCTGGAGATTTGCCGTTAGCGATGAATTTAGCTGCCTGTATCGTCAACCATGAAACTACTCCGTCAAACATCGATATGTCAACAAATTGACCTGTACCATTCTTTTGTCGTGATATAAGTGCTAGTAGTATTCCTATTACTGCGAACATACTGCCGGCAATATCTGCAATTGGTATTCCCGGAATGATCGGGGGTCCATTTTTTTCACCTGTTAGACTCAAAATGCCTGATAAAGCTAGATAATTTATGTCATGACCAACAAGATTCTTGTAAGGACCATCTTGACCAAATCCTGTTATAGGACAATAGATTAGTTCCGGATGATCTTTCCTCAGAGTATCGTAATCTATACCTAGACGTTTGCATACACCTGGTCTAAAGCTCTCAACCAAAATGTCATAACTATTCAAAAGTCTTGTAAAGATCTCTTTTCCCTCCTCAGACTTCAGGTTAAGAGTCATACTCCTTTTGTTTCTATTCAAAGTGAGAAACATCGCGCTTTTACCTCCAATCAGTGGAGGTGTATAGCGAAGATAATCTCCTCTTACAGGTTGTTCTATCTTAAGAACATCAGCTCCCATATCTGCTAAAAGCATGGTACAATATGCGCCGGGATTAAGTCGTGTTAGATCAAGTATCTTAACGCCATCAAGAGGATTATTCAAAATGCATCACTCGTTTATCTAACATTTTTTTAAGTTCGAGGGAATCTGCTGTAGTATTTTTGAAGAGCATTTAAAGCACGTATATTTCTAAAAAGAGAAGGATATGTTGGTATTCCCAGATTCTCTAGAATCATTCGATATTCATCAATGACCTCTTGTGAAGCAAGAGTTGAAACCACCAGTGGTTTATCAGGAAATCTGTTTTTCAAGTTGGAAAAAACTTTCTTTATATCTACATCCCAAATTTTACTCTCCTTCGTAAGGCCGACAATAACTAACGATACCATGTCCACATTTGGGTCTTCAAAAAAAGATTCAAGAGCAAAAACTAAGGATTCTTCAGCATTGCCCATTCCTTGACGCACTAACTCAGCATCAAGAGGATTTCTAACAATGCCGAATCCAGGTGCTTTACTAGTTAGCTTCTCCATAGTCTCCTTAGTAAGATTCGCAATTTGCATCCCATAATGCTCTATTGCGTCGGCGCTCATAACGCAACCTGCCCCCGTATATGCTATCACGCCAATTCGATTTCCTTTTGTCGGGGGAAGAAATGCAAATGCTTTGATCAGATCTAGTAATTCTTCAATATCTGATACTCTAATTATTCCAGTTGTTTTACATAACGCCTCGAAGATCTCATCTCTCACCATTAGTGAGCCTGTATGAGTAAGAGCGGCATCTCCACCAGATTTTGACCGAGCTGATTTGAGAATCAGAATTGGCTTCTTTTTTGAAACTTTTTTAGTTATTTCGAGAAATCTTCTTCCGTTATTAATCCCTTCTGCATAAATTCCTATAACTTGGGTTTCTTGATCTGCTTCAAGATATTCTAGAATGTCTGAGTCGTCGAGATCCGATTTATTTCCTAATCCTGCGACTTTACTCAGACCATATTTCTGAGTAGATAGTATATGTTCAAGTAGAACAGAAGCAAACATTCCTGTTTGTGAAATTATCGATACTTTACCTTTTCTCGGTTTTGTGATTTTTACGAATACAGATGTGTAACCATTAAACACATTAAGAATGCCTGTTGTATTAGGTCCAGCGATTCTGATTCCAGCAGAGCCTGCTATCTTCAGGATATCTTTCTCAAGTTGGATTCCTTCTTCTCCAGCTTCTTTGAATCCTGATGTGCATATTACTGCGGCTTTGACATTTTTTTCAGCAGATTCCTTCAATATTTGGGGTACATATTGGGCTGGTACTATTATTGTTACATTATCAATATTCTCTGGGATTGATGCAACATCAGGATAGCATTTGAATCCTAAAACAGAGTCTCTTTTTCTATTGACAGGATAAATTTTACCACGAAATTCCATATCGATAAGGTTTCTCATTATATGGTATCCAAATTTCTCTGGATCTTCAGACGCCCCAACAACCGCAACGCTCTCAGGTTCGAAGAGACATCTAAGTGAATCCTTTCCCAAGATATTCTTTGCCTCACTAATTTCTGTATCTTTGAATTTCGACTTACCTTTTTATGTTCTAATAAATCTTGACTAATTGGGAGGATATTTAGCTAAACGATCAATGAGAAAATTTGGGAAAATTTGAGTTTCTTTAATTTTATTTTCGCTTTATGACTGGAACCGCTGCTCTAAGTTCTTTAGTATATGAATGTCTAGGATGATGTATTACTTCTAAGGCAGGTCCCAATTCGACAATTTTGCCAAGATGCATTACCCCTATTCTGTCACAAATATATTTGGCTACAGCAAGATCATGAGTTATAAACAAATATGTTAGATTGTATTTCTTTCTGAGACCTAACATTAAGTGTAACAATTCTGTCCTCACAGAAACGTCTAGCATAGATACAGGTTCATCGGCCACAATGAAATCAGGTTTTAACACTAGAGTTCTTGCCAGAGCAACTCTTTGTCTTTGTCCTCCGCTTAACTCATGTGGATACCTGTCAATGAAATCTTTAGCAGGACTTATCGTAACATCTTCTAATGCTCTCAGTACCATGTCAAGTCTTTCTTTTCTATGAATCCCAATATCGTGGACTTGAAGTGGTTCAGCAACTATATCGTAGACTTTCATTCTGGAGTTGATTGATTCAAATGGATCTTGAAAGATCATCTGCATTTGTCTTCTGAAAATTTTCATTTCAGAATGTTCGCTGACATTAGTGAAATTTGATCCATCAAAAAATATTAGTCCACTATCTGGCTCTTCTAGTCTAAGAATTGTTCTTCCGAGAGTTGTTTTGCCACTTCCACTCTCGCCAACTATGCCGAGTATTTCGCCTTTATTGATGTCTAATGTAACATCATCGACTGCATTGACAAATTTGCTTTGACCCTGTAATTTCTGGAAAATGGTGCTAGATTTCTTGTAGACTTTCTTAAGGTTTTGAATTTGAACTAGGGCAGTCAAAACTGAACTCCTCTATTTAAGATGGCAGAGGACATAATGATCTTTCTCAACTTCATGGTATTCTAATTTTTCTTCCAAGCACTGTTTGATGTTTTCTTCACATTTTGAATAGAAGGAACAATCAGAACCAGAATCGGAATCTGATTTTATTTCGGAGATTGTTGTAAGTTTATCCTTTCCATTTTCAATATCGGGGTAGGATCCAATAAGAGCTTTAGTATATGGGTGAATGGGATTAGAGAATATTGATCTTGAATCTGCCTGCTCAACTATTCTTCCAGCATACATTATGGCGATTTTATCACATATTTCAGAAAGGATTGAGAGATCGTGTGTTATGAAAATTAGAGATAAACCCAATTTTGACTTGAGGCTATCTAGAAGTCTTAGGACTTCAGCTTGTGTTATTACGTCTAAACCTGTTGTAGGTTCATCTGCAATGAGCAAGCTTGGATTACAAGCTAAAGCCATTGCCATAACTGCTCTCTGTTTCATCCCACCGCTAAATTGATGTGGATAGTCCTTTCCCCTCTCTTTGGGTATGTTTACCATCTCAAGAAGTTTCTCAGTTCTTGTCTGAGCATCTTCTGAACTGACACGATCGTGAGTGGTTATGGCTTCAATTATTTGTTTATTGATCTTGTGGATTGGAGTCAAAGCATTCATGGCTGCTTGAGGTACAGTTGAAATTCGTTTCCATCTTAACTTTGTCCTGAACTCTTCCTCTTTCATGCGTAGAATATCAAAGTCTTCGAAAAGTATTTTGCCTTTCAATACTTGAGCATTTGTTGGAAGCAGCTTAAGTATTGATTGAGCAATAGTGGATTTGCCCGACCCCGACTCGCCTGCTAAACCGAATGCTTCACCATTATTCACTTCAAAAGAAACTTTATCGACAGCGTTTATGGAGCCTCGTTGAGTAGTATATGATATGCTCAGAGAATCGATTTTCAGCAGGCTATCAGAAGTTTCAGGAATATGTGACATGTCATTTTTTCCTAATAGTTGTTATTTCTAATGTCTTTTTTGTAAATAGTACATAGTCAAGTACATGCTATTTCTTTTAAAGAGTATCAAAACGGAAGCTGTGTATGTGACCTAACTGGTGAGCGTCCACAAGAAAATACTCGCTGACACTTGCAAAAATTCTAAAAGAAAAAATGAAGGGAACACAAAAACTGTTTAGGCTTTACGTTTTTTGATAATGTAGGCTGTTGATGCAGCTACGATTAGTCCGCCCAGTATCATGTAGGGTGCGAGTAATTCGATCTTGTCTATTGGTGCAGAGATTCCACCGACAGTTGCAGGTTCAATTTGATTGACTTCAAGATCTATTTTATTCCAAGCAATCCCTGCTGTTGCTCCTTCTATGTTTGATTCTTCAATTCTTATTTTTGAGATGCCTGATCCTAAACAATGGAAGGTAATGGTAATCCAAGAGGCGTCTTGACTAAATGGAGGACCCAAAGCTCCTAATTGGATAAGACCTGGGATTTGGCTGAAATATGAAGGCGCCCAACCATTCCCTGTAACGTGGCTTACATGACTAACATACTCCATCATAGTTGTATCCCACTCGACACGAGTATCGAACTCTATCATTGAAGCCGGCAGATCACGAATCCATATGTCTACCGTAAACTCTCCACAAACCCCAACTGTTGAAGGGCCTTCAACAGCAATATTAGCGATTTGTCCTTTACATGATGATGTTGAACTTAAAACGATCACAGATACAAGTAGAACTGAAAGCAGAAATTTGAACTGTCCACCCATTACAACCAACGGTACTAATCATGACACAATTCTATATAAAAGGTTAATTACCTAAAAAAAGAGTAGCAAACACTCTCGCTTAACTGTTCCCTTCTTTTTTGGTTTTGTATGTGTCTTAGCTGGTGAGCACACACACAAGAAAACTCCTCCTCTTTTCTCCTGCCGTCAGTATCTCCTGATTGGTGGAATCCTAGACTACCAGACCCAAGGCAGAAGTCTGTATCTGACATTATGAGCATAATCGGAGTATCCGTCTAGTTCATTTTGGAGCGTCCTATCCTCCAAGGCAGTGCGTATGAATAACAGTATAACAACAATTCCCGCTGGAATTAATCCGAAGATTGAACCTATTATGAGAGGAGTTGATACGATCGCCAAGATTGCTCCAACGTAGCCTGGGTGCCTCACAATTCTATATGGGCCAGTTGTCACCACTTTGTGATCTCTATCACTCTGGATACGAACAACAGCCTCGTAGTACGGGTTTGATATGGCCGCCCAGACACCAAGGACCGCGCCAACAACTAGCATGATGAAACCCACTGTTGTGTAAATGATGCCGAGACTCGACCATTGGAATCTACCTACGTCTAATCCTATAACTGCCAGCAGGACGACGTACTGTATCACCAATACCGCTGGCATCAGAACCTTATCCCATGCTTTGATGTCTTGCTTTGTTATTGACTGGGCGCGGCCCATAATGAGCGTTGGATTGAATTTCGAGATTAGCATCACGCTTGCAAGAGTTTGGATGGAGATTGCCCCCAAGTAGATCCAAACACGTGGCAAGTTAAAACGACCCGCTGAAAGAAACAAGACTACGGCCTGTAGTATCAATATTAGAGGCAATCGCACAAGATATTTAGTTGGAACCTGACCTAACCGCATCCTACGCTCATCCCTACCTTTACGTCATTCGTCTAGAGGTCTTTCCGATTGGATTAACAGCACATTTCCTTGTCTCGATCTTGTTACTAAGCCCTTCGGCTTTCTTCGAATAGAACCAGATAGCCTTCATTGAGTCTGCGCCTTCGTCGTTGAGGTATTTTGTGTGTGTCCTATTTGGTAAGAGCATCGTAATTTGGACTGTTGGTTTTTGTTTTTTTTGTGTGTGTGCCTTAGCTGGTGAGTAAACACTAAAACTAACTGGCTGTCAGGTTAATTTGCATGTTTAAATGTTGCGTTTGAACGCTCCTGATTGGAAGATTTTAAGTAAAAATTTCATGTTGATATGTTATTTAGAGTTGATAGACTTGAATTGGCTAAGTAAAACTATGAACAATAAAATATGCATAGTAATGGTTGCTGTAACTCTTTTAGCATTTGGGAGCTTATCAGCAAATGCTGTAGAAGCAGAATCTCCAGGTCCTGCACCTAATTCAGGTGATGGGATACCAGATGGGTCGGGAATGGATAACCGATTTCAGAATGGGGATCCTGAAGGAGAATCTCCAGGTCCTGCACCTAATTCGGGTGATGGTATTCCGGACGGTAGTGGATTTTAATTAAGCTACCAAATTAAATATTCTAAACTTATTTTTTCTATTTTTTTTTCGTCGTCGTTTTTTGAAAGATTTTGTTGTGTGTGTGTCCTACTTGATGAGAGCAGCTTAATTTGTACCGTTAGATTGTTTTATTGTGTGTGTGCTCACTAGCTATGGCACACACACAGTATGGAAAATGTCTGCAGCTCGCTATCGCTCGCTGGTGTGTGAGGTAAAGGAAAGGTAAAGTCAATGGGATGGTAAGGGTAAGGTAAAGGTAAGGTAAAAGTAAGAGGTAAAGGGTAAAAATGAGGTAACGTTACCAGTAATATTACCGGTAACCAGGTAACGGTAACCTGGTTATTCTTTCTTGTAGAGGTATCCGAGAACAAGACCAAATACTATTGCTTGCACTAATCCTAGGAAACCAGATACAGCATTTATGGGCAGATAATCTGGAGTAAACGAATACGATTGAAAATAGATGACTGCTATCAAGAAGAGTAATCCACCATACATGAGACCTTTTGAAATACCTTTACCTGGAATTAGATCATAGATTCTCGCAAAGATTATGCCTTGTAAGCATCCCCAGATCACATTGAGACCAATATAATCTCTTGCTTGACTAATTGCAACTATCCCTGAAAAAATTCCTGGAACTATTACCCAGAGATTTAAGATCCATTGACCTAAAGTACCAGTAATGACAACTGATGCCCCACCAATAAGTCCAGCAATAATTCCAGCTTTAACACCGTTTCCGAAATTATATGTGATACTTTCCAGAGGCAAATTTTTCTTAAATAAAATTCCAAGTATAATGCCATAAATGGATAAAACAAAAAAACTAATGAAAATAAATCCTGCCACGTAAGACCAACCATATACTGCCATGAAACTCATTGGACGAACTACAGAGATTAACCAAAGTATAAGACCAAATAAAAACCCCTTCATGTACCCTTTCTTCGGAATTAGATCATAAAAAACCGCAAATAATACACCGAATATGACTCCCCAAACTGAACCATATATCAGTATTCTTAGAAGATGCATTTCTAAGGAAAGAGATCCAAAAACATATTCAGGTTTACTGACTTCGATACCAATTGCAATATTGGAAAAAACGATCTTCACAATCCCAGCAATAATTCCCGCAATTAAACCTGAGATTGCGCCTTTCTTCCAGGAATCAGTCAATGTCTCTACCAAGAACTATTGGTATTATCATGTACTGTAATTAAGAATTAGTGATTGAAAGGGAAAAAGTAGAGTATTTTAACGAACACGTCCCCCGAAAATTCAAATTAAAAATCACATGTCTTGATTATGTTAAGGATTCAATATCGCGCGCTTAGAATATATTAAGTTGTACCAGAGTCTGCCCCTTGTCTACTTCTCTTTCAACAGTTAGCCCAAAAGTGTAAAACCCTCTCACCCATTTACGGTTTTCAGCTGGAACTATTGTCATCCAATAGAAACCATGTTGAGAGTTAATCGATTTAACTATGGAACCAACCTTTTTTATTTCAACAGCTGAACCGCCACGCGCAACATCTATCGTATAAATTTTAAAATTCTGTTCAGTAAGGTCTGTTATAGGCTCTCCACCAAAATCTGTGACAGACACGTAGATCCTATTTTCTCCATTAGTATCAGCACGTCCTCGAACCATTTTAGCTCCTGCTTCTATTATGAATCTTGCCAAGACATCTCCTCATAAATAATTATGATAAGGTAATATACAATATTATTCCAAGGTTTGTTTTAATAAAGCGCGCGCTAACCTCTGCCTTTAGAAATATCTAAACTCAAAAATACCAGTTATCGCGTCAAATCCAGCTAGCGTTGCTATTCCCAAAACTGCTAGGATTAGTACAACAATGAACAAGGCAATCACGAGTAATATGGCCAGGAGTAAAGTTTTCATCCATCCTGTATCAAAGAAGTGTTTTATCAGTGTAAGCCAGACTATCAAAGTTATGATAAATCCGAGTAATCCATGAACCAATGTTCCAAGTATCGTAGCGCTAATTATTCCTAGTGCGCTTATCCATATGGCGTCTGTGATTTTTGCTTTCTCTTTTCCAACCATTGACCGGCCGACAAACCAAAGGACAGGAGTGACTATGATTATTCCAATGATTATCTGTATCACTATATTCATTAGATTTATTCCGTTCATAGTATTTCCCTGTTCTGCATATTTCTATTAAGATATAAAACTAATTCATTATCATGATCTTTTGAATAGATTCAACTTATCATGTCAGTTAATCTGTTCTTTCTAATACCTTATTTGATCTCGAACGTGCGCGTATTCTGTGCCCCAAAGCTTATGAGCAAGTGTTACCTTAGGTAACATGTTATCTAAAGTAAGCACGCGCGGAGGTGATTAAGATGGTTGAAAAGAAAAAGAAAACATCAGTTAAAGCAAAGAAGAAAACAGGGGAGATTGCACCATGGTACCCTACAGATTATCTGCAGGATATAGATCGCATATTCAGAGACTATTCAAGGGGTTTAGGAAGTATGCTATCTCCAATTGGATCCTGGATGAGACCTTGGTCACCGTTCGAACTACCTGAAGTGAGAGAGCCTTCGACAGACCTAGTCGATGCTGGCAACGAATATCGAGTCCATGCCGAGATTCCTGGCGTCTCGAAGGAGAATTTGAACATCACTGTAGTTGCAAGAGGCATCGAGATAGAAGGGGAAGCTAAAACAGACATCGAGGAAGAGGAGGCGGGGTTCGTACGTAGGGAGAGAAGTTACTCTATGGTTCATAGGAGCCTACCGTTTCCTGAGGAGGTCATTCCAGAGAAAGCTGAGGCAACGCTGAAAGACGGACTGCTAGAGGTTAGGATCCCCAAGAAGACACCTACCGAAATCAAAAAACACAAGGTAGAGATCAAATAGGCCTTACGTATCTCTCTTGATTCACACGTGCACGTCAGGGATACAACGTACGCAGCCTAAAAAGAAATTTACACAATTATATCGGTTCAGGAAGAGACAGAGAAAAAAGAGTAAACAGAGAAATGAGACTAAATCGAGCAGGAAATCTAACTGGTTCCGGCAGAGAAGTTCAGAATAAGGGTAATGATTACGCGCTCGCATACAAATGAAGTGACTGTGATGGGCTGGTACTGTCCGAAGTGCCGTGCGCAATTCGTTGAGTTTCAATCAACCTGCTCTTACTGTTTTGTGCCTCTAAAGAAGTCGAAGTACGAGGACCGGATTTAGTGCGCACTTGGCTGAATATTTGAGAATTCTACAGTCTTCGTTGTCACGCATCGTTGGTGACCACACACATGAGTTCGTCGTCAATGTTAACATCCCGTAACAGTGAAGGCGTCTTCTGTACCTCGGTAGGCTAGGCCAGCGTGCGATGTGGTGAAGACGTATTAAATATATTTTTTTGGCTAGCGTGAATGAAATGACGAGCGAAATGATGGGAAAGTAGAAATAGATTCTGGAGATAACCGGCCGAAGGCTCTTGAATCTGACAAACTGGAGGTGATAGGAGAAAAAATGATAGAAGAAACAAATGAAGAAGAAATGCAAGAGGATGAAGATGATGAAGCTGCAGAAGAGGAGGACCACACTCATAGAGATTAACATCTTCCACAAAGAACAATCACTGCCATTGGATGACCTTGAGCATTTAAGAGAAAATTATCGAGTTAGGTGTGTAGTTAGTTAAAAAAATTTCAAAACAAAACTTCCACGTGGATATGAAAGTTCCACGTCAAAAAATACACTTCCACGATCAGCCTATAACCCCGTTATTACCTATATCCCCCCTTAGCTGGTGAGCACACACACACACTAAAATAACTGCTCGCTAACGCTCGAAAAGAAAAATGGAAAAGATGAAGAGAGAATGAAGTTCGTCTAGTCTTTGCGTTTCTTGATTACATAGACTGTTGATACTGTTATGATTAACCCTGCTAATGCGATGTAAGGTGTTAGCATCACGAGTTTGTTTGTTGGCGTGACTAGTCCTCCAACAGGCAGAGGTGCTATTTGATTCACAGACGCTTTTAAAACACTCAACGTGTTATCTCCATCGCCGGGATCCTTATAATGAGCGCTTCTCACGTTGATTGGTGTATTCCCCGGAGCTGTGCAGTGAAATGTTATTGAATACCAAGATCGGTCACCTTGAAATGGTTCTCCACTTGCGGAATATGTTATTTCACCTGGGGTGGTAGATGAGGTGCTTGCTCCCCAACCACTTGGCGGAGTTGTAGTACCGCCTACTATTTCCATGGAATCAGGGTCATATTCAATTGTAAACCACATTTGTTTAGCTTGTGTTGAAAGATCACGTATCCAAATTTCTATTGTAAATTCGGTACTTACATTAACCTCTATTATTCTGGATCCATTAGATTCTACATAAAGAGTATCCGATTGAGCTTCTACTGGCAGACATAAGCCTAAAACCATCGATATTAACAAAAATGCTGAAATAATCAGTTTCTTAGAGGCCAAAACAAATCAAAATTAATCTTCAATTTTAGACATATAAGCATTTGGCAGCTACATTTTAACAATTTATGATCGCTTAGCGTATGTGAAAGTGTGACTTTTTTTCCCAAATCTTATTTTAAAAATTTCTAAATTGTGTGTGTGTCTTAGCTGGTGAGAGCATTTCCCCACAAGACTGAATGACAAATCTCACTGAAGATCATTAGTTGAGATAAGAACTAAACCTCGCAAAAAGAGTTATAAGCTTATTATAAAATCAATTGTTCACCGGTTATAGAGTTGACGAAATTCAAAATTGTTATTTGTTTACTTTTGACGACTCTGGTTCTTGCAGTATCAGCGAATGCAGTCCAATCACAGTCTTCAAACATATTATTCGCGGCAGTCTATGAAAGGGATAGGGCAGGTGACGAAGGTCTCGATGATATATGGATTAGTATCCATAGGTCCAGGGGGTTCATTGAAGAGGTTCAGGTCACGGATACAGAATTTGATGAGGATGATCCATCAATAGCTATGGCGTCAAATGGAAATATGATAGTCACTTGGGACATTGAAGGTAACACAGTATATTACTCGGTACTTGATTTAGATGGTAACTTTGTTAAAAATCCGACAGCACTTAGTACTGGACCCAACGACAGAGATGCATGTGTAGCTGTTACACCGAATAATGTTGTTGTCGTTGTATGGGAATCGTATGACGGTACCAGTACTGACGGTGTAGCATATGTCACGATGGATGTCAATGGTAATAATGTTAGCGCTGAGAAGCGGATAACAGGAGTGACTGGAGACATAGACGATCCTACAGTCGCTGCCTCAACCAAGAACAATGATGACAATAGAGTGGTTATTGTCTGGGAAGAGTATGATGGAGCAAACGAACAAGTTGCCTTTACAATCTTGGATAGCAATGGAAACACATTAGTTGCAAAAAAGACAATAACAACAACCACAGACTCGAATGAAGAGATCAACGCTGCTATACTTCCAAATGGTAACGCAGTCATAGTCTGGGAGGGGGACGGTACAAGTCCAGGTGATGATGTCGGTTATGCTATAATAGATAGTTCGGGAGGTTTAGTTGTTCCTGTTACTTTTCTGGCTCGTCCAAACGATATAGATTCTCCTTGCGTTACAGCTACTCCTGAGGGCAATATTATAATTGCATGGGATGAGGAAGGTGCAGGTGGAAATGATGATGTATGGTATATGGTTTTGAATTCTAGCGGCAATACGATTAAATCAGCTAGTAAATTGACAGTGTCTGATGAGGATTTAGATGAACCAGACGTTGCAGTTGATCAAAATGGGAAAGCAGTCATCATCTACGAGCAACCGCTATCTCCAGACGATAGAATAGATTTTTCCATATTAAATTCTGTTGGTAACAAGTTGGGTGGAGGACAACTTACTGATGGAATTCCTGATGATACACTTGATGGTGATGGAGGATGGAGACAGGTTACGACCAGACCTGGCGGTCAAGCAGCTGTAGGAGGAGTCGTAAATCAAGTGAACAAGCTTGAGATACTAACACCCTACATAGCACTAGTAGGATTAATCATAGCAGTATCGTCAGTCTACGTTATTAAGAAACGTAAAGACTAAGCATATTTCTCACTACAACTTTTTCCTTTTCTTTTTGGTCTAGCGAAGCGAGACATTCTTTTATTGTGTGTGTGCCTTAGCTGGTGAGAGCATCCAAGATTTGTAATGGATTTGAATGTAGTCTGACTAATCCACTGTCTTCTGAGTCTATCATTCGAATTGTTAATCACGAACGCTATTATATCTAATCGATAACAGTTTTTAGTCAGATAATTTTCATGAAAGTTAAAGTAAATTCCAGAAGGATTAGCATTTGGCGAAATACTTTATTTCGATTCTTTTAGTAATTTTACTTTTTCAAGGTTTAGATTTCACAATTGTATATGGCCAGAATATTCAATCTGAATATCCGATTAACGGTCCAAGAGTTGATGAGATTCTATTCGTGTATCATGGGACGCCGGAAGCTTCAGTTGCTGCACTTAGAAAAGGTGACATAGACATTCTTTCAGATATATTCCGAGCTTCAGATGTAAACGCTCTATCGGAAGATCCAAATCTGAACTTAACCTTCACCCCCCAGACCCACTATTGTTATGTCGCTTTCAACATACGCAATTCACCTTTGAATAACAAAGAGATCAGGAAAGCTATAGCTCATTTAGTACCAAGACAGGAGATCGCAAATAGACTCTTCGAAGGCATTACTGTTACTCCCATATTGTACGAAACATCGCCAACATTCGGAAAATGGCACAATCCTGACGTTGATGTATATCCATATGATCCGTCAAAAGCAGAAGAAATACTCATTTCAGCAGGATTTAGTTGGGATAACAATGGTAGGCTTATTGATGAAAATAGCAATCTTGTAGAAAAGATTACTATGATCTCACCAACCCAAGAGGAAGCACCAACATCTTATGAAATTACCAAGTTAGTGGTTGAAGAAATGAAGAAGGTTGGTATTGATGCTTACCAAGAAGGAGTGGCTTTTGATGCTTTACTAACTAGAGTCTTAACTGAACGAGATTTTGATATGTACTTCTTATGTGTTTCAAATCTCGGAAGATTCCCAAGATGGCTATATGATTACTATCATTCAAATCTTGACGTTCCAGATGGAGATAATACCCCTGGAGTAAGAGATATTCAACTTGATCAGCTTCTATACAAGTTCAGATTTGAATCAAAAACAGATGATGAAGCAATGGAAGCCATACTGGATGCCCAGGATATAATTGGAGATCTTGCGGCGAGAACTCCTGTATATTCAAGATATCAAATAGAAGCGTACCGAAAAGGTTGGGTAGGCATGATCAAACATAGAGGTGTTGGATATTTCTCTTCAGGAGCGTTCTGGACGTATCTTAATCTACATGCATCAGAAGCTGAAACTGGGGGCACTGTAAAGATCGACATAGGAGGAAAGGTAAGGACACTCAATCCACTGTATGGGACCGGCGCCTATGGACAGAAGATTATCACATTGATATACGATTCATTATTGGCCTCAGATCCTGAAACAGGTGAGGTTGTTCCATATCTGGCTGAAGACTGGAATGTTGAAACATTAACTTTGAACGGTCACGAAGGTCAAAAAATAATCTTTAACCTGGCGAAAAATGCCACATGGCAAGATGGTAAACCGTTAACATCAAACGATGTGAAATTCTCTATTGAATATTTAAAGGAAAACAAGATTCCAACGTTTCTACCTGTAGTTGAACAAGTTATTGAAGTCAACGCGCCTAGTCCTCAAGTAGTTGAAGTGATAATGAACGGTACAAGCATTTTCAACTTGATAGATGTTGGAGGGATCATAATTATTCCAGAACATATCTGGAAAGATGTTTCAGACTGGAGAACTTTTCAACCTGATAGGGAATCGCATCCATCAAGTCCTGGAATGACAAAGATGATTGGGTCAGGTCCATTTATTTTATCAGAAGAAAAACCTGGAGAATTCTGGAGACTTACAGCAAATCCAAATTATTTCAAAAAACTACAAGAGAACTCACAACCATCTGAAACTGAAGAAAAAATTGGCGAGGAGATAGTCCAACAGTCAAATCAAATCAATAAGTACTTAATGGCAATAGTGATCATTATAGTTCTAGCTGCAAGTTATCTAATAATTAAAAGAAGAAAACGTGAAAGTATCACGCATTAGCCGTGTGCCTTAATGGGCTTCAGGTCATATGCAACAAGAAGAGTCGTAAATACTGTAATAGTCTTAATCATAGCAGTCACACTTCAATTCTTCATCTTCAGGATCATGCCTGGAAATCCAATAGCACATTTCATAAGTCCAAATCTTCCATTAGAGGCACGTCAATCATTATTAGAAATGTGGGGATTGAATAAACCTCTTTATGAACAATTCTTCACTTATTTATACAACCTATTTAGTGGACGACTAGGGATTTCCTTTGTATCCCAAAGATTTGTCGCAGATGAATTAATGGAGCGATTACCTAACACCATTCTTTTAATGGGTTCCTCAACAATTATCACCATCGCATTAGGCATTATGCTTGGTGTATACGCTGGATCTAAAAGAGGTACAAAGAAAGATGTTGCCACTGTTACTTTCGGTTTGATAACTCAAGGATTGCCAGTTTTCTTTCTAGGTTTACTAATGCTACTGACTTTTGCCTATTATCTGCCACTAATTACTAATAGTATGATCAACTTCCCAGTGGCAGGGACAGTTTCAAGACCACCACCACCAAATACACTCGCTTATGTCCTCGATGTACTCTGGCATCTGACTCTTCCAATGATAACGCTGGTCATTATTGGTTTCGGCGGGTACACTTTGATTGTCAGGAATCTCATGATAGATGTACTAGCACAGGACTATATCCAAATGGCAAAGGCCAAAGGCCTTGACCCTAACACAATACTATACAATCACGGTTTACGAAGTATACTGCCCCCAATTTCGACTATGGCGGGATTAAGTCTTGCAGGAATAATTGGTGGAGCTGTTATTACTGAGACGATTTTTAGCTGGCACGGCGTCGGTCGTTATCTATACGAAGGAATCTTACAGAATGATTATCCAGTGATGCAAGGAACCTTCTTTCTACTCAGCATCGTAACAATTTTTGCTAATCTAATTGTCGATCTGATATATGGTCTGCTTGACCCAAGAATTCGCTATTGAGGAAATTAAAGTTGCTAAACAACAATCTATCAAATTTTTGGTCCTCATACAAACGAAGTAAGATGGGTATGGTAGGCCTTGCAATTCTCATAATTTTTATTATTATGGTAATTTTCGCACCCATCTTGAGTCCATATCATCCGATAGATGACCGATTCCTGGCTGAAGGCATAGCCCTGCCAGCATGGTATCGGATTTTTCCACAATACAGTGGATATCCAGAAACAATGAGCTTCCAAGTACTGCCCACTGTCACTGAAGAGAATTGGGATGTACGATTGTCAGGGTCATTCAATTTGGACAGTGTCGATCCACTAACTCTGGGATTATATTCTAGGAATGTTTCTGACGTATATGGAATTGCTGAATTGGTTCATTATTTTGATTATCAGTACGATTCTCCGCTTAGTTTTCAAATCCATACTGAATTTCAATTCGATGAGATGACTAATACCGAATATCAGGTTGAACTTTTCATGTTGAATACGGATCATGAATCGTTCTTAGTTTGGAGTAGTGAAAAAAGTACAAGGGCTTTGTCTCCTCGTGAATTGAATCTTGATTCGAAAGGTCTTCCGTTTGAGTATAAATCTAAAATGGGTATAGAATGGTACCAGAATGTTGCAGAACGTATTTTCACAAAGAAAGGAACATATGCCATCATCATGAGAGTGCAAGCAGAAAAAGATGAGCCATCTTCTATCTCATCTTTAAGAATGTCAATAGGTAGTCTTCAATTCAATGTTCCCGGAAGGGTTCATGGTGTATTAGGTACTGATCATATTGGGTCAGACCTTTTTTCTCAATTGCTTTACGGTGCGAGAATCTCGCTTTTGATTGGGGTTAGTGCTGCACTTCTTGCTGTAAGTATAGGACTTTTTGTTGGCTTACTTTCAGGATATCAAAGTGGTTTGACCGATGAAGTAACAATGAGAATGGTTGATGTATTATTGGTTTTACCTGGGCTCCCATTATTGATGATCTTAAGTGGTCTGTTCGGAAGAAATATTTGGAATATAGTGTTCTTGCTTGGAATATTAAGTTGGCCAGGTTTCGCTCGTGTGGTTAGAGCTCAGGTTTTACAATTGAAAACCGCTACCTTCGTGGAGGCGTCAAGAGCCTTAGGCTCATCAAACTGGCACATCATTTTCAGACATCTTTTGGGGAATGTCTTACCTCTCGCCTTTGCAACAATTGCACTATACATTCCTGGAGCCATAATAACTGAAGCCGCCTTAAGTTTCCTAGCATTAGGTGATCCTAATACTCCGTCATGGGGAAGGATGCTCTATTCTGCTAACGCCTTTGGAGCGTTCCAACATCTTGCTTGGTGGTGGATCATCCCACCGGGAATCGCAATAACATTAATCTCACTATCATTCGTGTTTATAGGAACCACACTTAATGAAATCATAAATCCGAAAATCCGTGCTCGAAAATAGAATTTTAGTTAATCGAAAGTCACTAAAATAAGTGAAGAAATCAAGTTAAATACCATGATTATGTGTTATGTCTCGCGAGTTCAGATTAGTCATGATGAATATTTTTTCCAAATGGCGTCTATTGGAGCTAGATAAGAACAGTGCAGCAATGAATATGGCCATTGATGAAGCGATTCTAATTAATTGTTCCCAAGGTAAAAGTCCTAACACTATACGGCTCTATGAATGGTTGCCCTCTGCAGTATCAATAGGTTACTTTCAGAATCCCAAAGCTGAAGTTGATCTAGAAAAATGTAAAGAAGAGGGTGTAGATGTAGTCAGAAGGATCACAGGTGGAGGCGCAGTTTTCCACGATAGCCTGGGAGAAGTTACATACAGTCTAATAGCAAGCGAAGAAGAGAGAATTATCCCTAAAGATATCCTTAGATCTTATCAAATGATATGCGGATGTATTATTGAAGGACTTTTGTCTTTAGGAGTCGAAGCTTCATTCCAACCAGTGAACGATATTGTCGTTGCAGGAAAAAAGATCTCAGGTAATGCTCAAACCAGAAGGCTCGGAATGGTATTACAACATGGGACTATCCTGATAGACGCTGACTTAGACAAAATGTTCCAGCTTCTGAAAGTATCAGATGAGAAAATTCGTGATAAAATGATCAGTTCCGCAGAAAAACGGGTCACAACACTCAACAAAGAATTATCGAAGAAACCTTCACACGAAAAAGTAGCGGAAGCTCTTGAGAAAGGATTTAAAAAAACCATTGGAATAAAATTGGCCAAAGGAAAAATCACCGACGAAGAATTGACCTTAGCAGAAAAATTGAGTAAAGAAAAATATGCAAATGAAGACTGGACTTTTAGGAGATAGAAAGAATGATAGGAAAATCAGAACTTAAGGCGCAAGGTGGAAAACTGATAAGAGTAGAATGTGATGTCCACAAACGTTCTAATGTTTTAATGAGGTTGATAATCACTGGTGATTTTTTCCTTCATCCTGAAGAGGCAATCGAAGAATTAGAAGGTAGTCTACTCATGTTAAGAGCTGAACCAGAAATTTTGACCAGCCATATACAAAGCTTCTTTGCTAAAGAATATACTCTAGTCGGAGCGAAACCAGAAGATTTCATAAATGCAATTTTGAATGCTATATACGACGCGAAAGCAGGCATTCAATAGCTCTGAGAACACTCAATAATTAACGGCGTCGACGTCTTCTTTCTTTTCGTGAAGATTTTCTCTTTCTCATTATGTATAATGCAAGAGCAATAATAATTATGATTATTAAAAGAAGAATTAGACCAGTATTTCCGGAATTATTTGCAGCTTCATTATCGGGCTGAAATGGTTCTGATACTAGTTCATCTATTTTAGACATGAGGCTGTCAGATTTTGTCAATCCTGGACTTACATATCGGATATTTCCACCTCTATCAATCAAATATGTTGTCGGTGCCATATCTGCACCATAAACGTCAGCAATACTTATTGTGTCTCTTGCCATAATCCATGTGACACTTACATTCTTCGCAAGATCTCTTAAAACCTCATCAGTATCGGCACGAGGATCAAAACTTATGGAGATAATTGTTACTTGATCTTCAGGATAGGCAGACCTGATCTCACGAAGTTCCATTAACTGTGGCTTACAAGGTCCACATTTCGATGCAAAAAATTCTAAAACGACGACTTTGCCTTTAAAATCGGAAAGTGAAAATGTGTTACCGTCAATGTCCTTTAATTGAAAATCTTGAGCCTTATCATTACTTTCAACTTGGCTAATCGTTGACGCAAATAGACATAATAATAATGTAATTTGAAGAAATCTTGTGAACGTAAACATCATATCACTTTCCTTTTGTACGAAGGATTTTTGACTTGAAACTTAATAGTAATTGTATTCAAATGTTCTTATTCGATTCTTAAATCTACATACCTCACAAATGCTGAACTAATCGTGCACGCTAAGATTAATTAGGTTTTTTCAGGAGCAAATTTTCCTCTAACAAGATCTGGTCTAGGTGGAGAGAACGCCTCTATACATACAAATTCTTGCTTGCCAATGATCTTGGCTGAGTGAATCATATTTGCTGGAATAATGATGCTGTAACCCTTTTTCACATCGAATGTTTTCTCGCCTATTCTGTATCTTGCTTCACCCTCAAGGCAGTATCCTAACTGTTCATGAGGATGTTTATGTTCAGGGATCTCGGAACCAGGTTGAATTCTCGAATAGGCCAGAGTCATATTTTTACCGTTTCCTATTATTCTCAGCTGTCCTCCAGGATGTGGCTCCCAAAAAGCAATTTGTTCTGTATCTGTAACTGCCATATTTTATCACTCTAGAAATGTTGTTGTGAAATCTTAAAGTTTGGGAGGAATATACAAGCTACTTACTAAATGGTAAATCATATAGAGGAAAACAAACATCATAGAAAAACGGCCGACATGTTCGGTATGCCGTTTATCAATGTAAAGAGGTAATCGATCAAAAAATGTTCGGATATTCTGGGAAACTATTGAGAGTCGATTTGAATAGCCGTCAAGTAACTGAAGAGAATTTGGATCCGGAAATGCTTCGGGAATTTATTGGTGGTGAAGGAATTGCTTCAACAATATTGTATCGAGAAGTTGGATCCAACACTGTTCCTTTAGGGCCTGAGAACCGATTAATCCTAATGACTGGCGCTTTTGTAGGCACAACGGTGCCTTGTGGTATCAAAACGACTGTAGTGTCAAAGTCGCCTCTCACGGGAATATATGGTGAATCTGTATTCTCTGCACCGTTAGGGGCAAGCTTGAAAAATGCAGGGTTTGATGGTATAATTATTCAGGGGGCAGCAAAAAATCCTGTCTACCTTTTGATAGATCAAAATAAGATCCAGATCAAAGACGCTAGTCATTTTTGGGGTAAAGAGACATTTGATACGGTTGATGCTATAAGAAGCGAATTGAATGATCAAAAAGCATCTATAGTCACAATAGGTCCTGCAGGTGAAAAACTCGTAAAATTAGCAAGTATAATAGCAGATGATAGTAGAGCCGCAGGCAGATGTGGATTGGGCGCAGTAATGGGATCCAAAAAATTGAAAGCTATAGCATGCACAGCTGCCGGAAAGGTAAACGTATCAAATCAAGAAAAATTAGATGAGATCAAAAAGGAAGCTGTAAGCATTACACTTCCGAACACAAAAGCATTCCGTGAACATGGAACTGCTACAGGTCTGATAGTTTTCGAACAAAACGGAAATCTACCAATTAAGAACTGGACTAGTGGAAGTTTTCCAGAAGCTGAAAACATTACTGGAACAATGATGACGGAGAAAATTCTAACCGGACATTATCCTTGTATGACCTGTCCAATATCTTGTGGAAGAAAAGTAAAAGTTGAAAGTGGTCCTTATTCTATGGAAGGTAGTGGTCCAGAATATGAAACAATGGCTGCACTGGGTTCGCTATGTCTCAATAGTAATTTAGAGTCTATAGCAAAGGCTAACGACATCTGTAACAGGCTTGGCATAGATACGATATCGGCAGGGCAGACAATAGCCTTTGCAATGGAGTGCTATGAAAAAGGTCTGATCGAAAACACAGACGGTGTTGATATGAGTTGGGGGAGTCCGGATGCTATTGTTAAAATGTGTGAGCTCATTGGAAAGAGAGAAGGTTTAGGTGCGATTCTCGGTGAAGGCGTAAGAAACGCGTCGCAGATAATAGGTAAAGGATCTGAGAAGTTTGCTATGCATGTTAAGGGATCAGAATTTCCTGAACATAATCCTCGAAAATTCAAATCGATGGGTCTTGCCTATGCGACATCAAATGTTGGTGCAAATCATAATCGAGGATCGCCAATGCTTGTAGAAAGAGGCCTGCTTAGCCCAGAGTTACCGTGGAAAGAACCTGTTGATGGATTCTTAACAAATGATAAAGGACGAATAACCAAAATATACCAAGATCTCTGTTGTGCAGTAGACTCGTTGGGTATATGTAAATTCATGGTCTTCTGGGGAAAAATGCCTCTCAATTTACTTGTTGATTATTATAATGCGATAACTGGGTGGCAAATCAATTTTGACGATCTTATGAAGGCGGGAGAGAGAATATGGAATGTACAGCGTGCTTTCAATATTAAAATGGGGATTACCAAAAAAGACGATACTTTACCCGAAAGATTCCTGAAAGAGTCGGTGACTGAAGGACCGGCTAAAGGGCAGATTGTTGAGCTAGATAAGATGCTTGAGGACTACTATAGAGAAAGAGGGTTAGATGAAGAAGGTAAACCTGGAAAACAAGTCTTGCTAGATTTAGGTCTAGACTGGATATCAAAAGATCTATACCCTGATTAACCAATGATTGACCTTTTTGAATATCTACATCTCGAGTACCTGTAATTGATTATGTTGTGTCATTGTAAAAGTGCACTCTTTCGAAATTTGTATAAACTATAAGCGATAACTATGTAATAGGAAAGTCCTGAGTATGGTGCTTCTATCCTGCCAGATGTGAAAGGTACATCCTATTCTAAAGTTCCCACGGGAATCGAAGGCCTAGACTCGATGCTTGAGGGAGGACTTCCAAAAGGAAGGATTATTCTAGTTAGAGGATCACCGGGTGCTGGAAAGTCAATTCTTTGCTCTCATTACCTTTTTAATGGAGCCACAAAATTTGGAGAAAACGGAATTTATGTATCTCTAGAAGAGTCCAAGCATCAGTTATTTAGAGAAATGAAACTTTTCGATATGGACTTTAAGAGCCTAGAAGAAGAAAATCAAGTTGCATTTATTGATGCGTCACCAATTCGTCATACACCAGCCGAAACTAAACTTGGAAATATTCGAGTCGGTAGACGTGACTTCTCTCTTATGGCTCTGGGAAAGTTGATACAAACTAAAGCTGAAGAATGGAAAGCAGAGAGAATAGTAATTGATCCACTAACAGCACTTTCACTACAATATTCGGATGATATTCGTAGATGGGAAATGATGTTGGATCTTCTTGAAATATTAGGTCGAACCTCTGCAACCTGTATTCTGACTGAAGATCTTCGAGCACCATCACTAGCTGGGGAGATTCCAATAGAAGATTATGCTGTCCATGGAGTAATTCTTATGCAGTCCTTAGAAATGGGAAAAGGCGCGGTTAAAACAATCAGGATAGTAAAAATGAGAGAATCAAAGCATGATGACCAAACAAGGATCTATCAGATAGATGAAGCAGGAATAGTTGTCTATCCGACAACTGCTTGGAGCATCTAAACTATCTTTTAGCGCAGACTCCTACTTGTTCTAATCAATCCTTGAATTGCTTTAACTGCTCTCTCTGAAGTTGGATAGGTTGGTATGCCCAATTCTTCAAGCTTAGAAATGAGTTTTTGTGCAAATTCTCCTCCAGTTGCCCAAGTGACTATTGGTCGACCATGATCTTGTGCTGATGCAGTGGCTTCCACTACATCAGGAGACAATTGTGGATTCAGAAAAACAATGAAGTTCAGTATCGCGTCAATATTTGGATCTTCAAGTAATATTTGGAATGTTTTTTCGTAGTCTTCACTTGTAGCACTTCCAGTTAGGTCAACATATTCTCCGATGACAGCATAAGTTGGCAACATCTCGCGAAGTTTTTTCAACGTTTCTGGGTTGTATTCGTACATGTTCAGGTTCAAATCATGTAATAGATCAGAAGCAGCTACAGACGGTCCTGCCGCGTTAGTGACTATTGTTACATTTTTACCTTTGGGAAAAGGTTGCTTTTCAATAGCTTTTGAGATGTCGAAAAGTTCTTCAAAAGTTTCAACCATTATCATTCCTGAATTCGATAGAATGGATTTACATACTTGATAGGATCCAGTCATCGATCCGGTATGACTCATTGCTGCTCTAGATCCTTCAACTCGTCCAGTTTTGAGTAGTAGTATGGGTTTTTTTAAAGAGACTTTTTTTGTCTCTTCGATTAGTTGTCTTCCATCGCTAAAGCTTTCCAAATGCAAGGCTATTACTTTCGTCAGTGGATCTCTACCTAAATATCGAACTATGTCAACTTCATTTACGTCACAACGATTTCCTAAACTTACTAGTGTTCGAATTCCTAATTTTGAATTTGTTGCCCACTCTAAAAAAGTAAGACCGAATGTTCCGCTCTGAGTGATGAATGAGACGCCTCCTGCACCGGGTCTTACCATTCGATCATCTGGATAGAAAAAAGTGTCAAGTTTGGATTTGCTATCGAAAACTCCGATACAATTGGGTCCGATTATTCGCATGCCATGTTTTTTTGCATTTGTTATGACTTGATCTTGGAAATGTCCTCTTTCATCACTCATCTCTTTAAACCCACCAGATACTATGATGGCGTTTTTTACACCGTGAGATCCAGCCTCTTCAATTAGTTGGGGTAAAATGCTGGATTTAGCGACAAAGATAGCTAGGTCGATATTGTCTTCTACTTGGGTAATTGATGGATAGCATTTCAAGTTTAGTATGCGTTCAGATTTTGGATTGATAGGGTATATTCGACCGTTAGCCTTGTATCGAGAGATGTTTCTGACAAGTTCATTTCCTATCTTTCTTGGTTTCGAAGAAGCACCCACTATTGCTATACTTTTTGGAGAAAAGAAATTATCAAGTGGATCCTTTGGTTTATCATTTTCTGATGATTTTACTTTAATCAATCGTGATACCCTTTCTGTAATATCTATATGAATCTCACACTAATGTGGTTTGATTATGAAGTATGATGGTTACTTGTTTTTGGCTTTTCCGAATATCCATGGTGCATGAAATATTAGGATAAAATTATGATTATTAATTGCTTTAATTGATTTATGTATAATCGGATAGAGGAAGCGCTGTTCCTTCAAACATTCTGTTGAATAATGGTTTTGTATCTTCAATAGTAAGCTTTTTTGGATTATGAGCTAAAAGTCTTTTAATCGTGAGCATATTTTCAGCCATCGAATCTATGTCAGTCTCTTTGATTCCTATTTGTTTTAATGATAGAGGGATGTTAACTTTTTCCATTAGCTTTCTAACAGCTTGGACAGCATTGTAAGCATTTTTCTCATTACTTTCTCCAGTTTCATATGCTTGGGCGGCTTTAGAAATTGCTACGAGTTTTGGTAGACAAGATGCTGCATTGAGTTCCATAACATACGGAAGTGTTAATGCACACCCTACGCCATGTGGAACTGTTACAGTAAAGGTGTAAGCCGCCGCATGTCCGGCGCATACTCCGGATATTGCCAAAGACATTCCAGCTAGCATTGAGGCTAAAGACATCTGTTGTCTAGCTGTACGATCATTTCCATTACTATATGCTGTTGGTAGACTTTGAAAAATGAGTCTTACTGCTTTGATTGCGAGTTGCTCACAGAATGGATTAAGATCTATTGACATTAACGACTCTATAGCGTGAGTTAAAGCATCTAATCCCGTGGATGCTGTTACTTTATGTGGCATGCTTAAAGTTAGCAGGGGATCTATAATCGCAACATCTGCAATAATATGTGGTGAGACTATTCCCATTTTCAAATGTTCTTGCTTGTTAGAGATGATGGAGTTCATTGTTATTTCTGAGCCTGTTCCTGAAGTTGTTGGAATGAGTATTTTTGGAATGCCTGGTTTCCGCACTTTTTTGACTCCAACAAAATCTGTTATTGGCGCTGGATTTGTAATACTGATTGAGGCTAATTTTGCCATGTCAAGTGAACTGCCTCCTCCTAAACCTATGACTATGTCATAAGTAGACTTTCGTGCAATTTGCACAACCTGTTCTGCTGATTGTAGGCTAGGTTCAGGTTCTACCTGATCAAACAAGTCAATTTTTATACCTGCTTCTTTTAGAGGTTCTAACACCTGTTTGGTTAATCCGATTTCACTAAGAATAGGATCAGTTATGAGAAGGGCTGATTTAGCAGCAAATTCCTTAGCTATCTGTGGGACTTCTTTTACGGTACCTTCGCCAAACAAGATTTGTTTTGGTATTTGAATTGTAAAGTCCATTCTCAAGTATAAGCATCCTCAGGAGTAGTACGTTAAATTGAATATCTAAATAAGACTAGCGTGACTTCTAGCGAACGTTATTGATCATGTTATGTATTATTATATGCTGTCGAATTCCAGAAGCGATTTGTTGCCAAAATTTACATGATTCAGATATTTTTTAGCTGTTGAGGAATATGACTTGACTTGGTTTGTCGGAGTTATTGAAGTCGTTAATCTCAAAATCAGGATAAAAAACTGAGGAAGTATATAATATTACGATCGAGCGTGCGAGATAATGTGTCGGTAGTTCATTAAATATCGTTGAAAGAAGACTGTCAAGTAAATATTAGGTTAATTTTAGACTGCTTACGCCATCTTTACCATAGACTATACGGCTACTGAAAAGACCTCTTAGCCCGTACACATCTTTCTCCTCATGTGCAGAGGGGTTGAGTAGGAATAGTGCGGTAATTCGAGGATCTGACATCAGTTTCAACGAATTTCTTACAAATAGATATGCAGATTGAGGTTGGGTTGACAGAATGAGGTCTGTTAGGCTGTCATAAACTATGTTTAGCGGACCCTTAGTCCCATTGGTTATTGATGAAATCATTAAGTCAGAGGTTAATTCAATAATCTTTACTTTTTTTTCATCTTCAAGTGCTTTTCTAATGCTAGTACCGCTTGGAGTTAGGACCACGATTGCCTCTTTATTTGCGACGGATCCCATTGCAAAATCTCGTATTAACCTTTCATAAGGCGTAGATGTTTCGAATTCGAAAAGGAATTTTTTACCCTTAATATCCGACTGCTCTGTGCCTAACTGTTCATAAAATTTCTTTGGCCTAACTCTATCTAATTGTCCACTAAGAGTTGAAACCAGACCATCGGGAGTAAATGGCTTTACTAAGTGTCCATCTGATCCTGCATCTTGTGAGAGTTTTCGATCAATATCTCGGCCTAACACGGAAAAAGTGACGACAGGTACGTGTCTTATTTTGGGTATTGATCTTATGATCTGACATGTTTCCAATCCACTTTTTCCAGGCATTACCAGATCTAAAAGAATGAGATCAGGTATCTCTGATTCTGCTTTCTTTATACCTTCTTCACCATTAGTTGCGATTGTTACCAGAAATCCTTCGCCTTGTAAAATCATCTTTGCTGCACCCCTGATATCTGGTTCATCATCAATGATCAAAATTTTATCAGGCAAATTATGTGACCTCACTTTTTGGTAGAGTAAAAGTTAATGTTGTTCCTTTTCCTTCCCCTGGTGATTCGACTGATATTGTGCCTCCGTGAGATTCTACTAGACCTTTAGTAACGCTTAGACCTAAACCAGTTCCTTTAATGTATGTAGGCTTTTTAATAGTTGAGAATGGTTCGAAGATTCTGTTAATATCTCTTTTTCTTATACCAATTCCAGTATCTGATATCGTTGTTCGTATTTCGTCATTTGTTTCTTCAATAAGGACGCTTATGCCTCCTTCTTTTGGAGTGAATTTGTTAGCGTTACTTAGTAAATTCATTAAGATTTGACTAAGCCTAATCTTGTCTGCTTGAATAATTAATTCACCTTTTGGTAATCGAATGTTAAGTATCTGCTGTTTTTCTTCAAATAATGGTTTTATCTCTTCAAGACAGTTTTTAATGATGTCTTGATAGTCTAATTTTTCTTTATTCAATTGTAATCTTCCGGATTCTACGCGGCGTAGGTCGAGCAGTTCTCCAGTGAGTTCTATGAGACGGTCGGTATTTCTTTTTACGATTTCCAAGTTTGATTTCATTTGTTCTGATAATGGGCCCATCTTTCCTGTTAAAGGATAATCGACATATGCCTTAATTGAAACAAGAGGTGTCTGCAGTTCATGTGTTATTGCAGAAATGAATTGATCTTTCATTTTTTCAAGTTCTTTACGTTCAGTTATATCTCTAGCAATTCCAATAAGATGGGTGGTCTGACCTTTATCGTCTTTTAATGGTGCCTTTATTGTTTGAATTATGATTTGGTTGCCTTTCGAGTCATTTAAAGGAATATCGGATGTGATTATGGCTTCTCCTTTTTCAAAGACCGTTTCGTCATGCTTACTGAAATCTTCTGCAAGGTTCTTTGGATATAAATCGTGTACTGTTTTACCGATGATGTTTTTTTTGGTTTTGCCATGGAATTTGCAATAAGCATCGTTGGCGAAAATGAATTTGCCATCTTTGGTTTTGATGTATAAAAGATCTGGAACACTTTCAATAGTGTCTTCGATGAATTGTTTTGATCGAGCTAATTCTGCTGTCTTCACTTCAACCATGGCTTCAAGACCGGCAGAATAACGTCTGAGCTCATCCTCCAAATTTTTTTGTGGGGTTATATCTGTTATGATGGCGTTAAATCCCGCAATCTTACTTTTAAACATAAAAAGTGTGGGGCTTGATGCCATATGTATGACCTCTTTATTTTTGCGGTAACCTTTGAATTCGAGATAGAGTTTTTTATTTGGTTGTCTCCATGCGTTCCAGAATTTTGGAACAATTTTTACCTTATCTTCGACAGAGAGAAAATCCCAAAAATGTTTTCCAATCATTTCTTCTTTGCGATATCCCATCATCTTGCATAGTGATTTGTTAACATAATCGAATCTTCCTCTCATATCCGTTGTTGCTACACCTGCAGCTGATTCTTCGACCAGGCTACGATATTTTATTTCGCTCTTTCGAAGTTCTTCTTCTGATTTTTTGCTTTCGGTTACATCTCGAAATGATAAAAGTTCAAATTTTTGATCTCGGTAGTCCAGCATCGTAGAATTGACTTCAAATAATAATATGTATTTTCCTTCAGCTTGTTCTGTTTCAACTTCATAAATCATTTTTGGAGGATCGTTAGATCGGAGAAGATTTTGTAATTTTCTTATGTTTCCTCGAGAGGGAAGTAATTTGTTTCTTAGTGATCTCTCTTGAATTAGTCTATTTTTTAATCCTTGAATTTGATTGAAGGATTTATTTGATGTTATGATCTTGCCGTTTAGGTCAAGGAGCACAGCCGGGTCTGGCAATAGGTCTATTAGTAACTCGTGCTCCATGAGCCTCTGCAAGATGATCAGCCAGAATCCTTACATAATTTTAGTATTATAAGAGAATTCTTCCCAAGATTCATATAAAAGGCTATATTTCCTTTGGAAACTTGTGATTTTAATTTAAATTTAAGTAATTGTGTCATTTATGTAGCATAGATGCATTTTTAGAAATGAATTCGAGTTAATTTTTTTGAAAGAATTTTTAATGTGAAGTTAATGTGATGGCACGTATTCTCGGAGATCAATGTGATGTAATTTTTGAACATAAACCCTAAAGAACATGATTCACTTTCTATACGGCCATGGATAGTGGACTTCTAGTTAGAGATGTTATGAGCAAGAATGTAAAGACTGTTAGACCGAATTCAACAATTAACGAAGTTGTTCGTAAGATGAACAAGTTTGAAATCGGTTCAATTATCGTAGTTGATAATGAAAAACCAGTTGGAATAATAACCGAACGAGACATACTCCGGCGCGTCTTAGAAGTAACCGTAGCTTCAGAAGCTATGAAAGCCAAAGAAATAATGTCGTCACCTATTATCACAATAGGTTCTCAAGCAACTACTGAAGAGGCTGCCACACTAATGAATTCTAAAAGCATCAAGAAACTACCTGCTCTGGAAAATGGAAAACTCGTTGGTATAGTAACTTCAACCGATATTGTGAGGAATGAGCCGAGACTCGTTGAGACCTTAAGTAAAATGATGTGGAAAAAAGCCAAAGAATAATCTGAAAATATCTATTGGTGAATAAGTCCATTCGAATGGGTAAATTACATCAAACCCTCTTTTTTACATTTTTTTACAAAATCAATGTAATCATATAAGTTCAGAGGATGATCTACATGCCACGCAACTGTTGCACCTTCAGGTGGCAAATTTTTTTCACCGAGAAAAGTATAACGTCTATCATAAGTTGCATATGAACGTTTAACTGGTGGCAGCGGAGGATCCCATCTTCCTTTACCATATTCTAGTGGACTTTTAATGTGAAAATGATCTCGTACTTCAAAACCCATTTTCTCTAATCTATTCCATAAGTCAGGAAAATATTCTTGCACTTCTTTAGTAAGACCGAAGAAAACTTTCGCTTCCAATAACTTATCAATTTCCGCTAAAGCAAGAGCATAATAATATTTCTCTAATGCAAACCATTTTGGCAATTTTTTACGAAGTTTCTTTGACCCTCCGAATAGAATATAGTATGTTAGCCAGAAAATCCTTCTCAGAGATGTCTTTCTGGAATAGATTGGGAAATCAAGATCATGGACAACTGTTACTGGCAAACGATTCCACCTTGTCTTTATAAGCACTCAAATGTTATAATTGAAGCTAACTACAGTCTAATGAATAGCGCAGTCTATTAGAGAGGCTGGGCTCTTTCTGGGTTGGTTAAGTGTCTCATGAGTGAAGATTGGTCAAAGGTCAAAGAGAAACAACTTCAGCGAATAAAAAGTATGAAACCCAAAGATAGACTCGATATGGTCCAGTCTATAGCTGAAATTAATCATTATATCTCCAGTAGTTGTCAAGGCTGGACACAATGGCTCTACAATCCAATGATCATCAGTCAGTTCAATCAAGAAAAGCTTGAAGATATTTTCAAAAAATTTAGAACCTTTGGACTTGAATTTCTAGAATTTGATATTTCATCAACTAAAGGTCTTGGAGACAAACTGAAAAAACAAAAGAAAGTAGAAAAACCATCTAGTCTAACATACACTTGATAGAAGTGTACGCTATCTTTTCATAAACTGTGTAACCGTCCTCCACTAATAGGAATTGTAGTACCATTCATAAAGTGAGATTCTGTTCCACATAAAAATAATATTACGTCTGCTACGTGTTTTGGTTCTCCAATTCCCAATGGATTACGAGTTTCATAGAATTTTTTCCATTTTCCACCGTCTTTAGTGACTAAACCTTCAGTCATAGGTGAATATATTAACGCAGGCATCACAGCATGAGTTCTAATGTTATATTGAATCAATTCTTTGGCAGCTGTTTTTGTTATTCCAATCACGCCTGCTTTTGTTGCACTATATGCGATTTGACCGATGTTTCCTTCAGCTGCCATACTGCTAACGTTAATTATGCGTTTGTCTGGAAAACTGGTAGGTTTAGGTACCGGTTTACCTTCTTTTTTTGCTTTTTCGATTGTAAGTTTTGGAGCTTTTATCCAATTCTTAACACAAGTTTGGATGAATAGAAAAGTTCCCTTCAGATTTACTGCCAACATTTCATCAAAGATTTCTTCTGGTATTCTGTCGATCAGGTTATCCTTTAGAATTCCTGCGCTATTGATGAGATAGTCTATGTCACCATATTTCTCAAATAAAGTGTCCACACATTCTTGAACATTTTTTTTATTACTAACATCCCCAGTAATGGAAACGAAATCATCACAATAACCCATTATCTGTTTTCGAACGGATTCGATATTTTTCTGATTTAAATCAAAAATTCCTATTTTGGCGCCATTTTGAGCAAATTGAATAGCCGTCTGTCTTCCTATGCCACTGGCTCCTCCAGTGATGAGAGCGACTTTATTTTTAAATTTCATTTTCTAACCCTTTACTGAGAGATTAGTGTAGAATATGATAATAAGAAATATTTGGATATCTTAAACATAAGGTTCGAATCCATTTAGCATTATTCAACGAATTCTATGTCCCGTTCTAGAATAGAAAGCGTTACGCATGGTTAACTCATGCTTTTATTTTTAACCTGAATATTATGAAGGCGGTTATCACCGTCACAGAGAGAACAGTCAACACAGGCAGATTATATTCAGCAATGAGTTCACCGACATAAGCATAGAAGAAACATCGAGGTATAGAGCCTATAAAAGTTAGGAAGATAAACATTGAAACTCGAAATTTAGTAATCCCCGAGAAGTATGAAATTAAGTCGAAGGGAATGAAAGGAACAAGTCTGCCGATGAGTATTGCCCATGAACCCCACCTGTTGAACCAATCGTCCATTGAAGCTAAGGTCTTTTTCTTCACAAACTTCTCTGCTAAAGGTCTCCCACCCAGCCTTGCTATATAATAAGCGAAAATACCGCCTACAGTTGATCCTAAAGCCCCGACGACCATCACTTGTACAGGGTGCATTGCCATTCCCGCGAAGGCCAAGATTACCTCATTCGGGATCGGAGAAATTATCGAAGAAGCGACCATAGCAACAAACAAACCAGCTGGGCCGTATCTTACCATCCACTCTTTGAAAGCGATGACTATAGAACTTATGAATCCCATAACAGCCGCAACATATGAGCTAAAAATAGGAGATGCCTCAACAAGCCATAGATGAAAATGAAGCCCCTCAATCACCACCACTTCTCGAACAATCCACACCATAGGAACAAAACTAAACAGAATCAGAAGAATTGAAATAAAATATAATGATTGAGGGATGATTTCTAGTCTGGAGGTCATCTCTGAAAGCTTAACGGAAGCCCAGGCGAGAAAGAGCATGAACAGAGAGATGAGGGGAAGCGAGAAGGCTAAAGCTGTAAGGAATAATGGCAGCGATAGGTAATGCTCCCTCAACTCTACAATTATCTTGATGAAGAATGGGAGATCAATGTAAGTAGAATAATCAAACATTGGGGAAAAGTAATATGGAATTAAAATAGCGAAAGAGAGCGTCGCTAGGCATACATAGGCTATGCAAAGTGAGAGAAGAAATCTGATGAGGAGTTTAGACTTCATAATTACGATCATGTGAAGAATCTATTTAAAAAACGCATGAGTTAGCTATGATTGTTGGTTATTAAATGCAAGCATACGCTTATCGACGGAAGTCTATCTTGCGATTAGTTAAGTATTCGGCAGTTTTTTCGTACTGATACCAATTGGTAAAGTGTTAGGACTTCTCTTTAAGAAATAACCTTCATCCACCTTCATTTTTTTATACCCTTCTATGCGCGTGTGTGTTTTTTCAAGATTTAAGTGCACGTTTTCTAACGACAATCATATGCAACTTACTATCGAAGAACAGGAAACCTTAATCAAGCTTTTACATTGCATAAAACTGGAACGTGACTACAAATTAGTATCGAAAATAAAAAGTGGTAAAGGCTTCAAAGAGAAACTGGCTGGAGAACTGAATAAACTCGACGGGTTTAAATTAGAATTTATTAACGGTTCTAAGGAAGATATTGAGGTACTTTTGGCAAAACTCGATGTATACGCGAAAGTACTGAAAGACATAAACTTTCTCAACCTTACCGATAAATATAGACAAGCTGCTAAAAAAATAAGAAAAGGGAAAGTCATTCCTCAACTTGAACCTGTAGAACCACCTCACCAAAGTGAAGTTTATACTCCAAAATTAAAAAAGGAAAAGCGTATTGAAACCTTAATTGATCAATTAAAACATGAATTATGGGAACCGATTAAACACTATACGGTCCAATTACTTAAAGAGAGGCACCCATTCCTTTTCATAGATCAGAAAGTAGTAAAGATAACCGATAATTTGATTAATACAAATCTGGAAGAAGAATTCAAGTTAAGATACAAGTCTATTGAGACTTACGATTCTAGAAACAAACTGTACGACTATAGTGAAATGCGTGAAGAAACAAATTATTTGATTAAAGAGAATATGAAATATTGGATTGAACATTGGGCATTTGAGGAGATAGATCAAGAGCTAAAAAAGAATTCAGAATCATAAACACGCTAAACTAAATACTAGCGATACAGCGCGCGCTATAGTGTCAGGGTCTTGACAAATGCTTTACAGAGTGTACGGTTTACATGAAAAAAATATGACACGCGATTTGTTAGTTAACTTAGTCTGTTAAGAAATTATGTAACAATAATTGAGAATGTGAAGAGGAACAACACGAGCGGTAGATGTAGTAAAAAAAAGTTCAAAATTACTTGGCGGGCCCGGTGGGATTTGAACCCACGACCTCCGGCTTCGCAGGCTTATGCATACTTGATCGTATACAGCATCCTAATCCTGACTAGACCACGGGCCCATCACAAAATATCAAAGTTAGGCAAGAATAAGTTAAGTCTATTCATATTAACAAGTTATTGATAGGGAAGTTGTTTTTTCATATAGTCTGCATATTCTTTGAATTTTTCTAAGATGAATTCGACATGGATAAGGTGATCAGCACCAGGTATGTATCCACCCATCTCTTTCAATACTGGTACTTTGGAGTCAACTTCTTGTCTCATAGCATCTCCACCTTTGGCAAGTTCTCTCTTGTCCAAATTTCCGATAATGAAGAATTTATCTCCGTATTTTTTCTTAACTTCTATGGCGTTCATGTTGCAGTTGACTTCTAGTGGCCATAGGCCTGTTATGCCTGACTCGTGAAATAGATCTAACATTGGATTAATATTACCGTCGCTATCGACCATGATCCGATTGATGTTGTTCTTTTTGAGGAAACTTGTTAGGTTCTTGTAGTGTGGTAGGCAATATTTCTTGAATAGTTTGGGTGACATTAATGGTCCATGTTTTTCAGCCATATCTTCCCACCAGAATACCATGTCTATTCTGCCTTTCAATGTCTCAATGGCTTCGCGTAGGGTTTCTGTAATGTAGTATTCCCAATGTTCTGCCATATCTTGTATCAATTCTGGATCCTTGTATAGTGTGAGGTTGAAGGGAGCTATTCCCATGAGTTCAGCTCCGAAACCGTAGAATCCGTTAAATCTCATCATTGTTACTCCTTTTTGATAGTTTTCGAAAGCTTTGATGTAGTCATCTTTGTTCCAGTCTTTTGGGTATCTTCGAGGATCTTCAGGGTCTAAACGTTTTTTGTATTCTTCCCAGGTTTTTCGATCTTTTACTGGAAATTCGGTGAACATTGGCATACTATACCATGTTCGATGTTCGCTCTTTATTCTGCGTGCTATGGCTCCTGTTTCAGTTTGCATAGTAACGTAACGGTCATCCTCTTCTACTACTTTCATTTTGAATCTTGGCAGAGGACCAATATCGACTGGTACAACGCATCCGTAGAATCCTTGGCATCCAAAATATGAGTAAGCGTCGAAACCTTTGACTGCAGGCCAGTTGTATAGGTTTGTTCCACCTCTACCCATTTCCCATTCGATGACTATGATTTTGTCTGCGGATAGTCCTTGTCGGAACCATGTCAGAATTGTCTCTTCATATAGACTTTCAAGCCATGGTAGAGAATCGGGTTTGCGAAAATTAAGTACGGCTTTCATTTGTTCGCGAGGTGTCATTATTTGGTCATCCATCCTTTGCATATCTCGATGCCTTCAACTGCGTCGAGTGCTGCAGCGTCTACTCCAACTTCTTCAGCAAATTGTTTGGTTACCGCATTGCCTCCGATGATCACTTTTACTTTTTCTCTTAACCCAGCTTTCTTCAAAAGGTCTAATACTGTTTTTACTTCTGGTAATGTTGAAGTTAGTAGTGTAGACATTCCGATAATACGTGCACCCGTTTTCTCGGTTTCTTCTGCGAATTTTTTTGGATCCACATCTACTCCTAAATCGTGAATCTTGAAGCCTGAAAATTGTGCTATCATTGCGAAAATGTTTTTGCCAATATCATGTAGATCGCCTCTTACAGTTCCAAGTAGTATGATCTCTCCAGCCTCTAGGTCTTCTTGTTTCATGTATGGTTTTAAGACATCGAATAGGTTGGTCATGATTTCTCCAGCGTAGAGAAGTTCAGAAAGGAAATATTCTCCCTTCTCATATCTGGATCCTACGTCGTCTAAGCCTTTTTTGAGGGCTTTCTCTATAATTTCTGTTACAGTAGCTTTTTCGTTAATTTCCTTTTTTACTAGGGTTTTAATCTTGTCTATGTCTTCGAGATCGGAAATCGCTTTTGCTATTTCATTAAAAGTATTGGCAGTTTCTTTTTCGGACATAGCCTTTGGTTGAGGTTGGCTCGGAGATAAGGGTTTCTGGAATTAAAATTTAGTCAGTAATAGTGCGAGCGTGGACGTACTTCCTTTTTACGAAGGGATGGTAGTTTGAAACGAAATGGGGGCCCTTTAGATCTTTTTGGAGGCTCAATATCTCGAAGAGTCCTTGCTATATCAATAAATAACCTTGTTGATTCTATATCCCGTTGGTCAAGAGCTCTCAAAGCAAGCTCATAAGCAAGAATTGTCTCAGACATTGGTATTCACAATATAACATGATATATGTGTCCAATTATTTCTGCGTTTGCCTGAGGGCTAGGTTTTCTAATGTGATAAATTCAACAGTGTGATTCGATCACTTTTCTTAAGATTTGAGTTGTTTTTTCTATACCTAGATCATAGATGTATGTGCCTAATCTTGGACCTGATGGTGATCCTATCAATATTAAGTATAATACTTGGAAAAATCTGCCTGGCTTTATTTCATGTTTTTTTGCCGTATTAAATATGAGATTCTGCAGTCCGTTTTCATCTTTTTCATTCGGAATTGATTCAACGAGTTCTTTTATTGCATTACATTCAGTAGTGCTTACTTCAATAGGTTCTGATTGAATTTTTGAAAAGTCTGAAGACCAATTGATTGCACATTCAATCTTTTTGATGAGTTCGTTGGTTGGTGAATTCTTTAGGTAATCGTATTTCCTAAGTCGGGTCATAATGTATTCTTGCTGATTGTTCTCCGGAGCAAATGATGCTATATTGGCCAGTAGAGCGTATGGTACATGGATCCCGATTTTTTCGGGTTGTTTGAGTAGCCATGAATATTCGTAAAGACCTTTGAGTTTTGATTCTTCTTTTTTATCATGAATTTTCTTTTTTCCAAAGTATATGTTCTCGAGGGTGTCTAATTCATCCATGTAAGCTGGGATGTCTTCTGGTCTGACGACTCTGCTGCCGACAATTCGTTTGTACATAAGTAATAGGAGTGATGGGGGAGTTCCATATTTCAGCCAGACTTGTGGAGTAAAAACATTGCCAAGTGATTTTGAGATTTTCTTTCCACCCTCATCTAGAAACATTTCATATCTAACATGGTAGGGTGGTGGATACTTGAGAATCTCTTCACAGATTCTATCATTAACTTTAACTGAATCTGCTATGTCTTTTCCGTATGCTTCGAATCCAATTTTTAGTGCATCCCATCTTGCTGCGAATTCTACTTTCCAACTGAGTTTACCTTGCCCTTTGGTGTAGTCTGCTTCACCTTTGTGAAGGCATCCTTCGACTTTTTGATCTCTGAGGGTCACTCCTTCGCAAGTGTAGAGTATTTTTTTCTCTTCGGGTAGGAATTTGGTTGCTTGAGTTGTATATATTCTGCCACAAGAAGTACAGATCGGGAAGTATGGTAATGTTTCCGTGTATTTTTCTTGGCCTAATTCTTCCTGTATTATGTTACCAGCTTTTGTTGCATTGGATAGGATTTTTTCTATTTGATCATTGAAGAGACCTCGTTTATAACTTTCTTTAGCAGAGTAGAATTGGTATTTGATATTGCATTTGTCAAGTGCGTCTCTTAACATGAAACTCATATGGTCCCCATAGCTATTGTGACAGTCAAATGGATCCGGTATGATTGAGACTGGTTTACCAAGATGATCTTTTAGAGATTCTGGAAAACCAGTTGGAACTTTTCTTAATCCATCCATGTCGTCTGAAAAAGCAATATATTCGGAAGGTTGATCTTGAATTTCAAGTGCAAGTTTGACACCATATGATCTTACACAGTCTGCTAAACTTCCCACGTGTGGTATGCCGGATGCTCCTAAACCGCTCTCGGTTCTTATCTTCTCGTTTTTCCTTTTGAGTCTGTTTTCTCTATCTAGGAGCTCATGTGCGATTTTGTCAAGCCAGGTTCCTTTGCCGATAATTTCATTATTGGAGTTCATCTAGGTCATCTCGTAACAATTAGGTTAGATCATATAGCAGGCTTCCTATGTCCAATGATACATCAATGCTCTTATTTTTTATTATATCAGATATCATTCGAGTGGAAAAGCTACTTCATACGTATCCTTCTCACGGTATTTCAAGTTACGTGAAACTAATTTAGTAGTAGGAAACTGTTTATGTTAATCTTGATCAGACGTGACATGCTTTGTCTTATTCCAAAATCAGAAATTCTTTTAATTATTTTGAGCGCTCGACCTTGAATACGCTGCTAGCTTTTACTTCTTAAGGAGAAGGCATTCATGTCTAAAATCAAGGATATTCCTACATTAGAATTGGAAAAGAAGCTTATAGAGTATAAACAAAAATTTCAAATCTTAGCTGATAACTCAAATGTTGCAATAGCTGCAACTGATAAGAGAGGCCGATTCACTTATGTCAATAACACCCTAATTGAATTATTGGGTTACTCTAGTCAAGAATTGCTTGGCACAGAATTCAAAAACTATCTTCACCCAGATGATCGTGGTCAGGTTATAGCATTATTCTTGAATATCATGGTGCTAAAGCGGCAACCCCGGAATATGGAATTTAGAGCGTTGCACAAAGATGGGACTATTCTCAATTTAATCTCTAAACCTAGCAAAATTATACTCAATGGAAAAAATATTGGATTCATGGCAATAATTCTAGACATCACCGCGCAAAAGAGCATTGAAGAAGAATTAAGAAAATCGGAATCAAATCACAAATCCACATCAGAATTTCTAAATAATATTTTAACAAATATGCTTGATTATGTCTTTGTTATCGATGAGGATTATACAATAAGCTATTTGAATGAATCGGCGAAAAAAGTATACGGGAATTTAATTGGTAAAAAATGTTACAAAGCAACAAGAAATCTCGATCAACCATGTCATACTTCAGGCATAGGCTGTGAAGTACTTGAAGTAATTCACAAAGGAAATAATGTTTTTGACGATACAAGAAAAATGGATCTATACGGAAGAATTGTGCATGTCAGAGCTAAACCCATAAAAACTTCTGGAAATAAGCAATCGATTATTGTAGTAGTAAGAGATGTTACAGAAGAAAAAAAATCTAAAACAGAACTTGGAAAATCTCTTTCACTATTACGAACAACTTTTGAATCGACAGCCGATGGGATACTTGTAACTGACCTGAACAGAGAAATTACAAAATACAATCAAAAATTTGTCGAAATTCTAAAGATCCCTGAATATATTTTAAAACAAAGAAACGATAATCAAGTAATTGAATATTTAAAAAATAAAATGAAAGATCCAGAAGTTTTTGTGAAAAAAATCGAAGAATCCTTTTCAAACCCAGAAGTAGAGAGTCTTGATCTCTTAGAATTTAAAGATGGGAGAGTAATCGAACGGTACTCAAGACCTCAACATCTAAATGAGAAAGTAATTGGAAGAGTTTTAAGCTTCAGAGATATAACGGAACGTAAAAAATCTGAAAAAGCATTAACTGAGAGTGAAGAAAAATATCGTTTGATAAGCGAAAACACTGGCGATATGATAGCGGTTATGACTTTCACACGCAACCCAGTATACAAATACGTTAGTCTATCTCATGAGAAGAACCTTGGTTGGAAAACAAGTGATCTTTTAGGCAAATCAGGTCTGGATTTCATCCATCCAGAAGATAAACTAAAACTATTGCCTCTACTAAACAAATATCTAAAAAAGAAAATTACAGACGTACTTAGAATTCAATTACAAGATAAATCATTAACTATTAATTTCCGAGCCAAAGACAAGCCAGGAAACTGGCATTTCATGGAGAGTACTGTTAATCTCATAAAGAATGATCTGTTGTTCATCTCAAGAGATGTTACTGAACGAAAACGGATGGAGGAAGAACTCAAAAATTATTCTGAACACTTGGCTGAAATGATACACCAAAAAACAAATGAGCTAGCAATCAGTGAACGCCTGTTAAAAACTACTATCGAAAATGTACCTGACCATGTTTATGTTAAAAGTCGTGATCGCGATTCAAATGGTGGATTCAAATTTATATATGTCAATGATGCTTACAGCAAGTTCCATAATAAAACGAAAAAACAGATCATCGGTAAATCAAGTTATGACCTTTATCCAGAAGATCAAGCAAAGTCATTCACCAAAGAGGATTTAGAATTATTCAAGAGAGGAAATTCTATTCTTGGACCCGATACAACTGTTAGTGATGCGGATGGAGATTTGCACATAATTCAGACAGTCAAAACTCCAATTAAAGATAAAAACGGCATTGTAACCCACCTTATAGGTATAACTAGAGATCTCACTGAAAGAAAACGCCTTGAAAAAATGAAAGACCAATTCATCTCAGCAGTTACACACGAACTGAGAACTCCACTTGTTTCAATCAAAGCATATGTAGACTATCCATTAACTGGAAAGATGGGCCAATTATCAGAAGAAATGAAATCCAACCTAACAATAGTGAAAAGGAACACAGACCGACTTCTACAATTAACTGGAGACTTGCTCGAACTCCGTCGCATGGAATCCGGTAAACTCGAATTAAACAAAGAGCCAATGGACTTTCAAAAAACAATTGAACAATGTATAGAAGAGATACAACCGATTATCCAAGAGAAAAAACAGATACTTGATGTTAAATCCCCAAAACAACCATTAATAGTCAATGGAGATAAAGTAAGACTTAGCCAAGTTCTCATGAATTTATTATCGAATGCTAACAAATTCACCCCTGAAGGTGGAAAAATCCTCCTTGATGTAAAGGTAAATCAAAAAATCCATGTAGAACTCTCTGACACAGGTATCGGAATCAGAAAACAAGATCTAGAACGCGTATTTGAACCGTTTTCAGCAATCACGAAACCAACATATATCCCTGGTACAGGGCTGGGACTCAGTGTTACTAAAGGCTTGATTGAAGCTCACAGAGGCAAAATCTGGGCGAACTCTCAAGGTGAAGGAAAAGGATCCACAATCATATTCGAACTGCCAAAAATATCATGATAATCAATATTGCTAGAAATGAATGGATCACATTAGCTAAGGTGCAGAAATAATTCTAAATATATCTTCAGTTTGACTTTAAATGAACACATTATGTCGAAGCAAAGTGTACCGCTTGGAATTCTTATCATAAGATTGATGATTTTAACAATTTTACCGACAGTATCAGCTCAATGGGGACCGACGCGCGCTTAATATCGATAGCAAAATTCACTAAAAAGCATACCCTTTACTATGAATGACACTAAATAATGGCTATAACGTTAAATAAAGCCTAATATGAACATATTTAATCAATCAAGAGAGGGGGGGTAGGGAGGTTAAATAACATTATTAGTGCTGCAATACTGCAATAACAATAATCTAGAAACAATAAGGTAATTTGACGTCCAAAGATTGATAAAGTAAAAAACCTTTCTTTTGATTCATGTCATCTGAGACGGAAACTTTTGATGCTAACAATTTCATTCAGCTTCAAACAGAAGAAATCAAAAAGACCCTAGGAAATGATAAAGCAATTATTGCAGTATCAGGTGGTGTTGACAGCACCACATGTGCAGCACTTACAAGAAGAGCAATAGGCAAGAACCTCGTCTGCGTATTCATCGATACTAATTTCATGAGAAAAAGGGAACCTGCAACAGTAAAAAAATATTTAGCAAAACCACCACTCAAACTACCCCTCAAAATAGTCAAAGCGCAAAAACGTTTCATGAACAATCTGGAGGGTTTAACAGATGCAGAAGAAAAACGAAAAGCCTTCAGACACACCTTCTACTCAACACTAGCGGATACAGCAAAAAAAGAAAAATGCAAGTGGCTAGTTCAAGGAACCATTGCTCCAGATCTTATAGAAACAAAAGGCGGAGTCAAAACACAACATAACGTACTTGAGCAGATAGGAATTGATCCTAAAGAGAGATACGGATACAAAGTAGTTGA
>Ga0180438_10001279_pt1 | contig 44642 bp, 54 predicted proteins | sample SS_ome_12_FD_132455 | JGI IMG/M metagenome (GOLD analysis project Ga0180438, IMG submission 132455) | Hypersaline lake sediment archaeal communities from the Salton Sea, California, USA - SS_3_D_2 metaG | ecosystem: Environmental > Aquatic > Non-marine Saline and Alkaline > Hypersaline >...
AAGAGATACATAGATGGAATAGGGTACTGTAGTATTGCCTTGAGAATCCTTATGTTTTTCCAGATCGTTATTACACTTATACAGAAACTGAATTCCCACAAAGGTTTTATTTGTTCCATGTTCTCCTACAAGAAGTGTAGCGCTCCCAGGAGCCAGCCCGCCTCCCAGAAGAATATCCAGTCCTTCTATGGATGTCCTATACAATTTATCTTCGATATTTTGGGACCTCGGAGCCTTTTCATCTTTCACCAATTCTTTCTTTCCATAAGAACTGGATAAAAATGCCGTGGAGGGAAAAACACGAAAACCCTCTTTTCCGATAACATACCTATGAAGTCCTATGGCATGCTTTTGGTATCGGCACTTTGAGACCTCCATATACCTACGGGAGTAATAATAATCAGACTTTAGAGAGAACTGGAAAACAATATCACAGATATATTCCGTAGCGAGATCGGAATGTTTTTCTTTAACATCTTTTTCGATAGTAAAAAGGCTGAAGACGTCAGAACTAACAAACATGCGCACCAAATCTTCAAACTCTGCGCGATCAAATCCCTTCCGTATCATATTTGCGCTATCTATAACCACCATTAAATCAATATTATCAAATTGATCTTTGATAGATTTTACCTGTCTGAAAATTACCTCCTTTACAAGGTCCATATCATCCGGGGGAGGATCAGAAAGATAGATTCTGCTTTCAACTTGTTCATTTATAAAACCCCCCTGTGGATAGAAGGTAAAGATTTCAGCGGCTTTTCCATGATGGGCGGTGCATAAATTTCCGAGTTTTTCCTGAACTCTAGACCAACGGGGATTCTGTTCCGATATCTCCATCTGATGTTTTATATGATTCTCAGAAGATTTAATAGTATCATAAATCGGCAATTGATCGAGGGAAAAGTATAAAACAACCGGCTTTTTCCGGGAAGTAACCGCTCTTTCTTTTTGATTCTTATATTGCTGAAGAAAACTTATGGCGATCTCCACGGCGAGGGTTGTTTTACCCGAACCAGGATAACCTAATATGGCAATCGACTTGTTTTGTCTTTTAATACCCCCCATAAGAAGATCATCAAGACCCGAAATATTCGTTTTAAACTCATGCATCTTTACTACTCTCCATTAATTTTCCTGGTAATACAAAGAGGCAAGATCCTGAGCAAGGATTCTATCGGAAGGATATCTATCCAGCAATATATTCATTTTATTGGAAACCAGAGATATTAGTCTTTTAATTTTTTCCGAATCTCCGCGGATTGCCAACAAATAATCATTATCAGTCATCTGAGTATCTTCCAGGATTTTTCTCCTCTTTATCAAACATTTTTCTGGTGTGCTTTGTTCCATATCAGAAAAGAGATATCTAAACATAGTATAGGCAATTTTCAAATAGGGTTTATACTGCACATTTCCATAAAGATGGTTTTTCAGAGAAGGATAGCTTAAACATTCTTCCCTTTGGTGTTTAAAAATCATCTTAACAATAAATTCAAGAGCCCTCTGAAAGATTTCCCTTTCCTTTAATAACTCATTCAAGCATTTTTTGAGAGCAACCACCTGAGACAAGGTCTGGCTTAATTCCTTCCAGGTTCTGGATAGTTCTTTTGTAAGTTCATAATTTTCGTGCTCCAGCAATTCACACTTTCTATTAAGTATCCTCAGAATTTCATCAGTATCCTTCTCCGAAGTGAGATCCAACCATTTGTTCAAGCCTTCAATATCAAGTTTCTGAAAATTCTTTTGATCCTCTTCCTGATATAATTTGAATTTCTCCTCCAGATCATCCAATCGCAGATCGAGTTCAAAAGAAGGCGGTTTGGGTTGGAAACAAGAGCATCCAAGAGTTTCGGGCTGAATTTCTCCAAGATCGAAATGAAGGATTTGGGAAGCCTTGATCAGATTACTATGAGAAAATATTTGTTGACCGTTTAGAACCTTGGAAAGGTAAGCTTCACTGATTTTCAGTTTATTTGCCAGATCCTTTTGAGTTCCAACTTCACCTTTTTTCTTGCATTGCTCAAATTTCTCACGTAAAAACTCGCCTACTCTTTGGAGGTAGATTTTATATCCTTCATTATCCGGCTCCGGGAATTGTATCAAATCTGACTCCTCTTTATATTCTTCCATTTACTCCCCCCTTAAAATTAATTAACCCACAGGAAATTAAATGTTTGTTCTACGAAATCAAATTAACTGTCAATCAAAATATTAGCTCTGTGGAAATATATTGTCAACTCTTTTTTACTAATATATACATTTTGGATATCCTTTCAAGGCGCTTAAAGAGTTTATTGAGGATGTCGTCTTTCCTGGAAAGGATTTGATTGGTCCCTACGAGGAAATAAACCCGCTAATCGTTTATATTGAACATAGTGGAGATAAAATAAATGAGAGAGGTCTTCGTACCAATTATCAAGGAGATCATTACAAACGGAATCAAAAGGGAATTCGTGATGATCTATGTAATCTCTCAAATCGGATATATATTGATGTATAAGATCGATCAGTTCCCGATTTTGCTCCATGCAATAAAGAAACAATTCCAAACATTTCACTTGTTTTGCCGCAATTTTTTTGAAATTTCGGATCCAATAGATAAAATTATTATAATCTTTATGAAAGATTTGCTTAAATTCATAACAAAATAAAAATCTTTCCCACAACATAGATACATTATATATTTGAAAAATTAAAATACCTGTTTTTGCTTTCCATGGATACTCAAGGCAGCTTATTAATTCCTCTATACTAAAAAGTCTGAGCCAAATCTTTACCAGATAATCCTGACATAATTCACAATTTTTTTTGAATGGATCAACGAAAAGACTCATAAAATTTTTCCCAGAAATCAATCAAAAGGATTCTAATTACCAACCAACAATATAGTTTTGTCAAGTTATAAGTATTAACTCGGAAAATGAAAACAGATAACAAATAAATTATACTTTATATTCCAGGCATGCGGCGATAAGGTCTTGGATGGGTGCTGTTGCCAAGGCGATACAGGTATCAGCAGCGCCGTAATAAACCTTCAATTCTCCATCGGAATCCAGGATCGCGCCATTGGAAAAAACACAGTTCATGGTCTCCCCCACTCTTTCATAATCTTCCCTGGGGCTTAGGATAAAGTGTGGGAACTGACCGATCACGCGAGCCGGATCTTCCAGGTCGAGAAGCATAACACCGAGCTTATAAACATAATTACAGGCAAACCAGACACCATGAAAAATCAAGAGCCATCCTTCGGGAGTTTTAATGGGCGTGGGTCCAGGACCCCATTTATTTCTCATCCAGGTTTCGATTTTGGCATTTACGGGTTCAGACTGCCCCCAGTGGATAAGGTCGGGAGAATAGCTTACCCAGGTGATCCCGGCATTTCCGCTCATGGGGCGGTCCACCCTGGCATAAAGTCCGCGGATTTTATCGGGGAACAAGGCGCAGTTGCGGCTCCAGGGTTGTGTGATAAAGGGAAATCGCTCGAAGGTTTTAAAATCCGTGGTTTTAAGCATGCCGATGCGAACGGTTTCCTCAAACGTCTGGGCACAGTAACAGATATAATAAGCGCCTTCCAGAAAGGTGATGCGCGGATCGTAGAGGTGTTTTTCAAAAGGGGCATGTTTGGGGCTGGGAGGAAGGTGGATAGGTTCCGGTTCCACTGTAAAATGAATGCCGTCATCGGAAAGCGCAACATGAAGCCTGTTATCGCGACAGCCGTCCTCGATGCGAGGGAGGAGCAGGTATTTTTCGCCGAATTTCACTGCACCGGGATTATAAATAGCGTTGCAGAGAAAAGGCATATCGTCCGGTTTAAGAATGGGATTTGCCGGATACCGTTTTAAAATCTCTCTTTCCAAGGGAAATTCACCTCGAGAATTGAATTGGCAAACAACTTAAAGGACAAAACCAAGAAATACTTAATAAAACAAAATCCTTAGGGCAAGATAAAACTCAATACAAGAAAACCGGAGTTACTCATCCTTTTCCGATATCGAGTGAAAAAATAATGAAAAAATACTGCTCCAAAAGCTTGACACAATGTGAAGAGTTTTGCCAGAAAGTGTAGCTGGATTTGTGAGTCAAATCCCAAAAAATCGGAAAAGAAAATCCTGCGCCATTAGCTCAATTGGTAGAGCAGCGGACTCTTAATCCGTTGGTTCGGGGTTCGAGTCCCTGATGGCGTACCATTTTATTAGATGATTGAGGGATGCGGTTTTATGTCGTATCCCTCTCTTTTTATTGTGGTTATAATGGGTGTATTTAAGAGGATATGGGAAAGGGATAGTGACGGATAGTGACGGTTAATGTCGTATAATATACGTTAATTCGTCTAAATTTCGTCCAAAAAAATATGTCCATTTAAGCCCGAGAATCGATTTTTAGAAGAATATGGCTTACTTATCGTGGGGAATAAAGAATCAAGATTCTGAGCGATGTAAGGTGTATTGACGGGAATTTTAAGGAGTGATAGAGAAGTACTTTTTTGCCTGGTTTAGCGTGGCGAGGTTGCGGTAGTGTTTGTAGAGGGTGGCTGGGGAGGTGTGCCCCAGCTCGTGGGCGGTGAGAGGAGCGTCACGGTGAAGGGCGAGGTGATAGGTGGCAAAGGAATGCCTGGCAGCGTCGGTATGCCAGGTGGTTATGCCTGCGTTTGAGCGGGCAGCGCGGAATTCCTTCCAGAAGCGTTTTTCCGAAAGGGACACCACAGGTCCGCGCCTGCGCCCGAACTCGCGAAGCCAGGCTTTGAGATTGGGTGTGATTGTGACGTAACGTTGGGCGCGGGTTTTTGCCACACTGGGACCGATATGTATATGTTTTGATATTGCCTGCCATTTGAGCCGGAGGATTTCGGCGGGGCGTATCCCGGCGAACAGGGCAAGGGCGAAGTATGCGGTCAGATGGGTATTTACGGAGGATCGAAGGATTTTCCGGGTTTGATCTACGGTGAGAATGCCGGGTAGTTTTTGATCGATACGCGCTCGGGTGATTGCCTCAGCCGGATTGTGCGCCATATAGCCAGCTTTTTTGCACCAAGTGAAGAAGCCACGTAGTGTACGGCGGTAGTTGTTGCGTGTAGTAGCGCTTATATCCATCAAGCCAAAGAGGGAAATGAGGTTAGCACCTGTGATATCGGAGATGTCTAGGCTGCCGTATTGAGCCTGGAGCCTGCCGAGGTGAACGCGGAGTTCTGTCAAGGATCGGGGGCGTAGTCCGGATTGCCTTTTTTCGTCAATATACTGTTCAATGGCGGTCTGTACAGAAACGGTGTGGAGAGAGTGGAGTTGTGCGAGATATTGGTTGACCACTTCGAGCAGGGAGACGTTTTCGGGGAGGCGTGCGATGGCTTCCCGGGCTTCTCTGAGTTCAAAGGGGCTTAGTGGGCGGTGTTGGTTGTCTAATTCATAGACTGTGGCATCGATCCAGGTGCGCGCCTGGGGCAGTGTTTTGAGGGTTTTACGATGGCGTTTGTAGTGGTAGTTGACTTCAGCCAAGTAGCACCCCTGGGCGGTCTTGCGGATGATACCACGATTGTATTTTTTGTGCTTCATTTGAGATATTCACGTTTCATTTTTTCTCTGATATAATCACATAAGAAATAAATTGCCAGAGAAACTATAATAAGCAATTTGGATTTTATTAATTATCTTCCGGAACATCTTATTTCCTTAGCGCAGTGGTCGAAATAAAGCAATTGTAACCCCAAAAATCTTAATATCTTCAGGGCGAACGGCAATTGTATTATATTTGGAGTTGAGGGGCTCCAAGAGGATAATATTCTTTTTGGGATTATAGCGTTTGAAAGTGAATTCGCCGTTTTCGTCTGCGAAAATACCATAAGCATTTTTCTTGATCATATCATAAGGGACGTTTCTCTCTATCAAAAGATGGTCCCCTTCATGGAAATCTGGTAACATCGAATCTCCAAGAACCATGACAAAAACAACAGGATTTTTTATATTATATTTCAGGCGATGATAGAAAAATTCATCTATAACATAATCAACTTCCATTGCATCTTGAATATCCGAATAAATAGCAGTTGGTTCCCCTGCTGTCACGTGTCCAACAATAGGAATACCTGTTTTTCGAGTAGTAAAAGGTCTTTTATTTTGAGGTACAGAAGCAATTCTAGCAACACTATCTACATATTCTGATTTAGGTTCTTCTATTTTATCAGCGGTCTGAGAGCGTAAGGATTCAGGAATAGTATAAGGATTTCCTTTTCCGGTTAGAAGCCAGTTGAGATTAACCGATTCTTTTTTTGCAATTTTTTTTAACATATCTATGGATAAAAAAGTCCCTGAATTTTCTAAACGGGCATAAGCTGCCCTTTTCATTCCGAGATTAGTAGCAAATTCTTCTTGCGTTCTATTTTTTCTCACAATTTTAAGGCGTTTTAAGACAGCATTTATTGAATCATCCATTATAAATTTCTTCCCTTAATAAATTTTCTACTTTTTATCACTTTTTCCCTTGACAGATTCTAATAATAGTAGAATAACGTTACTCATAATTGAATAAGTTCAATATCTGTCAAGGAAAAATTACAAAATGACTCCCGAGGAAATCAAGTCTAAAATTGTCTTAGAAAAGAAAACTTTACGAGAAATTGCACAAAAAGCAGGGGTTGTTCCATCAGCTGTGACAATGATTATACAGCGGAAAGGCAAGAGTCAAAGGCTTCAACAGCTGATTGCAGATGAAATCGGGATGCCATATGAAGAAGTTTGGGGGACAAAGAAAAATTTGGGGATAAAGCGGCAATCCTCTCTTCCAGGGCATGAAATTTAACGTTTCATGCCCTAATTTTTTTTCGGAGGCATAAAAATTGTTACTCACTGTTAAAGAGGCGGCTAATATATTAAATATACCCGAAAAAGCCCTTCGCGAACTAATGAGCGCAAGGGCTTTGCCTTTTGTAAAACTATCTCCCCGGAGAACACGGATCCGGGAGGCGGATGTTGAGGCGTTTTTGAAGAAACGAACAGTGAGACCTATTTGAAAGGAGGTGATTTCATGGGTTTTATTAACCGGTCAGCAATCAAGGCGGAAGTCCATAAGCGCGGGAAGTGCATACGTAGTGCCGCTTTGGACAAAATTGAACAGGGTGTACTCGGTACGATAATCCGCGCCTGTGACCGATGCGGAAACAAGTCAACGATTACAACTGTTGAGGTGTCCAGTTTAAGCGAATTGATAAAAAAATGATCCGGCAAAAAACCGGATCAAACCCAAAATCTAAAAGGTTCATATAAGAACCAGGAAGGAAAGTCAATGATAAAATCTGGCAAAATCACGGAGAGACCGAAACGGTTTCTTGTGTACGGTCCGGAAGGGATCGGGAAAAGCACCCTGGGTTCTATGTTCCCGGGGGCTGTGTTTTTCGACTGTGAGGAAGGCACGAACGAACTCAATGTCAAACGAGCTGAATTTTCCAAAACGTGGGAGGATGCCCTTAATTTTACAAAATGGCTCAGAAGCGAAAACTTCAAAACCCTGGTAATCGACACCTTTGACAAACTGGAACAAATCGCGGTTCTCAATCTATGTGAAAAGTCCGGGAAAAAGGGAATTGAGGACTTTGGCTATGGAAAAGGCTACACTTGGCAAGCGGAAATGATCTCCGCTTTTTTGGCTGAACTTGACGCGCTCAGAAATGAAAAAGGCATGAACATTGTCATTATCTCTCATTCCCAAATCAAAAAGATTGAACTACCTGAAGAATCCGGAGCGTTTGATCATTACGAGTTGTCTCTCTCAAAAAAAGTAGCTCCCCTGGTTAAGGAGTGGGTTGATGCACAAATTTTCATCAATTACCACGTGGAAGTCTTCGAAAACTCTGATAGCAAAAAAAAGGCACACGGAGGAAAAGACCATCTGCTTTACACGACGCACACAGCTTTTTCTGATGCAAAGAACCGCTTCGGATTGCCTCAAATCATTAACGCAGGTCAAACCATAGACAGCATGAAAGTCACGTTTGAGGAACACTTTTTGCCCCTCCTGGGTTCCAAACCACAAATAAAGAAAACCCCTCAGAAACAAAAGAAAACCCGAAAGACCACAAAACAGAACCCTAAAGAAACCCCTGAAGTTAAAGCGGTTCGCAAGAAGCTCCAGGAAGAAAACATCCCGGAGGAAAACCTTCTGAAATTCTTCTATGAGAAGAAAGTCCTTCCGGAGGGGGAACCTCTAGAGAAAGCGGATCCGAAGGCACTCAAAAAAGTTGTTAAAAAATGGGTCGTGTTGAAGGGGAATTTTGAAAAAGGAGGCAATAACAATGAGTGAAGAAAAACGGTTGGGTTGGAACGATACGATTGAACATGACGGGGAAGAATTTATGCTTCTTCCAGACGGTTCGATAGTTGAATTTAAAGTTTTGCAGCTGGAAAAATCCTCTGTTTCACAGGGTGAAATGAAGGGGTGTCCGATGGCAAAACTCAAACTGCAATGTACATGTGATGAGGGTCAAACCGTAATCACATCGGCACTGGTTTTGCATACGAAGCTTGAATGGAAACTCTGTGAATTTTTCACGGCGATCGGGCAACGGAAACACGGGGAACGGCTGAAGCCCCGATGGAATGAAGTTGTCGGTGCAACCGGTAAAGCGCGCCTGGCTGTGGGAAAATACACAGTAAATGATGGAAAAGAACAAAAAGTTAATCGCGTTAAAAAATATCTCAATCCTGAAGATGAGGAATCTCAGGTTGAAGATAAGGAGGAAGATGATGGTTTACCCTTCTAACGGAACAGCGTTTATCAAGATTGAGACCGTTCCTCTACCTGTAAAGGAGCGGGAATTTCTAAGACCTACCCCTTCAAGTGTAAAAACAGGCAACCTCAAAGATCAGAAAAAGATAGACGCCAAAATTCAAAATGCAATCCTGGACTGGAAACATGGAGAAGGATGCTATCAGGATTCATTACAGTCGAAGATTGCATTGATCGGTATTATTCTTTTCCAGGGTGAGGAATCGAAAGAGGAAATAACCATAAAACACAAAGAGGAAGATGAAATCCTGATCGACTTTTGGGAGGTCATGACAAAACATGAACCCCTGAGAGTAGTCGGCGATAACATCCGGGCTGAAGCCTCTCAGATTATCCACAGGAGCCTGATACACGAGGTTCCTTTCCCTGTCATGTGGCGTAATGATCTCTTCCAATACCTACCAAAACGATGGGTTGACATAACCTATTTTTGGAGCCTGGGAGATCGCAAGGCAAAATCCCGGAGCTTGAAACACCTTTGCAAAGCCTTCAATATTCCCCTGGATGAGACCCCTTTAACGGGACATGAATTCCGTGTATGGTGGAAGTCAAATAAAAAGCAGTGCGTTGAATACAATATGAAACATCTACGGGCAATGCTGGAACTCTATGAAAGGATTTCCATCTCATGAGTGGAAAACGGTCTCGAAATAAAGGTAAACGGGGGGAATTGGAACTCGCAAAATTATTATCAGCAGTTTTCCCCGTGGAATGCAGGCGAGGGCAACAATACAACGGTCTTGAGGGTGATGATGTTGTGGGGTTGCCTGGAGCGCATATTGAGTGCAAAAGGACAGAGCGGCTTCAACTTGGAGCTGCTCTGTCTCAATCCATTAAAGACGCGGGGACGAAAGTCCCGGTTGTCATGCACAGGGGGAATCGTCAACCGTGGCTTGTTACGCTTCGAGTTGAGGATCTCCCTGCTCTAATTCATTTTTTATCGGAGGTAATATAATGAACGCCAAACCGAATGAAATCGCAAAGGGGATAACGTCTTTCATATCCTTGAAAGCGATTATCCCTTCCCCGAATAACGGGAGAATTTTTCCGAAAAAACCGAGCAAATCTCTTAAAGAATTCGCCAAACGGCTGAAATGTGAGGGGCTTTTACAGCGTCCAATTGTCCGGAAACACCCGAAAAAAGACGGTAAGTATGAATTGCTTGCGGGTGAACGCCGATTCAGAGCTTTTCAGATTAACAAAGAAGAACTTCTACCCGTTGTCGTGGTAGATGCAAATGACAAGCAGGCTTGCAAAATTACAATGGCTGAAAATATGGATCGTGAGGATTTAAACCCGATTGAAGAAGCTTTCAGCGTTTCCGCAATGTTGAAATACATGCCGGCTGAGGAGGTCGCTGCGGAGTTTGACAAGTCCGTTTCCTGGGTACGCCGCAGGACTAAGCTCCAGGGATTAATCAAAGCCTGGAAAAACATCATGCTTTCAGATGATGAGGAAAAAAGGGGAAATTTCCTTTCCTGGAAACCCCGGTATTTCGAGTTGATCGCACAGTTCCCTGGAGAAGTGCAAAAACGAATCCTGAAAATTTTTCAAACTGAATATGGAGCAGCTCCTGATAATTGTTCTTATCAGGAGTTAAAACGATACCTGGGAGGATTTGTACGGCTCCTTGACGGGGCGGTCTTTGACACACGATGCTGTCAAACCTGCAAGCTACGCGCCGGTTATGAACCGGATATATTTGATGTCAACACTGAAAAATCTTCAAAGGGTGACAGGTGTCTTGACCGGCCTTGCTTTGAAGCCAAAACGAATGAGCGCCTCGAGGAAATCAAAAAGCAGTTGGAAAAGGAAGGGCAAAAACCGCAATTCATAAATGACGGGGGCTGGATAGAAAAAGGAATTTATTCTTCAGAACCGGTCAGGGCTTGGGAGTTTAAAAAAGGCAAAAAGAATGATCCTGATTCCTTCCCGGGAATCTATGTGAACGGCTCAAAAATTGGAAAAGTCTCCTGGTTCAAGGACCCGAATAAAAAGGTAACATCAAAGGGGGAACGACCCCTTAATGAACGCCTCGAGGCACTTGAGAAACGCCGCTGTCGGTATGCGATTCATCTTTTTATGGAATTGCTGAATGAAAATAAAGAAGTTACATTTCCGGATATCTTTACAGCGGCTTATTGTGCTTCAGTCTTCGGAATTGAGGGAGCCTGGTTTGACAAAAATGGTATAGAAAAGCCAAAACATGAAGCTCCTGAAGGTTTTTTCTGGAAAGAAGCGGCTAAAATTTCAGAAACGTTTAAAAAGTGGGGGATTAAAGGATCAAATAAAACATCCCTCCAGTCTTCTGAGCCTTTTTGCAGTTTAAGATTTTCTCTCAATGAGCAAATCAAGAGGATTTTTCTAAATGCACTTAAAAATATAAACACCTATTTTTCCTCCGAAGGCTGGGAAAAAGCAAAAGGAATTATGGGAGTTTACGAAGTCAATCCGGAGAAACTTTTCCAGGAAGCTTCTGAAAAATTCAAGCCTTCAAAGGTGCTCCAAAAACAGTTGGAGGAACAAAAGACTCAAACCCCGAAAAAACCCGCCAAAAAAGCCACAGGAGCAAAGAAAAAGGACATGAAGGTATGCAACTAAGGGACTACCAGAAAAGGGCAATACAAGGCGTTTATGCGTCTTGGGACGAATATCGAAAAACGCTCCTGGTTCTACCTACCGGAACCGGAAAAACGATTATCTTCTCAAACATTGCAAAACGTGAGATTGAAGAAGGAAATGAAGTTCTTATCCTGGCTCACAGAAACGAGTTAATAAAGCAGGCTCAAGATAAGTTGAAACAGGCTACAGGACTTGACTCTGCTATTGAAAAAGCCGGTGACAGTTGTTTGAACTCCTTTTTTCAAGTTACTTGTGGATCCGTTCAAACACTCATGAGACAATCACGGTTGAACAGGTTTCCAAAAGACTATTTTGAAACCATTATAGTGGATGAAGCTCATCACGTTCTTTCTCTCAGTTATCAAAACATCTTAAACCATTTCAATCAAGCGAAAGTGCTCGGTGTAACGGCTACTCCTGACCGCGGAGATAAAAAGAACTTAGGAGCGTTTTTCGATGATTTAGCATTTGAATACTCTGTCAGAGATGCAATTTCTGAAGGTTGGCTTTGTCCAATTGAAGCTGAAACAATCCCGCTGAATATAGATTTACAAGGGGTTAGAGTCACAGCGGGAGACTTCAATGACAGAGACTTAGGCAATGCCCTTGACCCTTACCTTTCCCAAATTGCTGAGAATATTCCCGAAAACAGAAAAACCCTGATTTTCCTACCCCTGATTGTAACATCTGAAAGAATGACAAATCTATTACTCCAACGGGGACTTAAAGCAGAGCATATTGACGGCACTTCAAGGGAACGCGCTGAAACCCTGGCTCGGTTCAAGTCCGGAGAAACGAAAATTATCTGTAATTCCATGCTTCTCACTGAAGGCTTTGACGAACCTTCCATTGACTGTGTGGTCTGTTTGAGACCCACAAAAATCAGGTCTTTGTTTGCTCAAATTGTAGGACGCGGTACTCGCCCCCTTCCCGGAAAAAAACTTCTGATACTCGATTTCCTATGGCATACAGCGCGCCATGACCTTTGTCACCCGGCGTCACTCCTGGCTGAAAATGAAGAGATCGCTAAAAAGATGACAGAGATACAGGAGCAAACCGGAGGCGCGCTTGATCTCACACAACTTGAAATCGAGGCAAAAGGCAAGGTTACAAAGGAACGTGAAGAAAAACTTGCCCGGGACCTGAAAGAACACAAGGCTAAAAAGCGGAGAACCGTTAATCCCCTGGAATTTGCGCTATCCCTCCATGATGAGGCTCTTCAAACCTATGAACCTACTTTTCCCTGGGAAAAACAGCCTCCCACGGATAACCAGTTACGGCTTTTGACAAAGTTTGGCTTTGATCAAAACGAGATACCTACAAAGGGTTTTGCTTCAATGTTAATCACCCGTTGTATTTCACGTTCAAAACGTGATCTTGCAACCCCAAAACAGGTAAAGCTCCTGGAACGCTACGATTATGAAAACGCCGGGATGTTTACCTTCCAGGAAGCCAGTCAACTGATTGACACCCTGGCTCAAAACGGCTGGAGAAGGGAGGCAGTGGTATGTTAAGCGATAAAGACGTTGCCCTTCAATGTCTTAAAAAACTTCCATTGTTCCGGTGTGACGATTACGGCTCCTGGTTAACTGTTGGTATGGCTCTGAAAAGCGCGGGGCTTCCTCTGGCAACCTGGAAAAACTGGAGCAAACAAAGCGTCAAATATCAAAAAGGGGTATGCGCGCAAAAGTGGAAATCGTTCAAAAATGGTAACAGCGGTGTCTCGGTGGGAACCCTGGTTCAATGGGTAAAAGACGCAGGAGAAAATATAGATTACCGTCAAAAAAGAACCGGCTATGTTTTAACCTGGGATTCCGAAATCGGTCCCCGAAGCATACCGGAAGCACCGAAGGGGAACACCTGGCAAGCGGAACATCTGGTCAAATACCTTGAGTCACTCTTCAAAGATGATGAAACAGTGAATTTCGTGGTCAAATCTACACAAGCGAATGACCGAAATATCCCGTATGGGTACGGTGAAAACAAAAATCGAGACCTCTTGATTAATGAACTATGGGAAAACAAGCATGACATCACCTTTGCAATAGGTGACTACAAGGAAGCCGCGGGAGCCTGGATTAGAATAAACCCGATGGACGGTAACGGGTGCAAAAACTCAAACTGTACTGAATACCGTCATGTTTTAGTTGAGTCTGATGATTTACTCCTGGAAAAACAATTATCAATAATCCGAAAATTAAACCTACCCACGGCGGCAATCGTGCATTCAGGAAGGAAGTCAATTCATGCAATTACAAAAATTCAAGCGGGTCACAATGCCAAACTTTTCAGAGAACGCGTTGAGTTCTTATTTGAGACCCTAGAAAAGTACGGATTCAAGGTTGACCGGCAATGCTCAAACCCGGCACGACTGTCCCGGATGCCTGGTATTACCCGCGCCGGCAAAAAACAATACCTCATAAGTGTTAATGAGGGCGCGGAATCATGGGAATCCTGGGAAAATGAGATCAGATCAGAACTCTATGAATATGACCTTATAACCCCGGAAAAAATGACATCAATCAAGGTTTCTGACAAATCCGATGCGATTTTAGGCAATCGATTTCTTTGTCATGCCGGCTCCTGGTTAATTGTGGCTCAATCCGGAATTGGAAAAAGCGTTCTCGCGATGCAGGGGTGTTGTCACTTTGCCACAGGAAGGGCTTTATTTGGACTGCAACCTATAAGACCCCTGAAACAAATACTTATTCAGGCTGAGAACAATCTCCTTGACCTGGTAGAACCGTTTCAGTCTTTGACGGAGGCAATGGAATTTTCTAAAGAGGAACGAAGGCTCCTGAATGCAAATTTCTCAATCATAAACGAGGATTCTCAAGCCGGTGAATTCTTCGCGCCTTTTTTGGACCATGTATGCAAGCGATATGCTCCGGATGTTATCTGGCTCGATCCGTTAATGGCGTATATCGGGGACGATATTTCGAAACAAGCGGTTTGCAGTGTATTTCTAAGGAATCAAGTCAATCCGATATTACACAGGTATAATGTTGGATTGATAGTTCTGCATCATACAGCGAAGCCTCCCAAAAACCCCGAAAAACAGGCTCAGGGGCATGATCTTTCCTACTTAGGCATTGGATCATCTGAACTCACAAACTGGGCTCGTGCGGTTTCTACGGTACTTCAATCGCCGGATTCTAAAGATACTTATGTCTTTGAACATTCCAAGCGTGGCGATCGTGCTGGAACATCAAAACAGATATTCCTCAAACATGCAGTAAAGGGGATATATTGGGAGAAAACAGGAGCACCGGAAAAGACAATCAAAAGCAACAATCGAAACTCAAAATATGCAGATTTTGGCTTTGATTATATGCCGCCAAAAACACACACGAAAGACCCAGTACAGAGTGAATTGTTTGCTCATATTATAGAGATTGTTTACAGTAAAACCGGGAAAAATATCACACCAAAACAAGCAGATTATATTAAATCTGCAATCACAAAACTAAAAAATCCTTTAATAATTTACGATAAAAAGACAAATACTTGGAGGGGGAGGTTTTTTCTATGAGAAAGCAAAAGTTCAACCTTCCTTCAACCTTCCTTCAACCTTCCCTAAGGGAAGGAGAAAGAAGGTTTTTTAATCTTCCTTCGGTTATTATAAAATCTGTCATATATGCAGGGTATTACTTTTTGCTATATTTGATCTTCCTTCAACCTTCCTTCAACCTTCCTTCAACCTTCCTTCAGGGGTTTCTATCTTCCTTCAGGAAAGATTTTTTAGAAAAAAGCATAAAAAAGTTCAACCTTCCTTCAACCTTCCTTCAGGGGTTTCAACCTTCCCTAAGGGAACTTCGAATCTTCCTTCAGATGAGCTTCTTCCCTAAAGGGAAGGTTGATCTTCCCTATATATTATCCCCCCCTAAAGGGGGGAATAATATGGGTTCCCCCCCTTTTTTACAAGGGGGGAACCATTTATATTCCCCCCGCCTGAAGGAAGGTTGAAGGAAGATCAAAATTCAAGAAAGGAGAAGAAAAAAGATGCCATGCAAATCTACCCATAAACGAAACGCCTGGGAAAGAGAACTTCAAGGTCCCGTGAGGGTAACCCCTGATGATATCACCTGGCTGAAGAAAAACCTTCAAGAAGGACAAGTATCTGGTATGATCAAAAAGACCCGGTTTCTTCCAGGGATCCCTGAAACAAAAATTCTGGAACTGGTGTGAATAGGAGGTAAAGTTTTATGATAAAGGAGCGCAAGTCATGAAAACAAGATACAGGTTTATACATTTCGTAAAGGTAGGCTCTGACTGTTGGCATTGTCTGAATAATAAGACAAAAGCTCCTCTCCTTGAGATTGAATATTATAAACCGTGGAAGCAATTTGTTTCTTCTCACTGTTCTCCACCACTTACTACAGTATTCAGTGCCGATTGTCACAGAGATATTGCTCATTTCCTTGATCAATTGAATAAGGAAAAAGTCATGAAGAGACCTGGCTCGAGCTGTAAGAACCAGGGGAAAGGAATTAAATTATGAAATTCAAAATAACAATGGTCATGGATGTTGAACCAGAACCGAATGTCCCCTTTGATGAAGAACGGTTTGAAAAATTTATTCCACATTTCATAAAGAAAATTAATGGCTATTATGCTGAATATGGTTTTCATGTGGGTGTGTTTACTGAAGCTATTGAAGTAAAGGAGGAAAACCATGTGTCCAATAATACCTCTTCCTCCGCCTCTTAAGAAAGAGAGCTGGAGAAGTATTAGAAAAAGTCAAATACCACAACGCGGGCAAAGGTGCATTGTTTGGCATACGAGATACAAATATCCTATATTCGCAACCTTTCACCCTGAGGAAGGAAGAGACCCTGATTCTTCCTTTTGGGAATCAGAAAGTGGAAAAAGAAAGAGATTGATGATGATTCGATTCTGGATGCCGGAACCGGAAGTACCCCTTGAATATAAAACAAGAACGATGATTCCAAAAAGGAGGAAAAAGTGATCTATGTAGATAACCTTAGAACCATAAGAGAAACAATAACTCCTTGCTGTATGCTGTTCGCTGATGACCCCGGAGAACTGATACAGTTCGCGTCAAAAGTGGGACTCGATCCAAGATTGATCGAACTCTCGAAAATTCCCCACTTCAAAGTTGACGGTAAAGTCCGAGCTCACTTGATCCGGCTGGGGGTTCAACCATTGAGCAACAAAGAAATGTTGAGAAAAATAAATGAAATAGCAAGCAATAAGAAACAGCTAATAACAGGTTAGGTTCTTTCGACGGTTATGAGGTAGGCAGGCTGTCAGCCATTGCCCTGTTTTTATGCAAATACAACTTTTTTCGGCGGTTTAGTGTATGAAAAAATTACCTACGAAACTTTCAGGTTTGAAGGAAGCTGGAGAGGCTTTTGGTCGGCTGAAGAATTCACTTAAAATTTTTGGCGACTTGGGGGGGATTGTTTATAACAAAAGAACCAGAGCCAAACGATCTTTTGAAAAGGATTAAATCTGAAAAAATATTGAGATTTCCTTAATGAAAAAACCAGACCCCAAAATAAAACTACTGATTGAGAAACTCCTGATTCAGTCAATTAAAGGGAACCCACAAGGGCGATGGCTTGACGATCTCGTCCGGGCTGTAGGGTATATAAACCCGAAGGCGGTAAGAGGGGGGGAGCTGGCGGACTTGTATGGTATATCACCAATGGGGGTTTCTCAATGGCACAAGCGCGATGGGTTACGGCGAAACCGGCGAGACAAAACATATAATCTGGAGGCTGTGATCAAATGGCGCGAGAAGCGACTTGGCACTCAATCTGAATCTTCCGAGAGTGATCTTGATAAAGCCGAACGACTTCTCAAGTGGGAAAAAGTAAAACTTGCAATCCTGGAAAGAGAGCTCCGGGAAGGACGGCTGTGTGAGCTGGAGCCGGTCAGGATATGGCTCGAACGAATTGCCTCCAGGCTCCGACAGGTGGGAGATACACTTCAACGCAAGTTTGGGGATGAAGCTCAACAAGTATTGAACGAAGCGATTGAGGATATAAGCAATGACGTTGAAAGTCAAATTACCGTCAACAAAGAAGGTTCTCCGGTGGTTTCTGGCTAAGTGTAAGTCAAAGCCTCCGCTTACCATGACAGAATTTAGCGAACGTGATATAGTAGTTGCAAAGGGACCTTTCAAAAACCAACGGTTCCGGCTAAGCCGTCAACCGTTTTTGCGTCATTGGTTCACAGCGATTGACTCTCAAAAATTCCCCCGGCACCTTCTGACTGGATGCACACAGTCAGGAAAGAGCCTTGCCGGGTGGATAATTCCTGCCACTTATCATCTTTTTCAGATGAATGAGGGGTTAATTCTGGGTACACCCACGGCGTTGATTGCAATGGAAAAGTGGAAGAAAGATTTAGAACCCATAATCAAGCGGTCAAAGTATAGAAATTTAATGCCATTAACAGGAGCGGGGAGCCGGGGCGGGGAGTTCACGTCAATTGATTTCCGGAACGGAACGTCAATAAAAATCATGACAGGGGGGGGCGCAGGAAAGTTGGGAGATAAATCCCGCGCTCATTATGAAACCCGTGTTGCCGCAATCACGGAAATTGACGGGTTTGATGAAGGTAGTGATCTTTCCATTGAAACCGATCCTGTTTCACAGATTGAAGCGCGAACTTTGGCACACGGGATTATGCAAAAGCGGATTTATCTTGAATGTACTTTATCCACAAAGAAGGGAAGAACATATCGCGAGTTAAAAGCGGGTACTGATAGTTATATTGTGTGTCAGTGTCCGTATTGTAAATCTTGGGTGACACCTGAAAGGGAACATCTCAAAGGCTGGCAGGATGCGGAAACTGAAAAGGAAGCTTATCTCAAATCTTATTTTATTTGTCCGGCTTGTGCTTACCCATTGACTCAGAATGACCGGGAAAACATGAACCTAAAATGTGACATAAAACATAGGAATGACCCGGAAAAGGTTTTGACTTTTTCAATGCGGTGGAATGCGTTCAACAATAGGATGTGGGTTCCTGGGGATATCGGGGTTGAAGAGTGGAAAAAAGAACAGTGTGAAGATGAACGAGTAAAAGATGATATGGAGCGCAAGCTCTGTCAGTTTTATTGGTCTATACCGTATGAATCTCCGGAGGTAAATCTCACAATACTTGATTACAAAATTACAAATAAACGCCGAGGGCAAACATTAAAGGGGGAAATTCCTCAATGGTGTGATTGGATTACCGGTGGGGTGGACTTACATAAACGGTTAGGCTATTATATCCTTTTGGCTTCCCGCGCTGATGATAAGGGCGTGATTTGCAATTATGGCAAGTTTGAGATTGCAGCGGATGACTTGGGTACAGATACAGCCACACGGATTGCACTCAAAGATTTCCAGGAATTTCTTGAAACGGGGTTTCCTGTTGTGGATTCAAAAGAACGAAAGATGCCGCTTCAAGTTTGGTTCGATTCAGGCTTTGCCGATTCCCGCCAGGCTCTATATGATTTTTGCCATGAGTTTGGTACTCGATACCGTCCAATAAAGGGGTATGGTGGGATAAAAGGGAGGAACTATTTATCACCTCAAAAGATTGACAAAAATACAATATTTGTTGGGTTGCAATATTATTTCAAATATCTGCGTTCTGATGGTATTGCGCTCGTGGAAATTGATTCTGACTACTGGAAGACTCGGTCTCATGAAGCGTTGACTATTCCGGTACTGGTTGACGGTGAGGAGCAAGCCGGGGCGATTCAACTTTATTCCTCTCCGGATAAAAATGAACATATTACCATTACAAAACATTTTTCCGCTGAGCGGAAAACTAAGGTTGAAGTCCCTGGTAAAGGAGAAATGATAAAGTGGATTCAGGAAAGCCGGAACAATCATTTTTTCGATTGTTTATATATCTCTCTTTGTGCGAGTAATTTTTGTAAGATCATGATACAGAATAAGCAAGCCGGAGGGAGAGAGCCGGTGAGAGAACCAGAGCCTCAAGATGAGTATGATTTTGTAAAGAGTTTTCGAGATAATATTCAAAATATGGGGAGGTTTTACAATGGTTAAAAAGCAAGTGTCAAAAGTGACTCAAGTATCAAAAGTGACTGTTGAAGTTCCGTTCCGGAAAGTGAAAAAAGGTGAGTATTGCGTCAGAAATGTTAACATCTCGCGGTTGTCTCTGGAGAAGGCTCAAGTACTCCGAGGAATGCTTAATGGTTTGCTGAAACAACGTAAACGGTTAGAATCCGGTGAATTAATTGATCGCCCTAATAGAGTTTTTCTGTATATACTTGAGTCATGTAAAATCAAATGAGTCAATGCTATTGTTATATGAGGCTCATAATCTTTTTTTGTTAGTTTGCATTTTTTATTTGACTTCTAAAAGGTGGAACATCGATTTATTATAATTGTTCTTTGTTATGCCTCCACTGAGCCTTCCAGTCGGGCTTAGGAGTGACTGGCTCCTATTTCTTCTGGAAGGCTCAAATTTTTTAGAGGTGTTTTTAATGGCTTCTGATCTCGAAACAGCGAAAGCGGCTTACTTAGCGAATGCTGATTATGCCACAGAACAAAACGAAACGAAATGTAAGGCGTTTGTCAATGCGTGTCGAAAACTTCTCCTTTTAATTCCTACTACATATTCTCGTGATAACGAAGCCGGAGGGGAGTCTTATGGTTTTAATCCTGATGTCATTCGATCTGAATTAGAAAAAGCAGAGGCTTTTCTTGCGTCATTAAAAGATGTGGACTCGGGAGGCGCCGGAGTAGTGTTCATTTCAATGGAGGATTATCGAGATTAATGTCTGGTGAGTGGTATTTAAGCGAAAAAGGGCTGATTGAACAGTTCAATGATTTGAAGTCTGAATACCAGGTTGCAAACAATTCGCGGTTTCGCCGGAATCGGGGTGTATCCTCAACTGGAAAAACTGCTGACTATATGTTTATCGATGAGTCTAAGTTTTTTCGTGGCATGGAATATGTCCGTGACATGGATGTCAATGATAGTTTGATTAGTCAAATCGTTAAGCGCGCTGTTGACAATACTATTAGAGACGGTTTTCCCCTACGTCCACAAACGGGTGACCCTGAAGTTGACCAATATTTAAAAAACAAATGGATTGAACATACCACTGATCCGGAAAGGGTTGATGCCTCCGGGGAATTGGATTTTCTTGAGATGCTCAAACTCTCCTTCCGTCAAATGCTGATTGATGGTGATATAATTGCCATTCCCACTACTGAGGGATCATTGCAGTTGATAGAAGCGCACAGAGTAAAAACCCCGTCAAACACGAAAAGAAACGTTGTCCTGGGCGTTCTGTTGGATGAACGCCGAAGACGACTTGAGTACTGGGTAACGAAAGATGAGATTTCGCCGTCTTATCAAATACAACGGGTAGGTGATGTTGAAGCTTTCAAGGTTCGTGACGATCGAGGTTTAAGACAGGTATTTCATTTATACAACCCCAAACGTGTAAGTCAAACGCGGGGACTTTCGGCGTTCGCTTGTGTGGCTGATATTGCTGGTATGTTCGAGGATATTAATTTCGCTAAACTCGTACAGCAACAAGCGGCGTCATGCTTTGCAATCCTACATGAACAGGGCGATATCTCACGTAAATTGACCGGGCTTCCGGGTACTGAATCGGATCTTCGTTCAACGCAAACTATGAAAAATGGAGGGACGCGGGTGCTAAAAAGCGTGGCTCCTGGTATGGAAATTTTTGGGCGCCCTGGGGAGAAAATTTCTGGTTTTTCACCGAACATTCCGAACCCGGAATATTTTTCACACGTAAAACTCTTAATAACATTGATCGGTAATGCGATCGGGATGCCGCTCATCCTGGTTTTGCTTGATGCTTCGCAAACAAATTTCTCAGGCTACCGGGGTGTAGTAGATCAGGCACGGATCGGATTTAAATCGAATCAAGGTTCTATAACAGGGAAAATTTGTCGCCCCTATTACAAATGGCTTCTGAATTTTTGGCTTGAGCAAGATTCCCCCGGATTTGATCCGAAGATCGCCGCGTATTATTTGAAGCTTCAAGATAAGCTGTTTAATCACACCTGGGGGCGTCCTCAATATCCATACATTCAACCGCTTCAGGATGCGAAAGCGGATCAAGCGCGGCTTGATGGTGGTATGATCTCTCCCTCCCAGCTTCAACAAGAGCGATACGGAAGGGAATGGGAAGAGTTCATCAAGATAAGGACGCAGGATCGGCTTCAGGAAATACAAAAGGCGATGCAGGCAGTTCAGGATTTAAAAAAAGAATTCCCCGATATTAATGTAGATTGGCGCGAGATTATAACCGGGAAATATCAGGCTAAAGGAGGCTCAGATGTCAAACAACCTGTTGAATCTACCGAAACAGCTAAAGAATAGTTTTCCGCGGATTATGGATTATTTCGGGTTGTGGGCTATTCTTCCAGATGTGATTAAATCCATGTATTCAAGCGTGAAGGATATGGATTTAATTTCTCATATAAATAGCGTGCCTAAAGCCGCTTATAATGATGACAGATATTTTAATACTTTTCCCGCGGAAGGGCAAAAAGGAAAGCGGGTCGCAGTTGTCCAGGTACAAGGGCTTCTTATGAAAGCTGAAACTTCCCTGGGTGATTCCACTTCTACGGTTCGCCTCCGGAGCGTGATTCGTTCCCTGGTGAAAAACCCTGATGTCATTTCAATTATTTTGAATATTGATTCCCCTGGTGGAACCGTTTCTGGAATACAAGACCTGGCTGATGAGATACAGAAAGCAGCGGAGCAAAAAACCGTTTTAGCGTTCATTGAGGACACCGGTGCTTCAGCGGCTTACTGGATTGCTTCTCAGGCTCATAAAATCTATACGAATTCAACGGCTTTGGTTGGTTCTATAGGTGTTTTCTCTGCTGTGTATGATTACTCAATGCAAGCTGCACAAATGGGGATCAAAGTTCATTTGATTACAACCGGGGACTTCAAGGGTGCGGGAACTGTTGGAACTGAAATTTCTCCGGAACAGCTGGAGGAACTCCAAAAGGTTGTCAATTCATTCTATGATTTTTTTCTTTTCGGAGTCGCTAAGGGGCGCGGATTATCTTTGAGAGAGATTCGTCCCCTGGCTGATGGGCGCGTATGGATTGGAAAAGAAGCTCAAAAAGTCGGGCTCACTGATGGAGTAAAGACCTTCAAGGAAGTTTTGAAGGCGGCAAGTAGAAGCAAAATATCAGCTCAAATTGATATGAAAACTGATGGAAAGGAGGAAGTAATTATGAATCAGAAAGAAAAAGAGGCTCCCGTAACAGCTACCATTGAAGAACTGGAAAGAGCGTGTCCTGGAGCGTCGTCTGATTTCGTTCTCGCTCAGGTGAAAGCGGGATCTACTGTTGTGGAGGCACAATCCGCCTTTATCGCGGCACAGCAAAAGCAGATTGAAGCGCAGGAAAAAGCGCAGGCAGAAGCGCAAAAACAAAAGCGAAGCCTTGGTTTTGACCCCGTTAGCTGTTTACCAGGAAAGCCTGTGGGGAGAAAAACCCTGGATGAGGCTGACCCGATTTTAGCGTTCAAACATCTCCAGGGTGAATTCAAAAAACAGGGGATGTCCACAAGCGAAGCGAATCGGGCAATTGCACTCGATTACCCTGACGTTCATAAATCGTTCGTGGTCGCATTAAATCAAAAAATTCATGAAGGAAAGGAGTAAACCTATGTCTCTTATAAATGCTGGAACAAGGGGATTCACAAATGGTGACACCGCAAGGGTTCGCGGTATTCGTGTAAAACTCCCTGCTGGTGTTCTTGAATTGGCGGGATTGGATGATCTTGAGATCGGTACTATTGATATTCCTGTTGCCGCTAATCAAGCAAATTCAGGCGTGATTCTTCGGAATGTTTCTGGATCTCGCCACTTCGTTGCTTCAGGTGCAATTTCAGCTGGAAATCCTTTTTATTCCGCGGCTAACGGGAAGGTTTCTGGATCTCAAGCCACAGGTGCTTATAAGATCGGAATTGCATTAACTTCAGCGAGCACAGATGGTGATCTTTTCGAAGGAATGTATCTGTCAGGTTATGGAATTCCAAAATCTGAATAAAGCATAACAAAGACGAAGGATAACAAGGAACAAAAAAAAAGAAAAGGAGTGAAAACTATGTATCCTTCGCCTGGAACTACTGTCTATTCATATCGTCCCGAGTTGGGTCAAGCTTTATCGGAGCTTGATCTGGCAATGGCACGAAATGGATTTATCGGGTTAAAGGTTGCCGTGCCTCTAGAAATGGGGTTAGCCGGGGGACCTTTCCCTATAATCCCGCTTCGGTCTCTGTTGATTAATCCTGAGGGGGGGTTAGGTCGATCTTCCCGCGGGGACTATCAAAGGGTCGCATGGGATTTTGACACGGATTCTTTCTCATGTAAGGAAACCGGGATTGAAATTCCTGTCGATGATCGCCTAAAGGCGGTGTATGCGAACTTTTTTGACGCGGAACTCGTGTCAGCTGAAATTTCCCGTGACATTGTGCTTCGTGATCGGGAAAAACAAATCGCTGACACGGTAATGGATACTGATGCAATCCAAAACGCAGCCTGCGGAGCTACCTGGAAAAATCACACAGATGGAGATCCTATTACCGATGTTGACAACAACAAAAAAACCATGCGGGATCGGTGCGGATACAAACCGAACTGTATGGTGGTTACCTGGAACGTGTATTCGATGCATCTCCGCCACAATACGAAAATCATTGACCGTATCGCCTCACAGGGAGCCGGGGGAGCTGTTAAGGCTTCAGATATTACTCCGACGGTTCTGGCTCAAGTGTTTGACATTGACTATTTCTTTGTTGCCGATGCGATTCGTAACACGGCGAAGCCGGATAAGGATGTTGTCATTGCGGATATCTGGAGCAATGAGAAGGCGTTGTTATGCCGTATCGCGCCTCCGGGAGATCGCAACCCTGCAACTCCCTCGATGGCTCGAACTCTACATTGGGCGGCTGATGGTTCAACAATCGGCGCAACGGTGGAGAGCTACGGTTCCAATCCCGTTCGTGGGAAGGTGCTCCGTGCTCGAATGGACACGGAAATCAAGATCATGAACGCGAGTCAAGGTCAAATTATTACCGGGATTTATGCCTAAAGGAAGGAGGGTTATTATGAAAAAAATCTCGTTACTTTTAACAGCTCTCCTTTTTGTTGTGGCTGTAGTTGTCGCGTATGACACAGGGATTTACTGGAAAGTGGAAGATCGAAACACAATGTTTAAAAATGATGTTGTGATCCGTTCCACTGGAGCCTTTGAAGCCGATTGCTCCATCCAGGCAGACGGCGGGATTGTCGGTGATATAACGGGTGACATAACTGGTGACTCTTGTAGTTTTACAACTGTTACAGCAACGGCTGTTATAGGAAATTTGACGGGGGACGTAACTGGGAATGTGACGGGAGATTTAACAGGAGACGTTACCGGAAATGTCACGGGCAATGTCACAGGAAATCTTACAGGCAATACCAGTAACGTTACAACCTCCACAGCCACAGTTTTTATTGGAAATTTAACCGGAAATGTCACGGGCAACGTTACGGGCAATACCAGTAACGTTACAACCTCCACAGCCACAGTTTTTATTGGAAATTTAACCGGAAATGTCACGGGCAACGTTACGGGCAACGTTACAGGGAATCTTACGGGTGATACCAGTAACGTTACGACTTCCACGGCAACGACTTTCATAGGTGACTTGACAGGTGATGTTACGGGTAACGTCACGGGTAACTTGACCGGGGATGTCAACGGGTATGATGAAACCCGGATTTACCAAATTTCCTTTTTTGACTATGACGTTGCCGCGAGTCAAAACGCTCAACCCTGGGGAATGGATCCGAGTGCGGATAAAGGCGGAACTTCCTTCCAGGGGAATGTTGCTTCTGTGGCTGGTTCGATATACGGGATAACCGCTTATTCGTCTGAAGCGTGTACCAGTGGGAGCCTTACTCTTGACGTCACGATTGACGGAACCCCTACTGGGCTTCAAGCTGTGATTGATCCGTCAAACCAGTATGCTGTCACATTTGTTGTGAATGACACACACACAGTTAGCGCGGGAGATGTGATCGGGATCAAAGCCACGTCAACGTCAAACTGGCTTCCTACGAGTGCGGATGTAATCGGTACCGTGTACGGAGAATATTGATGTCAAGCCCTGAAAGAAATGAGCTGTTTGGACTCTTCGGAGACGTGATCTCTGAAGATGTTCAAGTTAATTCTTGTCAAGTCTACCATCCCGCCAAAGAGCCTGACGGGATGGGAGGCTTTGACGAGGTCTTAGGGGAAGGTGTAACATTGGATTGTGATATCACGTTATTCCGTGTGGGAGGGGAAACCCTATTATCGGTTCCTCCCACGGAAGATATACGAATTGGTGATATTTTACAATTCCCATATTAGGAGGATTTTATGATTCTCGAAACTGCATCTCGTAATGCAATGATTGAAGCCCTTGGAGATCTGTGTGATAATGGTTATCTGGAATTAAGAACAGCTGGGGACAATGAGGTCGCAAAATGTGCGCTCTCCGCGACGGCGTTCGGTGCTGCTGTGAATGGCGCGATTACAGCTAATACCATTACCGATGATTCAGATGCCACGGGAGGAACCATTGACCATGCTGTTCTTCTCAAATCAGACGATTTGACAGTGGTTGCAACCTTGACTGTTACTACAGTAGGCGGTGGCGGTGATGTTGAGGTGACGTCTCTGGTTGTCGCAGCTGGAGAGAAACAAGAGATTACCAGCCTGGTCTTAACGCAACCTTCAGGAGAGTAAATCATGCCTGATCGTTTTTTGCAGGCAAAAACAGATGGTGGTCTCGCCTTCGCTGAATCAGGTTCCACCGATTTCGAAAGCGAGATTTCCGGCGATAACATGCCTACCGATGATTATGAAAGTCAATCTCATATCGTATGTCTTGATGGTAACGGGAGTCCGGTAAAAGCCGTTCTTCCTAATAGAGTGAAATCTCTGTCTCTTTATCTCCCTGGTGTGCCAGAAGAAACACTCGCTGCTGATTTCAGGCTCAAAGTGCCGATGGTGCTTTTTGGGGCTTCCGTTGCCATCCTGGGGATTTTGCTTGACGCCGGGGTTTATACCGGTTTAACCGGTCAAACTACTGTGAGGGCAAGTGATGCGGTATATGAAGCCGGTGGAGCGTCTAATATAGACGCAACTCTGACAAATACCGGCTCCGGGACGGATCGAACTGTTTATGCAACTGGGTCAATTTTTATTGACACGAGTTCGGAGTATTTATACTTGCATATTCACAGTTCAGGGGATCATGCTGATATCAATGTTGTAATTTATTTCAGATAGGAGGAATCTATGAAAAAATTTTTTCTTATTTTGATTATTTTTGCTTTGATTCAATCCGTGTGGGGTTTAACTACCTATAAGGCTAAATCCTTGAAGTTGGACGGTGATGCAGATGGAACCTTCCAGGAGTTCACGGAAACAGATATCTCGCAGCGAGTCAACGTCACGAACTATGACACCGGGGCAACCTCTGATGTTGCTGTTTTTTCTGGTACGGGGACAAGCTGGGTATCACGTGGGCTGGCTGATGTGGGCTTGAATCCGGCAAATGTGGTGACGGTTGCAGAGAGCGGGGCGGATTATACGACGATACAGGAGGCGATTGATTCAATCAGCGATGCGGCTTCGACCAATACGTATACGGTTTTTGTTTATCCGGGAACGTATGATGAAAAGATCACATGTAAAGATTATGTTTCCCTTGTGGGCATTGATCGAAAATCCTGTAGGATAGTATCTGATCAGACTTGGGATGAAGTAAATGCTCAAACTGGATATGTTGTGAGGATAACGAACGGGGAATTACGGAATTTTTATATTGAGAATGAAAGGAGCTCTTATCCTTCTGTTGCGGTTTATATGTCGGGGGAGGGGCTTGTTAAAAACTGTGATTTGATTTCCCATGCTCAAGATGTCCTTATTGTTGATAACGGGTGCGTGTCTAACTGTTATATCAATACCGATTCGATAAGTTCGACGACGGATGCAATAAGTGTGAGAGGTGGAACGTCTGAAATGTTTGATTGCCTGATTGAGGTTTCTGGGGGGTGTGGTCTTTGGATGGGATCGGGAAACTCAACAACAAAAATATATAATAGTACTTTTATAACGGGGAGTTCGTATCCGGGAATGAGATCACAAGATAGCGGGCTTACTATTAACCTTTACCTTTATGGTTGTGAATTTTATAATGATAACGGAGCAGCTCCCCTATTCCAAAATAGTGATGGATCAAATACAACGGTTTATTATAGCCAATGCGTGGGGTCGGGTGTTGGCAATAGCAACGTAACCTTTACCGAGAGAAAAACATTATCTTTGGATGTGGCTGGTGATGTCACAATCGGAGATGAATTAACCGTTATTAATGATGTTGAAATCGGAGATGTGGCAACCATTGACGAATTGTTTTTAAAGTGGACAAGCGGTACATCCGGTAAATTAGAATTCGGCTGGCAGGAAGACGTTCCCGGGAGCCCGACATATGACACAAATCTGTACCGTGGGGCGTCTAATGTATTGAAAACAGACGATATATTTATTGCGGATTCTCTCCGCACGGGAACCGCCAACAATCCTGCAACTGGCGGGATTAATGCGAGCGGTGACATCAACACGAGCGGCACAGTGTTGGCGGATACTGCTTATAAAATCGGTGACACAACGATTTGTGATAGCAACCAATATGGTTATTTTGCAAAACTCGGCATCGTGGAAACGGACATGGATTATCCATTACACGTGGACGGGCGAGTAGTGTTTGATATGCAAGGCGGTAGTCAATATATGTATATCAGAGACAGTGCAGAAGGTAATCTCAGCATCATTGGTAATGATTCTGATGGGGACGGTGAGCTGCTGATTTATGATTCATCCCACACAGCGAAAGTGTACTTCAGGACGGACGGGAATGTGGGATATTGCAAAAACGATTTCGAGTTCGGCGATGGCGGGGAAACCCTGACCGTCAAGGATCGATTAATCCTAAATCCTGTAACAAGCGCAGCTACCTCAAATGGGGCAATGTACTATGACGTTGATGTTCATCATGGGTATATCTGTTGTAACGGATCATATGTGCAGATTGACAATCCCTGCATTGATCTGTTTATCGAGGAAATCCATGAGGCTGGCAATGGGACTACTATCACGTTACGGCAGATCGGGAGCCTATGGGATAAGGCGAAAACGAAATCCGAGGTTGTATCTATACCCTTCCGGGTAAAACTAGGGAGCCTTGCCTTGAGGATTATGGCAACACAACCAGGAGAAACGGCGGTTGTTGACAAATACCAGTTATACTATAAAAGGGACGGGAAAATTGAAAAACTGCAACCGGTTGGCATTCAAGGGGAAAGTCCTTGTCCGTTCGGAGTTTTTATCCGGCTTGAATATGACTTGCCCGAGGGAGCGGAGTGTTTAAACTTTGCGGCAAAAGGACGTCTGGAAAACGAGTTCCAGGCTTACGCAGAGGTCGATTTAGAATAACACCTTTTTCTCGCGCGTGTTCAAAGAGGATATTGATGAGGCATAACAGGGAACGACTTTTCCTCCTGGAGAGAAAATGTCGGGACCTGTTACAACATATTTAATTGATTCCGATTCTGATAACTTACTTTCCACAGGATTGGATTATCTCATATCTGATCGATACTACTCTGTAGAGATTTCAGTATCTACCCTTCCTGCTACCTGTGCTGCTTCAGCTAAAAAAACCATTATCAGTAATGTTGACAAAGCTGTTCCCGCGGCTACGGCTTCAGGAAGCGCAAACCGGGCTTTATCCGCGTCGGCAAGTGTCACCTGTGAGGTTGTGACAGCCTCCGGCGCGGGGGCGTCTTTCGGTGTTGTTACGGCTTCTGCTTCTGCTACTGTTTCAGTGGCGATAGCTTCCGGAAGTGGGAGGTCTTATTCGCCTGGTGTTGTGACCGCTTCCGGTTCGATTACTCTTTCCGCTTCAATCGCTTCTGGCTCCGGAAAACTTTACAAAAAATATACAGCTTCAGTTGACGCTTCAGCTCCGATTACTCAAGCAACGGCTGAAGCGATACTCACTCTGTTATGTGACGTCCTGGCTGAAACGTTGGTGGTTTTGGCTTCCGGCTCCGGAAAGAAAACGTGTGTTTCCGATAGTGATATCTCAACGGAGATTTCTGAAGCTTCCGCTTCCGGAACTTTAACCAGAAAAGCCTCCGGCAATGTTCAAACTGCTGAAACTTTAGCCTCCGGCGTGGGGGAAAATATTGCGCTTATTTCGGCTGTTATTGCCGCGTCAACCTCTCCGGCTGAAGGCTCTGGAAGTTCTGTAAAAACGGTTGTCAGTGAAGGCTCTGTATTCGCGGCTATTCCTACAGCTACAAGTCAAGGCTTTTTGACACACTTGGCAACCGTTAACGCTTCAACTCCAGCTGCCAGAGGTTACAGTGGCGGCGGAATCCCGGTAACATCTCAACTTTTCCGGGTGACAGGAATTGAAGAGGTGGAGGGGAAACCTTTCAAATTGATTCATTTACAACCTGTAAGGAGACCGATTAACCAGTGATACAGCTCCGCAAACTAAAATTTCAGATTCTCAGGTCCAGGATATTGACTGCGGCTCAACAGGCGTCTCTTACTCCCCTGATGGAAGCTGGCTACATGACACAGCGGCAAGCAAAAAAGTCAATGCGTCCATATCGAGGGAAAGCGTCAAAGCCTGGCAAGCCTCCCAAAAGCCGAACCAAGAAACTTAAGAAGTCTATTAGAACCGGAAGGGATCGCTCCGGTTTGGTTGTAACCGGACCCACAAGGGAAGCGTTTTACGGAAGGGCTTTAGAAAAGGGAACTTCCCGAATGGCGGCACATCCTTTCATGAAACCCGCGCTTGAAAAAGTGAGAGCGAAATTTCCGGGACTATGGAAAGGGAAATCTCTTTCAAAAACTCCGGAAGGAAAAAAATTAAACCGTTGGAGGATGTCAAGATGAAAACTGTAAAAAAGGCAATTTATGACATCTTGAACACCCCTGTAATCACAAAATCCTTGTCAGTTTATACAGGAACCAATGAACCCGCGCTTTTTACACTCCCGGAACCGCCGGATGACGCGCATGAAATGTGTGTAACTATAAAATTGGACGGGGGACCAACCTTTTATGACAAGGCGAATTTCGGGGCTGATGTATCCCTTACCGTAACTTTACACACGGGGCGAAGTCAAACCCTGGCGCGGGGTGAATCTGTGGCTGTCAAGATATGGGAAACGATCAATCGAAATATGGATAATGCTTCCGTAACTGGTTATACTGTTCCCCACATCGAGGCTGAATTCCCGCGGGAGGAACTGAACGATCTGGGGTTTGTGGATTATATAATCTCAGTAACAATGAAAATCGAAAAGGAGTAAAAAATGGCAACGGTAAAAGGGTATGTTTGCACTCTCTCACTTGGGGGGAGTGAGCTGTTGAGGCACAAGGGCGTTGAGATAAACCGGGATAAAGAGATGAACGATGTCACAACAAAAAATTCTGGGGGAAATAAAGAGGTCGATCCTGGGTTGCACTCCTGGGAAACTAATACAATAGAGATCGTTCGAGACACGGATGACTCTATTATTCCTACCCTGAAGAGTGCATTTGCTGCGGGGACGTTGTTGGATGTGGTTTTTGTTGAAACAGGGGGAGGCGCATTGTCAGAAACTGGAACCGGATACCTGTCACAATGGCACGTATCAGTCCCGGTTGATAACTGCGTCACGATTACCATGAAAATCACAGGATCAGGAGCGTTATCATGAGCGTAAAAAGTCACGAATTTAAAGATGCAACCGGTCAAACTTGGGTGTGTCGGATAAATATGTTTATTCTCCGTGATATGTGCCGGGCAAATGATCTTAAGTTGAAAGACTTTTATAATTTTACAGAGATGAATGTCGGATCAATGATCGGGTGTTTGTGGTATTCGTGTAGGCATTTAGCACAGGCATTGAAGGTAACAGAAAAGGAATTTTATACTAATCGAGTAACAACGGAAATATTTTTTGAATCAGCTATGGATGCCTTTATTAACGCTTTAACGGATGCCTTTCCTGAGAGTGAGGATTTTCCGCTAAACCCTCAGATACCGAACAAGACGGGAACCCCTGGTCAATCCAAGACTTGATTGAGATGTCTATCTGCCTTGGTCTTGATCCGGATAACAGTCTCACACCTAAAGAGCTTTTTTTGTCGTACATGGCGAAATCTCGGGAGGACTGGGATCATACTTCAAGCATTATCGCGGCTATATCGAACCTTTTTGGAGGCGAAACAAAACCAGAGAAATTCAATCCTTTCAGGAGAGATTAAATGGGCTTAGCTGACGCTGTAAAAATGGGAGGGGCTTACGTACCAATAGGAGCTGATTTAAAAGGCTTAGAAACCAAATTAAAGGAGGCTCAGGGCAAGCTGTCAGCTTTTGGGGGAAAGCTCCTGAAACTGGGTGCGGGGCTTTCCGCTGCGGGGCTGGCTATCCTGGCTCCCCTGACAAAAAGCGTTCAACAATTTACGAAATACGGAGATAATATCGCAAAGATCGGAAGGCGCGCGGGAATATCCGCACAATCATTTAGCGAGCTGGGTTACGCTTCCGAGATAACCGGCGCGGGGCTGAACGCAGTAGAGCGCGCAATTAAGAAGATGCAACAGTGTATTTATGATGCTGAAAGGGGTATGAAAACATACGTTGATGCTTTGGTTGATGCTGGTGTTTCCACGGAAGATTTAAAAGGAAAAAAATCTGAAGAGCATTTTTATATAATAGCTAATGCCCTTTCAAACCTTGAGGATAAATCAAAAAAAGCCGCCCTGGCTCAAAAAATCTTTGGGCGGGCTGGAACTCACCTAGTTCCACTTTTTAACGCCGGAGCTGAATCTATCAAGAAACTTCGAAACGAATACACGTTTTTAACGGGTGATGTTGATTTTACCTTGGCTGAGGATATGCAGGATGCTTTTACCAGGTTAAAGTTTTCTCTCATGGGTGTTTCCATGACGATCGCTCAAAGATTCGCTCCTACATTAAGAAATCTCATGGATAGAGTCACAATGATAAATGTAAAACTCCGGGGGTTTCTCTCCAGACATCCCCAAATTATCACTTCCCTTGGGAAGGTGGGGGTTGCTTTGACTGCTTTGGGAGGAACCTTTATGGCGGTTGGCGTGGGTTTAATGGCGGCAACCTCCCCCTTAATCTTTACGACTGGAGTTATCACAGGACTCACGGCAACAATCGTTGTGGCAGTGGGGTCAATCCTTGATTCCTTGGGTGTGCTTGATGTCGGTGTGAATAGTACTTTGGATTCCCTGGCTAATGGCTTTACCATTTTCGACAAAACCCTGTCAGATTGGGTTTATACAATTCAGAACAGCCTTTCCCTGGGTTTTATCAGTATAATTGATTTTGTAGTTGATGGTACACACAAGGCTTTTGGCGTGATTCAAGACTGGATGAAAGGAATCATGAAATCTTTCGCTAAATTTTTTAGCGTGTTTGATCAAGGGATCGCTCAAAAGCTCAAGGGTCTTGTTGACAAGGTTCCCAAAGTGAAGGTAAAATTTTTTGACGATCTTCATGAAAAAGTTCAGGCGTTCACCTGGAATGCCTTTCAAGCAAATGAACTTTTTGAAGCAGCGATCAAGGAGCGCAACAAAGGAAAGCCGGAGCTTACCAATATCCTAAAAGATTTTATGGGTACGCTTTCCGGTATTTATTCAGGGGTTGACCTGTCAAAATATAAAATTACCCCTCCCATGCTCCCTACTGTGCCTGAAGATAAAACAAGCCGGGGTGTTGTTGGGTTCTTTGGGGGACGTATGAGTGAAATGTTAGGCGGTCCTCAAAAAATAAGCAGAGACCAACTCAAAGAGCTGAAAAAAATCTCACAATCATTGTTAAAAATTGAAAAGAATCCTGTATCTATGAAGGCGGTGTATGAATGACACTCATCTTGAAAGAGCAATATGACTCAGGGCTTTTTGAACAGACTGAGGAAGGGATCAGGATAACGCGGGTTTTCCTGGCTGATAATCCGGTTCCGGAAGAAGTTTTGAAACAAATCGGGCTTGTGTCAACGCTTCCCGCGCCTTTTGAGTTGGGGGATCCTCACACCACGTTTGACATGGCGAAGATCGAAGAAATAAAGGCTCAATATTACAGTACAAAATTTTCTCTCGTGACGATTGTTTATCGTTCTTCAGACATCTACAATATAGAGAATGAACACGGTGAAACCTGGTCATGGGATTTATCAGCGCAACAAACCCATATAAACAGTGTCAGCGATCCATTATATCAAACAAACTACGGTGTCGATGTGGGGGTTGCTATCGGTGTCAATGGTAACAACGTTGACGGGGTGGACGTTTATCGCCCTTCCATGTCCCTCAAAGTGACTCGTCATGTGGAGGATGACACACTCCTTGCAGCTCAAGCGGCGATACAAGCGCGCTTGGCTCATGTGAATTCAAAAAACTGGAAAGGTTATGCTCCAGGAGAAGTGTTATTTATCGGAGCGGCTATCAATAAAGTTCGGACAAATGACTGGTTGATTGAATATAATTTTTTGATCGGAAAAATACAGACAACCCCGGTCATTACCCTGGCTGATGGCTCTACTGTCGGACCTCTAACAATCAACCCCTGGAATTACGTATGGTTTCAACATCAAACATTAACAGCCGGTGGGGAACTGAAACGCCTGATCAAATCTGTTCATATCGCAAAAGTATATGAAGATCTGGATTTTGATTCTTTTGGATTGAAGGGACCCTAATGAAACGCGTAAAAAAAGGCGAAACTATAAAAGCAAAAACCATGAATGATATTATTCGCCTGGTCAATGAATCTGCTAATCTCGCCGGAGGTGCTCAATCTGAGGTACATCCGGCAATCGTTGTGTTGGCTCAAAATGTAGGAGAGACAGATTTGAACCTTCATGACGTTTGCATTGTTCGGGGGAGTTCCCTTTCTGATGGATCGAAGCAGGTTCAAACCGTCCTGGAAGTGGCTATTCCAGACGCAACAGACTGTCTTGATATAATTGCCGTCTGTCTTGAAAAAATCCCTTCAGATCAAGCGGGAAGCGTTGTTATCGCCGGTATGTGTTGGGCTGAAACAGACGGTGGCGACGGGTACTATGGAACCCTTGAGGAAGGGAACAATTTTTTGACGATCGGGGATTCTGGCTCAGTTCAAATCATTGATCGAGATGGGTCTGTTGCCCTGGTTCGCTTCCCTTGTGGGGGCGGTGGAGGTAGCGGTGAAGGAGCAACAATCACTTATCAGTTAGAAATAACAGGATTTATTGGATTTTGTACGGATCAAGGATAACATGGGAGCAGGAGACACATTTCAGGGGGATATTTTACCTTACACGAAGGTTGCCGCGTCGGAGCTTTCCGGGGGACGGAAAAATTTTTGTTTTCCTCCCCTTTTGGATGAATTGGAACTCAAATCAAAGGTTCCTTCACTATGTGAATCTTGTGCAAAAAAGGCGACTCATGACCCAGCTGAAAAGGTTTTTTTTACGCCTCCCCCGGAATTTCCTCCGGAACATTATATCGCGCCTCAATATAGGATTTTGACTGAGGATAATCTCCGCTTGGTCAATGCAGTGTTTATCCTGTCTCGGATATTTTACGGGGTTGAAAATCGTAATCTTCTCTACAACCGTGACTGGACGGCTGATAACGTTTCACAGGCTCAAACATATGAAATCCTTCAAACCCAACTTGATGACCCAAACTTAAACCAGAATCAGCTCCGGCTTTACGGTCCGAACCCTAAATGTTTGGAACAAGGGGTTTCTTCAATCAATCCAGACTGGATCGGGAACGGGGGGGATGAGGGGAACCGGTTGAATCTGGATTCTGCATATCATCACCTTCCCGTTGGAGCTATAGGAACATTTGAATTCCCTAGCTGTTTACAACATAAAAATTCTCCCTGGATTGAAAAGATTGAGGACGTGGGGGAAGGCTCGAACTGTGAATTTACTGTTACCCTGTCAAAAAATTGCAGTTATGCCAAATATCCCATAGATCAAATCTATGGGGAAGGGCTGAAGTACAAAATCACTTTCTGGTACTATCGAAACGCGCCTGAATCCTGGGCATTCATTCAGCCGACTCCGACTGTGCTTTGGGGGCGGAGTAAATTCACCTTGGAACCGGGGGATTTAACGGGGGGGAAGTGGTCAATTTCACGGCGTGTTCTTTATCCTGGTTTGGTTGACACTGGTTCTCTGGTTCCTTTTTCCTGTGTGCTTTATAACAGCACACAAAAGCGAAATATCACCTGGTCAGAAATAACCGTAATAACAAATCAATCCCCTTCCGGTTGGGAAGTTGAGTTCGATTTTTCTTCAGTTATTTCTGAGGGGTTTGACAAAATTGAAATGTATATTTTCCTTGTTTGCGGTGATGATGATTACCCCTGTTTTTATACTCGTTGCCGTTGTGCGCACTCAAGAAAGGATTGGTCGGGAAGCTATACCCATGATTCAGAATGTTACTGTAACGCAAGAATCGGGGCTGATGGAAAAGAACGCCCTGAAATCTCAGCGGCTTTCGCGAATTTTCGAGATGACTGTTTTCAACCTGGTGTATGTCCTTATTTTACCCTTGAACCCGCGGGGAGTTGTGTAACCGGTGATGATTTAAACCGGCTCTGGACGGCTGTTTCTCTAATCCTCATTCAGGGGCTTCCTGGGTGCGCGCATTATTCAAACTTCACTTTTTCCATGATAAACAACCCTTCCCTTCACCTCATGGCTGGCTTTTTCAACACGGAAGTTTCCTCCGGTATTGGTCACCCAAAAAGACAGTTATGGTTTGACGCTGTATGTGGACAGCGGGAAGCAGGTGAAGCCTCTCAGTTTCTACGAAAAGGGGCTTTTTGGGGGCGTGACGGCAACGGTTATGAGTTCGACATGGCTAATATGTTAAACGCCAAAGAGGGACTTTTCCCGGCTCAAGTTCCAGGATACAAGACAAAATCGACTCCGGACGGGGGAACTTATGACGATAGTAATGACCTCACAAAAGCCCTTCGTTTGTATCCATACCGGAATATCGGGAACGTTCATTTACATGATTATACTACCGGGAATCACGGATATTGTAGAACGCAAAACAGGCAAGATGATTCTGAGTCTGTGATCGTTGGAATTTATCAAAAATCCAAGTTGACCCCGGCAAAACAAGCAGAGGTTGATGAAATCAGAGGATTGCTTTCATGAGTTTTGGCTTTGCCACAATATTGAATCCCCCCATAAATATTAACGGGACTGATTATAGCTTGTTAATCAGATTTTGGAATCATCCTTCCCTTCATTCTGATTCTGATCTTGTAACTGGTCAAGTGTTCTCTGTTGAGGATCTCAGCGGCGGTTATCGGAAGGTCATTTGTGCGCGGGGGACTCGTTATTTTTCTCAAACTCACGTTTTGGGCTATGGGAATTCCTGGGAAGAGCTTGTCCCTTACCTTTCCGGAGGAAATGTCTGTATAACTCCCGAACCGGCACGGGGTCCCGGATGTTATGCTGATCCTAATTCTCACACGGGACCGGATTCAGCGCACCGCGCTCAAATCGGAGATGTTTTTCTTTGGAATAATCAGGGTTTCCTAATCACGAAAGCACTCCCCTTTCAGGAAGCACCTCCGGAAGGGATAAACTGGCAAAATGAATCATTGAACCGGATTCAACTGTTGACAGTGGGGCTAATTTATCCGGAAGATTATAAATGGTTCGCTTTTGACCTTTCCTCCGGAGCAAAAACAATCAAAATCGGAGAGACTTCCGGACTGTTCGATGACGGTAATATAGCCTGGGAAGATACAGGGGTTGAACAGGGGCAAATGGTAAAAAAGACCTGGGAAAGCTCTGAAGATTATTACCCTGTTGACGCTTGCCTGGGATTTGGGGAATTTTTTCCGGATCTCATAAAAAAGCGTTTAGTCTTTCCGTCCACGAATGTGAAAAGGGAATCTGACAATAAGTATTGGTGTGATGTCGATCGCCTTTTAATCACCTACTATGAATACAACCTCTCAGGGTATGATTTAACCCCTTCCACAGCCTTTGTTTTCGAGGGTGCGGGGTCAGGGTTATCTCATGAGGAAGATCATTTCTCCGGGGCTTTTGCGGAAATAGAACGTCCAGAGCCTTTTTCCGCACATAGTCAAAGCCTTATGGTCGGCAAGGTTGAAGGTGCTGGCGGACTTATGTGGCGAAAAGATCTTTCTTCCGGATCGCCTTTTTTTGCCTGGGATTATAATGAATCTGGAATCCTGGTTTTACGTTATCGCCTGGAGCCGGATGGAATGATCTATTCTTCTGGCGCGGGAACGTTCCCTCCTGTTGTCACCCTGAAGCTCGAAGAATCCGCAGCGGGGGAAATGAAAGCCTGGTATAATGCCGGAGCCGGATGGATTCTACACGACACAATTTCGCTCGATTTGACCTACCGGTTTTTCGGGGGAGCCTGGGGGGCGGAAGATGCCGGTTTCCGCGGGGTTTTTACGTCAAGTTATACCGTTTCTGTCATGTCAATCGGTGAGGCTGATAACGGGATTCTTTCCATCCGCAAAGATGAGGTTGAATATACCCCGTATCAAAATAAGTGGTACTGGGAAATTCAAAGACCCTGGAGCTCTGCAATTTTCAGCGTTTATAATTTTGACACACAACAAGAATTCACACAGGTTGAAAGCGGTCTCGATCTAAAACGAAATACCTACATGGATTTTGACGGGAAGCTGGTTTTCGCGATGGAGGCTTTCGGGGATCGCCTCCGGATAACGTATGAAGGAGAAGACTCTTCATCGCCTCCTGGGAGAAACCCTGGCGGGGTGAAAAATTTTGGGGAAGGTGGAACTGATCCAAATCAGAATATAGGCAATTGGAGAGATGCCCTTATCATCTATGATCCTGAAGATGAAATGCAGGCTGTCAACGGCTCTGAATTTTCCGTCCGGAGAAATGCCGGGTTTGATCCGCGGGAAACTTTTAATATATATTTCGATATTCAAAATGATGGAACTCACACCTGGACATTAATCCCTGATGAAAACTGTATCAAAAAACCTTTGATGAATTTTGTCCTGGTTGAAAAATCCTGGGTTGATGCAAATATTGATCTTTCAAAACAGTATTGCTTTCAGGGGCGTGGGAAGAAATTTTTCCAGCTGAATTCAGTATCTCCCCGATACTTCAACGAACTGGAAAAATGTATTCAGGTAATGAACACGTGCGAGATTCATCCCCAGAGGGGGGAGGGGGCGCATATTTGCGGTGAGGGGCAGATGTATCCGGTGCCCACCACACGTTTTTGTGACGAGGAAGACAACAATGTGTGGGGAGGTTGGGCGGTTGGGATTACAGGATCACACGTTAACAGGGAAAAGACGAATGCGTATTTTCAAAAAAGGAATGGAACGAGATTGTATCAGGCACATAGTTATTTTGGGAATCGCATTCCCACGGGGGGGATTGTTTATCCCAACGGTTGGATGGAGATATGCGGAACCCCGGAACAGGGGGATTTGTATTATACGCTGGGGGGAGTATGTCAGACATATAAGGACTTTTATGGGCAGTGCCCTGGGCTATTAATCAATGGATTAGTAAGCGGGGGCGCATTAAACCCTATATTGGGTTGGTGCGCAGACGGGTATTGTGGCGAGCCAGACGACGCATCTCCGTGGTATGAGGGGGATCGCGGGATCGCAAATGCGATGGCGACGTTTTTTGCCTGGGCGTCGACCGGGGCGCAAAATTACTGTGGTTGCAATTATTACGAGTCTTGGGCTGTGGGTCACGAGGAGATCGCGCCGGCATTTAATTTTACGCCAACTTTTTTTCAGCCGAGTCCGATCCTGAAGCGGATGCCGAGAGGCACAATTATAAACAGTGCCTACATGGAATTTAAATTGAGTGGGGCATGGAGAAGGGTGAGGAATAAGGAATGGAATAGCGGCGTAGTTATGAACGATATTGACGGCATAGGAGAGAGTTTTTCGTTCAGCCTTATGAAGATGAAGAAGGATTCGAGGAATTATGATCCTCCTTGTTCGTATGATCCGAAGCCGCCTTACCAGAGCGAGTTTGCTATGGTGGGGCAGGGGGGAGTGATTGGCGGGGCGATCAATCAGCAGGAGGTCAGCGGGGTGATCGACTGTACTGGGATGATCCAGGCGTTGGTTGATGATCATGATTCCGGATACGGGTATTATTTTTTGTTTCCGAGCCAAGGGACGGGTTTGGTGCTTGGGGAAAATCAGTTTTCCTTTTTGCGGGGGCTGCTTCCTGATAGCTATGGTGCTATGGGCGCGAACTATCTGTATTTTTCGAATATGGTGATGCAGTATTGGAGCGCGCTGTCTGTCAATAAGATTATTATAAATTTCACCCTTCCGAGCGGGATCGAGGAGAAGATTGTGATCGAATACCATGGAAATGCACTGGAGGAAAAGTCATGACGCTTTCAATCTATAGATGGGGAGTCGGGTGGTATGGGATTTGTCCGAAATGCCTCGGGAAAATATTCATTGCGAACTGTCTTTGTATTCAAGCCGGTCACATGGTTCAATGTAAATGTGGGAGATTTTATCGTCTGGTTGACAGGCGTGGAAAAAGTAAACGCTGGATATGGGAGATATTAAATGAAAACCCTGGAACTTCAAAAAGAGATGAACAAAATCAAGCGGCTCACGTATCTAAACTTCAAGGAAACGCGAAAGCTCCACAAAAAGATTTTTGAGTCCAACGGCGACTCGATTATGACCCGGATCAGGCTCCTGGAAGAAACGCAAAAAAGGTGCAATATCAAAAACGTGAAAAAGTCTCTCACTATCCTGGCTATCATTCTGATCGTCTTGATTTGTGTAACCAGCTTAACGGCTGAGGTTAATGGTATGAAGCTAATTTCATTAATATTTTAAAAAGGGAAAGGAGAAGGTACTATGGAAATTTTAGCGGCTATTCTTGCAGGTATTAAAGTCGGGGTTGAAGCAGCTCCAGTAATTATTTACATTGCCACGGCGGGGTTCGGAATCTGGAAATGGATTAAAGCGCGACAATACAAAAAGGCATACATGGTCGGAGAGCAAACAGCGGCTGGATTTATTACGGTGGTGGAAACACTTCCTGATGGTCCCGCGAAAACGGCAATCAAGCAGAAAACAAAGGCGATTATGGAAGCAATCGGAACTGAAGGCGCGGGTTTCGCTGATCTGGTTCAAGATGTATGTGGTATGTTAGATGAACTTGGGATCAAATCATCAGCTCAAGATGCGGCTGTTATCCGTGCCGCGGAGGCAATCAAACAGGCGCGGGAAAAGCGAAAAAAGAAAACGTTGAGAACGACTGTTATTACCGGGCTGATTAGTCTGTTTTTCCTGGTTGGGTGTGCCTGTCCTATGCGATACACAACTGAAACCGTGTATCCGGGTGCAACTGTTAAAGATCCTTTGGATATTGCGGTCGAATATCCGGAAGGCGTCCAGGCTGATGAGGTTTTCATTACCACGGTGGAGGGGCGTGTGATCGCTGTCGCGCCTTATAAGCCTTAAACTGCTCAAAAAGTTAATTAAAATAAGGGTGCGTTTTAACGCGCCCTTTTCTTTTTGAAGTATAAAAATTTGAGGATTAATTTTTAGGAGTGTTTGAGCTCCAGGTCTCGTAAAAAAAACTGTACCTAAATTAGGTAATATATTCAATCTGAAGAGGTCTCCCCTCCCCATGTAAAAAAACACACGGGGAGGGGAGTTTTGCGCTCACAGGCGATAATCAGACAAGCATCAGTCTGATTTGCTGTCTCACCCATCCCGCGCCGCCGGAATATCCCGCATTTTTTGCCTTTTTGTCAATTTTGTCCCATTCCCGGGGTATGAATCCTACAGGACGAAACATCAATTTATCCTTTTTTGGTTTCGGTTTTCGCCCTGGTTTCTTTTTCATTTTGTTTTTCTCCTTTCTAAATTTGTTAAAAAAAACCTCAAATTTTTATGCTTATTCCCAAGCCTCCGAAAAATCTTCATCTGAAAATAATTCTGTGAGACCTGTAATCTGTTTTAATCTTAATATTTCATCTTGATCCATGCCAAGTTCTTTTGCAATGCGCTTATCGCTCCAATTTCGCCGGGAAAGCTCTTGAACTATCTCGCTCATTCCCTCAACTAGATGTTTCCCCCTGGCTCGATTGTGCCTAATGGTAGAGGCTATTCTTGATGATCGATGGTTTTTAATAAATGTTATGGGCAAGTATCCTTTTATACGTTTTCTAATTTCTGGGTATTCCTTTCCTACACGATTCCGATGGAAACCATCAACAACTTCTACGTGATCCGGTTTTTGAAATCCAACTATAGGCTGTGTATATCCATCCTTGGTGATGGAATATTTTAATAAACGCATTTCCGGTGGAGCTACCTGATTTGGATTATAATCGTTTGCAATAACATGTTCCGATGGAATCCACAAAACGCAATCAACTGGCTCTGTATTCAGTGGGCTTACTGCATGTAACTTTTGCCGTATATTATTAAGCGTACATATCTTATCGTTTTCATCTAGTTGTTTGATTTTGTTGCAGAGTAATCGTGTTAAATTTTCAATCTCTATTGTAACCATGTCCACCTGAGTCCCCATTCTTGTCGCCTCCGTTTCATTATTTTTATATAGTTCTGATAAGATGTTGATTTCGTTTGAGAAAACGATAGTCCCTTGCACCAATAATCATTGCGTAATAGAGATTTACAGATTCTCCTCCATGAAGGAACTTTTCTAGATGCTTCCAACACAGATTCAGCCTGATCTGGTATTCCGTTGGGGAATCCTCGATCTTCCCACCATTTTATAAAAATGGCGATTTTGTTGGCATAATGTTCTTTTGTTTTTATCGGCATACTATTGATCAACAATGTTGCGAAGGATTCCCATGTATGTCCTTCGGGTTTGGATATTTTTATATTGCCCAATATATTACTGGTTTCTTTGGCATATAAAGCCCCGCTATTAGCCCCATTGACACGGGCAACAATACGATTCCAGGTTTCTGGTTCGAGAACATGAAACAGCCAAAGTCCTTTGCGTTGATCATCTCCATAAGGTTGGCATATCCTCATTTGATGTATTGACAATCCTGCCTTGTGCATGAGATCATAAAGGTGGTTATATGGTTTTTTGGTTTTGTAATGATATGTCCAAATATCTTTTGTTTGCCAATCATAGATTGGATAAACATTATAAACTGTACCATTACACCAAGTAGTATATTTTTTATCCTGAAAATACGTTTTTTTATTACTAGCTATTGTACGATATCTATTAAGGCTTTCATCTGATCTAATTCCAACAAAACAGGCAGTCAGTTTAGTATCGTTTTCTGCATACCAATGACCGAAAGCAGGAACAAATTCCTCAAACTCCATAGAGTAATTATAAAACGGAAAATATTTTTGATCAGTAATGGCGAGCTTCGGCGGTTTGCGTATCCAGTCTTCTTCCCGATTTAGTTCCCAACATATCCAATGCGGTTCATACATGGATACCGCATTTCTTAGGTGTATTGGGAGAGCAACCCAAAAAGGTTCAATATGTTCTTTATATAAATTATATATATATACAATATGATCTATTGTTAATTTGTATTGTCCTTCCAAATCAATAAACAACAAACCTACCCTTCGATTACGTTTTATAGCTTCGTCCATTACAAGATAAGTCATAACGGTAGAGTCTTTACCACCGGAAAAAGATATATATATCTTCTCGAAATTGTCAAACACCCAAGAGATGCGTTTTTTTGCAACATCGTAAACATTAATGCCTAATGGTCTTTTTCCGCTTCCAACCATCTTATCAATTCCTCTTCTGTTATTCTTTTTAATTTCCCTTCTTTTACTTTTGCAAAATATCGATCACTCCATTTCCAACTCTGTGGTGATTTGATTTCGTATAATCCATCAGTAAGGTGATAATATTTATAGACACCTCTAGAGCCAACGCTGTTTGCATGAGAGTAATCTTTAATTCCCTTAATGAAATTTCTTTTATATATATATTTGGAATCATATCCTACAATCTTTGCTATCCATGCCCTCGATGGCAACAATTTCACCATACCCCAAGGGGTAGGATAAAAGGTCTCATTATCACCAATACACTCCAATTTGACAACTGCATATCTCATGTATTAATATCCCAAGAGCTCGTTTTCTCTTTTCTTTATATGAATTCTAATTTTATCATTCCATATTTTTACCATGTCGTTCATTATTTTGTATTCCCCCTGGGTAGGGGCATTGGGATCATAGGGTATGCACATGATAGGCGTGTTAGGGTCATCGGAGAGGTCGGGATGTTTGTCTTCATATGTAGCCCATGCGGGCATACCTACAAATGGTTTTGCCTCTATTTTTTCATGCCCGGGAATTTGTTCGTGGGGATAATAATTTTCCCCTTGATATAATACACACTCCGGTTGATTGTTCTTTATAACCAGCCTGGCGTCATTTCCATTGTTTAGGCTGATTTTTATTTGATCCTTGACGAGTTTGACATGTATCGTCTTCCCTGTTGGTAATATAATGTCATATTCATCAAGTATTTCATATCCCAAATGCTGTCCATCTTCTGGAAATGCTCGAGCAACTGCATTATTCCATCTAGTTACAACCTTAGACTTGGGTATATTGCCCATCTCGTCTTTATAATATAAAAAAGGGCAGATACTGCTTTTTTCTTTGATGGCAATCTTGTCTGTTGGTGCATATTCCGTATCTTGGATAATTAATACAAAATTCAGTGGCAACATCGCTGGATCATAGATTTCTACCAATTCCCCCTTTGTACCATTCGGTATTTCTATTTTTATTTTCATCTTTTTTTTCCTCCTTAAAAAGATGTATTACTTATAGCATACTCTAAATAAATGTCAAGATAAAAATTAATAAATTATAAATTTTTATTAATTGAAATAGACTGTGATAAAACGACTTACAGAATCGGGCAAATTTTTTAAAAAAAAAGTGGGTAAAAAAAATCAAAAATACAAAAAAAAGACAAATAAACGTACTTTTTCGTCAAAAATTTGTCCAACGGACATGTAAAGTACTGATTTTACTCAAAAGATAACGGACTCTTAATCCGTTGGTTCGGGGTTCGAGTCCCTGATGGCGTACCA
>Ga0180438_10001281_pt1 | contig 44605 bp, 45 predicted proteins | sample SS_ome_12_FD_132455 | JGI IMG/M metagenome (GOLD analysis project Ga0180438, IMG submission 132455) | Hypersaline lake sediment archaeal communities from the Salton Sea, California, USA - SS_3_D_2 metaG | ecosystem: Environmental > Aquatic > Non-marine Saline and Alkaline > Hypersaline >...
CGATTTCAGCAAACATTTATTTAACTTTTTTCCTTTTTTTGAACCTTTTTTCCAAATACCGGTCAAATTCCCTCATGTTTTTAAACACATGTTCATGACCAAAATGCCCGGTGAGCCTTTCACATGTCGCCGTATCGTGTTCCCTGCAGATCAAAGGTCTCTTTTCATAAGCGCGGCACCTGTGATCCCTTGTCAAATACCGGCACCTGTTCGCAACTTCAAGGTACCATTTTCTCTTTTCAATATAGACAAATACCCCTTTATGGGCCAGATACCACCGTATGTTCTCGAAGTCTTCCTTGTGTCTTGGCGAGTCTATCTGAAGAACAAAATACCTGCAGCATTTTGCCTCGCATCTCCTGCACGGGCTCATATACTTTTTACCTTACCAGTTTCAGTCTTGGATTGGAGTTATATTTTCGTCCTACTTTGGAAAGGGATTTTCCTTCCACTTTCACGACGTCCGCCGTGAAATCTATTTTCTGGCGCAAAAGGGTCGAACCTACACCCACGGCATCAAAGGGCACCTTCAGCCTCAAGAAACGTTTTATCTTCTCCTCGTTAAAACCGCTTGATACGATTATTTTCACGTAATGAAACCCGCGCTTATCGAGTGCTTTTCTTGCTTTAAACACAAGTTCGGGACAGACCCCATAAGAGTCCTCGCCTCTGCCTTTTACGGACTTATCTCTTACGTCCTCCGCGGTATCAAAACGTACCCCCCATAACCTCCTGCCGAGTGCATCCGCCACTTCCAGGGAATCTCCTATGCAATCATCGTTAAAATCCACAAGGACAATGCGCTGTATGCTCTTAGGCATATACTTGTCAAAAGCAAGAGCTGCTTTGACAGTGTCTCCCTTATAAGCCGCTATCAGGCCGTGCGGGACAGTACCAAGTCCTTTTTCCCCCCACCAAAGACCTTGGGCGTCTGTTGAAACACCCAAAGCGCCCGATACGAATGCTGCGTACCCGTCTGTGGTCTGCACACGGTAATGATCGAACCTTGCAGGAAAAAATAAAACTTTCTTACTCTTGGCGGCTTTGACGACTTTTCTGACTGCTGTTGCGACTGCGGTCGGCCGGGCTATTACACCGAGGTAAACCGTCTCTAGGTGGGCAAAAGTGCTGTAATCGCCCTCTATCGTCATGACGGTCTCGCCTGCTTTTACTTTGTCCCCGTCATAGAGAGCTTTGATGACTAGCTGCTTGGGCCTATCGGCGCACAGCTTAAGTATGGCAACCGCTTCATCGAGCCCGCATACCACAGCGTCTTTCCGGCAAAAGACCTGCATCAATACCCTGGTATGGTTATTATCCGCTTTGAGTATTTCTTTTGTTCGAACAAAGTATTTGTCGCTATACCAGCCGCTTTTTATCTTTTTAACCGGTATATCGAAAACAGACGGTTTCAGCCTTTTTCCGTACTGCCATTTGACCATAACTTCCCCTCTTGAAGATAAAGAAAGAGGCCCTCTACCTGATTTCTGCCCCGTAAACGCTTACCATACGCTTTAAAGCATACTTGTGCGCTTCCGTGTCAAAATCCGCAACACCATCCTTATAAACTACCGCTTTGTACCCTCTTACTCTTAAATCGGCGACCGTTTCCATGATGCATATGGAAGTGCAGACGCCCAGTACGCATACTTCTTCCGGGGCAAGTTCGGTTATGATACGGTCGAGATCCGTCGCATAAAAGGGTCGGACCGTGGTTTTCTCGACTATAATGTCGCCGGGCTGCGGTTTCAGCTCGTCAATGACTTCCGCACCTTTGGAACCCTTGACAGCGTGCGGGCTAAACATCTGAAACTGTTTATCTTTAGAATCATGAGCATCACATACATATACGACTTTATCCCCGCTTTTTCGATATTCATCTATCTTGTCTTTTATAAAGGGAATAATGCGCCTTCCTTCTTTCCCGCAGTATAAAGGAGCACCCTCACCCATAAAATCGTTAAGCATATCTATAACGATCAATACTTTCATTATTCTTCTTTCGTTAAGATCGCCATTTTTCTGCCCAGCTTATATGCTTTTTCAAGGAATTCGGGCTTCTCTAAAACGCTCCCCTTTTTATCAACACCGGGGCAAAAGACCTCTTCTTGATATTTAACGCCGATAGTAGCGAAAAAATGCTTCACAATACTCTTCGCGTTATCAAAAAAGTCTTCCCGGCCGGTCGCTTGAGCGCATATAAAAGCGCCGCGTTTTTCCCCGGTAAAGATCCCTTTATTGAATATATTTTTTGCCAGCCATACGCATTGAAAGCGGTCTATCATCATCTTGGTCTGGGTGGATAAACTCCCGAAAAATGTCGGTGAGGCTAAAATCAATACATCCGCTTCCCTGACTTTTCTGAATATAAGATGCATGTCATCATCGACTACGGAAAGGCCCGCTTCGTTGACGTTTTCGTACTCTACTTCCTGGCATGGCGAAATATCAAGGTCGTTTATCACGATTTTCTCAGTCTCTGCTCCCGATGCGCCCGCCCCCTCCAAAGCCTTATCAAGTAAAACGTCTGTATTGCCTTCGTTTCTGGGACTTCCCATTATGCCCAATACTTTCATTTTATATCCCCCAAACTCGCATGCCGGACAGTCCCTAACGCTCTTGGAACTATCAAATCGGCTTTGCGCAGAGATTTTGCCTCCAGCCTTTTATCGGCATGCTCCACATCCATTATGGAGACAAATTCCGTGGTATAATCCTTGAGAATCCCCGCATACTCGGTCTTTTTGCCTTCGAATACAAGAGCCAGTACGCACTTTTTCCCTATATATCTTTCAAGTATAGGTTCATAGGCGCTGCTGGAAATCTCCGCAAGCGTCTGGCTTTGAAGCTGCGTGACGTATTTATCCTGCCCCTTGAGGAGCGCCCCCGCAGGCGTCATCGCCTTAATACGCCCCATAAAGAGATTTATCATCTCTAGAAGTGAATCGCGGACCGTCCCGAAAAAATTACGCGTCTTCCTCAGAAAACGCCCCCACCAAGAAGGATGGCATGTTTTCCTGAGGTCCTCCTCCCGCTTTTTCGCGAGGATAGAGTCAAGCTCGTCGATATACCGGATAAGCGTTTTTAACTGGTTGTATTCGTTTTTATAAAGGATGTAGCTGCTTTCCAGATGTTTTTCTTTCTGATCCAGATAAGGCTCTTTATAGATTAATTCGAGCCCCGAGTTTTCAACGCGTAAATTGCCCCAGACGACTTTTCCGTCTGTCTTCTCAAGAAGGGCGGGATACCCGGAAAAGTCAGTCAGGCACCTGTCCCTGGAACGTCCCTTTATAAACGCACCGACAACGGTACAGACAATGATAAATATGATCGTAATGGTAAAAGAATCAGGCATCTTTACCCCTCTTATTTAATGAACCATATAGCTGGTGCCCTTGTTAAAATCACACAGGTTAAATAACTGTCCCGGAAGGAATAACAGAGTTTTTTGTTATTATAACAATACCGTCCCTGATAAAATAGTTTGGACCGTCAAAATTATCCCGTTTGTCCTTGTTGATTATCGTTACGTTATCCCCGATTCTGACATTTTTATCCAGTATGGCTTTCTGTATGCGACAGTTTCTGCCGACTCCTAGCGCCGGGATGTCCTGGGAAGAATTTTTTTCCATCTCCGCTACTGTCTCATAAAAATCACAGCCCATGGCGATAGTGTCTTCAATAACCGACTCTGAGCCTACCCTGAACCTGATGCCTATAACCGAATGTACTATCTTTGCGGAGAGGACTATAGCACCCTCGGCTATTATGCTTTTTTCTGCCACGCTATTCTCAAACTTGGCCGGTGAGAGGTACCTGGTCCTTGTGAATATCTGCCAGTTCTCGTTGAACATGTCAAGCGGGGGGACCGGCTCAGTAAGTGATAGGTTCTCCTCATAGAAGTTCTTTATAGTACCGATATCGCGCCAGTAACCATCAAAGAGGAACGCATACGCCGGTATTTTGCCGATCGTCCCGGGTATCACTTCCTTGCCGAAATCAACCCTCTTGTCTTTCACAAGAAGTTCTATGAGCGTTTGCTTGTTAAAAAGGTATATTCCCATCGACCCCAAAAACCGGGTCTTGCCGTCACGTTCTACCGCCATGTCCTGTACGCTTGAGGCTGTTTTCGGTTTTTCCACAAACTTGGTTATCCTGGCACCATCATCTACACCCATTATCCCTAGTCCGGATATCTCTTCCGGATTCACACAGTTGCAGGCGACCGTCAGTTCCGCTTCTTTCTGGCGATGATAGTGGTACATGTCTCTTAAATCCATCTTATAAAGCTGGTCCCCCGAAAGCACAAATATATATTTTAAACTGGGGTCATTGAAATGTTTAAGACAGCGCCTTACCGCATCAGCCGTGCCCTGGAACCAGCTCGTATCGTCCATCGACTGCTCCGCTGCCATTATCTCGATGAACCCTTGCGTAAAAGGATCCATCTTATAAGTACGGCTTATATGTTTGTTTAATGACTCGGATAGAAACTGCGTGAGTATATAGATTTGATTGAAACCCGAATGAAGACAGTTGCTGACAGGCACATCGATCAGTCTGTATTTCCCGAACAAAGGAACTGCGGGCTTGCACCTTTCCCTTGTGAGCGGATCAAGACGCGTACCTCTGCCCCCTCCGAGAATGACACATAATACCTGCTCCATAGCAAAACACTTCCCGGCCTTAAAAAGCCCCGAGTTTGCGTGATATACCTACTTGATCGAAAGTTAAAAAATAACTAGTTAATACCCGTTATTACACTATTTATTTCTTAAGGCTGGCCCTGACAGCTTTCTCAGCCATAAACCAGTCGTGTTGATCATCTCCGTGAGTAAAGCCGCGTTTCTCAAAAATTTCGTACGCTTTCTTCTCGATCATGGAGAAGACTTCCTGTTCGCTGAATTTACTGCTGGTGCTTCTTGAAGCTGTTTTCGATGCTTTGGCAGTAGTTTTTTTCATCCCCCCTGAAGAGGACCTTTTTGACAACTTATTTGCCAATTTCTTTATCATCCTGTATCCGCCTCCTTTAGTTTCTGCCCTTTATCAAAGGACCTTATACCTTTAGAATAGAATCAAGCATAGATCCTATAATCTATATTCTCAAAAACGCTGTCCCTTCTCTCTATCTCACCAAGCATATTGAGGTCGATTTCGCTTCTCCTGAGCTGGTCATGCAGCACAAGAAACCGCCTGATATGATCTTTTGTCCTTTTGACCGCATAGTCGACGAATGTACCGGTCTTCATGATGAACGCCCAATCGCTAGACTGTGCAAGAAGCAGCTCTCTTGCCATCTGGTTAAGTACCCTTGTATTTAACGGATTGGACTCCATATAATCCCTTGCGGCAGCGGTCATCAGTTCCGCCATCTTATGAAGATGCCTGTATATCCAGTTGTTGGATCCATCCAGCCACACTTCGCTGTAACCCTTATATCCCCAGCTGGACTGTGAAGGTGTGATCGTGGGATAACTGTCATAAAGTTCCAGGTACTTCGAGGGTGTGATGGTCTTGATGGCATCCTGGTCGAAATGTGTCTTGCGGAGTAAAAACCCGAGCCATTCCGGGCCTTCAAACCACCAGTGCCCGAAAAGCTCAGCGTCATACGGTGAAACGATTATAGGCTTACGATCCATGACCCCGGAAAGGTGTTCGACCTGTTTTTCCCTGTTGAACATGAAGTTGCCGGCATGATCCGCTGCGGTGTTTATCGCGGCACTTCTATCATAAATCTCCTTATTATTGGTCTCGCCGGTTATTTTATAATATTTGACGCCCACATTTATACGGGTCCCGCAACTGTTTATAAAGGGCTTCACATAATTATAATCCAGATCAAACCCGATATCCCTGTAATATTCACGGTAGTTATAATCTCCCGGATAGCCTTCTTTAGAGCTCCAGACAGCTTTGGAGCTTTCCATATCTCTTCCGAAAACGGAAACGCCCGATTTTGTAAGATACGGGCTGTAAATACCGTACTTGGGCCTGGGTGTGCCGTATAAAATCCCGTGCGTCTCAACAAAGAAATATTTTATGCCGAATTCTTTCAGCACTTCGTCGTGGCCCGGATGATACCCGCATTCGGGCAGCCATAACCCTTTAGGAGCCCTGCCGAAAATCTTCTCATACTCATTGACCGCAATTTTAACCTGTGCTTTTATAGCGGACTTATACAGGTCCATAAGCGGAAGGTAGCCGTGTGTCGCGCAGCACGTGATGATTTCAAGCTTCCCCATGTCCTGGAATTTTTTGAATGCGCTTAAAAGATTTTTTCCGTATTTTTCAAAAAACACATATTTTGCGTCTTTGAATTTATCCAGATACATCACAGCAAGTTTATTGATCCTCTCATCGGATCTCGTCCTTGCCACTTCCATTTCGGCGAGCATTATCAGTTTGTTTAAATGCCTGAGGTACCTGGAGATGAGAAGTTCATCTTTGAGCATACCTGCGAGTGTGGGGCTGATGGAAATGGTCACCTGGAAGTCGACGTTATCGTTTATAAGATTATCAAAAACGTTTACAAGGGGTATGTAGGTATCGGTGATGGCTTCAAACAACCAGTTTTCTTCAAGAAAATTATCGTATTCCGGATGTCTTACAAAAGGAAGGTGTGCGTGTAACACCAAGGCTAAGTAACCCTTTGCCATATATATCTGAATCCTATCTGCGAATACCGCCGCCTCCGCCAGACATGCCGGAAGAAACTCCGCCGGAAGTCTGCCATTCTTTTAAGTGACGGGCTACCAGTTTTCTGATCGAGGCCCACTTGCCGTCACACACATCCGACATCTTGCTGCGAGGCGTTTCTACTACATTGGATTGCGCCAGTGGAAAAAACTCGCCATTGCTGCAAAGTATACCAATATCCACCCGCCATTTCCTGTCGGGATTGACTTTATTTATGTACCAGTTATTTGCATTGTCTTTTAGCTGGAAATCAGAAAATATTTTCTCGATGTTGCCGCTTCCGTCTATCTGGCACAAGCGTAAAATACTATTCGATATCTTAAGTCCCTTTGCCTGTATCTGCTCTTTTACGCTTCTTTCAGCTGCTTCAGCTATCTCCCAATAAGTATAAAGAGTCCATGGGTCCCTTACCATCAGTACGATTTTATTGTCCCCGTAACCATGCGGTAAGTTGAAACTTCTGTCCAGATTAGAATCCATATTCGGGTCCTTTTTCAAAATGACTGTTATAATAATTATAATTCAGCAACGTACTGATTTTACTCCCTGCGCTTACACGCTGTCAACAGAAATCTATTAAGGGAATACCAGGAACTAGCCGCTAAAAAAGCGCAAGCTATTGCAAAAACTTAAGATGTATATTAAACTCTTTCGCCTCTTTCCCCTTAAGATCCAGTTCCCATTTCGGCAGTATTGCCGAGGCCTGGTAATTAAGCTCATATGCTTTTTCCGATTGAGAAACCGTCTCTACGGGTAGATGCCAAAATACCGCTTCCTCGCTGAGTTCTATCTCGACTGAGAGGCGCCTCTCGCCGTCAGTGATCTTTGCCGTCCTGGAAATGTCATCCGGCACTCTGTCTTTCAGATAATAAGATTTTTTCTTCCCGCCAAGGGTGAGAGTATACTTTTCGGAATCGGCATCCGGCATTGTTATATTAAATTCCGGGGCAAAAATTAAATTCACGGGAGAGGCATTCCTGTTCGTAATAACATATTTTATCTGGAAGGAAGAACCTTTCTTGGGCAAAGTCACCTCCTTAAATACATGGACTTTGACGCCAGAGACTTTTCCCTCCCTCTCCATGGTTAAAACGACGTTTTTGCCGCTTTTTTCCGCTTTAAAATCATAATGTCCCGAAACAAAATCTCCTCTTTCGTCATAAACGCCTCTTGAAAACGCGTCTATATCGACATCTTTACCAAAAAAATGATCTATAAGACCGTGGCGCCCGTATTTATCATAATCCAGCCGGTCCTTTATACGGTTATCCACTTTCCGGACATCATCGTGTATAGTACTGACTTTATCCGCATCCTCTTCCATCTGCTTTTTTATCTTATCAAGTATCTTTCCGTGATAAGCTTCTTTCTTCCGGCTAAGAGTGTTCATAAGGTTGTGGCAAACTTTTTTCGAGTCGATCTCTTTCAGCGCTCCGCCTTCCGCCGGATCAAAAACCAGCGCGATTTCCCCGTTCTCAAGTACGACTTCACTTGCGCCATCAGCATCGATATCCAAAACGGTCACCTCGCAGAAAGGCTTCTCACCATAACGGACCTTATCCATTAAAACTTCACTCATGATCAAATGATGATAAACGGCTCTTCTCAGATGGAATAGATATAACCCTCCGAAAACACCGTGCCAATACGCACAGTTGCACTGGCTGCGGAAAAGTTCTTTCTCGGCCTCCGCCAAAAGAGGGCTGGTTTCCTTGCCGGAGGAACGGATCTCACCCAGTTTCCTGCTGACATACGCCGCTCTTTTGTTCATATAATCAGATTCGGGATACTTGGCGAAGAAGTTTCTCCAGAACCCGCCCCGAATAAACGGTTTAAAAAATTCCTCTTTGCCGGAGGCCTTCAGCTCTTTAAGCACGGCCTCAAACTGCTCTTGTGCTTCCTCCGGAAGCGCCCATGCCAGCATCTCCTCGTAAGATGCCGTAGGTAAATATACCCTCCCCAGAGGCGGCCTCTCCTCAAAACAATCCGACAGTTTCACCGTCCTAAGCCATTTCGAGTTTTCCATAAGCGTGGTGAAGAATTTCTCGAGCCATTTTTCCTCGAATACCCATTTATGTGTTCCGGGCCATTCCCCGAATTTTTCGCCGTCATCCCCATAGATAAAAAGTGGATTAGCGGTTTTTTCTATGCCGGACTTCATATAAGCGATACTTTCTTCCGGCATCTTAAAGGGAATATTGTACCTGAGTACCTTATCCGAAGGAAAAACAGCTACGCTCTTTGTATTATCCTCCGTCATGTAATATCCGTGAGTTTTTTCTCTGGGGATCCCGGAATAAAGTAAATGCGTATCATCCAGTATCACATATTTTATCCCGGCCTCATTAAATACAGAAGCTAGGTCCGGCTCCCATACACGTTCAGCAACCCATGCGCCTTTTGCCTCGAAAGAGAACTTGTCTTTGATATATTCTGTAAGCATTTTTATCTGGGCGAGTCTATCCCCCCGGGCAATAGAAGGAAGTATGGGTTCATAAAAACCGCCGCTCATGATCTCTATCTGGTCTTTCTCCGCCAATTCACGGATCATATCGATGATTTCAGGTCTCTTCTCCTCCGCCCATTCAAGAAGACAGCCCGTGAAATGAAAAGTCATCTTGATCTTGGGATATCTTTTTACCATCTGAAGAAACGGCAGATAACACTTATCGCATGCCCTTTCGATCACATGATCAAAATTGCCCGTAGGCTGGTGGAAGTGTATTGCCATCGCCAAATCGGCTTTCATGCGACTCCCCTTACTAACTTGCAATATTCCTGTATAACTTAAGATATTTCTCGGCTGAATGGGCCCATGAAAAATCACAGCTCATGGCACGCTCCATCAGCTTTTGCCATAAAGGCTTATTTTTATACACACTAATGGCTCTTTCTATGGCGTCATAGAACGCCTCGCCGGTGGCCGGGACAAACTTAAAGCCGTTTCCCGTAATCGGATCCTTATCAAAATCCACAATAACATCGTCTAAACCACCGGTAGCTCTTACCACGGGAATGGTCCCGTATTTAAGGCTATACATCTGGTTAAGCCCGCACGGTTCGTACCGTGAAGGCATCATAAACATGTCGCATCCCGCCTCTATTTTGTGCGCAAGTTCATCATTAAAATCGTTGCACACATACACGTTACGGGGAAATTTCTTGGCCAGTTCCTTAAACCTAATATTATAATCGTCTGTGCCTTTACCAAGTATAATAATTCCCGCGCCTAATTCAACAATTTTATCCATTATGCCGGATAAGAGGTCCATCCCTTTCTGCTCAGCGAGTCTTGTTACCGACCCGATGAGAGGCGCCTCCAGCTGAAGAGAAAGACGGGTATATTCAAGGAGGTCTTTTTTACATTCCGTTTTCTTATCAAGAGAGGTTTCATCGAAATTCGCTTTGATAAATTTATCGTTTTTCGGGCTCCATATGGAATAATCCACACCGTTCGGTATGCCATAGAGTGCGTCTTTTCTTGTCGAGAGGAGCCCGTCAAGCCCCGCGCCGTACTCGCTGGTGGTGATCTCTTCGGCATAGCGGTGGCTGACCGTACTTACGGCATCCGAATAAAGTATGCCGGACTTCATGAAATTAAGCTTGCCGTAGAACTCCAGATCGTTCATATTAAAAAAACTCTTCGGTATACCGATACAGTGCATAAGACGCCTGTTAAAAACGCCCTGATACGCCATATTGTGTATGGTAAACAGCGTCTTTATCCCATGATAAAACCCATCATCATCCAGTTTAAACTTAAGATAAAACGGGATAAGCGCCGACTGCCAGTCATTACAGTGTATGACATCCGGTCTAAACCCTATGGTCTTAATCGCCTCTAAAACACCTTTCGAGAAGGACGCGAACCTGAGGCCATTGTCGGCATAATCCCCTTTCGATGTGCCGTAGAGGCCTTTTCTGTCAAAATATTTCCTGTTGTCCAGAAAATACGTAATAAGTCCCGCCGTCTTATTTGAATAAAGATTAAAGACCGTCCTGCCGTCTAAAAGCGGGTCTTTTATGTTAGAAGCTTCTTCGGCTACTTCAAATCCGCCGCGCTTTACGCACCTGTAAAACGGCATGATGACCCGTATATCGCAGCCGAGTGATACCAGTGCCCTGGGAAGGCTTCCCGCAACATCCGCAAGCCCTCCTGTTTTGGCAAAAGGAAAAACTTCGGACGAGACCATGAGGACCTTCAGGGAACGGGCCATCTCCTGGGGCGTCTGGTGCAAGACTATCTTCTGGTCGATCGTGCCTGTCGGTATGGGTTCGTTTAAATAGAGGGGGACTTCCTTACCCATAAGAGTGTAGATATTCCTTAGATGCATCCGGAAAAGTTCGTCAAAAATAAAATTAAGTTCTGTCCCGAAATCATCATACCACCAGAACCAGTCACTCCCCTCTGCAATATAAAGCTCTTCCAGAGCTTCTTTACTCGGAGAGTCATAGCTTAAAAGATCCTCCCGCGCCTTTTTAAGGTACTGCCACGCCTTGTTCTTCTGCGGCGACCCTATCCATTTGTCAAAACTGTGGTCGATCCAGGAGCCGGGATGAAGTCTGGCGATTTTCTTGCGCTCTTTGTAGTTTTCAAGATACTCACTTACAGTGACCAGCTTCATGTCTTTGCATGAAGAAAGCCGGTTATACATCCTGAAAAGAAACTTCCTGCCCCCGTCCGCATAATACGGCCACGGGTTCTCCCCGTCTAAGATGACCGAAACGAGGCGTTCTTCCCCGCTTCTGGCGATATGCTCGATATCTTTAACCAGTTCCGCCGCCGCTTTTTTAGCAGGCATATGCGCGTACTTAAAACTTATCGCGTTGGAAAGATTTATATCCCTGAAGACCATATCGATCTTCCTGCCTTCTTCTTCGGCCGTAAACGCCCTGTAAATAAGGTCTTCCCGCGGGATATGGTCTTTCTTAAAGGATTTGAGCAGTATCCCTTCATCTGTCGCTATCCACTTTATCCCTTCATCCGCAAGAGCGGGTATGACCTCCTGGCTGACGCTGCCTTCCGAAGGCCACATCCCCTCGGGTTTTCTGCCGAAGACGCCTTCATAGAAACTGACGGCTTTAGCGACCTGGACCTTCGCGTCTTCCTGAAAATCAAACCCCTGGCGCTCTTTACCCCGGGAAAGAAGCGGAAGTATCGGATGATAAAAAGGCGTCGTCGATATCTCTATCCTTCCTTCATCCAAAAGACGTTTATACAGGGGGATGATGGAAGAGACTGTATCCTTTTGAAGTGTAACCAAAGAAAGTTTTTCTTCCTCGGTATAGTGGTATCCTTTATGAAGAAGTCCCCTAACCAGAGCATTTTTCCTCCGCAGCGTAAACCCGCACCAGGCCAGGTTAAAAAGAACCTGCAGGTCCCTGAAATCCGTGATACTGAAATCCCTGATTTTCCTGGTGAGCGCCTCGTCGCGTAAGACATCCCCTCTTCTTGCGAATAATTCCTTGTATTTTTTAAGCGGTGCAATAGCCCTGTGAAAATCGCATGAGAAAAAGTTCTTAAGGATGAAACACTTGTCTTTATCGCTTAAGAGGGCTGCGTCTTTTTGGGTGAGTTCCAGATATGTATCGGCGGGCGAAGAATCCCGCGTAAGATCCGCCAGCTGCCAGAGAAGCGAAGGCGTAAGGTTAAACGTCACCCTTGCTTCAGGAAAATTATCGAGTATCGCAGCCATATCAAGATAGGAATACGTAGAATGCAGCCTCACCCAGGGCAGGTGGTACTTCCCCGTAATGAGGTCCTTATAGAGCGGTTGGTGCATATGCCAGAGAAAAGCGACAGAAACTTTCCTTTTCATAGGTATAAATAATACTTGTAAAAAGAAGCATAAGCAAGAATTATCTAGCGTCTGGTGCAGGCTGTATATCTTTCACGGGCTTCAACCTCTCAAAAGCTTCCCTGCCGGACTTCCTTGCATTTTCTATCCATTCAACCAGAGAGGATATAAACGTTTTGTGATTCATCTGGTAGATCCTGAGCCCGCACTTATTAAGCGTGTTGATATCATCCCAAAGCGCCGTGGATTTAAGAAGCGCAAACACGATACGCGGCTTATATGAAGGGTCCACGCCTACAAACGTACGCCTTGCCTCTTTCGTATAACCCGTCTTACCCCATGGGCTGTCTTCGTTCCACAAAAGAGCTTTATTATGAGTCTTTAAATATATGGTCCGCCCGTCACTGCCCTGTATTGACGATTCTTTCCTGGACACTCCCTCCAATATTATTTCATACTGGGCTGCGTAACGCATCATTATCGCAAGGTCCTCCGCCGTCGTATGCTGTTTGTCGACTTTGCCTGTCGGCAGTCCCGATGCCTTTACAAAATATGTGTTTACCATGCCCAGCTCTTCCGCCTTTTCGTTCATCACCTTCGCAAACTCCACCTCACTGCCGGCTACAGCCTCTGCAATGACTCCTGCCGCATCATTAGCTGACTTAATAAGTATGGCTAAAATGAGATCCTTAAGCCGGTATTCTACCCCGGCTTTAAGCCCCGCTATTGTAGGTTCTACATAAAGGGATTTTTTACTCGGTATTATGACTTCTTCAAGAGGCAGTCTCTCTATCGCAACGATCGCCGTCATGACTTTCGCTGTTGAAGCCGGGGGGTATTTTTCTTTTGCGTTTTTCTCAAAGAGGATGCGTCCGCTTGCCGCTTCCATTATTATAGCGCCTTTCGCATCGACGGTAACGGACTTATCAGGCACTATTTCCTTAGAACACCCCGCCAGGAAAAGGGCGCAAAATATAACGATACTTGGCATCACTTTCTGCATCTTAAAGTTCACCCTCTCTTCATCATTCTTCGCATGCGCATGCGTGAAGGATTAAAATACCCGTGCATAATGTGCGGCAGTTTTTCTTTAACCTCCCTAATAAGCTCTTTCACCCCTATCATGTCGGAGGGACTGACTTTTACCCGCAGCTTCCGGAAATACGCCATGGGGTCATAGTTCAGGTTACGCCACTGCACCATATCCGTTTTTGTCTTTTTTAGAAAACGTACGAATTCTTCTGCTTCAGCTCTGGAATCGCTAAATCCCGGCATAACCAGATAATTTATCGAGACAAACCCGCCCGCTTTTTTCGCAAGCTCTATCGATCTGATAACATCGCCAAATCCGTATCCTTGAGGCATATAATAAGCTGTATAGTACTTCTCCCGCACGCTGTTAATACTCACACGCATGGAATCAAGCCCTGCGTCAAAAAGCCGCCTGACGGCGCCTGGTTTACTGGCATTCGTATTAAGGTTAATGATGCCTTTGGATGTGGTTTTTCTGATAAGCTTTATCGCTTTCTCGAGTATATCGGCCGTCATAAGAGGCTCGCCTTCGCAGCCCTGCCCAAAACTCACTACGGGATCTTTGACTGCCCGGATATGCATAAGCGCAACTTCCGCCACTTCTTCCGCGCTCGGGATAAAACGGATTCGCGGCTGTGTGACGGAACATGTCTTGCCGGGTTGATATGATATGCATCCGATACATCTCGCATTACACACAGGCGAGGTAGGTAACGGCCCTTCGTATCTTTTAAGAAAAAAATTCTTTGCTGCGGGGCACGCGTACGTAAGCGCGCACTTCTCCAGGTGCCTGATGAGCCTGTTCTTCGGAAACAGCTTCTTAAAGAGTTTAACGTTTTTCTCCAAGGAATTTAAGTCCATGCCTTTAAGTTCCTGTCTCTTTTCTCGGTCGACACGGACACTGGCGGCATAAAACCCGTTTTTGTAAAATGCTACAGCTGCGTAGCTAAAAAGCGGCAGGGTCTTTACCCTTCCGCATTCCGTGTACGAAGCGCTGTAAGTGGCAGTCTTGCCCGGCGGGAGAAAAGCCGCTACCGCATAAACGGCTTTCTCTTTCTTGATAAACGGGTTTTTGTCCAGCCGGATAAACGCGCTTTTTTCAAAATCGTACCCCACTGGTCTTCTGCCGGGAAGCACGAAAAGTTCGCTGTCAGGATGGAGTCTTACCAGATCCCGGGGCTTTAGCCTGAAAGGTTCGCCCGCCTTCATGCCGGTCGCTTCGAAGCGGCTAAGATCATATACCCTGCCCTTCTTATCGGCTATAAGTAATTTCGGCTTGTCTTCTCTCATCTTTAATCCTGAACTACCTGATTTCAATACCGACCGGACAATGATCGCTACCCATCACTTCCGGCATTATAAAAGCGTTTTTTACCCGGGTAAGGAATTTTTCTCTGACAAAAAAGTAATCGATCCTCCATCCGACATTCCTCTGGCGTGCACGGCTTTTAAAGTCCCACCAGGTATACTGCCCGTCTTCCTTGCTGAAATGCCTGAACGTATCGACGTACCCGGAGGATATGAATTTGTCCATCCACTTTCTTTCTTCCGGCAGAAACCCCGAAAACATCTCATTCGCCTTCGGACGGGCCAGGTCGATCTCTTTATGCGCAGTATTAAAATCCCCGCATATTATGATATGCTTTTCCTCTTCTTTTTTTATGTACTTGAGGAACTTTTCATAAAAATCGAGTTTATATTTGAGCCTTGCCGGCCCCATGCGTCCATTCGGGAAATAAACATTTATGAGCACAAAATCCTTAAAATTTAGCCTCAGCATCCTTCCTTCAGTATCAAAAGTGCCGCTTAAAAAACCATCCTCCACGGAGAAAGGTTTCTTCTTGGTAAAGACAGCTGTTCCCGCATAGCCTTTTCTTTTAGGATTGTTCCAATATGTGGAATATCCTTTAGGCCCTACGAGGGACTCATCAAGCTGCCGGGGCTCTGCTTTTGTCTCCTGCAGGCAAAGGATATCCGGAGATTCCCTGTAAAGCCATTTGAGAAAACCTTTTTTTAATGCAGAACGGAGTCCGTTTACATTCCAGGAAAGTATCCTCATATTTATTTCAACTCACGCCTTTTAAAAAACACTCACCGCCCATTTAAAAAAGGGACAGATCTCGTTACCCGCCACAACCGAAAAGACCTGTCCCGTTAAAACTTAACCGGCTTCCTAGCTCTTCACTGAACGCACCGCTTCAACGTACCTTTTAACCAGTTTTCCGATATACTCAAAATCCCCTTCCAAAAGCCATTCTTTCCTGAAGACGCTCCCGCCAAAGGCTACGGCGTCCGATCCGGATGAAAAATATTCACTCGTATTCTCCGGGGTGACGCCACCGACTGCCATAAGTCTTATATCGTCAAAAGGCCCTTTAAGTTCCTTGATATAGCGAGGCCCAAAAATACCGGCAGGAAACACTTTAACCATGGTGGCACCCGCTTTCCATGCCTTAAATACCTCGCTTGGGGTAAGCGCCCCGGGGAAAACGGGAATGGCTTTCCCTGCGCAAACGCTAACCACTTCTTCCTCGAGATTAGGCAGAACAATAAAACTTGCTCCCGCATCCAGCGCTTCATTCAGTTCCGTCTTTGAAAGAACCGTCCCGGCTCCGACAGTAATCCTGCCCCCTGAAATATCACAAGCCCTTGCTATGATACCAGCGGCATCCGGAGTATTCATAGTCACCTCTATGGTCTCTAACCCGGCTTTGATGACGGTTTCAAGCAGCGGTTCTATATGAGCGGACTCCAGGCCCCTTATTATCCCCATAAGGGGCAGTTGGTTAAAACGATTTACATCCATGATCAATCGATCTCCATGGGGGATAAACTTTCGTAAAATTCGCGGTAATTATCTTTGTGCTTTGTCTTGCGCAGCTCCATCGCAGCTCTCGGATGCTCATTGAACATCCCGGTAAGCGCATAAGGAAGAAGGTATCCCCACTCTATTCTTTCCCTTAGAGGCAAAAAATCTTTGGTGATTACATCCAGAATGGGTCTAAGGTCAAACTTCGGGTTTTTTAGAAATCCTATCAACAGTTCCAACGGACAGTTCCCGGCGGCCCTGCCGATACCGTAAATGGTACCGTCGACAAAATTACAACCGTCTATTATCCCCTGAATGGTATTCGCGTAACCAAGCTGTTGATTATTATGTGCATGCATGCCGACTTCCTTGGTCTTGATAAATTTTTTGTACTTATTGACGAGATAATCCACGTTTTCTGAATAAAGCGCCCCGAAACTGTCAACGATATAGACTGCCAGGACTTTGGTCTCTTTCTCGATCTGTGCCAACGCTTCGTCCAGTTCCAGGTCAAGTGCGCGGGATATAGCCATTATGTTTATTGTGGTCTCATACCCTTTATCCGAAGCCTCGTTTGCAAGCGCTATCGCCTTGTCCACATCTTTGACATACGTAGCTACCCGGAACATGTCGACAACACTGTCTTTACACGGAAGGATGTCTTCCTTTTCAACGCGTCCCACATCCACCATAACGGAAAGTTTTGTGTTTGATTCAATCCCCTCTATCGCTCTTTTGATATCGTCTTCTTCACAGAACTTCCATTTACCGAACTTATCCGGGGAGAGGATCTTTTTAGAAGCCCTATAGCCTATTTCCATATAATCCACACCTGCGGCAGAAATCGCTTTATAGACTTCCCGGACAAAATGATCCTCAAAATAATGATCGTTTATAAGTCCTCCGTCCCTAACAGTACAATCTAGAACCTTTATCTGTTCTCTATACATGTCATCCCCTTTGATTTAGTTATAATCGCGCAGGAAAAAACGTACTTAGGTACGTTTTTTCCTGCTGCCGGTTAAAATCTTCTCCAGCAGTTTCATCAGCTCAGAAAGCCGGATCGGCTTAATAAGAACATGGTCGTACGATATTCCTCTCAAGTCTTTTGCATCTAGCAGGCTAAGCGACCCGGTCAATATTATTATCGGCACGTTTATCTTGAGTTTTTCCATCTCTTTGCACATCGCCGTCCCGCTCATATTGGGCATTTTTTCATCCAGGATAATCAGGTCTATGGACTTATCTTTTTTCAGTATACCCAGACCCTTTTCCCCGTCGTATGCCTTTTCCACTTCGAAACCTTTACGGGTCAGAAACTTATCTAATATGTCTACGATGCGCGTTTCATCATCAACTACCAGAATCTTTCCGGCACTCATCTTCTCCCCCAAGCAAGGCTCTACATAATTTGCTGCAAAAAACAGGGAAATCAACTTCTCCCGACACGAAAGAAAGTCAGATTTCCCTGCACTTCTTCATAACTATAGCTAATTACCCCGGTATCCCTCTCTAAGACCTTCTTTATAGCCGTCTGTATATCCCATCTTATATCCGTTCGCGTACCCGGACTCGTATCCTTCCGAATACGCGGTTCTGGGGCTTACGGAATCAACATTACTAGTATCTTCTACCTTCTCACCGCTCATAGAGTCAAGAAGTGCGCCTCCTACGATATTTACGCCGGCACCGGCAAGAGCGCCTTTCCATACGTCTTTTCCTTTGGCCCCGGAAGCGGCCCCGCCGACCGCGCCTGCCCCTGCACCTAAAAGTCCTTGACGAAGCAAGTCAGAAGAGCTGCTACCGGCAAAACTCTTCTCAAACGGCATCATGACCATAAGCCCGATAATAATCACACATACTAACAGTCTAAGCGTCATCAGTCTTCCTCCTTTATTAACCACAATGAAAAAATCCCATACCCCGGTTATATTATATTAAGATATCAAAATAATTGCAACCCTCTTAATATCACCTATAAAACCCTCTGTAAATTCCCCTGTTTTGCGCCTCTTGAAGCAAACTCGCTTTCTATCTGGCCTATTACGGCAAGCTTATTATTTATCCATCCCGGCGCAATAAGAAACTCTTCTTTCGCATCGGAAACAAGCCTGAGGATGATACAGTCTTCTCTTAAATTTTCAAGAAAATCACACGCTATCCCCACGTATTCATCCTGGCTGAGTAAGCTCACTTTCCCCTCTCTGTATAACCCCTCTAAAACAGTCCCCTTAAGCACGTGTAAAACATGGAGTTTTACCCCTGAAACCGGCAAAGCCGATATCTTTTTAGCTGTCTCGATCATATCCCGCCGGGACTCTCCTTCAAGACCTAAAATAACATGGACGCCTACTTTTATGCCTTTTGCGGCAGTTCTTTCTATAGCTGAAACTGTCTGGGAAAACGTATGCCCCCGCCTCAAAAAGCGAAGCGTCTTATCGTGAACTGTCTGCAGCCCGTACTCTATCCACACATCGTAATCACCGGTATACTGTGAAATAAGCTCAAGCTTTTCTTCATCGATACAATCCGGCCGTGTGGATATAGCAAGACCCACTATCTGCGGAAACTCTCTTATCGTATCATATGCGGATTTAAGCGCGAGGGCGGGAGCGTTAGTTCCCGCAGTGTTCTGAAAATAGGCGATAAACTTCTCCGGCCGCTTTTTTTCTTTAAAGGAATCAAGCGACCGGACTATTTGCTCGCGCAAGGAAAGCGTCGTACCGTCAAACCGGCTGAATGCCGATTCATTGCAGAAAATACACCCTTTCTTCCCCGCCTCTTCATCTTTATTCGGGCAGGAAAAGCCGGCATTCAGGCTTATCTTTTTAACCTTTGTGCCGAATTTTCCTTGAAGATATTTATTAAAAGAATAGTAGTAATCCATTTCTTTTTATCCTTAGAACGTCATGACTCCTGTATTCTGGATTTTTCTTTTTTCATCCCTTTCAGCTTTATCATGAGGATAGATATTGCAGCAGGAGTCACACCGGAGATCCTGGAAGCCTGCCCCAGTGAACCGGGTTTAAAGTGAGTGAGTTTTTCTTTTACTTCGTTGGAGAGGCCGGGGACCTGCGAATAATCAAAAGTGTGAGGAACGCGGATCTTCTCGAGGTCCGAAAACTTGCTTATCCTGGAAAGCTCCCGTTCAATGTAGCCGGCATATTTTATATCCACCTCTAACTGCACTTTCTCATAATAAGAAAGCCTCAAAGCCTCATCGTCAAGCTCTGCTATATCCTCGTATAAGATGCCCGGTCTTTTTAATATCTGCAGTAAAGACGCCTTTCCCGCCGGAGGATCTTCTCCTTTATGAGAGAACATGCTGTTGATTTCAGTACACGGGGAAATCGCTTTTCCAGCCAAGCGTTTTTTAGCTTCTTCCACGTGCTTTTTTTTCTCTTGCACTCTTTCCAGACTATTCTTTGCAGCAAGTCCTATACCGCATCCCACTTTTGCAAGACGCATGTCGGCATTATCCTCACGGATCATTATCCTGTACTCTACGCGTGAAGTGAACATCCTGTACGGCTCTTTAGTTCCCTTTGTGGTAAGGTCGTCTATAAGAACCCCTGTATAAGCCTGTGACCTCTGGAGGACAAGCGGTTCTTCCCCCCTTACCTTCAGCGATGCGTTTATCCCCGCCATAAGACCTAAAGCAGCTGCCTCTTCATAGCCCGTAGTCCCGTTTATCTGGCCCGCCATGAAGAGTCCCTTGATTTTCTTTGTCTCCAAGGTGGGAAAAAGCTGAGTTGGTTCGACAAAATCATACTCTATCCCATATGCGGGTTTTACCATCCGCACTTTTTCAAGCCCCTTTATGCTCCGCAACATGTTTTTTTGCACATCAAGAGGCAAACTCGTGGATATCCCGTTAGGATAATATTCTCCGGCATCCAACCCTTCCGGTTCAAGAAACACTACATGTGAGTCCCTCTCAGGAAACTTAACTACCTTATCTTCGATAGAGGGGCAATACCTTACACCGGTTGACTTTATCTTCCCGGAATAAAGAGGAGACCTATCCAGCCCTTTTCGGATTATATCATGCGTCTTTTTGTTGGTTCTTGTTATATAACACGCCTTCTGCGGAAGCTTTATCTCGCTAGTCGAAAAAGAAAAAGGCACAACAGCTTCATCCCCCGGCTGCGCCTGAAGCGCGGAGAAGTCTATCGTCTCTGCATCAAGCCTTGCGGGGGTACCCGTCTTTAAAGAAGCTGTATTAAAACCCAGTTGAGTAAGATTTTCAGAAAGACCCCGTGAAGCCTCTTCGCCTATCCGGCCGCCTGAAAAATGTTCAAGTCCTATATGTATTGTGCCGTTCATGAACGTGCCGGTAGTGAGTATCACATTCGATGAAAGGATTTCTTCGCCTTTAGCTGTCTTTACGCCCCGGCACTTATCCCCCCTGATTATAACCTCTTTGACTTCATCCTCAAGCACATCCAGATTCTCCCGGGATAAAACAGCGTTTTTCATATAGTTGTTATAGAGTTTGCGGTCTATCTGCATCCTGGAGGACCTTGCGGCGTATCCTTTTGAAGAGTTAAGCATACGATACTGCAGACAGCTTGCATCAGCCGCTTTGGCCATCTCGCCGCCAAGAGCGTCTATCTCCTTAACAAGCTGTCCTTTTCCGATACCGCCGATAGAAGGATTGCACGAGGTATAGCCAATGGCATCTTTTTTAAGCGTCACCATCAGCGTCCTCATGCCCATCCGCACAGACGCTAAAGCCGCTTCGCTTCCCGCGTGACCTCCGCCGACTATGATAACATCGTATTTATTCAACATAATTCATTCTATCCGGGTCCGGTTAAAGTGAAAATATTATAAAGGGGTACTCTCCCAAAGAAGACTTTATAATAACGGATACTTGTGATGATTAAACATAAAGAGGGAACCTACTGGTACGTCTCTATAAATCTTTCGATACTGCGGTCGTATGTCTTCTCTACATCATCCGGGAAATAACATGCAGGAAGCTCTCCCATGCCCCTATGATAATGCAGGCATTCACAGCATATGCCTTTTCTGGAACAGGGTTCATACGAACAGTTGCATTTTGACATGTTATTGGACTTCTTACATTCCATCGGTACCTCCTGTCGCCGGCGAAACGCTCCTAGTACTCCGCTTTATCGTTATACACGATCATGGCTGTGGTGGACTGCTCCGGGACCATCTGGCACGCTTCGGTCAAGTGCACATCCAGCCTTTTCTCCACATCCAGGATCTTAAAGATCTTCTTCTGGTCTTCCATGTTTCTCCAGAGCGGATACCCGGGGCTGTAACGTTTGCCCTCTGTCTTCGCAAGTCTCAGCTCCTTGCGCACTCTGTCATGTACGTATGCGGCCAATGCCTCAGCAAGGTGCACGCTGAGACCATGAAGGAAAAAAGCACGCGTAAACTCTTTATTGCCGTTGAATTTGTCGACAGCTTCGCTGATCTTACTGCCCACCGTAACCGCCTGGAACACAACTATATCGTATCCTTCCGGTTCATTAGAAAAATAATCCGCGAGCGCAAGGGCGCCTTTATCTTCTAAACGTACGAACTCGAATTTCTCCAAAAGCTTGCCGGAAGCATCAAGCACTTCCATGTCCGTATCAGCGGCCCGGCATTTAAAATAACCGTAAACCGCCTTTAGGTCCAGCCATCTTTTTCTTACGGCCTCTTCCTTAAGCTCCGCCAAAAGAGGCCGGTATTCTTTTTCTATGATACGTTTTTTTTCTTTCTCATCTTTAAGTTTGGCTCCCCAGGCAACGGAAAAAAGCATGTTTTCGTCAAGGTATTCAAACACCTCGTCGCAGGGTATATTCGAAAGGGTCCGGATACCGTAAAAAGGTACCTGAGGCAGTTTCCTTCGCTTAACCGTTTTTTCTCCGGATGGCGCTCCAGGCGCGCCTTTCGCTTTTTCGCCTTCTTCACGCGCCCTGCCGGCTTCACTGTAATAATCATCCAGCGCTTTTTTTCTGGCAGCCGGATCCGAAAGACTCTGCATTATCTTAAGGCCCGTAAAGGCATCCCTGGCGTAAAAAACCCCTCCCTTGTAGATGCTTTCATCCTTGGTAGAGGAGATCTCCTTTGCGAATTCTTTGTTTGTCGGAGCGCCGCCTATGAGTACGGGGTAGTCAAGACCCGCATCGTGCATGGACTGGACGCATATTTTCATGTGCCGGGCGGTTGACACCAAAAGAGCGCTTAACCCCACCGCGTCCACCTTGTTCCTTTTGGCTTCGGCGATTATCCTCTCAACCGGAACCTGCTTGCCAAGATCAATAACGGAAAAACCGTTATTCGCGAGGATCATCTTCACCAGATTCTTGCCGATATCATGAACGTCTCCCGCTACCGTAGCCAAAAGCACTTTTCCTTTACGGGCGGTCGAATCCGCCGGCAGAAACTTCTCAAGATATTCTATAGCTTTTCTGACGACTTCCGCCGATTGCAGGACGTAAGGAAGTACCATCTCCCCGCTTTCAAGTTTCTCTCCCACCTCCCTCATCGCATCCATAAGTATGTTATTGATGATCTCCTCGGCGGAATATTCCTTCAAGGCTTCGCCTACGACTGAAATAATCCCGGTCTTGTTCCTGTCAAAGATGCATTTTACTAATTTTTCTCTAGCGGAAAGGATGGCTGCCGTCTCCACGGGGGCCTTAGCGGCTTTCTCGAGTATTTTATAAGAAAAGTGCGCCGCAAACTTACCAAGAGCTTCGGGGCGTCTGTTAAATATAAGATCTTCCGCAAGGCGTCTTTCTTTTCCGTGTATATCTTTATATTCGATATATTCGGCCGGGTTTACAATAGCCATATCCAGTCCCGCTTTAACAACATGGTGCAAAAACACCATGTTTAGAATCCGCCGCGCTTCTTTTGAAAGACCGAAGGATATGTTACTTACCCCCAAAACGGTAAAAACTCCAGGATGCCGCTTTTTAAGAAGCTTTATCGCTTTATACGTTTTCATAGCCGCATCGGCATATTCCTTTTCTCCCGTTCCAAGGGTGAACGTGAGCATATCGAAAAGCAGGCGATGAGCCTCTATGCCATGCTCTTCGTGCGCTATTTTGTACAGCCTATCCGCCACTTTAAGTTTCTGCTCGACGGTTTTCGCCATCCCTCCTTCATCAATGACTAAATTCACCACGAAACTGCCGTGCTCTTTTGCAAGTGAGAACACGCGTTTTGCATCCTCACCGCCATCTTCAAGGTTGACGGAATTAATAAAGGCTGTCCCGGGATAGTTTGCAAGGGCTTCTTCTATGACATCGCTATCAGTGGAATCTATCATAAGCGGCACTTGAACGCTTTCGGCGAGGCGTCGGGTAAGAAGAACGGTGTCTTTTTTCTCCGTGGCCCTTTCTGTCAGGACGCTGCAGACATCCAATATCTTAGCTCCGAAAATCTGCTGCTCCTTACCCAGTTCGACAATCCCGTCATAATCTTCCTTCATCAAAAGGTCCTTCATCCTCCGGGACCCCTGGGTATTTATCCTCTCCCCTATCTTTACCGGATGCGCCATGTCCCTTAGATCAAATCCCTTATAAAAACTGGCATAGAAGCGGTTTGGCGGGATTTTGCGTTTTTTGATTTTTTTGATAAGCTTGCGCATGCTCCGGATGTGCTCCGGAGACGTGCCGCAGCATCCCCCTACAACATCTAAACGGTATTTCCGGACAAAATCCGCTATGAGCTCTGCCATATCCTCCGGATTTAAGGGATATACAACGCGCCCTCCCACCTCGATCGGTAGTCCCGCATTGGGCACACATGATATAAAGGTCGGGGAATTCTCGCTTAAAAAGCGAATGGCGCTTTCCATCTCTACCGGACCCGTACTGCAATTGAGCCCCATAACGTCGACACCCAGGTATCCCATAACGGCTGTAAACGCGGAAATCTCCGTACCCAAGAGCATCCGGCCGTTATTTGCAAGGGTGCACTGTGCCATGATCACTAGATCTTTTTTCCTCTGGCTTATCGCATCTTTAGCCCCGCTGACGGCGGCTTTCATTTCCAATAGATCCTGTCCCGTCTCAACAAGCAATGCATCGGCTCCGCCGTCTATTATCCCAAGCGCCTGATCACAATATATCTTCTTGAGCTCTTTATAAGTGATGCCCCCTAAAGAGGGGTCGGTAGAAGACGGGAGTTTGCCTGTAGGCCCCATGGTGCCTATGACATACCTGGACCATGAGGCAGTAGCAAAATTATCCGCCACAGAACGGGCAAGCTCAGTGGAGGCCAGATTTATATCATATACGCTTTTCTCCAGCCCATGTTCGGCGAGTTTCACAGCATTTGCCCCGAACGTGTTTGTCTCCACGGCATCAGACCCGGCTTCCAGATAATCCGTATGAATCTTGCTGATAAAGTCAGGCCGCACCAGGGAAAGATATTCCATACAGGCAGGTTTATCTTTAAAGTCGGCATCTCTCAGGCCCAGGGACTCGGCATATGTTCCGAAAGCTCCGTCCAGAAGAAGCAAATCTTTTTTTATTTTTTCCCTAAGCGTCTTGGGCATATACTATTCTCTTTCCGGACATTAAATATCCATTTTTAATCATATTCTCTCGACCGTGGTCTTTTGGATCCATCCGACCTTGCCGTCAGCGCGCCTCACTTTATACCAGTCGTCTTTAGACTTAAGTATCGAGACGCTCACTCCTTCATGCAGTGTGAAAAATTTTGTCGCGGAGTCAAACGGCCCGAAAAGGGCTTCCGCTCTAGAGGCAGTCACGACAGCACCGGACCTTACCCAGTTAACTTTACCCCACAAAATAGCGGTGTTTATAGCAAAACAAACTGAAACCAGTATTATCGCCATCTTCAGATAACCGTTTCTTCCCGGACGGACAGCAGCAATAAAAATAAGGACCATAATGGCTACGTACATCCCGGATGCCAAAAGCGTAAGTTCATTTATGGTGAAACTCGTAGCATATATCCTAATGGGTCGCCAAGCCCATACACCTCTCTTCGGCTCGATCTTCGCCTGCACGTTTGCCATGGCAAACTTATAATTCGCGGCCAAATCCGCGTCACGCGGCATTATGCGTTTTGCCCGTTTATAGTTCAGTATGGCTTTGCCGAGCTTTCCGGATTTAAAATATGCATCCGCTATATTGTAATATACCGGTCCGCTTTCATAGCCGTTTGCAAGGATCTTCTCGTATTCGCTTATAGCTTTTTCGTATTCACCTTTTTCATAGTAACTGTTGCCGCGAATAAAGAGCTCTTCCGGGGTAGCAGGCTCTTCCGCCAAGGATAGTGCTGCAAAAGATGCAAAAAGAGCTGCAATTATACAACTTTTTAATACTTTTTCATATGCCATGTTCACCTATATCTTTGCTTTTTCCATATAGTCGATTATTCTTTTAACCTTATCCAAAATATCTTCTTTCGTCCTGCGGTCAGCCGAACCCGAAGAGGCATACCGAGCCATTTCGCACGCGCTGAAGACATCCCTCATCATATTTATCATCTCTTCATCCCGCCCGACCGGCTCAAGCCTTTTCTCGATGACCCCGCTTGCAATATTCCCCTTAGCTAGATCAAATCTATCCCCAAGATAATCCTGGAGCGTTTTAAAAATAGCGTCATAGAAAAGAAGCGCATTTTCCTTGCCCAGAAGCGCCTGTGCCTTGGCCATGCCGCTTCTTGCCTTTCTGGGGGCTCTTAGGAAACGCGCATAACTTTTATCGCTGAGTATCCTCTGTTTTTCCTTGTACGTTCTGTAAAATGCGGCGAAGAAGAAAAACGCTGCGACTTGAAACGCCCAGAACAACCAGTTTTTGTACAGGAAATAGCCCTTAGGCTGAAGCTTGCCGATGCTTTCTTTTATATAGATGATATCTTTACCTAGCTCTTCACGGGGATAAAAGATTTCGCCTCCTTCCGGCATAGATACCATCTTCACCTGTTTCTCAGAGTCGGGCTGTTCCATTACTTTCAAAGGGAACGGCCCTTTTCTTATAGTCTCGTATCTGCCGATCGTCGGATTAAAGAAACTGAACGAGACTGGCGGCACTTCTTCTACAGTAGTAGTCTTCGGTATAAGTATCTGTTCATAGGTCTTTTTATCCCCTTTCTTAGTAACCTCCGATTCATACGTCTTGAAATTCTGTGTGGATGATAACTGTGGCACCGTAACCGTATCCAGGTCCCCTTCACCTCTAACAACCATACGTACCACAACGGGATCTCCGACTTTTACCTCCGACGGGTCAATATAGACATCCATCGAAAAATCCCCCACTGCTCCCTGAAAATCCACAGGACGATTCTCCTTCGGAAACGGCAAGATAGTGACAGGGATCTCTTCCGATTCCAGATCTACCGGGTAGGTCTCATATCCAAAACGACTGCTAAAAAAGTCGTCGTCGAAAATGCTGCTTCCAAAAATGGAAGTGCTCCTTGAAGTGCGCTTTCTGACGACTAACTTGCAGCGAAGTCTTGCCGGCCCTAATACGTAATTACCTTCTTTGATCCCGAAAAGATTCTGCCGGAAAACTAAAACATCATAGCTCCTGCCACGCACTGTCTCCCGGCGCTTCTCCGGTGTGGCAAACTCCCCGGCGGAAAACCCTTCATGGGAATATACAGGGTATTCGATATCTTTAAGTCCGAGCCCGTCTACATACACTTTTATTGTCAAGGGAACGATCTCATTGATGTATACCTTTCTTTTATCGATATCCATGGTAAGAAAAATCTTATCCCCGACATAAGAAGCCCCCATACCGCTGCCTGGAGGCAGAGTGGATGCCGGTTGGGAAGGAACTTTAACCGGCGTTCCGGAATAAGGTGTACTCTTAGGCACTTGAGACGGGATACTGCTAACATTTAAAATAACGGCATCGGCTTTATACGTCTTGCCGCCGTAATCAGCAAAAAAGGGTCCTATCTCGAACGTCCCTTCCTTACGGGGATATACCAGATAAGTATGGGTGATCGACTGGGAAACTTTCCCATTTACGATCGAGACCTCGGTAGACGGCCCCACATATTTTATCTGCAGGCCATCCACAGAAGGTATATCAAGCTGGTCTATATCCTGCCCCCCATAAAAAGTAACATAAAGATACAAAGGGTTCCCTACAGATACTTTGTTTTGCTCTATGCTTGCTTCAAGCCTTATACTTTCTGCCTGGCCTAAGCACGTGGCAAAGAAAAACATCAATACGACTAAGATAAAAAATTTTCTCATGCTATCTGTTTAATAATAAATTACCAATCCCGAAGAACAGGAGGACGCTGTGCTCCTCTGGCTTCCTTTTGTTCCGCCCTCATCCGATTCTCTTCTTCCTCCTGGCCTCTTAAAAGCATTTCAGCCTCTTCCTCAGTCATCTGCCCTTCAATCGGCTCAGGACGCTCTCCCATGCTAGGTTGTGGCTCTTGCTCTTCCTGTTGCTGTTGCTCCTGCTCCTGTTGCTCCTGCTGTCGCTCCTGTTCTTTCTTTTCCTGTTCTTTTTGCTTCTCTTCCTCTTTCTCTTGCTGCTTCTTCTGCTGCTCTTGCTGCTGGTCTTTCTGATCTTGCTGCTGCTTTTGGTCCTGTTTCTCCTGGTCTTCTCGCTGCTCGTCTTTTTGATCCTGCTTCTGCTTTTGGTCCTCTTGCTGGTCTTTTTGGTCTTGTTGCTGTTGTTGTTGCTGTTGCTGGTCCTGTTGCTGCTCCTCTTCAAGATCCTTAATTTTTTTCATCGTAAATTCATAATTATATTTGGCGTCTAAATCGTCCCGGTCAAGCTCAACCGCTCTTTTGTAGTATTGTACAGTTTTCTGGTAGCTATTCAAGGCGGATTTCAAATCAGTTTTTTCCAGAGATTCACTTACGCGATAGTTGCTGTTGCCCGTATTATATATACTTTTTTCTTCCAGTTTTTCTTCCCCTGAAGCAAGTGACTGCAAAAATGCTTTTTCTGCTTCCCGGAATTCACCCTTACGGTAAAGCGTAACAGCCCGGTTATACTGAACTTCAGCATCATCCGGCTTTACGGAAAGCGCTTTATCGTAATTTTCAAGCGCTTCATCGTACTTGCCTTCCTGGTATAATTTTTCAGCCCTTTTTACCTGTTTGCGGATAGAAACAGCATCCGCAGGCCTGCAGAAAAATAACAAAATAAGCGCTCCTATTACAACCAGGCCTATTTTACCATAATTTATTTTTATAAACCTATCTAGCGTCACTTAATCTTCCTCTAATTATTCTCTTCTTCTGTCGCCGATTAACGGTTCACAAAAAAGCAAGACCAGCGCAAAGACAAGCGGGATCTGGAACCGCTCATGGTAACGTTTTTCCATCTTGCTCTCAAACTCCTCTTTCTCCATCTTGGAAAGTTTTTCCTCATATATAAGATCAAGACCGAATTCTGCCCCGGTAGAACGGACATACATCCCTCCGGTTTCAACAGCCATTTTCTGAAGAGTCCCTTCAACAAGACGCGTCTTTACCACGTTGCCGTCCGCGTCTTTAAGGAAAACTTTTTTGCCCTTTTCAGCCTTTATCGGTATGAGTTCGCCTTCAGGAGAACCTATGCCTACGCAAAAGACCTTCACGCCGCTTTCTTTCGCTTTGGCAATCGCTTTGTCAACGCCACCCTCGAGATCTTCACCGTCGGTTATAATGATAAGCACTTTTTCCCCTTCTTTCCCTCCTTCGTAACTCCTGATGGAAGTATATATCGCATTGGAAAGAGAAGTCCCCCCCACCGGAATGGTGCTTACGTCCACGTCATTAAGCGAAAGAAGAAACCCGTCATAGTCTATCGTAAGCGGACACTGCAGAAAAGCCGTCCCGGAAAAGACCACAAGACCGATCCTGTCCCCGTGCAGTTTTTTTACAAGATCTTCAATAGCCATCTTTGCCCGGTCGAGTCTGTTGGGCAGGACGTCTTCGGCGAGCATGCTGTTGGAAGTGTCAAGCGCAATGAGGATATCAAGACCTTCCCTCTTGACCTCCTGCCACTGGAAACCCCACTGCGGCCGTACGAGGGCCAGAAGTATAAAAAAAGTGGCGATAACAATCATGGAATTCTTGATGTTTCTTTTCCGCTTGTCAAAAGACTTTGACATTTCCTTAAGAATATTATCCGAAGCAAAACGCCTGAGTGCCTCTACTCTCCTGCGAGAAGCCAGGTAATAAAAGAGAATTATCCCCGGCACGATCCATAGCCATACTATCATGTAAGGGGCACCGAACTTCATTTACGGTATCCTCCTCAAAAATGTATTGGCGAGTATTACCTCCACCAGAAGCAAGACTAACGCCAACGTGACAAAAGACGGGAAAAGTTCCCTGTAGATGTTATAGCCGGTCTCTTCCATGGGCGTTTTTTCAAGTTCATCGATCCTCTCGTATATGTTCTTCAACGACCTGGTGTCCGTAGCCCTAAAATATTCGCCGCCCGTCGTATCGGCTATTTTTTCAAGTAAATCTTCGTCTATCTCTATCGGCACGGGTCTGAGCACGACATTGCCGAACATATCCTTGACCGGATACGGCGCGAGTCCTTTTGTCCCTGCCCCGATTGTATATACCCTGACCCCTAAAGCTGCGGCTGCCTCCGCACCAGCCATGGGTGAGACCCTGCCGGCATTGTTCCGTCCATCGGTAAGGAGTATTATGATCTTCTCTTTTGCCTCGGTGTCTTTAACCCTGTTAAGTGACGCGGTTATTGCGGATCCTATGGCAGTACCGTCTTCTATCATGCCTATTTGTACCCTCTCCAGGTTTTTCTCAAGCCAGTCATGGTCAAGCGTAAGGGGACAAACCGTATAGGCAAGTGAGGCAAACGCAACCATGCCTATCCTGTCGTCAGGGCGCCTTTCAATAAAATCCGTCACAACGCTTTTGACGACTTCAAGCCGGTCAACGCGCTCCCCTCCCATCTCAAAATCCATGGCACGCATACTGCTGGATGCGTCAACCGCCAGAACTATATCAATACCCTCAACATATACATGCGTCTTCTCAAACATGGACTCGGGCCTGGCAGCTGCCAGTATCAGCAAGAATAAGGACGCCGCACGCAGGTAAATAAGCCTTTCCCTGAGCTTCACCTTGAAAGAGGGTTTGAGGCCCCTCAAAAGATCCTGGTTGGAAAAACGAAACGATCCCTGGCCCCTTTTTTCAAGCCTCTTAGCGATGTATATTACCAGTGGTATCAAAAGGCATAAAAGAAGCATCCACGGATTTGCAAAGAACATCATACCTCTTTCTCCTCTTCCTCTAATAGTCTGGTCTGATCCACCAGTCGCTCTGCCGCATGAAAACTGTCAAGCATCTCCAGGGGGGTCGGCCCGTACTTCGCGAATTTCACCATGTCACAATTAGACAGAAACTCCTTGAGCAGTTCCTTTTGCTCTTCAGTCAACGCTTGAGAATTTTTTATCGCCTCCATGAACTCTTCCGTGGTCATCTCAGGCGCCCGGAAGGAAAACCTGTTCTCCAGATACCGGCGGATAATATCGGAAAGTCCCGTATAATATTCTTTTATCAGCCCTTTAGCCGGGAGATTTAACTTCTCGAGTTCTTTCAGCTGCTGGTAGGCGATTTCATACGCTGTCTTCCTTCTTCGGTCTTCCCCGGCTAAAATGAGTTTCTTCCTCCTGAGCCATATCGCCCATGATATTGAAAATACGGCAAAAATTATCGCAATGATAAGGATCATCTTGCCCAGATCGCTGCCGTACACGATCAGGCCCTTAAGGTCCCTGATATCTTTATCCTCGCCGGTTAAAAGGCTTTTAATCTCTACGGGGACTTGCGGACTTTCCGCGGTACGCCAGTCAGTCTCTCCCGCTCGCCTGTACCCGACCGGGATCGGGGGTATGACATGCGTACCGGCATCATATATGCTGAGGACATACTCGCGGCCTGTGACCGGCTTCCGGGGCCATCTGGCTTCTACCGGATAAGACTCAATAAAAGAAAAGTCTCCCGGGTTTTCCGGCTTATCGGGAAATAAAATCTCAAATCCGCCCGTGTTCTCGGCAATAAGCGTCAGCTTGATCCTGTCGCCGATGTGGAACTCTTTCTCCTCGACAGCTGCAGTAATCTGTAAAACGTTTTCAGTACCGGAAGCAGATGCTCCCGTTAAAAAGCCATTAAACAGTAAAATTATACATAAAAAGCATATTTTTTTATTCATAACTTGCAGATCGCACTAGTTTTAAATATCATCCCCGCACTAAGCGCCTTTCACGCATGCGGAAAAACCGTATAAGCGGTTCCACATAAGACTGATCCGTACGGATGTCTATACTATCTACATTCACCGACCGGAAGAGTTCCTCCCGCCCGGCGATCATCTCTTCCGTGCGCCTCTTATAAAGATTCCTAGCCTCAGGATCGGAAGTGTCGATTACATAAGGGGCGTTCGTTTCAGCATCATGCAGTTTCACTATCCCTGATTCCGGCAATTGAAGCTCGGCGGGGTCGGTTATGGTAACGGCAATGACATCGTGACGCTTATTCGTCACTGACAGTATCTTTTTGAAATCAGAAGCGAAAAAGTCCGACACGATAAAAGTAATAGTCCTGCGCGTAGTGACCCTGTTCAGGTGCTCGAGGATATTATTTATATCGGTCCTGGTCCCTTTCGGGACATTATAGATGGCTTCCCTGATGACCCTGAGCACATGGCGCATACCTTTTCTCGGCGGGATGTACTTCTCCACCAGATCCGTAAAGGTGAGCATCCCCACCTTATCGTTATTCTGTATGGCGGAAAAGGCTATGACCGAACAAAGTTCTGCCGCCAGATCACTTTTAATCCGGCCGACCGTTCCAAAGCGGCAGGACATCGATACATCCAGGAGTATCATGATGGTAAGCTCGCGTTCCTCCACGAACTTTTTTATATACGGGTGCCCCATACGGGCCGTGACGTTCCAGTCGATCGACCGTATTTCGTCACCCGGCAGATATTCGCGGACCTCATCAAACTCCATCCCTACGCCTTTAAAAACACTTTGATACTGCCCGGCGAAAACATCGGTCACTTTTCGGGATGTGGTAATCTGTATCCGCCTTATTTTCCGTATTATTTCCTTGGGTATCATAGACTTTGTGAAAATAAAAATCCCGGGGCAGGTTTATTCTAAAATTTACACTACTACAGTAAACCTGTCCCGACCTTGCCGCTGCTATAAAAAACCTATTTACTCCAAATGCCTATCACGGCACTTCTACTTCATCAAATATCCTTCTGATGATATCCTCAGAAGTCTTCTCTTCCGCTTCCGCCTCATAGCTGACGATGATCCTGTGCCTGAGGACATCCGGACCTATGGATTTTACGTCCTGGGGAGTAACGTATCCCCGTCTCTTTATGAAAGCATACGCCTTCGCGGCCAAAGCCAGGTAGATACTCGCACGCGGTGAAGCCCCGTACTGTATTAACCCTACGAGATCATCAAGGCCGTAATTTTTCGGGTGACGCGTGGCATAAACGATATCGACGATATATCTTTCTATCTTCTCGTCCATATATATCTCGTTTACTACTTTTCGCACTTCCAGTATCCTCTGGGGTGAAACAACCGCCGAGACCTCTATTTTCTTGTCGGTAAACGCCATGCGTTGCAATATCTTGTGTTCCTCTTCCTTGTTCGGGTATCCTATGTTTATCTTAAGCATGAACCGGTCCACCTGAGCTTCGGGTAAGGGATAGGTGCCTTCCTGCTCTATCGGGTTCTGTGTGGCAAGCACCAGAAAGGGTTCCTCCAGCTTAAATGTATTCTCGCCTATAGTGACCTGTCTTTCCTGCATAGCTTCAAGAAGCGCGCTTTGGACTTTCGCCGGGGCTCTGTTTATTTCATCCGCAAGGATCATATTTGAAAAAATAGGCCCTTTTTTCGTGGTGAAAGCCCCGTCTTTCGGATTATATACAAGCGTTCCGATTAAGTCCGCGGGCAGGAGATCCGGCGTGAACTGAAGCCTCTGAAACCCCGTACTGATCGCCGCGGAGAGAACGCGTACTGACATGGTCTTTGCAAGACCCGGCACCCCTTCGATTAAAACGTGCCCATTAGCTAATAAGCCCACAAGAAGGCGTTCTAAGAGATAATCCTGTCCGACAATTACTTTGCGCACCTCCGTCAAAAGTTCATCGACAAAAATACTTTCCTTCTCGACTTTTTGGTTTATAGCGGTTATACCTTGAGACATTTTATCCCTCCTTTTTTGCCTTTGCTTGATACTCTTCGCATTGTTTCTTGATCCATTTATAAGTAACCTCCATTCCCGTACGAAGTTGCATTGTCGGTTTCCATCCTAATTTTTCTTTTATAAGTCTATTGTCAGAATTTCTTCCTCTCACCCCCAAAGGGCCTTTTATATGTTTTATTGTTAAATTTTTGCCGGCAATATCGATAATCATTTTTGCCAAATTATTTATTGTTATCATTTCTTCCGACCCGATATTAACCGGACCTATAAAATCCGAATCTATTAATCTGCGGGTGCCTTCAAGGCATTCATCAATATAAAGGAATGAGCGTGTTTGTTCCCCATCTCCCCATATTTCAATCTCTCCACCATCGATTGCTTCTGCAACTTTCCGGCAAAGCGCAGCCGGAGCCTTTTCCTTGCCACCCTTCCATGTTCCTTCCGGCCCAAAAATGTTATGGAATCTGGCAATACGCACTGTCAGGCCATGATTTCGATAATATGATAAATACATCCTTTCACTAAACAATTTCTCCCATCCATATTCACTATCAGGAGCCGCTGGATAAGCTGACTCTTCCGAGCATTTTGGATTACTGGGATCCATTTGATTGTATTCAGGGTAAATACATGCTGAGGAAGAATAAAATATCTTTTTAACCCCACCCTTGTAACATGTATCAACCATATTCAGGTTTATCATTGCCGAATTATGTAAAACGTCTGAATCGTGTTCTCCCATAAAAAGGTACCCGGCCCCTCCCATATCCGCAGCTAATTGGTATACTTCATCAAAAGCCCGGTCAATAAGGTTTTTACAAACTGCTGGATTACGAAGATCTCCTACAACAAACTCATCCGCCTCAGTTTTACTAAATTCAGGATATTTTAAATCAACACCACGTATCCAACAACCTTCGTTTTTGAGTCTTTTAACAAGATGACTGCCTATAAACCCTCCCGCACCACACACTAGTACTTGTTTTTGTTTTCCCATAAAATCTCCCTTAATCTTAAAAGCTACCTTGCTGCGCCCGGCTGCTGTCCTTTTTGATAATCATTCAAAGAAAAAAACTAACTCCCCGAACATCCTCCTAAATTGTATTTCACATAGTTTTAAGCAATGTTATAGCCTTTCAAATGTGTATCCGAATCGTTCGACGTCATCTTTGAACAAAACAGCTATTATCTCTTTAGTTTCTTCAGTGTAATACTTACTATAATGCTTGTGTTCGGTTATGTTAACATGAGATAATCTTTGAAATGGTATATCCAACCTATCACAAACTTTCTTAAAATCCTCATTGATTCTTTCAAATCTTCCTATGAAGTTTACCATAATAGCACCTGTATCATCTGTAATCTGCCTCACCTGACTTATTCTGCTATGCCATATTACATCTTGTTCCTCTTGAGAATCAGCAGTTCTGATTGGATTTAAAACAAAATTCGTAAAACTATCATGGATATGTCCTTTATTGATTAGAGACTTCCACGCAGAAACATATCTATCCCACGGATTGCGAATAAAGCAAAATTTAAAATAATTATCATACATGTCATCATTCGATATCAATTCTTTAAACCGGGAACATATGCCATTCTGTATGAGCTCTTGTGTAGACCATATAGTATGACAATTATTTTTTATACTAATAAACCCATAGGGTTTTAAAAATTCGCGTATAGACATGCCTCCAGTTTTGGGAAGATGAAAAAAAATTGCTTTATATCGATTGGATATTGAGGCCATAATTTTTATTTTAATATTATATTACTTAAGAAATATCTATATTTGATTGTTCTCTTTATTAACACCAATATATAGCAAGTTCGAAAATCTATTGCTCATATTGTTGTTCATGCCAATATAGCATGCATCAACCATATTCAGGTTTATTATCGCTGAATTATGTAAAACATCTGAGTCATGCTCTCCCATAAAAAGGTACCCAGCCCCTCCCATATCTGCGGCAAATTGGTATACTTCGTCAAAAGAGCGATCAATAAGATTCTTACTAACCATAGGGTTACGAAGATCTCCTATAACAAACTCATCTGCTTCAGTTTTACTAAATTCAGGATATTTTAAATCAACACCACATACCCAAAAACCTTCATTTTTAAGTTTTTTAACGAGGTGGCTTCCTATAAATCCCCCTGCACCACACACTAAAATTCGTTTTGACTTTTTCATAAAATCCTTTCTAATATTAAAGATTACTTTTATAAACGCGATTATTATGTTATATAATATAATAATTGTTATCTCTTTTCAAGTTGTGATAAAATTAAACGATTTTAAGCTAAGATTTAAAAAATTTATGAACATCAGCTGTATTATCAGTTTTCCTACAGGAAGGAATTGCATTAATAAATTTCTTACCATAATAGCGGGTACGTACGCGGGGGTCAAGAATCGCGACAATCCCCCTATCTGAATGGCTTCGGATCAAACGTCCGAATCCCTGTTTAAACATGATAACGGCTTGCGGGAGCTGGTATTCCGTGAAAGGATTCAAACCCTTGCTACGTATAGATTTAATGCGGGAAGCGTTTATCGGGTCTGTCGGAACGGAAAAAGGCAACTTTGTTATTACGACGCATTCAAGGGCGCTGCCCGCGACGTCCACCCCCTGCCAGAATGTCATGGTCCCCATAAGGATACTATCGTGGTTTTTCCTGAATACATCCAAAAGCACATACCGGGGAAGGTCTCCCTGCTTAAGAATGTTAATATCACCGCGGCTCGAGGTAATGCCGCTTGAGACTTTATTCAGCATATCGTAACTGGTAAAAAGCGCAAAAATTCTTCCTCCCATTATATCGTAAATGTTAATTATACTCTCCTGGACTTGCCCCTGGAAGAGACTGAAATCCTTATTAGGATCGGCTATCCCCCGCGGCAGATACAGCATGACATTATTCGCGTAATCAAAAGGAGAATCAAGCGGCAGTTCCAGACACTTATCGATGCCCAGCCTTTTTTTCAGAAAAGCAAAGGGTTCCTCTGTGCCGGAGGAAGACAACGTCGCCGAGGTAAGCACAACGGGACATATGTTTTCAAATAGATACGTCCTCATGTGATCATCTATGTCAATCGGCGCGGCATGAAAAGAATAGTTTACGCCGCCCCTCCACTTTTTAATTTCTATCCAGAATACGTATCTTTCTTTTTCCTGATCAAAAATAAAATCCAATGATTCCAAAAATTTAATTACTCTTTCGGAAGAGACTTTTGCCAGATCAGATGCCCCGGCATGTCCTTTAATTTTTGAAGCTTTAAGAGCTTCGCTAAGATTGGTAAGGGCCTTCGCTAATCTCTCCAGGGGCTCTTTTATCTCTTCCGGTGAAAATTCTCCTTTTTTAAGCTCTCTTACAGCTTCTTCTTCCCCGAAAGCGGAACGGACTTTTTCAAAAAATTCGTTTGAAGAGATTTGCGCCTTTTTTATCCAACTCTCAACTTCATCCATTTTCTCGATAACATTATCGCCATAATCGTCATCTATGGATTTATTTGAAATAAGTGGCAATATCCCTTCAAGCAAATATTTTAATGAGGAGCTACCGACTTCTCTGGAGAAGTGCGCTGTGGCAATATCCTCCAGGGTATGCGCCTCATCCAGGACCAGTCCATGAAAATCCGGAAGAATTGGCGTATCAAGCGTCATATTAGTAAATAAAAGCGCGTGATTGGTAACAAGCACATGAGCCCTTGCCTGCTCCTCCCGGGCTTTTATGTAAAAACACCCGCCGGCACAAACACATTTTCTTCCCAGGCACATATCAGATTCGCGTGAGAACTTATCCCAGACGTTTCTATCGGGAATAAACTCCATGTCTGTTACAAGCCCCGTTTCGGTACTCTCAAGCCATTTGAGGATATTTTTGGCGTGTTTCTTGTGAGTCTTCTTACTGAAAGCGTTTAAGACGTGCTTTTCGCGGGCTTTCCTTAAACATACATAATTCTCCGACCCCATGCATAACGCGTATTTAAACTCAAAACCTAAAACCCTTTTCAGAAAAGGCAGATCTTTAACAAAAAGCTGATTCTGGAGCGCCTTGGTATAAGTCGAGATAACGACCCTTTTATTCTCCCTGTAAGCCCAATCGATAAAAGGCACCAGATACGCCAGGCTTTTCCCCACGCCAGTCCCGGCCTCGGCAATAAGATTCGTAGAAGAAGCTATAGCCTCTTCTACGGCTTCAAGCATATGTATCTGCTGGGGTCTTACCTCATAGCCTTCCAGCTCCTCGGCTATGCGCCCTCCGGTTTCAAAAAGATTGGTGGAAAATGACATGTCTATTAATAAACTTCCTTGGTGGGAAGAGACTCCCAGTAAGCTAAAAGTTTCTGGCACTCATCACGCATGAATCCGCCGAGGATGTCTATACCAGAGCCTCCGAGGCGTCTCATCTCAGATGCCGATATTGTAAGCTCATTAAACCCGAGTTTCTTTACGTCTCCGATATCTGTCCCGTAGACCAGGCGCTCGATCCTGGCCCAGTGAATAGCGGCAAAACACATGGGACACGGTTCAGTGGTGGAATAAATCACACATCCTGTAAGATCATACGTACCGCACTTCTTTGCTGCAATGGAGATGGCGTTTACCTCGGCATGACGAACGGGATTGTTTTCCTTAAGAACAGTATTATGCGCCCTGGCCAGAACCTCTTCTCCCCTGGCTATCACAACACCGAAAGGCCCTCCGTCACCTTCTCTTACGCCGCTGTAGGCCTCTTCGATAGCAATGGCCATAAACTTCTTATCGTCCATATAACCAACTGATTTGCTTTTTACTGTTCCCGGCGGTCTTTTAACAGATCCCTCAACTGTTTGTCAATTTTATCAAGACGCCATTCAAGTGATGATAAGATCCAAAACTGAAAATGATTAAGTCTGACGTGTGATTCGAGGAAATATACGAGTTTAAGGGAGAGCAGGAGTATCCCCGCCTCTATCATGAAAAACCGTACTCTTCCGCCCCATACAAGTGACATACCGAAGACCAGAAGCACTAAAATAATAAAAATAACGTTTATTAAACGCGTCTTTGGCGTGGGTGCGCCACCGATGCGCCCGATGATCTTACGTATGTTTTCCCTTTCTTTTTCAAAGCTGCGTATCTCAGATTCCAGCTCCTGCTCTTTTTCTTGGTTTTTTTCGTTCTTGATTACTTCAACCTCTTCCATCTTTTGGCATCCCCTCTGTATATTATTTGTTTTCATCTTTATCCTTGTCTTTATCCTCCGCGGTGACTGCAACAACAGTAGCTGCAGTACCCGCGCCCGCCAAGAACCATGCTGCCGCGCATCCGCAGCTGCTTAAAACATACATTGCTAAAACTGTAAATATAATTAAATTCCTTAATTTAAGTGGCATCAGTATACCTCTTCTTTTTCAATACATATTATTCCGATACGATTATACCCTCTAAAAAGAGAGTCGTAAAGTAAAAGCTTACTCTGCTATAACAAGTCCACCGGCATCGTAAAGAGGCATGTCTTCCAGCAAAGTAAACTGGATGCGGCACGCGTTTAAAAAATGTTCGATCCTGGAAACTTCGGGATGCATTCTTAAATCCCCAAGCATAAGAAGAGCGCCGTCGTATTTTCTCGTGCCGCTACCCCCAATAAAACCGTACTTTTCACCCGGCAGGAGCACCGCTCTTTCGGCCAGAAGCAGACTATCAATACCTCTTTCCCTGGCGGCCTCAAAAATGCCTCTATTTTCGGTTATAATCGCGTTATCACTGGCTACCAGCATAGAACAGCGCGTATAGCCCTGCGATACGTTTACGGGTTCAAGCCCTTTCTTTTCTATAACCTCAAGTATAGCCGGATCGGTATAACGAAAATTATGAAATACAAATTTTCCGACACGTGCGGCATTAAACCTGACAGTATCGGGATACTCCCCGAAAGGATCCCCTCTTCCCTTGATAAGCGTAATCCCCCGCTTTTTGAGCGGCTCTAACTGATCCTCTGCGAGAGCCGGAGCGTGTATAAGCGTCTTTTCATCAAGCTGGAAAAAATATATATCGGGATGGTAAAGTATAGATTTATATACTCTTTTTTTGCCCCTCTTCTGCTTAATCCGAAGAGGCTGCAGTATAGCATCCGGATATTTGTCTAAAAGAGATTCTTTATACGCAAGAGGTAATCTCTTATCGTGTATGATTAGCATCTTCAACTCTTTACACATTCATCCGACTCTTGTAACTCTTTCATCCTCAGTTTTGCTTTGTGCCCAAAAGCCGGATGAAAAGGACCGGCCAGATATTCCTTCCCGGAAAGCAGTCCCTCTGAGGGATGCAGCCCGCATCGGATCACTTTGATATCATTCGATTCGAAATAAAGCATAAGCCGGGCTGCGCGATCAATAGCTTCGTCTTCCCCAAGTGCGTAATATTCTCCTTGATGCCATAGGCTGGAGAGATGCGTCTCTTTTATTACCACTAGGGGGTATATCCTTACCTGTTTGGCTCCAAGCGCTTTGATGCGTTTAGCGGTATAAAACTCTTCGTCAAAACTGCTGAGAGGCAACCCCAACATCATCTGATGGACCAGAAACAAACCTTCTTCCCGTATTATACGAGACGCTTTTTCAGTATCCGCCGCCAGATGCCCCCTTCGAGAGGCATGTAAAACTTTATCGGACATGGATTGCACCCCTAGCTCTACGCAAGTAACGCCAAACCTCTTAAGAAAAGAAACTCCGCTTTTATCAATACAATCCGGCCGTGTGGATAGGCGCACGCCCTTTATTCGCCTCTCATCCAGAAAAGGCTTTACGGGAGATAAAAACTCCTCCTGCTCTTTCAGGGTAAGGGCTGTGAAACTGCCGCCGAAAAAACCCACTTCGATATGCGCGGTTTCTTCCGGCATCGTTGAGAGATATTTTTCGATTTTTCCCGGCACGCTTTCAGGCAGAGGTATACTCTCACCTGTGATCTTCTTTTGGTTACAGAACACGCACTGGTTAGGGCATCCTTTATGCGGGATAAAAAATGGGATTACGTAATGTTTTTTCACCTTAAATACTAACCTTTAAAATCCACCCCGGAAGCGGCCGTTACCCTGCTTCTATAAAGTCCAGTATATCAAGACCCATCTCTTCAAAAAGTTCGCTTAACCGTCTCATGGGTAGACCCAATATATTGAAATAAGATCCCCTGATATCATCGAAAAGCAAAGATCCGACGCTTTCTATGGAAAAGCCCCCGGCTTTGTCGTACGGCGCAAGTAGCCGAAAATACCTCTCAACCTTCTCATGCGTAAGCGGCACGACAAAGAGGCTGCTTTTCTCAAAACCGACGGCTCTCCTGCCCGAAGAGGTGTCAATAACACAAAGACCCGTGCATACCTCGATTTCATCCCCGGAAAACCTTCTAAGCATTTGGCGGGCTGCGGCTTCATCCCCGGGTTTACCGATAATATCTTCACCATGAACGACAAGCGTATCAGCCCCTATTATAATAGCGTTTGCCTCTTTGGTAGCAACTATTTCAGCCTTGCAAGTCGCGTTCGTCTCCACGATCTCAAATACATCAGCATCTTTATCGATCTCTTCCTCCGCGCCGCTGGGAACAACCCTATGCTTGATACCGCAATCCGAAAGGATCCGGGACCTCCTTTTAGATGCAGATGCTAAAATAATTTCTCTCATCTTTTCCTCACTTTTTTAGACGTTTATCATAAAGACTGCGAAAGCTTCAAATGGTTCTTTTCATTCATATGAAGGCGGCTCAAAAAATCTTCAAAATCTTCCAGGTTTCTGACAGAGCGGTATCTCTTCATGACCGTGTCCAGATTTTTACGTTTTCTTAGATACCATGTGATGTATTTGTACATTCTACTGGCTGCCAGGTGCTCGTCATAAAATTGTAAGGCCAGTTTAAAATGTTTAAGCATTGCCTTTTTTACCTCACAAAAGGGCAGTACTTCCTCTTTAGGCGTTCCCAAAAGAGCGTTATTGATCTCTTTAAAAATCCACGGCCTTCCAAGTGCGCCCCTTGCGACAAAAACCGCATCACACCCTGTATTCTCAAGAACACTTATTGCGTCAAGTGCTGTAAAGATATTGCCGCTGGCAAAAACCGGAATGCTTAAATTTTCTTTCAGCTCCCCGACGATCCCGTAATTAACCTCCCCCTTATGCATGGCTTCTTTAGTGCGCGGATGAACGCATATTGCACTTACTCCTTCTCCCTCAAGGAGTCTTGCCACCTCCATATAATTCAAATTATCGTCACCCCACCCGCTCCTAATCTTTACTGTAAGGGGTACCGAAAGCGACTTTACAAGAGTGCGGACTATCGCGGCTAGTTTTGCCGGATTTTTTAGAAGCGCGGATCCCTTACCCTGTTTTACTATCTTTCTGACGGGGCAGCCCGCATTAAGATCAATAACGCCAAAACCCCTATCCTCACAAACTTTAGCTACATGCAATAATTTATCTTCATCCTCACCCACTATCTGAACGCCGAGCGGCTCGTCACCGGGAACCCTTTCCAACAGTTTAAAAGTCTTATGATTTTTATATATAACGCCGCTAGAATCCACCATCTCCGTAAACGCGAAAGCGCATCCGTTTTTTCTGGCCATCATACGGAAAGGGATATCGGTAACCCCCGCCATCGGGGCCAAAACCGCCTTTGCCTTTATCATCTTTCCAATGGCGTTATCCATTGTCTTTACTCCAGTGGCATTCTTTATCATAGCCCCAGCTCTTCCTTATACTCACGGGTAATTTCTTCTTTAAGCTGCGGATCGATCCTCTTATCCTTGGTTTTCTTCGGGTTTTTTACTGTCTGCTTCCTGCGGCTAAGCTCCTCGGCGCGGACTAAAGAGGCCCCGTAAGCCCTGGCATTATTCCTCACATAATTATCGTTTGATGCAAGAACGACCCTCCCCTTCAGGGAGAGTTTCCTGATAATCTCTATGATCTTTTCATCTCCACGCGCGGTCCTTGAAAACACCTGAGTCTTTCCATGCAGCAGGTGCGTTCCATTCGCGCTCCTATATTGATCGCTTCCGTCAAAAACTACACGAACGTCCGTTATATATCCGCTTGAGCGGGCATACTCCTTGCTTATAGCCACGATAGCCTTTCTAGCCGCAAGAAGGCTTTCCTTAAGCTTTGACTTGGCCTCCGGGACCGCGTTTATTGCATTATATCCATCGACAATAAGTGTTATAGTCATATCTGGCGCCTGTCATTTATTCACATATAATTTAAGTAGTATATTAGCACAAAACGAAGGTAAAGGTAAAGCCGTAGAAACTCGAAAAGGCAGCAAAGCGCAAACGCTTCTACTCTCTTACGCCCTGCTGCCCCGAGTTTTCCTTCCGAACGGCTAGTTTATCTGGAGATCCTTACCCTTAGCTGCTTTCTCTTTGGATTTAGGGATATCAACCGTCAATATCCCGTCCTTGTAAAAAGCGTTGACTTCTTCGCACCTTATGCCCTTCGGCAAGTTTACGGTCCTTTTAAAGCTGCCAAACGCCCTTTCGACATGATAGTAGCCTTCTTTGTCGCTTTTCTCCTCGGATTTTTTCTCACCGGAAATGGTAAGCGTTCCATCTTCCAGCCTTACATGTATGGCCCTCTTATCCATCCCGGGGATTTCCGCTTTGACTATTATCTTATCGTCCTTTTCAAGGACATCCAGAGCCGGAAAGGCTTCCCGTGTCCACTCAAAAAGACTCACCGGGTTGCTAAAAAACTTTCCGGCAAGCTCCTCCCAGTCAGCCCCGAGAAAGCTACCTGCTCCGCAAAGGATAGGAATCTCCTTTTTTATCAAGGATCGATTCATCTTCATATTTACCACCTCCTTTCAAAGCATTTACGTATTTATATATATCAATATATAAGGACAAAAAATTTTTCCTTTTTTATTCTTCTGACTTTTTTATAACACGGATATGCATCTTCTTAATCACTCTGCCAAAGACGTCGTTCACTACTTCCTGACGCACGTAATAGTATATATTCTTACCTTCTTTGCGATAATTCACCAGATCACAGTTCTTTAATATCTGAAGATGATGCGATATGGTAGGCTGGGATATATGGAATGCCGAACAGATGCTACTGACGTTCATCTCTTCTTCCCCGAGCATCTCCAGTATATCCTGCCTCGTCTTGTCTGCAAGCGCCTTGAATATCCTTACAAGGTCATAATCGACCATCTTTATCCTTTCTTATACCTTGCGATCATTTATTTATCCTGACCGTAACGATTAAATCTCCCCTGTGACTGCAATAGGGGCATGTCTCACCCTGTCCGCGCAGGCGCATTTTCTGACCGTCACGTGTAGAAGCAGGGACTTTCAGCGTTATGCTCCTGCCGTCAGAAAGCCTGAATTTTACTTCCCCCCCTTTTTCGGCAAGTCTTGCGGGAACAGGAAGCGTTGCTTTTATATCCGTATCCACCTCGCTCGCCGTACCACCGGCTTTCCCGGGCTGAGTGCTCGTAGAATAATAGTAGGTATATCCCCCTTTTCTTCCGGACCTTCCCATCCCGGAAAAAATATCGCCGAATAGATCCTCGAATCCGGAACCCGATGAAAACCCGCCTTTGCTTGAAAACTGTCGTAAAAAATCAGAAAAATCAAACCCTTGCGCCGAAGAGAAGCCGGAGGTCTGCGCCCCCATCCTGCGGAGGTTATCATATTCCTTCCTGCGTTTAGGGTCACCGAGGGTGTAATACGCTTCTGAGATCTTCTTAAACTTCTCTTCCGCCTGTTTATCGCCGGGATTCTTGTCAGGATGATATTTAATAGCCAGTTTCCTGTAAGCCTTCTTGATATCGTCACTACTGGAGTCTTCTTTAACCCCTAATATAGAATAATAATCGTCTCTTGCCATGTAAAGCGCGCCCCTTCCAAAAAGATTATATAGATATATTTATATCTATCTATATATTACACGAAAATATTTCACTAGTCAACTTTTTTGTAAAGATAGTAGTGTCAAGAATTATGGGCACTTTCATATTCAAGTTCTTTGACCTCTTCCCCCATGGGGGAAGACGGCGCCCCTTTTGGTTGTCCTACGCTACCCATGTACTGAATGATCCCATATAC
>Ga0180438_10001282_pt1 | contig 44603 bp, 71 predicted proteins | sample SS_ome_12_FD_132455 | JGI IMG/M metagenome (GOLD analysis project Ga0180438, IMG submission 132455) | Hypersaline lake sediment archaeal communities from the Salton Sea, California, USA - SS_3_D_2 metaG | ecosystem: Environmental > Aquatic > Non-marine Saline and Alkaline > Hypersaline >...
ATGAAAATAATTTTATGGATTCTTTGGCTTGTTGCTTGGGTGGCTTGTTTTTCGTTTATGGAGAATCAGATAGGTATAAAAAATCTTCAAGCCTACGCTGTTGTTGGTGCGGGGCTTGGTGGGTTATTAACACATATTTTCAAATTTAAAGGGGGCCCCATGGAAGACGCATACGAAGACGCAGAAAAAAGAGATACAGCCTGTGGTAAGGCTTTGTTAACCTGCCCTGAGTGCCAAAGTAATCTTATATCTGTAAAAAGACCGGGCGGTATTAAGTGGATGTGTTCAGATGCTATTCACTGCTTTTATAGCTTCTTTGAGGCTACAGAGTAATTAATACTAATTTTTGAAAAATAGTAATATGAGGTGGTGAGATGACAATTCAAAAAGAGTTCGTGAAGTTTCTGAAGCATAATGGGATTTTTGATAGATATGTTCATAATTTCGTAATGCACGCACAAATATCTGAACACCCAAGACCGATAAAAAGTAGGTATGATTATTTTACAAGTGCCTTTACTTGGGTAGACACAATACAGGGCCATGTTTTTTGGAGGGGGTATGATAAAATATGGAGCCGATATATTAGAAAGAAAACCGAACCCTACCACTTCCACACAAGATGCAGTCGGTGTGGCAGATACGTAAAGCGGTCAATGTGGGTTCCTGTTTCGGATGATAAGGCTAATGATATATTATGTCCTTTTTGTGAGAGTGGGTTTTGATATGAAAAAAGTTATTCCAAAATTCAGAGGCACGCCAACAAACGGCGTTATGTCAGTTCGCAATATCGAGCAATTTACACGATACTTGCACACCCTGGAGGGAGTAGAATGTGAGGTTGTTGTTAAGAAGTATAGAAAACAAAGGTCTTTACCTCAAAACAATTATTACTTTGGGGTTGTTTGTGTGGTGCTTGGAAATAAAATAGGCTATACCGTTGACGAAATGCACAGCGCAATAGGTCTTAAATTTTTACTTGTAAGCGAAGAAGGAAAGCCAGACTATATTAGGTCAACAACTGATCTTGATACCGATGAATTTAACGATTTTTTAGAGCAGGTAAAGCAATGGGCTGCGGAGTTTCATAATTGTTACATACCTGATCCTAATGAGTCAGATTTTTAATCATGCAGATCGGAGGTGAGAGAGGATGATTGAAACATGCGAAACATGCGTTCATAATTGGCAAAATGAAGAATGTGAGATTGACGGTCATGAAATTTATGCTGATACTGAAGCGTGTGAAAAGTACGAAGAGGATGAAGACTAACAAGCGTTTATAAATAGATTTTAATGGAGGAGTTATGAAGATTAAAATAATGTTACCGGTGTATGCGTCAGCAGAGTTTGAAGCTGATATTGACATTGAAGGAAAGACAGTAGACGAAATAGAAGATGAGTTTTTTGAAAATTGCGTGAAGTCTGGTTTTTTGTGCCATCAATGTTCAAGAGCTGTTGAGACCGACTTTGATGTTGATTTTGATAATGTTGATTATGTTTTTGATGAAATACAGAGTATTGTGAAAGGCGAAGAATAGCCTGTTGATTTTAGTTATCCGGTGTGCTACTATTAATTGTCTATTAAGGATTAATTACCCTTAGTAAATAGGCTAATAATTAACCGATGATAGCGTCATACTTCTCCAAAAGGGGCGCTATTATCGGACACCTTTTGGAGATAAAATGAAGCACATCAGCACTCGCTGGACTCCTCTTACAAAAGAGATGGTCTACTCAACAGCCCTACAATCACTCAAGCTATCTGAAAGAAAAGTATTAGATTTTGCCATGCTCGAAAGACGTATGGAGAAAACATCACAAAAGAAGACTAAAAAGAAGCGTTACACGGCATCTAATGAAATATTGATACCATACAGACAGTTGAATGATGAGCCGTTTAATATGAACAATTCTACTATCACGAGAGCGATTGACAGATTACTTGCTTTAGGGTTCTTGTCAATAACTGAGCAAGGTGGATCCAGACAAGGACACTCAACAAAATATAAGTTTATTGATAAATGGAAGACATGGAAATATGGAGATTCACCGATTGAAACAAGGAAAGCGTACCCAAATAGAGGGTTTACTGATAAAGTACGCATGCGAGATGACACATTACCCACATGCGGGTAGGCGTGCGGGTGCTTTGAAAATTATTAGAGACCTGCATGCGAGCGGGCATGTGAAGAATAGTGTTTTATTAATGCCTGTGTGCATGCGCTTATATAATATACCAGTTAATAGGAGGTTTTATGTGTGACTTTAATAAAGATGATGTTCTGATACTTGCTAAAACTATTTTAGAAGATTGTGTTTATTTTTATGATAGTTGTGATTATAGAGGTCAGTACGAGTGTAAATATTGCAATTCAAAAAGCTATGAACTCAATGACTTTAAGCATGAATTAGATTGCCCCGCTTTAGTTGCACAAGATATAATGACCGGAAATTAATTGCGTTTAATATAACTAATAGCAAGGTGGTTTGTAATGGATGAAATAACATTTGATGATTTCCCAATAATGAATAAAACTACTGAGGACGCATATTCGTACTGTAACTCTTGTGTAGCAGAATATTTTGGTGAAGATGTTGGTAGGATTCCATATAGTAGAACAACTGCGAATGGTGATTGGGGACTATGTTTATTTTGTAAAGAAGAAATGAGCCTTGATTTAGAGGAAGAACTTTAGTCTTTTAACAATAAGGAGAGAGGTATGGGAATGTATGGATTAGAGATGCCCGACATAGTTGTTTTGGCACATGAGGTCGTTGAACTATACAGGGAAAACAAAAGATTAAAAGAAGACATTGAACACTATAAAGAATTGGCTGATATAAACCAAAAATCTGTACGTGATTCTATTAAGCACAACGAAAATATGATTGGAACTATGCTTAAAGCGGCTATTGATCCAGACTCAATTATAAATAAAAGCCTTAAAGATTAACCATATCAATAGGAGAGAGGTATGAAATTAAGCGACCAAGAAAGAATGCAAGGGATTGTTGTGGCTACGTGTAAGTGTTGTGGTAATGTTTTTAAAACTCATGAAGAGGCTAACGCTTGCGGGTATTCACTTAACCCTTGGTTTGGATGTAGAGATTGTCAAGGTGTTGTTCCAAAGCAACGTCTTGTAGATGCTCAAAAAGCAGGATTGCGTAGGTTTAAATAATTAACCCATTAACAGGAGGGAATATGGCACAGGTAATATCTTTCTTTAAAGAAGATGAGTATCCAGATAAAAGAAGCAGATGGTATCTTGACTTTATACGCTCCAAAATGTGCCTTATTTGCTACCGAAACTCAGAGGCACACCATGAACCCATAGGAAAGACCGGAGGCGTTGCTATGAAGTGTTCTGACCGTGAGACAGTGCCTTTATGCAGAGAGCATCACTCAGAGCGCCACCAGATAGGAAAGATTACTTTTTACGATAAATACAATATTGATTATGTTGAAGAGATAGAAAAACTACAACAAGAATTTGATAGGAGGTGAGGCTATTTAAAACCACTTGTTTAAACACAAGTCGCACCCCATGACAGCCAATTAACCAAAATTTAATGATAATATTTGATAGTATTGACGGTTTGTCGTGAGGTGTTGCGTGTGTTTAATATTCTATCACAAGACCTATTAGCATTTGATGCCCTAAAGATGCAGCATATGACCCATCGGATACTATTTTGACACCCATACCATAAGTGCTTATAAAAGTGTATGTTTCAACTCCATAGATAGTCCTTGTATCATCGTTGCTTGATGAATTTAACACTACATCGGAACCAGTAAAATCAAAAGCTGCTGATTGCCATGAAGTTCTGAAATATGGTGTAACTGTCAATGTTCCTGCATCTATTGTGTTTCTTCTGGTTGTTATTAGACCAACAAGGGAGCCAGCTTTTAAAACAGGGTATGTATTGCTATCCATAGTAATTCCAGCCGCATTGTATGTTATTGGGCTTAAATAGTATGTATTCCCTGCGGCTATTGTATCTATTACGAACCAAACTGTCTCAGTTCTTCCACCTGCTTTGTGAATGTCTAAGTCTGTTTTAAACCCACCGGAACCACTAAATTTTTTTTCAAAATAACCGCCACCGTTTCCATAGCCTAAAGTCGGGACGACTGGGAAACCCTCAATAAAAAACACAGACCGCCCGTATGATGAATTGATTAATGTTGCGTCACCTGGAGTCCCTAAACCTGTACTCATAGAAAGATTTTCGAAGTTTACGCCGTAAGCAGCATTTACATTGATTGATTTTTGAGATCCTGAAGCATTTATCTCACAATCAGTAAATCTTATGCTTGCGGGTGAGTTTGCTGCTGTTCCGTCAACAGTCGTGGCATCTATAACAAGCTGATAACCAGAGCCACCAACATAATTGTTTTCAAGCCAGCAATTTTCAAAAGTTATATTATCACATTGCCTACCTGCTGGTTTTTCAATTATCACACCCTCGTTTGTATTTGATTCGAAGACAGAGTTTGTTACCCTTAAATTTAATGCGTTTGATATTTTTAACCCGTAACCATTAGACCTGCAATTCAAGCGATCAATATTAAAGGTCGTGTTGTTTGTTGTAGCGCTCCCTATTTCCATACCGTAATTTGTTGCACCTGTACATGATACCCTATTTATTGTTGATGAGTTAATCAACTCTCGCATGTAAATATTTGCTTGTGTACAACCTGATACTGAACTGTCTTCTATCATGTTAATTCCATCAATCAATATACCGTATGTCGTACCTGATCCAACAACGCCAATGTTTTTAATTTTATTGTAAGAGGTAAATGTATCATTACCGGTTAAGGATATATCAATACCAACAGTTCCATTTGTAAATGAAAGATATGTTCCCGCCTTTGGTGTTTCATATCCATACATAGATGTCGACCCAACAATTGAAACATTCCGCTTTTCGTTAAGTGTGATCACATCAGGCGAACAACTAAATGTACCTTTTGGGATCCTTACTGTTCCACCTTCTGTTCTATCTGTGAAGTTGTCAATAGCTGCCTGTATTGCTGTTGCGTTTATTGCTGCGCTTGCGGACTCACTCAACCCATACCAATCAGCGTGTATTTCTGTTTTGTTATATAGTCTTTTCCACCGACCTGTGGTTATAGATGTCACCTTGACTGTCAGCCCGGTGTCGTCTGAATCTGTGCTTGTTGCGTCCCAATAGAATTGACCGCCACCACCGTCACCGGGAGTGTAGTAGCCTAAAAGAGTAATAACTGAACCATCTTCAGCGCCACCAGTACCAGCTCTCATATCTACTATAGAATCATACCCAACACTTGAAGGGTCTGTTGTTACAATATATTCAGCACCATCAATAGAGCCTGATAGTGGTGTTGTTAATCCTGTGTCTGTCGGTGCGTAAATATTAATTTTATAAGCACCGTCACCAAAAGCTTTTAATACACCATTTGAGTCAAGTGTCGATTGTGTTAAGCCTGCGCCAGATGGTAAAGTTTTATCGGTATCTAACCAAACAGCTTTAGGCGTAGTAGTTCCAGATTCGAAGAATGCAACTATCGCGCCTGAATATGATTGACCAGTGTCTGGATCGTTTAAACCTGCCCATAATGCGTCTATTTGTAGTGCTGTTGATGCCATTTATTGCTCCTTGTCTTTTAGTGCTTCTCTTAATCCCAATGCAGCTAAATGATTTTTAAATCTACTTTCTATAATTTTGATTGGCCTACCTTTTGCAGCCATTTGTATTGTTTGTGCAAATTCAGGATCAAACGCAGCCCTGTTTAATATTGCATTAACTTGGTTGTCGCTCATATCTCTAAGGGGCTTTGCAAGGGCTTTTATTATATTTAGAGCTCTACTATGAGATAAACCAGACGCTTTTGACATTGCAGTTATAACATTTTCTGCAGTATCAGAGCCACCACCAAGGGGAGATGTTTTACCACGTTGCAATATTTTCAAAGCTGACCTAAACTTATTTAACGCTTCAAGTTTTTCTGGCGAGTCTTTAAATAAAACCTTTAAAGCTGGTTTTAGTTTTTTAAACTCCCCCTCAACTTTGGCAAGGCTTAAAACAGGATTATTAAAAGCGTCTGCGGCTGTTGTCTCTGCATTTGTTATTACATGGTCAATAGTTGCATTCTGTAGCCCTGAAATAGCTTTTTTATCGCCTTTTAACTGTCCCATAAGCCTTGATGCTGCTTTGCTCTTAGAACCCGTTGCAAATGCGTTTTTAACTGCTGTGTCGATGTCTGAATTAAGCATTTTAGATGCAACGGATTTATCAAAAGCAATCTTCATATCTTTAGCTTTGTTTAATTCTTCAGAAGCCTTAACAATTGTATTAAATCTATTTTCTAATCCAAGTTTTTTTAATGCTGGTTTATGTCTAGTCAACCATGTTTTTAATTTTGACTCTATAACTTCTCCTGTTACAGGGTTAGTTGATGCGCTTAATAAATCTTGTTTGATATAATCCTCAATAGCCTCTCTTGCTTGTGGGTTGTCTCCGACTGAATCAACGAACTCTGTTGCCTGTTCAACTCCTGCCCTTCCTGGTTTAAAGTATCTTGACGCTATCTGAGCGTTAGACACCTTGTCACCTGATGCGCCTTTCTTTAATATATCGCCTGTGGTTCCGGTTTTGAATTTGTCTATTACTTCCTTTTTCCAGAATTGTTGGGCTGTTTTTAGTTTTTCGGCTGCGTCGGCAACTGGTTTTGTTTTAACACCTGTAGGTGGTTTAATTTCTCCCGCTTCTTTTAAAACAGTATCAACCTCTCCGATAAGCTGAGACAGTCTTGATATAACTCTGTTGTTTGGACTTGCAGCGCCTTGTGCGTCTCTTAGAGATTCAGCTAAATTAGAGCGCAAGCCCTGTAAATCCTGTGGTGTAGATATACCGCCTGATTCCTCAAGTATTTTTTTGTATTGTGCAAACTCTTCAGGTACATTTTTACCTACGGCTTCAAATTTATTAGTAGGTGCTGATAGTTCGTCTATCTTTGAAATAAGCTGTTTTGCATTAATCGGAAACTCCGGGACTTCCTCGAATAGCTTCCCGGCTTGTTTTTGAGCTTCTTTCTTTCCGGCTTGCGCTGCGGTTCTGATAGCTTCGCCTGTTTCAACTGGCCCCATTCCAGCCATCTGTGCACCTTCTCTTTCAAGCGCTTTGCCTGCTGCTGTTACTCCAGTTTCAAGTGCTTGTTGTTGCTGTGCAAGTGGGTCTATAACATCACTTATACCCGATACACCTTTTTGTTCGTCCATAAAAGCTATTATTGCTTTAGTATTTGATGCGGCTTGCTCAAGTTGTTCCTGTGCTACATCACCTGGCATTCTTGCCCTTGCTCGTTCGAACTTTATAACTCCAGGGTCACCTGTTGCTTGCCCTCTACTAAATTTTAAACCCGGTATAGCCTCTTCGAGCGCTTCCGCTTCTGCCATATTCTGAGCAATTAAGGGTCCGTCTGCTGTTTGTGCAGTTATCACTTGCCCGGCTTTTTGCGTTGCGCCTGCTTTGGTTAATGGTGGTAGTGCTTTGCCTATGTCTTTTAGTTTATTCATTGCGAATTTAGCGGATGTTGTAATTCCCTTTATAGCTAATTGACCACCCATTTCCATAGTAGTCCCAAACGCTATATCTTTTGCAGATTGCGCAAGTTGACCTTTTAGTGTTTCGGGTTGCTTTCTGCTCGGAGCCTCGGCCCATTGTTCTATTATGTCTGATGCTTTAGCGCCAATGCCATAGCCTAACCCACCAGCAGCAGCCATCCCAATCAGTGTTGTCGGTGTTGCCGTTAGAGCTGCGGTGATAGAAGAGCCAGTCTCAATAACTGGCCTTGCATATGGCATAACTGCTCTTGTTGTCGCTTTTGCCGCTTCCTCTGCGCTCTCAAACTTTGGTTCTATTTGTGCCACTTCTCCAAGTGTTTCAGGGCCACCTATAATCTCGGGCTTTATAACCTCTGGATGTCTTTCTCTTGCTCTTTGAATAGGGGTTTTGATTAAATTACGCCCCTTACCTGCAAAAAGGTTTCTCCCTGGCATTATTCACCCTCCCCAAGCATATTTATCACTTCGTCACGGGTCATGTTGTTTTCTTCCATTGTTACTGCGATGTCGTCTTCACTTATATCTCCATACTCAGGATGTGCCTTAATGACAACATTTTTTACTTTTGGTGTGGTTGTAGTCTTTCCAACGCTTCGGAGTCTTTCTCTTGATTCTACAAGCGCCTCATCCACGCTTTCCATTCTTATGCGGCCTGCGTCTCTTACTGATTCAAGTAGTTTCATCATATTTCCAACACTCATATCCTCATCCATAACAGAGGCCCAGTGCCTTTGTTCTGCGTCTGATAATTGTGCGACTGAGCCAGTTGCGCCTTGAGATAGTTTTGAAACCTCTCTCTGTAGCTCACTTAAATACAACCTGTATTTTGCAAGAGTTGGGTCGCCTGCTATTTTTTTAGCAACCCAATTTATCGGTTTATTGAGAAGTCTAACATCTGACCTTGATATTTCCTCGGCTACATGCCCTATTTCTTCAATTTGTTTGTCAATATTTATAACAAAACTTCCCATTGAACCCCTCTGTTGTTCTTGTTTTGCTATTGATTTTTGTATTGCCTCTCTATCTTTCTGCTGATATACAGTTTCAGGGCCAGTTATTCCAGATTGCAATTGTATAGTAGCTGCGTGTTCGGCTATTAACCTGTTAAGCCTGTTTGCCTCTTTCCCCCTAACCTGGAAAACTTTCTTTCCTGTAGCTATAAACTGGCGCGCCCAATAGTCCAACTTTGTAGGGTCAACAGGAGCTTCCCCGCTTAAATCGCTTATTGTCACACCTTTAGGCAGTGGCACAACTTCAAAACCCTTTGGTGTCATTTTCATAAAAACGGTTTTACCGTTTTGGGTTGCTTGAACCAAGTCGCTCTTTTTAGGAACTTTTGATATAGGGGTTATAGTAGTGTTCATAACCTTACCAATAGTATCATTAAAAATCTTTGCGCCTTGCTCTGGGTTTTTAGTATATATACTGTCAATTAAATCACTCTGGCGTTTCATCCCTTGATGTGCAAGGTCTTGTTCTCCCTGCTCCATCAAATACTTATATTGAGCAGTAAATCTGTTCTCACCTTCCGGCAAGTTCTGAGTCAATACGCCTAAATCATTTCTGATTTTCTTCTTTCGGTTAATTTCGGCAAGATTTGATTGAGCTTGTTGCAATTGGATATCTTGCAACCTCGACCGTGATTCATATTCTTTATCAAGCCGTTGCTCTCTTCGCTTTGTTAATTCAGCCTGTGCTAGTCTACCGAAACCGCCAATATCTTGTCCTGTTCTATATCCGTTAGGCATACATTATACCTCCTGATGGTTGAGGTTGAACCCCTCCGACATATCCTACCCTTGCAGGTGGTTGCGGTGTTGATGGCCTCATTGCCATATATGCTGGAAGCCCTGAAAGTTGCTCTAATGCTCCCATATACATATTCTGTCTGCCTATATTCCCGGCCATTGTTGCAGAGGCTAAAGCGCTACCACCTCTTTGTAATGAACCTGCAAGGCTTGAGCCTAAATTAATAGCTGACCTTCCAGCCGCACCAGACTGACCTAAACCAATTTGCATAATATCCATTAAACGGCCTTTTGTCTTTTCTGCGCCTTCAGCTTCCATTTTTTGGGCCGTAACGTTTCTTACATGGTCAGACATAGAAGAGGTTTCTTTTTCAACCATACGCCTTTCCATTGCGCCGATACCTGTCTCTTGTGCGTCTCCACTAACGGCTCTTTGATATAAAGGCAAAGCCTCAACACCAGCCTTCATAAAAGGTTCTTGCTGTTTATATCCTTCCTTAAAAACTCTATTTTGATAATCACGGCTCATTTTTTCTATTTTGGCTTGAGACTCAGCGCCAGTTACAATTCCCTGTGTTCCTGCTTTCATTCCGGCATATTGAAACCCGAAACTTGCAACCATTGGTAGCATCCACCACATAATTAACTCCTCATTGCTCCGTAAACTGATAAATTACCAAGAGTGTTGGCCAAAGTTTGATAAGCTGACTGCCTCGCACCGCCAAGTTGTTGTGAAATAGCACTACTTTGTGCACCTAAATTCGAATAAATAGAGCCTACATTGCCTGACAATGCGCTCGAAGCTCCTTGAATAGCGTTAAGAGAACCTGAACCAAGCTGTATCTGGGACAATACGCCTCCATATTGCCGTTCTGCCTCTTCTGCTGCTATATCACCATAAAACCCTGCAAGTTCTTGCTCTGCACCTGATGAGCCAAGGCTACCACCTGCCGCCCTTCGTCTTTTTATAGCTCGCTCGCCTGTTTCTTTTTGGTATTCGTAAAGTTTTGAAGGTTCGCCCTCGTATGTGCCTGATATCATTTGTTGAAGGATCGGCAAAGCCTCCGCACCTTGCTCATAATACGGCTGGTAAAGGGCTTGTAATAGCTCGTTTTGCTGTTCAAGTGTTTCTATGCCCTCTAAGGCTGACCTCTCCGCTATTTCTCCGGCTTCCTCGGCTGCCTCTTCTGCTCCAAATGGGTCCTGTAAAAACTCTTTTTCGTCCTCTATTAAATCAAAGCCACTATATGTTAATGTTTCATATATCTCTTCGCCAAGTATGTCTTCTGCCGCTTCGCTTATAGGCTCTTCTATCTCTTCTTTGTAGAACTTTTCTGCATCACCCATTATGACCTCACTATTTTTTTGCTCATTAGAATCCGGTCGCAAAGCTCGTTATTTATCAAGCAGACACCTTTATCTATACCGTACTTTTTAAACCCAAACTTTTCAGCCCACCTTATAACGTTGGGATAAATACTTGGTATCTGTGTATTTAGTTTATTATAACAGCTTTTTATATTTTTTTCTACATACTCTAAAAGCTTTTTACTTGCTCTGTAAGCGGTGTAGGTTCTGTATTTCTTGGGTATATTTATATGGACATTTAGTGCTTTTTGTGTGCCTTTGCTTAGATATGCAAGAGCTTTACATATTCCTTTATCAAAAAAGCCTATCCATAATACCTTATTAGTCATAAATGACTCTCTTGTTTTAATCTTTGTTTTATCATAGTCGTCTGTAATACGATCAAAAAGCTCTTTATCATCGTATATGAATGATTTAATTAGCTCTTTGTTTTTTACAACTCTAACCATATTTGCGCCTATTTGCTATCTTCAACCCTTGAACCCATTGTATTTTTCTGGTAATGGCTATCGTTAAACTCAATATAAACCTCTCCTGCGTATTCGTCTGCCGATGCTGCTATTCTTGTAAACTTACATTTATATAATGTACTTACTGTTGTATTGACTGCTGGTATATCTGCAATCTCTTCTATTTTATGTGAATTGCTTAAATCAGCCGCCATAGTAACCTCTGTTGTAAACGGGCTACCTGTTGGAACAGCCCAATTGCCGTCTATAGGTGCAGCAATAAGATCAAGTTGAAATTTAAACCTGTCTCCCGTTCCGTCTGTCGGTGTCATGTAGTGGAAATGATTATCTAAGATAGTTGACAACTTCATACTGTGCGATGTTTGTAAGTCAAAATAAAAATAATCACCCACAGCAAAACCCAAAACAGGAAAAGTAACACCACCACCTATGCCATGATTATATAATCTTTCTGTAGGTGCGTTTGAGGCTGGAACTCTAACGTTTGATATACTTACCTGTAAATCTTCATAAACAGGCTCTATAAGCTCAATTGTTTTCTCTGTTCCGCAATCAATGAGTAAGTCACTTGCTGCAACTTCGTCTGTTTTGATATTAAAGTCTGTGCCGTCATAATAAGCGCTTGCATCATCACCAGCACCCCAATACATTTTGCTGTTATCTTTTACAAGCTTGAGGTGTCCGGCTGCTACAAGTCTCATAACTTCGTTTGTTAAAGATGAATTATTATGTGAGTCTGTCGGGTCAGTTAGCCATACAAAATCCTTGTTCCCATCTACCGCTTGTAAGTGATCGCCATAGCCGGGGGCGTAAAAAACCGATTTTTCACCTGTAAATGTTGTATTGCCAGAACCAGCTATACCAAACGTAACATAATGTCCGTTGTCGTTAATTGCGGTAAACCCTGTAGCGGCGCTTGTGCCTGTGCTTTTATTAGATATAGACGCTCGCATTGTGCCGTTAAACTCATTTCCGATAGAAAAAGCTTGTGGCCTTGTTAGATATATCACGCCTTCTGTAGCGTGTGATCTTCGAACCCACCCTATTAAAACCACGCCATCTGTCGCAGATGTTGGGTGTGTGTCTGTCCAGTTACCTGCTGTGCTTAAATATAACTTATCACCCTCAGAATAGGGAGAAGTATTTATCGGCTCTGCTGCGCTCCCTCTTACATCTCCCCACAAAGCAACATAGCCGTTTGCGTTGTTGTCAAGATTCTCTGTTGTCATTCCGAGAACGAAAATTTTATCAGGGTCGCTGTTGTCTGCTAAGTCTATAGTCAATCTATTGCCCTGTGAGCCTGTTGTATAAACAACCTTCCCGTTTGGTATAGCTGCTCCGCTTTTATTTACAACCCTTATTAATCCCTCTAAACCAGTCTGTAAAACAACATTACCTCCGGGTAAGCCGATATTTAATGTTCCATCGTCATCAGACCAACATACTTCGCCTTCTGCCGGGTCTGCCGATGCAGTTATATCAAATGAGACTTTTTCTGTAGATACTGAATTAAAAGTAACATCTGCATCAGTGTCAATATCTTGTGGTGTTGAAAGTGTTAAAGTTCCATCACCGTTATTTGTAACCGTTATTTGGTTTGTCGTGCCGAGTAAGTTAACTATTTGTAAGTAGTCGTTAAGGTCTGAAGAAACCCCCTCAAGATCCATTAAAAAACGCTGTACCTCAGGGGCATCTTTAAATTTTTGGATTATCCCTCTTGTTACTAATGGTACTTTTGCCATTTATGGTATCTCCACTATAGTCTCAACCATCTTTGATATAATAGAGCTTGCGCCCTGCATTCTAATTCTGTACTGAACGTCTCTATATTCTCCAAGGTTTCTGAAATTTTTATATGAATATGTATCACCAGTTATTCCAAGGTCAATAATTTTTTCATTACTCAACCATTGTTTTTTTCCATTAATTCGCTTATTCATGTATATTTTAGCGTTTGTTTGTGTTATTGCTGCATTACCACGCTTTACTTTAAAAGTAATCTTTCTTGATTGTTTCCGGTTAATCTTACCCCAATCTATCCGACCTGTAACTAACTCGGGTATTACGTCTTCACCTTCATCTGTAGTGTAGTCTCTTGATGCTATATAAAGTTTGCCTTCGTCCTTAGAGCCGCAAATATATTTGTTCCATTTAGAAATAAAAGCACCTGTTTTACATAGAAAGCTGTTTCTTTTCCCTGTAGTGTGGTTCCAGTATGAATACTCAGCCCAATAATCAAGCTTGTAATCGTATGCGTATGTTTTCCCGTCCGATGGAAAGTGCAATATATACTTTGTCATTCCGTCCGGGTTGAAGTGAAACCCTATGCAATCTTCTATATTTATTAATTCCTGAAATTCGTTATCAAAAGGATTGCTTATAACTTGCGGGTTTCTGCCTGCCATTCTTATCACACGCCTATCAAAGTCAAGAAAGAAATAGCTATTATCAATCTGTGTGAATGAATAAGGTGATATAGAGCCTCTTTCGGTTGTTGCACCAGGTATTCTTTGGAATGGTGTTGTTGCATCTCCGGTGTCTGTTGCGTTCTCAATTGTTTCTGTCCCGGGTAAAAACACCTCGCCAAACCTTGCGAACATTGCAACTAAATTATCGGGCCGTTGCTCTGCTGTGAATCGCTCTCCGAGCCACGTATCAGGTGCGTCAACGTCTGAAAACTCAACTATCTGTGAATCCGCTCTTAAAGCAAGTAAATAGCTATCGAAAAAAGCCACATGTGTAGCGTCTGTAGGTGCGTCAGTGTCTGATATAAAAGCGCATGTGCTTGAAGTGTAAGTCCATTTTAAAATCCGGCTATTGTTGCAAAAATACCCTGCTGTCCCGAAATCAGCGAATGAAACAGGTGCATCTTTGTTTAAAGTAACGCCTGTAATCTCTGTTGCTGTGCCATCTTCATCTACTTTGTACAATGATCCATTTGAAAAGACAGCAGCAAAGTCATAGTTCATTAACTCAAAAACACCATCTATTCCTTCGCTTGTTGACAGGTCTGCAAAGTAATCATTCGTATCTCCACCAAGGCCCGGCCTAAAACGATTGTTCATAAAATCGTCTTTATCCATGTCTATAAAAGACTGAATAGCAAAAGGATTGCCGACATCATCGACATTAGTATAGGGCTTTTGGTTAATTGGTACATCTGGCATTAGCTATACCTCGGGTAAATTTTTAAGCTTGCATCTTCGGTGTCATGGCCGAAATAAGTTTGCAACGAAATTTGCGCCTCTTGCTTTAATATCACCGCTAAGTGTGGAGCGTACTGCGTTGAAAGTATTGCAGCAAGGTTATCAACAAGCATTTCAAGAGCGTCTTGTGGGAAATCAGGGTTATCTGAACTTGTAGACATATCCTCAAGCGGCCTATGTGCCGTGATTACTATCTTATCCGGCGTTGTAGTTAGGGCTTTAATATAACCGCTTGCCTGTCCGTCCGGGTCACCTAAAGCTGTTTTAACATATAAAGTATCAGCGCCCAAAGCATCATTGTCACCCCATGCGTATTCGCCGTTTGCCAAACTTCCTAAAGTGCCTTCTGTCAACTCTGTACCATCGGCAAAAACATACACAGGCTCTGCGCTTATATCTGAGCCTGTGTAGTAATATTCACCCGTTACAGCAGGTGAGTCTGTCCATTGATCTGTAGAACCGTCAGATAGGCTCGTTGATGCCGTAGATGAAACAGGCCAAACATATAAAACACCCTCTGATAATTGTTTATCATAACAGAATTGATTTACAATTCCTGTCGAGCCTTTCAATGGCAAATCCATATATTCGTTTCTTGAAGTTTCAAAAACAGGTGTTTCTATATTAGATGAATCTCGCCTTCTTCCCTGTGTAACTGCTAACGGTCTATTAACATTCTTATCGCCGCCCAAACCGATAGTATAAGACTGTTTTTCATCATACAAAGGTATTACATAATCGAGTGTACCGAAAAGTGGCTTGTCTGCTGAAACTCTCTTGATAAACATGTTTAGGAATTTATTAGCGTCATCTTGTTGAGTAGTTTCTACAGCTTCAGTGGGGTCTATTGCGTTACACTTCAGCAGCGCAAGCCTTATTATTTCGTTTCTCGTTAAATCAAATGTTGCTGTTCCAGATGTACTCATTTATAAATCCTCTGGTGAAATATCAGCCGATGTTATAAAAACGTCCTCTTGTTCAGGCCGTGCGATTTGGACAGTTTGCCTATCAACACGACCCCTAACATAATCTTGCTGGTTTCTTGGTTCCCAAAATCGCTTATGAACAAAATAACCGTCCCATGTTCTGCGACATTCTGAAGCCCAAACTTTAAAACCTGAATAATCGCATATGCACCTGTAGTCACCGACTCTATACTTATTCTCTAATGAACTTGTCATTTAGCAAGACCTATTTTGATTAATTACAAGCTGTAAATCTGCCCCACTTGAATAAGAATTAACTCTAAGCCTTATTCCTGTTGCGTGGTTGCTTATATCGCCATGTGTTGCTACTGTGCTTTCGTTAAACGCTGTCTCATTAGCAGGGAAAAACTCTATAATGTTTTCTCTTTGAAAATCTGTAAAGGTTTCGTCAAGTGAAAAATTAATAGTCCCTGTTATGTTCTCCATAGAAACAGATGCAGGGTCATGATTGTATTTATCGAGTGGAATTGTATTTGTTACAAATTCGTCTACTGTACCAACGGAAACATTCCCCGATGCTGCACCACTCGCAACAACAGAGGTTACAGTTAAGAAATATAAAGTTGATTCTGCCGTTCCAGGCGCACCAGATGAGCCAGTTACAGCCTCGGTAATAGCTCTTTTATCTGCGTCTGTTCCGGTAACAGTAAAAGTTATAAGCGAGTCATCACCAGCACTTAAAATACCTATCTGTCTTGCGTAATCTCCGCTATAAACACCACCTGAAACCAAAGCACCATCAAGAGTTAAAGCCCCTGCACCAGCAACAGCTTGAGCCTCCGCTATTCCGTCAGCATCTACATTCACCGGGTCAATTAGTTTTGTTTTTTGTACAGCCATTATTTAGACCTCCCGATTAAATACTCTATACCGTCACTTTTAGAAGTCCACGAACCATCTTTCGCAATAACAAGTTTTTTAATCCCCTGCCATGACAATCCGTCAAGGTCTTCTTGCGTGTAGCAGTCGTCTAAGACAATAGAAAGATCTCTTGATTTAATATTAAATCTAATTTCTTTTATCTGCTCATCTACAACCATTACATTTTCATCACCGTCAACATAACTTGTTTTAAAAGGTTTTCTCATTTTATCACCTTATAAGGGCGGCCATCTCTGGCCGCCTTAATTTTAGTCGTCTGCCGATGCAGTGCCAATAATACCACCAGTTGCTGCAGAAGAAATGTCCTCGTTGTAGTAATTTTCAAACAACATGCAAGTATCAGCCACAATTGAAGCTGCTTTGGTCGTAAGGTTACAAACAACGTAGTTATTCTGTATTGTTCCTGTAGATCCTGTCAATAACTCAATTACTGGCTCTGTTCCAAGCGCACCGGAACCACCATTAATCAGAAGGTTGTTAGCGATATTCAGCTTAGTTGAAAGCGTTGTAATACCACCGATATTGGCCGTTGAATAATCTCCCTGTATTGTATTGCCGATAACCTGTGTTCCGTCTGTATCTGCTGTGAATTTAATAGCATGAACTGAACCACCTAAGCCATTATCAATATCGTTGTTCTCAATCGTTGCAAAGTTCGAAGCGTCATTTGTCTGAATTGAAATAAGAAATTCATCTGTTGCTGTTGTCTCTACGTCAAAACGGCAACCCCTAACAGTAGCATAGTCAACGCCTGCGTCGATATCAACACCAACAACAACCGCCGAAACATTAGCATGAAAATTAAGGTTTTCAACTGTCACGTTGTTGGCTCCAATAACAAAAGAGCCTGCTGTGTTTGTGTAGTCTATCTGAGGAACGTTGTCACCTGAGCCGAGACCAATAATGGAAATCCCGGCCACATCTGCATCGATAGCACCTGCGGCAGTAATCGCCTCGTAATGATTAGGCATAACATAGATAACATCGCCCTTATTTGCTGTACATCTGCCTATTGCGTAATCTATATCAGCAAATGGGCGCTTAGTGCTTGTACCCTTGTTGCCATTAGAACCTGTATTTGAATCGACAAAAAAGACTTTACCTGTAGTGACTTTCATTAATGAAGGAAGTACAGGTATGCCAAAACTCGAAAGACCGTTTGGAAAATTTGTAAGTGTCATTTAATACCACCTTTTAAAGCAGTGAGGCCTGTTAAGACCTCACCAGTATTAATTATTAATTAAGCACCTTCTGAGCCGTAAAGCCCTCGCCAGTCGCCAATTGTGAAACTATAACGCTCGTATGCTTTCTTTTTGATATTGTCAGTGTCAAAGTCACCGTCAACACCAAATTCAAGAGCAACACGATCAAAACCAACCATTCCAGAAGGAGCATTTGTTCTGATGAACCATGCGTCAGTATCTGTTAGAAATGGGTTAATGTGGGTTTTAGGAATTACACCCAAATCTTTTAAAGCATTTGTAGCGTTGTTTCCTGTGTCGTTCTGCAAGTTAGATTTTAGAACTCTCTGGAACTCATAAACTAATGATGTTGGGCCGATTAAACACTGTGGCTGCAACATAATATTTAAGTCGTTTGAGTTTTGAGCGTCCATAATCTGAATAGTCAAGTCTTCGAGTGCTGCTTCACTGAAATCAGCCGCAACTGAAAGAATGTTTGACTGCTCTGAACCAGACTTTACAGGGTGATCACTTGCAAGAATCGCTTTGCCATCTCCAAACGCGTACGAACCTGAAAACGCTCTATTATAAAAGTTAGCTGCTACAGTGTTCTTAGTAGTTGCCATACTCAAAGCAAGGCTTGTTGTTCTACGCTTACTTACATACTCATAAAGATTGTCGTCCTTTTCTTCTTTAGTTACAATAAAACCTAAAGAATAAGCCACGTTTGTAGCTCTGTTAACAACACCCTGAGAATCAGAAGCGTATGAAGTAGCTGTTCCCTCGTTTTTCTGAGGTGCAAGAGGATAACCAGTAGCCTCAACAACTTCTTCATACTTTTTATCTGAAGATGTCATATCAAAAAGCTCTTTCCAATACTGACCATGTTTACCGTACTCACGACCCCACCAAGCATGTATCCCCGGCCATAACGCCTTGGGGTTATTTCCTGTTGTTATAACTGACATAATTTACCCCCTTATGAAGCTGTTATTCCGAGATAAGAACCAGCGGCGAGTTTTGCAGTATTTAGTAATACTTCATAAACCGCATCATCACCAAGTGCGTTATCATCTGAATTTTTAATGTTAAGGATATGTAGGGTAAAATTCTGAGTCGTGTTAGGTGCTGTGGTAGTACCTTCGTCAAGATTCATTCCTGATAATCCTGTTGTTGTGTCGCCTGCTGTTGTTGCAATCATTACAGCGTTTTGGCCTGGAACAACACTTGTTAGCGTTCCGCCACCATCGCCTCTGATCTCAAAAACAACTTCAGGGTCCATGCATACATTAGCATATCCCGCTGTCGATGCAGGTGAATAGATTTTTTCAAGTCCGTCAGGGTCAGGCTCGAAACTCACAATAACGCCCCGAACAATAGTCCCTGCTGTCCCTGCTGATTTATTAATAGTTGGGTGCTTTCCTGTTGGGTCTTTCTCTGCTGCTGTCGGAGAAAGAAGAACGGGGTCACCTACGTATAATGCTGTTGCGTAGCTTGCGCTAATGTAGCATTTTACAGTATTGCCGTTGTAGTTAGTACCGTCAAAGCGTCTTACAGGTCTAAGCCCGAATGCGCCTGTTTTGTTAGCCATTTTTTACCTCTTTATGCTTTATATTTAATATTAGCATCGAAGTGACCACGATCCTCCTTAATATCACTTGTTCCTGTTCGGAGTTGATCATCAATCCTATCAACGCTCTTCATTTTTTCTTTCTTGTCTTCTTCATACCACTCTTTCTTGATACACATTAAGTATGCTCTAACAGGATTAGAGTTCGTCCGGGCTGTTTTATCGACAATTTTAGAAACCTTGCTACCTAAATCGGTATTTTCGTTGTCTACATCATCGCCTACTTTCCCTGTAACACCTCTCTTGTTTTGATAAACAAATACATACCCACCATCAAGAAATCTTTGAAGCTGTCCACCTACGTCATTCACCCATCGCCCTATAGAGTCGTTAGGGATTAAGCCATCTTCTACTGTCATAGACAACTTTCTTCGTCCTACTGGTACTCGTTTTTTCCTTGTTTCCTGCTTTTTGTTTCTACTCATTTATTTAGCTCCCAAAATTTTTTTGCGTATTGATCTTTATCTTTAAATAGCCCTTCTTTTATAAACTTTTCTGCGGCTGCTTTCGCTTCAGGTGGTAAGGATTTAAAATCTTTACCTTTCTTTGATGTCGTCCCGCTCGAAGGTGTTTCAACATCGGGAAAGTTCGAACGTTGCTCCCCGAAATTATCCTTAAAGACCTTCTTAACGTCTTTTTCTATCCGCTTTAGAAAGCTTTTCCTTCCTGCTGGCGTTGTATGGTCGTAATCATTAGCGTATTGCTCACCTAACATGTCAGCATATGCAGTCATCTGTTTATTGCTCTTATACCAGTCGTTCTCAGCGTTCCAGTCTATAAACTCTGGGGTTATAGATGGCGCTTTGTCTTCGTCCTTTGGTGTTTCAGGCTTTGGAAGCTTGTCAATCTTTTCTTGTATCGCTTCTACCTTGTCTGCGTCTGCCTCTTCTGCTGCGTTCCTCTGCTCTTTTTTAAGGTCTAAAACTGCACGGTCATAAGCACTCTTCTCTGTTGCGTGAATCGTCTTAATGTGCATATCTTGGAACTTATCAAGCTTTTTTTCAAGCCTTGCAATGTCCTTGACAAGCTTGCTGTTTCTTTCCTTCTGTATTGGGGCTATCTTTTCGCCGTCCTCTATGAATTGCTCTGCTGTTTTAGCGTTTGGCCCGTTATAATCAGCCTTCCAGCCTTGCGCCTCTGCTTGTTGTTCAATTGTTAAGTCTTCTGCTTCCATTATTCCCCCTTGAAAAAACCTACTAAGTCTTGATCGTTCATTAATTTATACTCTTTACCGTCTAAACCTTCGAAAAACTGACCTGAAAGCTTTGAGAACTCTATCTCTTGCCCTCTTTCTGGTAACTCACACTTCCAGTCACCAAATGCCATATCGGTAAAATCTACTAAAACGCCTCTTGTTTGGTTCATTCTGTCTGTTTTCTCTGTAACTGTTGCTTTAACAATTACGCTATCTTCAAATACTTCTTCTACTGGATAGGGGTAAACAATCACTTTATACTCAAGCGGTGTTAGCCCTGGTTTGTACTCTTCCATTTAATCCTCCTTGCCTACGTTTATACAATCTTCTATTGCTTTGGAATATCCAACCAACTCTTTTGCCAATAAAGCAACTTCATCACTATTGTAGAGTCCCTTCGTTCGCTGCAAGAATGTCTGTAATTCCTCCGCTTTCCATTGCTGGTACATCTTCTTGAACACCCACATTGTCACCGGGTGCTGTCTCCATTCTTTGATCTCTTCTTTGCTGATCTCTATCAAGTCCATCTTGTATTGACTCCGCTACTCTTGTGTATTGGTCTAACTGTGTTCCTACTTCTTTTGCTTCTGCGCTTGCTATTGTGTCAATAACTTTAGCCTGGGTAAGTGCATTCTCAGACCTTGTGTTATTTGTCTCTTCTGCTGTCTTTTCTGCTTCCGCAAGTTTCTTAACTGTGTCAGCGTCTTTGTTTTTAGCCTCTGCAATATTCTTAATATCTTCCGTGTTCGGCTGTGGTGGGCCTTTTGGGCCTGGAAAGAATCTTTTATATTCTTCTGCGCTTAGACCTGCCGCCTCAAGATAGTTTTGCTTTATGGCTCTGTGGTCAGCGTCCGGGTCACCTTGTGAGGCTTCCATTAACACTTGAGCTTTCAATATCTTTTGAGTTGTATTTGATTCCTTCGGGTTCGCCGTTGGTATAACATCAAGGCTCGTATCTTCATAATCCTGCTTCTTAACATAAGACTCCGAGTCACCAAACCTGAAATATTCCTCGTTTGTCAAGTATTTACGGTTAAGCCTGTAAATCTTTTTAAGCTCGGATGTCATTGATTTATATAAGCGAAGATAAACAGCAGAGAAAACTTTCATACCCTGTTCTTCTTTTATCATCGTGGTGGTTGCCGTTTCTCCTTGTGGTGCATCGCCTACCATGATATCTTTAACGCTTGTTATGTCTTTTGCTGCTTCTATCAGTAAACCAAGAAGGCTGAATAGTCCCGTTGATGGGCCTTTAAAATCCAAAGGATAAATCATATCTCTTATAGGTCGGCCACCTGTGTCAATTGTTTGACCTTCGCCAGGAATAAACCCTTCACGTTTTTGCACAGTCTTCCCGGTCTTTGCAACCATAAAACTATTCATATTCTGAAGTGTACCAGCGTCAAGCATTTGATTTATATTTGTATCGACTGATGCAGATAGCGAGGCGATTAGTGAAGCTAAACCATCTTTGTAAAACTTACCATTGAAAGAAGGAAAGAATGAATAGCTTGTATAATATTCTATTTTATCAAGACGGACAGGTTTTTCTTTGTCTATGCTTGGCTTTTTAATTAGTGGTACTTCTTGGAAAGTATCTATTGAACCATTTAACACCGCTATTTGTTTTGTTTCTATGTTCTGCTTTTTAATAGCGAGGTTCTTAGAGTCTATTTCGAAGTTAATATCCTCAACCGAACGGACCTCCCCTCCTAAGTCAACATATATCGTAGAGGCATCGTAACAAGCTTTAATTCGCAACACCTTACCTTCTTCCGTAAGTGTTACGATATATGGTTCCATTTCTCCGTCTTCGTACAATTCCATTATTACATGCTGCTCATACAAAGTTTGGAGTTCGTGTTTGTCTTTCTCTTCGTATTCTATATCAGGGTCAATCCATATACCTGAATCTATGTTGTTTTGGATTTGATATGGATATCGTTTGAATATCTCTGTTGACCTCGGGCAATCTTCAAGCGTTTTAACCTCATCGTTGTTCACAATTAGCTGTTGAGGTTTCAGCATAACCGATCTCGGGCCACTATAGCTTTGGTCATGATATGTTTTTCTAAATAGGTTTCCGAGCGTTGGCACTTGAAGCAACAAAGAATCTGTGTCTTCTTCCCATCCTTTCATCTGCTCTCTGACCTGGTAAGATATGTGTTTAGATACTCGTTCTGTTCTGTCAGCTTTTATATTACCCTGATCTTCACCGTAGAATATAGCTTTTGCAACACCTTGAGCCGGAACAAGTTGAGGATATGCCCGAGCGTTAAACTGGATTGATGCAACTGTTAGGATGGGGAATTTGACGTTAGCGCAGTTTTCCCATGGAAAGCTTTTTTGCTCTATTTCTTGCGCTGCTATCTTTTCGTATTCATCGAGTTTTGAAAAGTGGTCCTTGCAGGTATTTATGTCAACCTCGTAACCACTAAGGCAGAATTGACCTATTTCGTTAAGCCGTTGCTCGTCTATGTCTTCGGCTAAATTATCTTTACTGGATATTTCAAGTAATCGTTTAACTGTTCTCATTTAAACCCCGCATGTGCAGGCACTTGTCATGTGCTTATTTAATAACCACCGTATTTACTTCTCCCTTCGGTATAGTTATCCCTATATTCGTTATACTCGTTTTCTGTACTGTTGTAAATAGTAAACATTATTGTACATAAATATTGTAGAGCATCGTGTATGTGTGAAAACTTGTTCTTTTTTGGTTCCGGGTGATAATACCCTGTTTTCCCGATCTCCGGAAAGTGATAACCACCCTCAAAGCCAGCGATAGTTACAGCGCAATCTATATCAATCTGCATTGCTGCAACACCCTTGTATATTCTTGTTAACCTACCCGTTACAGACTCACGCCTTACCTTGAATGTTTGTATTCCATCTTCTAATATCAAACCAAGCTCCTCACGCATATACATTGCAGGTGATTTTTTTTGACTGTCTCTGATTCTTCCGCCTGGATCTCCAATGTCTCTAAATTCAGCCTGACCAAATTCGTCTTCACACCATCTAAGGACTTCCATACTAAAGTCTATTATACCAATATCTTCACCGCAAAACTCTTTTAAAACGTACAAAACACCGCTTGTATTTATGTAGCAAACGATACATGCAGGAGATAGCCCGGTATTATCCCAACCTCTTATAATTTCACGCCCGGCCTTCACCCCTTCTTTTGCGAATGGTAAAAGTTTCTGGTCTGCAACGTGCAATTTTCTCGAAAAGTCAGGATAAACAACTTTGCCGTCAAATGCTTCATAAAAAGAGCAATAATATTCTTGATTAAAAAGTGCTATGCCTCTTGTTTCTCCGTATTCGTCTATTAACTCTTGTTTCTCTTGGTCGAGTGTTTTCTCATCAAAAACATTTGTTTCTTCTACAGTAAGCAATTCGGAGAACCAGTCCTCTCTTGTTACTGAAGCATCATAAAGCTTTTTACCGTGGTTCTCGCCTCTTGGTGTGTAAATAAAGAAGGCCCACCCACCATTCTCAGCAAGTATCGGCCTCAAATAAGCCCAGGCTTTAGGGTCGGCAACTGCAAACTCTGAGAATATCAAGCCATATGGTGGTGTTCCGATAAGACTATTATAATTATCTGAGCCTACAACCTGCCACGTAGAACCATTAATAAATGTTATAGCCATTTCCTGATTTCGTGTTCTGCTTCTTATTGCGTGTGGGAATGCTTCATCTATTCTTAACAATCCGGTGTGAGGGTTTACGGCTTCCCAAATAGCTTTCCTTGCTTGTGTTGCCTCCGGTAGCATGTGCCAGTACATAGCTGGCTTTTGCATTGCTGCTGTTGCTGCGTAGTGCAGGCAAAGGTCGTCTTTTCCTGCTCTACGATGCCAAACAGCTACGCCACGCTTGCCGCCTTGCTCCATGTATTTCCATAGGGGCATTTGGTAGTCTCGTGGCTTCCAGTTATTTGGGAGTGTTATGTCGATAATTAATCACCAATTAGGGTTTTTATTACAACATCCACAACGGTTGTAATTCTTTTCATATTCAAGTTGTTGTTCTAATCTCTTTACCCTTCGCCTTAAATGGTCGGCTTCGGTCGCGTTCTCTTGAAACTTTAATTCATCTTGCCACCACTTTTTTATTCCAGGCCATAATACTTTTGCTGTTCCTGTTTTTATAACCCCCATTTATACCTCCTACTATTTAAGTCTCCACCCCGTGAGAGAGTGAGATTAAGCTACTGTTATTTATGTAAATATGAAATCAGCTGTTTTTATGCTTTTGCGCTACCAAAGGCTCCAACCCAATCTTCTTTTTGCGCTCTACCAGTAAACTTGTCTTTATGTACTACAAACTTAATAGTCGAGCCGTTCTTTAGTATCCACTCTTCGCCTTGTTCCTCTTTTTCGTTAAGGATATCAGCAAGGCATCTCAACGACTTCTCATTAAATTCTTTCATTTCTCCTCCTGCTCTGAATATCTGACAATATTTACATTAACGCCTCCTGATTGTTCAAGCTCTTGTTTATCCTTCCATTCAAAGTTATTTTTCAGGTTGAATATAACGCCTGTAACCGTGTTTCCAAACAGCTTTTGTTCGAGATACGCCTCTATATATGCCTTAGCTCTTTTTATTGTGGGGAAAAACTCGCCTCTTGATTGATAGTTTGTTATAGTTTTTCTGTCTACGTCAAGGAAGTACGCAAGCCCTGAAACCGTTGGGTGCTCTTTCTCTTCTTTGCATTCCTCAAAGTATAAATGGCACATACCGTCAAGGTCTAAGCAGTTGTTAAATTTTAATGGCCTACCCCCTGCCATAAGTACCTCCTACTCTTCGAAGTCTACCTCTTCCATAAAATAATTATATTCCTTGCCTTTGTTTTTATCTGCGTGTTTTTCTATATTTTTTAGCGCTACTTTTTCGTTAGGGCATACACATATAACTCCCCTTTGCGCTGTAGCGACAACAAACACTGTTTTATCTTCGCCCATTTTTCTCTCATACTGTGTTAATGCTATTTACTGCAAGGTGCTACAAAAACTGATAGATTAGGCGTTCCCGCTGATGCTTTAGCCCAAAAGACAGTTCCGCTTCCGTTATCTCTGCGACATTGCAAAGAGAGTGTTCCTGGTGCTGGCACTGTGAGGGGTGTTGTTCCTGCCGCATCGTCTGAGAATACCCACGCTGTAGCGTCCGATGTTGTAACAGCTATATCTCTTCCGTTGTGGCTTGCGTCTATAGTAATAGCTGTGAATGTTGATGTATTAAGCGCTATAGACTTAGCATCAGGGTTTGGGCCTGCGTATGCTATCCCGACAAGTAGCGCTACCGCTAAAACAATAATTATTTTCTTCATGGTTTCTCCTTTTTCAACTCTTGAATTATTTCTAACATCTTAATAGTTACCTTGTGTTGATTCCACATTATATACCCAATCCCTAACAGTGCAGGGTATTGAAATAGTTTGTCTATTAGTTCTGGTGTTACATTGTCCATTTATCCTCCTATCGTTACACTCCCACTACCTCCACAAGTTACTTGGTTTGCTGTAGGGTCTATTGTTACACCTGTTGTTGCTGCACCCTCTACCCATGAAGGAGTTGAGCCTGCTTCCTCATTTGTAAAATATGTTACATCAAGGCTGTTTACTCCTGCAACCCATGAGTTGTCATCTGGATTTGTGGCCCCTAAAAACTCCGGTATAGTTACGCCAGATAAGTAAGGATGGTTCCCCCCGGTCCCTCCGTTAGCAATTGTTGTCGAGCCTGTACTATGTGCACCTCTGGTTGTCAATCCGTCTACTTCATAAAGATTGTCGCTCCCTTCCGATGTTGCTTTTGATACATTTCCTGTATGATTCGTCCATGCTATGTCAAGCGCTTCGGCTGTGAAATTGCCATATAAAGCCCCTGTTATAGCTATCGCAATTTGGTAATGTGTTGTTGTAACTGGCCGATATGAGTAGTTATTTGTGATATACCAATCACTGTAAAAAACACCGGTTTCAGAGGATGAACAAACAGTGGCATAGTCAACACCGTCTGATTCCTGACCTGCTATATCTACAGTATCAGACAAATCAAAGACGTTATTTATAATATGCTCCGCTGCTGTAAATGTTCCGTTGTTTGGTTGTCTCTGACTGTACACCGCACCACCAGCAAATGTGTTATTATAAATTGTTATAAATAAACGGTGATAATAATTATAGTCTCCATTTGTAACGTGTACGGCGTCAAATATATTTTGATAAAGCTGTAAATAGTCTTGTTTTAATATTAATGAGCTTCCCGTACCAGTAAATATATTATGATGAATTTTATCTCCCCAATCTTCTCGAGTGTCAGGGCCTGATCCGTCTATGTCTGTGAAGATAGTTGAGACTTTATATTTTATAGGATGTTCTGTTATTGTCGAGCCATTAGACCCGGCTATTCTATTATATCTGATTTCATTTCTTGCGACAGTATCAAGAGGGTTGTCGCAGTACCCGTCCGCACCGTCACTCTCTGCACAGTATGGATAAGGATTTAGGTATATATGTTCCCCGTTATTTCCGGCTGAACCATTGTGGTAGAAATAATTATATTCAACAACACTGTCTCTCATCCTCGTTCCATTTAGACCTGTGGGATTGTTATAATTATTAGCATTCCAGTTATCATAGATGTGGCAGTACCTAACTATGTGCGGCCCTGCTGTTAAGAAAAGCCCTGCTGGCGCGCCCTTTTCGCCTGCTCCGCCACCTCCGGTAATTCCCAACCTTTCAAACTTCCAATAAGCCAACTCTGTTGTTCCACCTCTTGAAAAAGCTATTTTACCAATAACCGCACCAGATGCGATGTCACCCTCGCCGTCAATAATGGCCCACTCACCCGGATAGGATGTTAATGTATTATAGTTCCCCTCAGTCCACGCACTTCCGTTTTTTGTGTTTGGTATTTCGATAGCAGGAAGGTTAACATTTCCCCCACTTGAGTCCTCTGTATAAGTACCTCCACGAATATAAATCGTATCCCCTGCCGACATGGCAGTAATAGAATTTTGTATAGAGCTATATACATAATCTGAACCACCTGTGCATGAACCATCACCACTATCACCTGTCGGGTTATATGTGGAAATGCCATTTGTGCAATCAAGGCTATTTGTTGAAGAAGTATTATGCACATAACGATCTGTCGCAAAAAGGACTTGTGGAACAAGCAACAAAAATAATAATATCTTAAATAATTTGACCATAAATCCCCTATGGTGTATCATCAGCATAAATTATACCTACATACCCACCCACTCCTGCTACTCCGCCAGAAGGGTCGACGGTTGAGGGCATAGTGTCACCTATTGTCATACTTACTTTTCTTCTGTAAGCTACGCTCGATGAGTCTGAAAAATATAAACGAAAATCGGTCAAATCATTAGAGCCTACTACAATCAGGTATCCGGTTGAATTAGAAATACTGTAAGATGAGTCAAACGAAATAGCCAATGTTTGTGCACCAGTTGTTACTGCTGTTAAATCTCCCTCCGCATGTTTTGTATTACCATCAGAGGAGTACAAACCTATATTTATATTTCCACTTCCTTGAGGGTCAACACGCATAGTAATTCCTGTTACTGTACCACCTGATGTAGACGTAAATGGAAAAATAATTCCCTCGTTCGCATTATCAACACTGTCAAACGCCACTTCGTTAGTATTATCACTATTGCCAACAAAGCCCCCTGAAGCCACGCTCTCAACCTTCGAATACCCAATAATAATAGCATTGGAGTTTATAGGAATAGACAATGCAAAGAGTATAATTAATAGCCTGCTTATATTTTCCATTATTTATCAACCTTTAATGAAATTGTAAGAAATTCAATAGTAGAGGCTGAGTCTACGTTATAGCCAATAATTGAGCCTCTTGCTAAACTTGTTGTCCACCCTGTTAATGTTGAGTCTTGAGAGTCTGTATCTGTTGTTATTGTTGGGACTGCTGAAGCTGTGATACTGTCTGCGTCTGTTGGTGGATAGTTCGCATATGTATCAACCCAAATGTCAACAACCGCACTGCCTGATTGATCCGCTAACATAGTCACTGAATCAATAGTACACGCCCAAGGAATTTCAATATAACCTTTTGTTCCTGTCGTAATGACTGAGCCACCTCCGTCAATTACAAACTCTATAGCGTCATATTTTGCATCGGCGTTTAACATGCTGTTTTCTACTGCTCCGGCTGCGATCGTTACAGCACCTAACTCTGACATAGTAACATCACCCGATAAAACAAGAGGAACCCATAAATCAGAGGTAGCATTGTATATTATTATCTGTCCGTCTGTAGCTGGTAGCGTCCTGTATTGAAGGAAATAATCTTGACTCGCTCCGTTTCCTACGCCGAAAACGTTCCCTGCTAATCCTGCGGGGCTTGTGATGTATCGTAAATGACCATCTGTTGTAGAGCCTGAACCTGCTGTAAAATTAAGATTACCCATGCTTGCAGTTGCCCCGGTCAAATCTACAGCACCCGTAAATGTTTTATCACCTGTGACTGTCTGCGTACCCGATAGCGTAAACACATTTGCTATTGCTATCAAAGAGTCTTTGATTAACTTGCCAGTAGTCGTGTCAAACCCTACAAGGTTGCTGTCAACTGCTGAAGATGGGCCGACCACATCACCTGAAAGTGTTAGTAGGTTTGTTATTGTGATTTTCTGGTTTGCAGGTGTCCCCCCAGGGTCATCAACCAGCATAATAATATCTGTGCCGGCTGGTGTTGTGTTTTCAGGCAAGGCCGTTGTTTTTGTGTCTGCTGCGTAAGTTGTTGCACTAATAATTAAACTAAGCGCAATTAATAATAATATTCTCATGTTCTTTTACTCCAATAATAATTTATCGTCATTTTCTAATAATAGATAATCGTCATTTTCTAATAATAAAGCGTCTGTGCTTGGTGTTGGTGGTGTGTATTCTCCACCCTGGTTAACACTTATACTCGGCTGTCCAACGCTTAAACCCTGATTGACACGAACGCCTGATTTCCCTATACTAAGGCAATACGCCATAGCTGCCGTTATCAAAATAAAACATAAAACTATTATTAAATACCTCATATTATCCCTTAATTGACGCATAAACAGCCATAGCGCCAGCAAGAACCCACACCCCTGCCTTATATGTCTGACTTATTGCTGTTTTTATAAAGTGTTGCTTGGTTTGTTCAGATTTTATGTGGGCGGTGTATAATATGTTTATCTTCTCTGTGTTTTTCTTGCAGTCTAAGTTGCTCACGGTTGTTTGTATGTCGTCAACCTTCTCGATTAAATGATCAAGTTTCTCTTCTTGCCGCACTTGCGCTTTAGCTGCTTCGATTCTCCGGTCAATTTGCGCTTCGTCCATGATTATTCCTTATCGGTTACAGTTATTATTGAGCCATCTTCAAGAGTATGTGTTCCAGTCACAGAGACTTGATCTTCTGAAAGCTCAACAGTAATGCCTTTTTCTGGATTTGTGTAAACGATTTTTTTACCTTTGAAACAACCTGATACGGCAAGACATACAAACAAAATAAATATAGCTTTCTTCATAGCAATTCCCCCGTTTTATTTATAACTAATTAAACTTTATATCTTTTTTAATACTTAGTCAAACATATTATTAACAAACTCGACCCAATGTTTCATAACGTGATCGCTTATAGAAAACAACAAATGATCTTCTCTCGCCTTAAATACTCGGCATTTTGGATGCGTAAATGATATAAAAGCAAGTTTTGAAACCAGGTCATCAGGATCTATAAAAATTGTAGTGTTACTCATCTTTAGTTTAGCCCAATGACGTAACGACCGGGCCGGAGCAAATGCAACACAATAATCCGCACCGAATAATCTTTTAAACGCAATAGCTGTTGCACCTGCTTTGCTGTGTCCACAAACCAACAGAGGCAAATGGTCAAATCTTTTAAGCTGGTGTTTTATCTTATCGTTTATCTGATGTGCTGCCCTATATGCAGGAAGTTTGATGTTTTGCCAGGATAACAGGTTGAAGTTTTTAAGCCAGTCAAGAGCCTCATTTGTCCCGGCAATAGCTAAGACCTGAAACCTACGCCCGTTAATTGTTGTAATGAAGTGATGAAACTCTGTCGTTCCTAAATCTGTGTTGTGAATGTAGACATCATTACATGCGTCAACCGCTACTTTGTAGATGTGTTTGTTCAAAATTTAACCTCTTTTGATTTCCCGGCTCTTGCTAATTTATCTTTTCTGTATCTACGCTCCTGTATAACAACTTCACTCAGTATTAGCTTTAATATCTCGTAAACCTTCTTAATCCGTCTCAACAAACCTTTCTACATCCTTCGGCCTTACTGGAGTTCCAACACAGCAATCAGGGTCAATTTGTAGCCTTGCTTTAACATCATCAAAAACATAAACTCTTTCTACGCCTGAAACCTTTTCGTATTTCTTACGGCCGGATTTTGTTTCACGTTCGATTAGTAGATACATTTTGCTCACCATAGATAAATTTTGGGTTTCTTTCTTTGCACCAATCAAACTTTCTTAACCAGCGCTTGATTGACGCGTCAATAATTTGTGGGGATATTTCGAAAATATTGTTTCTTTGTGGGTTAACTCGGTTGTCGTTTTCCATGGTTTCCACCTCGTTAGTTTTTCTTTGAGTATATCAAAGTTATTGTGTCACGTCAATGCTACCACCTTGCACGGTTTTTTCTAACGTCAAAATGCACAAACCCCTGAACATTATACAACCCTATTCCATAACAATCAGGGAACACAGCATCTAAAAAATCATATACAGCCTGTGGCTTGACATCCTTAACTACAATATCGGCTGCTTTACCTAACAAATGTTGTGAGTGGGGTGATCCTCCTATCTTATGGTTATGGTTGAAGCATCTGCTCCCGGAATTAATCTTAATAGGTTTATTAAAGTGCGATCTAAGCATATCAAGAACAAGCATTAATTCATAGTCTACCCAATCCTGACCACAACCACAAAAGCATTCAAATTCTTTTCGTTTAAAGTACTTAGTTAGTGTTTTCATAGTGTTGCCTTTTATTAATGTAAGAAATTTTATTTATTATTAAAGCCAGTCAAATAAATATCTACCAAATAATTCAAGGTGTTAGCTTGTGACATATCCAAAAGTATACACACCTCGTCAAAGTCTTCCTTCTCTGCATCGTTAAGCCTGATATTTACGTTGTTGGTTCTTGGGTCTTCTTTTGGCTTACGTCCTTGGTTGCCGTGTCGACCTCTGCCGTCTTTTTTAACTTGAATACAAATCTTTTTATCATTTTCAAATGCAGCCACCTTTACTCTCTCCTCTGCCCTCCGAAGAGGGCTTGATTATAATTATAAAATAGGTTCGCTGATTAATTCATGCACTGTAAAATACCAACCAGCTTGAGATTTATAACCCTCTTTTAACATCTTTAAGCAATCATTTTTATTCCAGTTTGCCGTTTTTTCAGCATTTTCTCTTGAACCGCTTAAGCCTGTAACCGAATGTACACCATCCTTAGAACTAACAACAGCATGTGAGTATTTTTTAACTGTGCTTTTACCTTCATATTCTTTCCCGTCAATTACAACATAATTTTTAAGTTTAGTTTTTTTCATCTTCTCTCTCCTTTGTTAAGTTAGTTTCTCTCACTCTCTTAACTACTATATATATTTGTTTATTTTGATAATATATCGATTGATGTTTCAAGCCCATAAATAGCTCCGTTATAATATGACATCATCCCATAATCTTCTCTTGTAGTTAGATAATTTTTCTCTTTTTCGTGGAACATTTCTTTTGCAAATTCTAATTCTTTTTTTAGTTTTTTTATTAGTTCGTTTTTTTTCATTTTATCCTCTCCTTATTTTACCGTTGATGTTTTTTTATTCTTTCAAGTACTACTCTATAGATGTTTTTTATTTATGTCAAGCGGTTTTTAAAAAAAAGATGAAAAAGCTTGTTATTTTCTCTCCATGCGCTTATACCCTGCTACTTTACCGGCCTGGAACAAAAGAATGTTTATTAAATCAGCTATCTCTTCCAATGTTTCGTTCGCTACCGTTTCGTTACTCACATCTTTCCAGTGTAAATATGCCCCATTGTACTCAACAAACTCATCTTTGTATAGCTGTCTAAGCTTATACATACTCTCTGTCAATGGGTCAGGCTTATCGACATCACGCATGATTTTAGGCATGCAGTAAACCTGTAACACATACTTGGCAAGCTGCGTGAATGTTATACCTGTGTCTGATTCCTGAAGTTTATCATATCCTGTTTTGTATTGTTTTATTTCTTCCACTGGTTATCCTTTCGCTATTTCTGAAATATTGTCTATTATTTTTGATAACGGCACTCCCTCACCCCAATCATTAACAAGGACCCTGTAATACCCACTTCTTAATTGATTTTCAGCCTCTTCATCATCAGCCGTTCCATATCCTTCAGCAAGTAAACCTTTTACAATATCAAGAGTATTTGCTATTGCACTTTTCGCTGGTATGTATCTTACACCATCTATAATTACCTCCACAACTCACCCTCCCTTTTTTAAATATTCGCTTATTGTTGGCGTGTTTAAGAATTTCTTTTTAATATTTCCTGTTATCGGGGTGTATCTGTAACCTTCAGGGATCCACGTACTCTGAAAAAATTCATCTGCCCTAACCATATTTGCGTAGACTCCGAATTTCTCGAATAGCCATTTTTGATTTAAAGTAAAAATTCTTTTTTTATCTGCACTCTCACCTTTTCCTTTTACATCAATAACGATCTCACCGGATGTTACATACTCTTTGATAAAAAGCTTGTTGATTCTATCTGAGAATGAGAATATCTTAAAATCCAAAGTGAATACATGTGGTTTTAATAATTCACGCTCATCATATCTCACTTTAGTTTTAAGCTGCTTTGGTATCATATAAGTTTGTTTTGTGCTTAATGTATAGCTTGGTGGGTGGTAAATAAACAAGCCTATTAAATTATGCTCTTTAGCCTCCTCGCACCACTGATAAAAACCGATCTCTTCAAAAGAATCAAACTCTATACCTTTGTAAATTGGTTTTGCTTTCTTCTTTTTTTTAATTTTTTCATCTTTTCCCATATCTCTTTATCCCATGCGTGAAAATTAATAGAATAATGCGAGCCTAAAGATCTTTTATTTTCTTTAAGATATATTCTGTATCTGCCAACCTGTAGAATTACTCGCATGTGAAGTACTCCGATATCTGACACCAAAAATCTAATTCATCACCGATATAAACATCAGTAAAAAGGTTTATGTATCTTGATAGTGTTAGTCTGTAAGAGCTTCTCATATTATCCTCACTGTTAAATTATCCTAAAAGATTCTCAACAAGATGGCCATATCTTCGCACAAACATTTTATAATTTGGCTGTGGCAAACGTTGTGCAATTCTAAATAATTCCTCAAACGTGTATTCTTTCCATGTATCAGGCTTGAGATGTAGATATATTGTCATATCTTGTTTTAATTCATCTTTTGTCATCTATCCTCTCCTAAAGTGTTGAATTGCGTAGGATGGACTTGAACCATCGACTATCCTGAAGATTTGTGGATCCAGGACCGGTTACTATTATCCGGCTCAGTTTGTCTGCCCTCTAACTCCGAACACACTACGCAAAATTGTTTTTGCACCTGAGTGGGACTCGAACCCACGACCCAAGAGTTTTAATCTTGTTGCTCTTACCAACTGAGCTATACTGGCGTTGATTATCAAAATGGCAAATCTTGGTCTTGTTCTTGATTTCTCGGTTGGCTCTGGAAACCACCTCCACCAGGATTCTGCATATCTCTCTGGCCTTGTTGAAATTGCTGATTCTGTGGTGTTTGAAACCCTTGGTTCTGTGGCTGCTGGAAATTACCTTGCTGTTGCTGGTTGTCTCTCGGCTCAATAAATTCAAATGATTCGATTACCATAGAGATTGCTGATCTGTTTTGACCTGTATTGTTGTCTGTCCATTTGTCCGTCTGTAGCTTTCCTGTAACAAATACCCTTTGACCTTTGGTTATATTTGCAATCATCTCACCAGTTTTTTTAAATGCAGTTCCAGTTATAAAAAATTGTGTTTCCTTTTCCCCGTATTTTTCTGAACAGGCCAGACCGACTTTAGAAATGCACATTCCTGCATCTGTAAAGCGTGTCTCAACGTCTCTTGTCAACCTTGCTAAAAAACTTGTTTTTGGTAATGACATATTACTTCCCTTATTTGTTTAGGTTTATCTTATAATGACATATAGTTACGGGCCTATCATCACCAACCCCTTTATGGCGAAAAACAGCTTCCTCAGTTTTATTGTGTATATACATAACCTCAAATTCATCACCACTGACAATTCCGACTACAGTCTCACCAATTTTTATATTATCCCGAGTACAAACCACCCAATGCTCTTTAAATTTGTAGTAGTGATCAATACAACCTCTACCACACTTTTTAGCATCAAGAACGCACATATCACAACTATAAATATTTGGTGGGCCTTTACTTCCATCTGTTTCAAAAACTACCTTTTCAAGCTTCATCTTCCTTTCTCCCTCTTCCCGGTAAACGTGTTTTATCAAGCTCTATTTTCTCTAAAGCCGAATGCACAATAAAATTTGACCTACTTGTTTTAGACTTCTTTTTTTTCTTATGTACGTGGTTGTCTATTTTTTGTAGGTCGTTTTTGTTTATTGTTATGTTTATTCTTGTTTTCATATACACCTTTAATCAGTGGGTTTTAAGATACGATAAGCCTGAAGATTGGTTAATCGGATTTATCGTATTCGGTCGTCGGATGTTATAGCATTCGGTTAATCGGATATTAAATGTTCAATGTTATTGTATTTGGAGTTCCTTCAAGGTTTTTATGAGAACCAAGAACTCTACAATTCTTTTGCTCTACCAATTGAGCTACAGCTTCTCAGCCGGGCGGACTTGAACCACCAACATAAAGATCCAATTTGTATTCGCTTAATAGGCGATTCCAGCTTACTGTCTGGTCAGTGCAACGATGAACCGGTATCATCTACCGTTTAAGGTACGGCGCGGACCTTTTCTCCATCGCACCTATCGCACCTTAAAACCCACTGATTTATTTTATTATTTATAGTCAGACATTGCAGTATCACCAACATCAATTTCTGTCGTCCAGTTTGCTTGCTGTATTGCAGCATCAACCAACCTTAACTGCCTTGCATGCCAATCAAACTCAGATGTAACTTGTGATGCTGTTAATTTTGGAACTTGTGCAACAATATCGTCAAGACTTTCTGATATTTGTTTTCTTTGTGCTTTAATTTCGAATAGGTCTTTATCTTTGATATTTTTTAAAACCTGCACCTTATCCTGTAATTCTTTCCTTCTTAATAGTGCTTCTGCTAATTTAACTTTCATCCTATCTCTCCTTTTTTTTAGTTTATTAATCCTACACATTTACACATTTAAAGTCAAGCAAATAATCACCCTCTCAAAACTTTTTTAATAAACCCCAATATATGTATTCGCCCCACTATGTCTATCTGTAGCGCTATTTCTAATATAACACCCATTACACAAAAACCTATTACCAGCTTTAACAGGTACTAACCTACAGCAAGTGCAAAGTTTATTGGCAAGAACAAGTCTTTTAGCTTTTATTTTCGGCGTCTTTGTCCCACTATTTCTACCACTGTACTTTTCTTTATATTTGTATATACCCATTGCTTTTAAATTGTGGTCTATTGCTGACGTTGTAGCGTTAAAACCTGGGTTATTACTGTTAATCCATTTTGCTATTTTACCTCCGGTAAGCCCTTCTTTGCATTTCTCGCTTACCATCTGTGTAAAATGATCGTAACCCATTTTATTGGCAAACTCTATTTTTTGTTTTCTCTTGTTGTTTGAGAGTTTATTGTCGTGTGCTTGATAGTCTATTTCTTTTCCCATCTCTCACCTCCGTTATTTCCGCACTGAATATCTAACGGAAAATTTTATGTTGTTTTTTCCTTATGGTTATTTTACACGAATAGGGCATTTATGTTTTTCGCACTTGTCGTACTGAATCCATAGCGGAAAAGTTTTTACTATAATTTCTTCGCAGTTACCACTTTTTGTTTTATGCCTGCATTCAGCGCTTACATATGTTTCCTGTATTAACCACTTACTGTTAACATCTTGCATGTCTTTTATGTCTTCTTCCATCTATCCTCATAACCTCGTTAATAATTAAAAAATAAGCCAAATTAAATAAGCTGGTATTGATATAAACCCACATAGACACCATAGGTTTAGAATAAAACCAAAAGGCCCGAACTGAATTTTATTCTTACAAACACTCATGTCAAACATACACACACAAACAATCAAAAACCAATTCATAAAAAACATTTTTGTTAACAATTCCATAATCCCATCTCCTTAATAATTATCGTCACTAAAAAATTTAGTAAATTCAGGCACAAACTTTAGTTTAGTCATACCTATTGACCCCTGCCTATTCTTCCTTATTAATAATTCAGCCTTTCCTTTACTGGCTCCGATTAACTGTTCTTCTTTAGTTTCATAAACCTCATGCCGATATAAAAACATTGCTATATCTGCATCCTGCTCTAAAGCTCCTGATTCCCGTAAATCTGACATAATAGGGCGCTTGTCGTCCCTCCTTTCAAGGTTTCTATTAAGTTGGGTTAATGCGATCACTGGAAGGTTAAGAGATTTCGCAATAGCCTTTAACCCGTTTGATATTTTAGCTTTCGGGCCTTGTCCGTCTTTATTCCACCCGGAAATAAGTTGAATGTAATCTAAAACAACCAAAGATATTTTATGCTTTCTCTTAAACGATCTTGTAATTGACATAATTTCATTAATAGACAACCCTGTTTTATCTACTATGTGTATCGGCATTTCGTAAAGGTTGCCAGTTGCACTTTTAACTCTTACCCATTCAGAATCAGAAAAAGAAGCGCTTTTAAATTTCATACCATTCACTTCTGACATTTCAGATAATAACCTGTGTGTTAATTGCTCGTTACTCATTTCCAGGCTAAAGATTAAAACAGGATAAAAATTAAAGGCTGCGTATCTTGCGATATTAACCGCTAAAGTAGTCTTACCCATACTTGGCCTTGCGCCGATCAAAATAAGGTCAGAATTTTGAAATCCTGACGTGTGTTTGTCTAATTTTGAATACCCCGAAGGTATGCCAGAAACAAAACCATCACTTTCTCTTAATTTTTCCAGCTTATCGTAAGTTGAATTTACGATATCTTTAATGTCTGTTTTACCTGTTTCCTCTGCTCCGATATCTGAAATATCTCTTTGTGCATTTTCTATGATATCTGTAGCAGATTTTTCTTTGTTATAACATGAAGAAGTAACACTATGAGAAATTGTAATTAACTTTCTTAGATTTGCTGATTCTTTAATCTTTTTAACGTAGTATTCAAGGTTAACCGATACAGGGCAATCAAGAAGCCTTGAAAGATACGAAACACCTCCGGCAACCTCAAGAGTATTTGATTCTTTTAATTTGTTGGTTACAGATAACAAATCAACTTCAATATTTTGACCTTGGAGTGATTTTATAGCCTTAAATATTTCAACGTGTGCTGGCTTATAAAATTCATCTGCCTGTAAAAAAACATCGTCTATTGATTCGGAACCTATAATCAGAGATGAAAGAACCGATTCCTCTAAATCTATGTTATTTGGTGGTTGCTTATCAAATATCATGTTTATATCTCCGGTAGATCGCATTCGATAAAAGTAGAGGTTTGTTTTTGGGAAACAATCTCATTATTCCAACATTCACCATTAAGCCAAGTTAAAGGATTTTTTCTGTACTGCCGATCTTGAGTAGAATTTACATAAGCTGATACAGTCAAGAAAATTAATTCCTTGTCTTTTACATTTAAAGTTTTCCATTTAGCAAAGCATTTTTTTCTATCTTCTTTTTTCTGGTATAATTCCCAAAATGAATCAAACTCTTTTTCAAGAGTATTATTTACTTTACTTTTCTTTACTTTACTTTGTTCGTTTTCGTTCATCTTCCGTTGAACGGTCGTTGAACGGTCGTTCGACAATGCTTTCTTTCTTCTCGCTTCACCTGATTTAAGCCCTGCTTGCCTCCTTTGTTCTTTCATTGTTAGGTATGGTTTTAAGTACTCTAATAATTTTATGCTGAAAAAATTCTCTGCTTTATCAAGTGAAAAAAGCTTATAGTTTGTGACAACTGTTCGCACCTTTTGCTCACTCGTCCCAAACTCATCAGCAAGTAAGTCAATATCTTCGATAGGGTATTTAAATTCGTCTTGCTCTCTTAGGGTTTCAAGCAACATAAAATAAATACCATAACCCTCTATACCCAATTCTTTTTGAACTCTTTTTAACTTCCGGTCATGTCTTGCATTGCAGAAGTGTGGAAAATAATAGGCATCTTTTTTCATAATAAACCTTGTTTGACATATTAATAGTTGTGTGGTATAAGGTAGGTAGTTGATATTTCCTATCTCTCCACTCTAAGCCCTTTGACGAGGGCTTTCCTTTTTTATTTCAACCCAAGTATTCTCATATGCTTCCTAACTGTCACATGTGATAACCCAGTTGATTCTTGACAGTCCTTCATCGTTCCGGTTCTGTTTTCTTTAAACCACTCGTAAACCCTCATCATGTTATCCGCTTCTTTTTTTTTCATGTGGTAACCCTGTTTGTTCTCGTACTTAATTAAACTTGCCATCTCTCTCTCTCCTTTTTAATTTCTGTTTCACTTTAATATTACATCATTCTCAGCGCAAGTCAACTACTTTGTTTTAATCCACTTTATTTCTTTAGGCTCAATAATAGTGCCACCATTATCAGGCTCTATAGGTCGATAATCCCAATAATAATCTTTGAGATTTATAATAATTATTTCTTTTCTAAATAACTTATTTATTATTTTATTTAAAAATCTAAACATCGTCTCTCCTTTTCGCTTTAGAATAGTTTAAACAAAAGTCTGATAAACAGACCCAAAGTGCCACTTACCCTTACCTGTCAATGTTTCGTAATTATTTTCATTAAATATTTCTGCGATCTCTCGATAAGTACCACCCTCAGACCTATATTTTTTAATTTCTTCAATTATCGCTTTTTTATACTGGCTTCTAAATTTAAAATCATTTCTATTCATTTGTTATATCCTCCGTTAATATTCTGGTTTCTAAATCTAATAAGTGAACGGGCTTTTTAAGTACCATCCTGCAATATGCTATCTCTTTTTGAACACCTTTAGACTCTTTCCACCCTTCCATTTTAATGACTAAAACATAATCAGCCCACCGGATAAACTCAAAATCAATTTTCTCCCAAAATTCAAACCCACCAGGCAAACCCTCCTGGATTGCTATCGGGTGGGAATGTGATACCGGTGCATAGACAATATTACCCATTTTATATTGCTCCGCTGCAATCTTGTTTGACAGGCGAAAAGACTCTTCTTTATTGACGCTGGAATATGGGATTGCGATGTATATTTTATCCATTAGAATAGCTCCAATTGTTTAGGTTTGTTTTCAATCTGTCTCATGTTTTTAATAGCGACATCGTAATAATTTGTTTTAAGCTCAGTTGCTATTGATTTACGGCCCATTTCAACAGCTTTATAACCCTCTGAACCGATACCACCAAATGGAGAAAAAACTATATCCCCTGGATTACTCCATAAAGTTATACATCTTTCGATAACATCGAGTTGTAATGGGCAAATATGCTTTTCATCTTTTTCATCTCTTGCTGGAAGTTTATTTAATGTGTTCCCTTGCCGGATATCATTCCATACAGGTGAAGCGTACTTTCGCCAAATCTCATGCGATAAAACATCCCCTTCAGGAGTCACAGCGCCAGCATAGCAAGTTAATCCTGTTTCGTGTGTTATAAAGTTTTCGTTTACCCCTGGTTTTCTCATAGATACAACATAATCAGGCAATCCCTGACGGCACATAGATGAATCTTTACATAGTTGCTTGTGCATCAAACCAAGCGCTTTTGTTCTTACTGCTTCTATTAATGGGTCTTTCCATATTGTAACCTCTGAATGAAATATAAAACCCTCTTTTTGAAACATCCGGATAAGGTCACCTCTGAAATCTTTAATCCCGATAAACCCGTCTCTTTCCTTCATTGCTGGGATAAGCATACAATGAAACGAAACAATTCTGCCAGCCTTAATGGTACGGTATAATTCTTTAACAAGATAGCTGAATTGTGTATAAAACTCTTCATCAGATGCGCTGTTGCCCATGTCATTAATTGAGTCTGAATATGTATATAAAGATGCGAAAGGTGGCGAAAAAATAGAATAGTCAAGGCTGTTATCTTCAAAGTTACTAATTATTTCAACACAATCACCATTATACAAGCTCCAGTTTTCTGAATGTTCCTGATTCAACATGATTTAGTTCCTCATAAATTTAGGTATAATAAAAGTTTCTGTTTTAGTTTTAGATTTTCTTGATCCTGTTTTGATTTGGTTAACACTATTTAAACTGATATGTTTAACCATTCTTTCAAGCATTGCCTTTGCGTTTGCCTCTTTCCTCTTAATGTTTTCAAGAACATTTCCCTCTTTTTCTGAAATAATAATATGAACATTTACCGGGTGTTTCTGACCAAACCTATAACAACGCCTTAGCGCCTGATAAAATGATTCAAAAGAATCCGACAGGCCAACAAAACACATATTATGGCACGATTGCCAATTAAGGCCGAATTGTGCTATTTTTGGTTTGGTGGTAAGTTTTTCTATTTCATTTTCTGAAAATGCCAGCATGTTTTTTTCTTTCTTTTCGTTTTTATCTGCACCTTTAACCTCAACACAATTATCGATTAATTCTGTTAGTAATGAACTTTCATCATTTAAATTGCACCAGTTTAAGAATTGCTCTGACGTTGAATTGTTAAGATCGGCTGCGAGCTTGCACCTGTCACCAATACTTTCCTTTCTTGCCTGTCTTCTTTCATTCAAAGTCTCTGCATATCTGACAAACAATTCACCATGTTCTGGCTCTGACTTTACAATATGTTCAAACATATTAAGAGGTGGTAATTTCATATGTGCATCGTCATAACCAATATCAGACGGTTTCTCAATCATAACAGCCCAATTAGAAACCCATTTAAAAAACTTGCTCTCTGCATGGCCTTTCAATCGCCACTTTTGAGTTGATCCTGAGTCATGAATAAAATATGTCGCCAACATTTCAACCCTGGAACATACATTTAAAAATTCAGCATGTGTTCCAATTTCCGTAAAATCGTTTGGTGATGGAGTAGCAGAACAGCATAGCTTATATTTAGTGTTGTAAAAGCTTTCGACTATTTTTGTTTTAATAGCGCCTGAAAAATTTTTCAATATACTCGATTCATCAAGGATGATTCCAGAGAAAACAGAACAATCAAACTTATGTAATTTTTCGTAGTTCGTTATATTTATACCACTAATAATATCATTACTATCAGAACAAATATTAATATCTAAACCAATTAATAAGCCTTCTTTTTTTGTTTGTGCTGTAACGCCCAATGGTGCAAGTATCAAAATAGGTTTTTTAGTTTTTAAATAAACGTTTTGTGCAAATGTTAATTGCATTAATGTTTTACCAAGACCACATCCGGCCCAAATTGCAGCCTTACCTTTTTTGACAGCCCACACAACAAGATCATGCTGAAAGTCAAATAAAATATCAGGCATAAATACAGGTTTGAACCCGATATTTTTAATTGATCTTTCTTTAGTTTTTATAAACTCTGAATACTTCACTCTCCATCCTCCTTTTAGTGGTTATTTCTGTTCTTTACACGCTCTACATTTAACGATGTTTGGGTGAAACCTTAAATGATAAAGCCTAACATTATATTTATGACACCTATGATCTGGTTTACGTGAATATAAATTTTGGTCTTTCTCTGATATGTTTAAATACTGGCAATTTTCACCACAATAATCTGTATACATCAATTCCCCCTATTATTTTTAGCCCGTTCGATGCTCTTCAAAAACTCTGCCTGTGATGCTGTGTAATTATCTTCAAGTACTTTTTCCTGTAGTGTTATAACTGCTTTTTGCAGGTTAATAGTACACTTCTTTAGTTTTAATACTTGCATCTGTAGCCCAAAAACAGCAATGCCACACAATAGAGAAATAAAAGCTAATTCTTTCTTCATCTCCAACACCTCCTAATATCCAACAAACATATCATGATTAACAACGTATTTTAGCAAGCACACGTCACCCACCCAAATTAGAATCATAGAAGCGTCCAGGCGATGCTCGAAACAGAATATAGTACCTACACCACCGATTGAGAATATTATTAAACAGATGATTGCTTTTGCTATGCTTTTTTTTGAGTACATTATTCTTTCTCCTTTGCCTTAAATATTTCAGCCTGTTCTTTTCCCCATTGTTCAAGTTCAATTTCTTTAAATACAATGTTGCTACCGAATTTATAGAAGGGTAAGTTTTTGTCTCTTATCCAACTGTCAATAGTTCTTAATTTAACGCCGTGTCTGACTGCCAGTTCTTTTTTTGTTATGAAGTCTCTCAATTTTTCCTCCTTAGTTATCTGTTATGATCTTACACTATCACGACCGGATACAACCTGTCAAGTAAAAATAATTACATTTTTTTACAAAAAAGACTTGCAATTAATTTTCACTCATGTATTATGGAGACATCAACAACAAACAAAGGAGAGATGAGATGGATATAGAAAAAGAATTTGATACTTGGTTCGAATCGTCACCGCTTAACGATAGCGCTTTTAGCGATGCCCAAAAATTCGCAATAAAAAGAGCGCATCAAAAAGGCGGTCAGGATATGCTCGAAAAGATACTTGATAAATACTACTTAGAGCCAAAGGGGAAAGAATAATGCTATACAAAACTCTAAACTGTGCCGATACAACTTGCCCTTTTCATAAAAACGGTGAGTGCAAATTTGATAAGTTTGATGAAGTTCCTTGTGATGAATTAACAGAAGAAGAATTTGAAACTTTAAAACTTGAGATGGAGGATAAAGATGTCTAAAGAAAATAAAACACACTTCAGAAAAGTATACAAAAGCGATCATCTCGGAGTTGCAGACCTTGAAGATTTACTTGAAGCAAAGTCTAACTTGATATTTACTGTATCTCACGTAAATCAGGAATACGGTGTTGCTGTGGCTGGAAGGAAAGGAAACTATAATATTGCTTACTTTAAAGAAGGGATTAAGCCCCTTGTTTTAAATGCCGGGAATAGCAAAATAATGAAAGGCCATGCCGGGGGCAGTCCTTTTGTAGAAGATTGGAAAAACATTACAATAAGGCTTTATATTGACTATAACGTGAAAATGAAAGGTGAAATTGTCGGAGGTGTTAGAATTTCACCTGAAAAAGTCCAGAATATATCAGAAAAACAAGTTAGCCAATTAACTGATATGTTGCTTGCAATTGGTAAAAGTGCTGAAGATTATTGTTCTTATTTGCGTGTTAGTAGTTTAGAAAATATTCCGGCAAGTCAATTTAGTCAATGTGTTGCAGAACTTCAACCAGTGGATGGTGAATCATGATAATTGAAAATTCATTTAACCAGGGCGAACCAGAATGGCACGAAGCGAAACTTGATTCTATCGGTGGTACTGATATTTCTAAAATTATCACCACTAAAGGGAAACGATCTGAATCAAGAGAAAATTTTTTAGTGGAAAAAGCTTCACAGATAATATCAAGACGATCTAAGCCCTTATATGCAAATTACGAGATGCAGTGGGGGAACGAGCATGAACCAAGCGCCCGTAGATTATTTGAGTTTAGAAAAAGTATTCCTTTATCAGAATGTGCAATGATATTTAACGATGAGAAAAGAAACTGGCATATAAGCCCGGATGGTTTTAACGAGGAAAAAGAGGTGGGCTATGAAACAAAATGCCCCCAACTAAAAGAATTTATGATGACTAAAAAAGATAATAAACTGCCAACAAAGCACATTTTACAGGTTCAAACAAGTCTTGCTATAACAGGTTGGCCCTCGTGGTGGTTTATGTCTTATTTCCCTGGGTTAAAGCCTTTTATGGTTGAGGTTGAAAGAGATGAGGATTTGATAAAGATTATAAAAATTGAGGTTAGGTTGTTTCACAAAGACCTGCAAGAGCTTGTTAAGAAAATTAAATCTTAAAAACGAAGTTAATAAGGAGGCGTTATGAAAATAATTTTATGGATTCTTTGGCTTGTTGCTTGGGTGGCTTGTTTTTCGTTTATGGAGAATCAGATAGGTATAAAAAATCTTCAAGCCTACGCTGTTGTTGGTGCGGGGCTTGGTGGG